>Ga0207664_10001697_pt1 | contig 14517 bp, 8 predicted proteins | sample LARL83metaG_FD_184349 | JGI IMG/M metagenome (GOLD analysis project Ga0207664, IMG submission 184349) | Corn, switchgrass and miscanthus rhizosphere microbial communities from Kellogg Biological Station, Michigan, USA - LAR L8-3 metaG... | ecosystem: Host-associated > Plants > Roots >...
CCCAGTAGCGAAAACCGTCGCGTTTCCATTCCAGCACGCTCATGGTGTGAGGGAATTCCTTGCCTTCCCAGGGCTGGGCATCGGGCAGAACGTGTCGAGGCGTAGTGAGTTTCAAATATGGAATGCCGGCGGTCGCGGGCTTCTCCTGCTGGGCGGCACACAAGCCGGCCAGCAGCAAAAGAGATGCAACCATCAGGTGACCGACGGAACTGTCGAATCTTGGTCTGCGCATCGTTTTCGACTCTCCTCGAACGACGGAAACAGCTAAATTGCGGGCTCAGCTATCTCTTTCCTGGTCCGAATAGTTGCATTGCTAATGAGAGGTTTTGCCCAGAAGCCGACGCTCAGCACGCACCCGAACGTGACATACAAGAACGACATACCTACGCGTAAGCCAAACACGTCGCCGAGGCGACCGATGATGAGAGGCACGACCGCGCCTCCCATGATCCCGGTGCAGAGAATGCCGGCGAACGATCCGTGGTATTCGGCCACAGAGTTCAAGCCGAGCGATACCAGGACGGGCCACATGATGGAGGCGAACAACCCGATCATGGGGAAAGCCACCACCGATATGCGGGCGGGGCTGAACAGTGCAACCGTCAGGCAGATGATCGCCGCCGCGGCAAAGCCGATAAGGACGCGGCGGCTGTCGAACAGTTTGAGCAGCCCCATGCCAATGAAACAGCCGGCAGTCAACAGTCCCCAAAACCAGGAGACCGCAGCCGCCCCGGTGGTGTGAGGGTCAAAGCCGTGATATTGCGAGAGGAACTTGGAGATCCAATCCGCAGTGCCCTGCTCCGAGCCCACGTAGGCGAAGACACAGCCAAAAAAGAGCCACACCATGGGATTGCGCAGCAGCTTGCGGTACATGTCCAGGGTACCGGCTTGCTCCTCTTCAGTGCGTTTGACCTGGGGAAAGCGCGAGAGCCAGACCACAGCGGTCATGACAACCGTGCAAGCCGCGAAAATCCAGTAGATGGACACCCATGGAAGGTTGCGCGGAGTAACACCACCCAGCAAGCGCAGCAGCCAGTTCTGGCCCGTCGTGGGCATCCCGAGGTTCTGCACCAGATAGGAGTAAACTCGTGGGCTGATAAATGAAGCCAGGCCGAAGACTAACTGGGCAAAAGCCGAGTTGAAAGCAAAGTGCTCTTCCCCGCCGGCCACCCGCAGCAAGGGATTGATCACCACCTGCAGAGTCGCCATCCCGGCGCCCATCAGGAACAGCGAAAACACCGCTACTTCGTAAGCCGGAAATAGCGCAAAACACGCCGAACCTACTGTGCTGGCCAAAAAAGCCGCAACCATCACCGGCTTATCGTGGAAGCGCTCCACCAGGAAACCAGCGGGAATAGACATCACGCCATAGGCGATAAAGAAGGAAAAAGGCAGTACGGCGGCGGCGGTGAGGCTTACGCGGAAGCTGTTGATGATGTCAGGGACAATGGGACCCAGAATATTGGTGAGAAACGACATCACGAAGAAGATGAGCAAGACCAAGCCGACCAGGTAGCGATTCCGTGTCATGAAAAGTCTCTTCGGCTACTCCGTGGTAGTGATTTTTCTTGCTAACTCAAACACGCCAGGTTCGCGTCCAGTGACGACGGCCAACGCCAAAGTGATCATTTGAACCGGCAGGATTTCCAGGATCGGGCGCACGATGTCGGGTGCAGCTTCCAGTTGAAACGCAGGCACATCACTATGGTTTCCGACCAGTTGCGCCCTTCCGCCCTGCGCGCGGATATCGCCTTGAAGACGGGTGTTAAATTGCACGGTCCTCTTGTCCCCCGCAAACACCAGCACGAAGGTGTCTTCCCCAAGCATTTCCAGGGGTCCGTGGCGAAAAGCAGCACTGCTCATGCCTTCGGCGTGCACGTGGTCCGCCTCCTTGATGATGAGGGCACCGGTGCCGACCGCGGCTAATGAACTGCCCCGCCCTACCAGAAATAAATGACGCACTTCCTGCAGCATTTCAGCCAGGCTCGACACATAGTCTTCCCAATGTGCCAGATAGGAGGCAGCTGCAGTGGCGGCATCGTGGAAGCGGCGGCGGGTTTGCCTTGGGTCGCATCCGCACATCAGGTCGACCAGCCATTGTAAGGCTTGAAGCGCGGCCACATAGGTTTTACAGGAAACAGAAAATTCCTCTCCGGCGGCAGTAATAATGGCGGCTTCAGCATTTTCGGCAAGCGGGCTTTCCGCGGTATTCGTGACCGCTATGAGCGCGCTTCGTCGGCGGTTGACCTCCAGCAGGCGGATGATCTCCGCGCTCTGTCCGGACTGGGACACGGCCACAACCAGCGTCTGCTGATCGAAGAAACGAGCCTTATAATGCACCAGCTCGGAGCTCTCGACCATCAGGGCAGTAATGCCGTGGTCCACAAGTTGGAGAGTGCAAGGATGGAGGGCGTGAAAGGACGAGCCCATGCCGGTAAGAACAATGCGATGAAACTCGCGGTGCTTTAACCGCACCATCAAACGTTCGAGGGCAGGAAATTCCCGCAAACACTCCAGGCTCTCGCGCAGGCGCTGGGGCTGCTCCAGGATGTCCTGAAGGTACTTGCCTCGGATTACTGACAATTCTGTCAGCAAAGTATGCTCCGGCTAAGGGACCCTGCGCTCATTGCCACTCCAGCACCGCACCGCCATAGGGCTGAAGCTCCATAGTCCAACTGGAGCCGCGCAATTGAATGGAGGATGTTCCCGCGGGTGCGAGCTGATGCAGCGATTTCAACGGCAGGGTAGTAACAATAGTCACCCTCTGCGCCTGCGGCGAGTGGTTGGCCAACACCGCGTAGCCGCGCCCGTTGCCGTTAAGAGCCCGCACTTCCACCGAGGGCTGATCGCTGCGGAAAGCGGGCCGCACTCCCGCCCAATCAGCGAATGCCTTGTAAATGCGATACGTGGACTCCGGTTTATCGAAGGCGCCGGGCACGGCAGCCAGGTAGCTCTCCAGGGGATAAGCACAGAGCAGAGTCTTGCCCTTGGCTAATGTATTGGCGACCAGAGCGGGCCGGCCATCCTGGTCCACGGCAATGACCTTTCCACCGTTCACCTGCAGGATGGCGGCCCAATGCCGAGGATCGTTTGGAACCGAAGGGTAGTGGAAAGTGTCGCCAGGCTTGAGATCGGCAAAAGGCGCAACCACCCTCAGGGTGACATCGGAGACGGGAACATGATCCACCAGGCGCGCTCCAAAGAGTTGCTCCATTTCCGGGATGGCGGCATCGGCGCTGACAGAAGCATAGAGCGCCCCTCCTTGCGAGACATATTGCCGCGCCTTCTCCCAGAAATCCGTGTGCACATGTACCAGCATCGCGTCTGTGCTGGTCAGAGGCGAAGGCAGCAATACCATGGAACGCTTCTGCCAGTCGCTGTATTCCCTAGGCAGGTCAGCCTTCAGCCCGGCTTGGCGCGCCAGCACAAAACCGGAGAGCCAGGCGCCCGTCAGCCAGGAGTTGTCGTCGCTCGTGTTAGGAGGCTGCTGTCCGGCCACCGCCATGCCCTCATTGGTCGAAACATAAGGAATGGCTTCCGGGCCGGTCAATCCAAAACGGGAAAAATCTCCATGCGGCTTCGACCATTCGTTGGGAACGATGATTCCAGCTTCGGCCGGCGCGGGTTCAATTCCGGTCAGATCCAACTGCGCCGCGATTTGCGCGAACTTACGAAACTCAACTCCCTGCGGGCGATCCTTGCGGTCCCAGGTAGTCAGCCCAAACTGAGTTTCGTGCGGTGACCGCAGGTACGGAACCTTCCGGTATTGCTCCGGCGCGGCATCGGTGAAGCACCATAGAAGAAAACCGTTCGCCCCCGCGCCCAGGGAGGAATACATGCTGACGCGATCAAACGCGGCCACCGCTTCCGGGGTGTACTGCGCCGACGAAGCTCCCATTTCCTGAATCATGGTTGGACGTCCAGCGCCGCCTGAGAGCGCGGTCTCAAATGCGGCCCCATAGGTGCCGCGCTCCGAAAGCATGGCATCCGGAAAAAGCTGGGGAGCGTAGATGGTGTAGGGGTGAACACTGAAGAAATCTACTTCGTCGCGCAGGTTGTCAGGGCGGAACGGCCCGTGCCCCACATCCTCCATGCTGACTCCGACCACGATGGGGTGCATGCGGTCATAGCGGCGAATAGCCCCGGCGATCAGGCGGGTCCAGTTGATGGCCATGGCGTCTGTGGTGCCCTGCACGATCCAGAAGGGTGGCTCGTCTGTGAGGTCCCAGCCCAGGATGGCGCTCTCGTTAGCGTAACGGCGAGCGAGTTCGGCAGCGTGATTGGTTTCCAGCCACAGCATCTCCGGATCGCTTTGCGGATTGCGCCCGTGCCGCCAGGAAAGGTCCCAATAGGCCTCGCCCACCTCGCCGCCAATGAACAAGCTGGGGTGCAGATAAATGTGGTAGCGCCGAGCGAGAGAAACCAGGTAATCCAGCTGCTGGAACGCCTCCGGGTTGTAGTCGCCGGGCCGGGGCTCAAACCACGCCCACATGAGATCAAGGCGCACTGTGTTGAAGCCCAGATCGCGCATCTTGGCGAAATCGGCTTCGATGTCCTTGGGATCCCACTGCAGCGGCCATTGCATGGCGGCCTTGGCCGGCACCCAGTGCGCGCCCACCGGTAAGAAGCGCTTTCCATTACGGGAGAAGTAATTTCCGTCCAGGCGCACTGGCGACAGTGGCGCCTGGCTCGTGCCTGACGCTCCTAGCGGCGCCGAAAGAGGAGCAGAGGTGGAATAGCCAGGGCCGTTGTTTGCCGGCTGCCCTGCTGCCTGCAGCTGTGCAGGCAGGAACGCAACCGAAAAGCATCCGACGGCCAGCCAGCGACAAATGCTCATCTTCATGGCGCTCCCTGTTTCCGGCTGCTCAGAACGTGTATTTCAATGCGACCTGCAGCTGGCGCGAGCTGTGTACTGTGCTGGATATGGAACCAGCAGTACCGGTCACATCCACGGCATTGTAGGGAAGGCCAAACTCCGGAGTGTTGAACAGGTTGAACGCTTCGCCGCGCAGCTGCAGGTTCTGGTTCTCCTTTATCTGGAAGTTCTTGAACACGGAGAAATCCACGTTGTACTGGGCCGGCCCCCTCAGCATGCCACGCGAGGCATTGCCGAACAGCGTGGCAAACGTCTGCCCCGGCGCCACCGGCGGAACTGCAAATGCCGCCGGGTTGTACCAGCAGGAAATAGTTTGCTGGTTCGACGGACAGCCAGCGCTTGTGGCATTGGAGAAATTGTAGGGATCGCCCACCAAGTCGGGCCGCGCGCCTCCGCTTCCTGTGTTGGTTGGGTCGAAGGAAAGTATCGGCGTAAAAGCTTGCCCGGAGTACATGGCGATGATGCCGTTCAATTGCCAACCGCCCACCAGCCAGCGGGTTGCGCCCTGCCCGGTGGCATACCTCTTCCCGGGACCGAAGGGCAATTCATATGACCAGGCGGAAGTGAACTGATGGCGGAAGTCCGGCGGATTATTGCCCCGCTCGGCTTTACGATTGTAGGTGTTCTGCGGTTCCTCCGCTTCGTCTTCCGTGACCTGACCGATGGTGTGCTGGTAGGTGTAGGCGCTGAGCATGCTCCAATCGCGCGCAAACCGCTTTTCGAACTTGAGCTGCAAGCCGTGGGAGATTGAGCCGGCCTGGTTCTGCATGGTGCGGATGGCGGAAATGTTCGGCACCGTATTGAAGTAGGGACGCCCGAGATTGCCAGTCGGATCGGAGAAGTTGGAATCCAGAGGCGCCCCGGGCTGATTAAGGTTGCTGAGTGTCGACAGTTTCACGCCATGTGTTCCGACGTAGGCCACCTGCAGCACCGCGGTATTCGACAGCGAGCGCTCCACATTCAGGTTCCACTCCTCAATGTAGCTGGTGCGGTTGTTGAAGAGCGCCGCACTGGCCCGCCCGGAAGGATTGGCCAGCGTGGGATAAACGGGCGCGGGCAGGCCGGTGGAAAGCCGAGTGGTGCTGGAAGTGACTGCATTCGATGGGTTGTTGGTTACGTTCTGGCTGAAGAACACGCCGGTAGGGTTATAGGCGAGTTCGGCGTCGTTCTGGTCGGCTTGCACATCGTAAAAAATGCCGAAGCCACCGCGTACCACTGTCTTCTCGCTACCCGGCGTCCAGGCAAAGCCAAACCGAGGGCCGAAGTTGTTCTTGTCGGTGACCACGTTTCCGGAAGCGCTCACTCCCGGCATGCCGGGCGCAACGAACTGACCCGTTGCAAAATCAAAATTGGCCAGGCGATTGTGCTGCTCCACCATGGGCGTGAACAGGTCGTACCGGAGTCCCAGGTTCAGCGTAAGTCTCGAACTGACCCGGAAATCATCCATGAAGTACGTGCTGAACTCCCACCAGCGCATCCCGAAGGTACCTTTCTCGCCGTCGCGGAATGCGGAACTGGGATACCCGAGCAGGAAGCTGGCTACATCGCTGCCACCCGAACCGTCGGTCAGGTTCTCAGTCATCAACGGATCGAAGTAGAAATCCCCGCGCCGGTTTTGCGTCTGGAAGAATCCGTGCTGCCGGCGCTTGAGGTCGCCTCCGAACTTGAAGGAGTGCCGCCCGTGCACCAGCGTGAAGGAGTCAATCAGTTGGTAGTTGTTCTCCCGCAGGAACTCCGGGAACCAGTCCGTGCTCCCCAGGGCCGATACGGTGGTGAAACCGATAAAAGGCAGGCCGCCGGTGGCCAGCGGATTGTTGGGATCGAAAATTCCTGGGATACCCATCTGCCCGGAAATATTTTGACCGGCAAAGTTGGGAATTGCCTCAACTACGTAGCGGGTGTAGCCCAGCTTAATCTCGTTAATCTTGTTCGAGGAGAAGGTGTGCACGTCGCTGAGCCCGGCGGAGCGCGCCAGGTTCTTGACGTGGCCGGAAAAGAATCCCCCTCCCGCCAAGCCGGGGAACGGATCGGGGCGCTGGTTGTCTACGTTCCCGAAGCTGAAGGTGCCAAAAAAGCTGTCTTGGGGCGTGAGTTGGTGGTCAACCCGGATATCAAAGGAATCCTGATTATTAATCAGCACAGGATTGTAGACAAAGTTGAACCCTTGGCCATTCGGACGGTTGGGAAGAGGAAACAGGTTAATGATCTTCAGCGCGGCTGGATCCAGTTGGTTCGCCGGAATGATATTGCCATCAAACTTTTTCCGGGCCAGCGTCCCCGGAACTGCTTTCCCCGTCGTCGTGGGATCGAAAATCTGGCCGGTATCAAAGCCGGCTGGAGTCAATTGCCCGGTCAGCAGATCGGAAAAATTTCCGCTACGCTCGAGAACCGAGGGCACGATGGACAGGTCGGTCTGCGACTGGCGGATGCGCGTGCCCTGATAATCCCCGAAAAAGAAGGTGCGGTTCTTGATGATCGGCCCGCCAAACGTCCCGCCAAACTGGTTTTGCTTGAACGCGGGTATAGGGAAGTCTGCGGGATCGAAATAATTTTTGGCGTCCATGGCGGAGTTGCGCAGGAACTCGAAGGCGCTGCCGTGGAACTGGTTGGTGCCCGACTTCAGCACCACGTTCACCACTGCCCCACCCCGGCCGATGTCGGCTCCGAAATTATTGGTCTGGACTTTAAATTCCTGGATGGCGTCAATCGAGGGCTGGATAACTTCAAAACCGATCTGCTGCTCGTTGTTGTCGAATCCGTTGAGCAGAAAATTGTTATTGGTGGCGGTGAGGCCGTTCGCCTGGATGGCCCCGCTGCCCCGTTCATTTTCGGGAATGCTGCCCTGCTGCACGATGCCCGAAGGGCCGGAATTGACCCCGGGCGTGAGGTACGAAAGCTCCACAAAATTCCGGCCGTTCAAAGGCAGCGAGTGCACCCTGGTCTCCTCCACCACTTGTCCCAGGGACGAGGTTTGCGACTCCACCAGGGGCTCCGCCGCGGTGACCTCTACTGACTCGCTCACGGAGCCGACCGCCAAGGTAATATCCACGCGCGAGGTCTGGTTCACATCAAGCTTGAATGCCGGTTGCACTGCCTTCTTGAATCCTTGCCGTTCAACCGTCACGCTGTAGGTGCCCGGCTGCAGCAGCGTCACCACATATTGGCCTTCGCTATTGCTCTTGACCACGTGCGCAATGCCGGTTTCCGTGTTGCGGACAGTGACCGTGGCTCCGATAACTACCGCACCCGAGGCGTCGCGCACGCTGCCGACAATGCTGCCGGAGGCGACCTGTGCCCCACTCGGAACTGCAAAGATCAGAACCAGCGACGCGATTCCCGCCAGAACCCTGGCGTATTTCCACCCTCTAACGAAGTAATTTGTGCGCGCCATGGCGAATCTCCTTCACCTCCGGATGGAGCCCGCCTGAAGCGTGCCGGCAGGTTGCTGCCGACCGTCAAACCGCGGCTCCTACCCATGTATGTCAGCTTGGCAATTATCAAGACAACATATGCTTATATGGTGTCAACCCAAAAATGGAAGAGCGGCATGCCTGGGAGGTGATGATGGTTGACATCTGAATTGTAAGCATCTGGATTTAATACGGCTTGTGCAACATTTCCCGTCTAAGGAAAAAAATCGGCCAAGCTTGTTGCACGTCCTTGTCACGTTGGGTAGCTACATTGTATACAATGATGATAGGAACTTAGCGCTAGGAAGACTTAATGGCAACTTCGCCGGCATTCCAGCACGTCGTCGCGGAGCAGTTGCATCTCGCCCTGGATGGCAGCAGCTTTGTCCCGTTCTATGAACAGATCGTTGACCAGGTGCGCACCCTCATAAAGGACGGCATACTCCAGGAAGGCCAGACTTTCTGCTCCGAAGGCGAAATCGCACGCCTGCTTGGTATCAGCAAGATGCCCGTGCGCCAAGCCTTCCAAAAACTGCGTTCGGAAGGATTGCTGGTTATAGCCCGGGGCAAGCGTCCCGTCATCGGCTCGGGCCGGGTTCCCTGGAATTTCCAGCAGCTTCGCGGATTCGGCGAGGAAATGCGGCGCCGCGGATTGACGCCATCCGCCAGACTGCTTGCTGCCGATTTGCTGGAACCCGAAATGGAAGTCGCACAGGCGCTGAAGCTCGGCCCCGGGGAACGCATTTATCGCATTCGACGGCTCCGCTTCGTCAATTCCAAGCCGGTGGCCATTGTCACCAGTCACCTGCCCGCTCGCCTGTTTTCCCGCATAGACCAGCAGGATCTGGAGCAGCAGTCGCTCTATCACATCATCGAGCACATCTACAAACGTAAACTGCATTGGGCGGAGGAGATCATCGGGGCGGTGACCGCCAAGGAGGAAGATGCCGCTGTTCTGCAGACCGCGGCCGGCACGGCGCTGCTTATGATCAAGGAAACGACTTACGACACGCAGCAGGTGCCAATCGAATACAGTATTTCCCTTCTGCGCGCTGACCGCTACACTGCCTCCGTAATCTCGGTGCGAAAGCCCTAGCAGCAGTTCTAGACCCGGCGAAGCCTTTGTCGAGCAGCACCATGGTGTAACAGCAGAGGTCATCTGCCAGTACCACGGAGTAGCGCCTTAAAACCGAGGGCTTCTTCGCGCAGATCAATATCCGGATGCGGCACTAATCCCAAAGTGGCGCACACGCCGCCAGGGCCGATTTACAATACGCCCAGTTCCGGAGGATTGAGCACTATCTAATCGGGACATAACCATCCGTTCATTACCACCCTAGGGCCGCGTGAAAACATTTTTTTTAGAGGTGTCGCGCCATGCCAGCTATTCACCCTTGGGCCCGCCGTGCTTTCATGACCAAAGTGGTTTACTTGCTTCTCTGCGTAACCTTGGCTGCGTCCTTTGCATTGCCGCTTCACGCAGCCGAGCCAGCATCGCGCTATTTGGACTCAGGCTGGCAGTTTCGTGCCCTCGGCAATACTGACAGCTCTGATGTCAGGACGTGGCATCCGGCACAGGTGCCTGGTGTGGTCCAGACAGACCTGCTACGCAACGGCCTCATCCCCCAGCCTTTTTTCCGTGACAATGAATCCCGCCTGCAATGGATAGGACTCACTGATTGGGAGTATCGGGACACGTTTCAAGCCGACGCCTCCACGCTGGCCCATGAGCACGTGGACCTCATCTTCGAAGGTCTGGACACCTTCGCCGACGTCTATTTGAACGATCACCTGCTGATTCAAACGAACAATAGTTTCCGCCGCTGGCGACTTCCCGCCAGAAATCTACTGCAGCAGGGCGCCAACACGCTGCGCATCGTTTTTCATTCACCGGTTGAAAAAATGCTTCCCTACGTCCGCGCGCTGCCCTACTTGCTGCCCGCCATATCAACCATTAACGGCGGAAACGAGGAGGGCATTCCCACTGCTCCCTACACCCGCAAGGCCCCCTACGAGTATGGGTGGGACTGGGGACCTCGTTTTGTGACCCAAGGCATCTGGCGTCCGGTCCTCCTTGAAACCTGGGACGCAGTGCGCATTGATACTTTTCACATTGTCCAGCGGAAAATTACCCGGGAAGCAGCTGTGCTGGACGTCGAACTCGACCTGGAAGCCAGCCGCGCCGTGTCCGCGACGGTAAGCTTGGAGCACGATTCCCTTTCTGCCGCCCAGACTGACGACGGGACGCATTCTGTGCACTTGGATCCAGGCATCAATCACCTGTCCTTCCCCGTTCGCATCTCTGCGCCTCGGCTCTGGTACCCCACAGGCTATGGGCCGCAGAATCGCTATCATTTTTCAGCTGCTGTCCGGGTGGGCCAGGAACCGGCAGCGCGAGGCGACCGTAACACCGGCTTGCGTTCCGTGGAATTGCGGCGCGTTCCCGACGCATGGGGCAAAAGCTTCACCTTCGTCATCAATGGCATACCCGTTTTTGCCAAGGGAGCCAATGTTATTCCTTTCGACAGCTTCCCGCCTCGGGTCACGGCGGAACAGCATCGCAGCATCCTCGAAGCGGCGCGCGAGGCCAACATGAACATGGTGCGGGAGTGGGGCGGGGGCTACTACGAATCGGATGATTTCTATGATATTTGTGATGAACTCGGGCTGCTGGTATGGCAGGAATTCAGCTTCGGCGGCGACATGGTTCCGGGAGATACGGTCTTCCAGGAAAACGTCCGCCAAGAGGCGACCGAGCAGATCAAACGTTTACGTGATCACCCCAGCATCGTGATCTGGTGCGGTAACAACGAAATCGAAACCGGCTGGCTGCACTGGGCAGACCGCCAGGCCTTCAAGGAAACTGTCTCGCCTGACATCCGGGAGCGCGTTTGGCAGGATTACATGGTCCTCTTTGCCGATATTCTGAAAAGCGCGGTCACACAATATGCCGCTCCCGTCCCCTACTGGCCTAGTTCTCCCAGCGCAAACTTCGAAGAACCGCCTGACAACGATCACAATGGAGACATGCACTACTGGATGGTGTGGCACGCATTGGCCCCTGCGGAAGACTACCTCACCCAGTTTCCTCGCTTTATGACTGAATTCGGCTTTCAATCGTTTCCCGAAATGCGGACCATCCGCGCTTTTGCCCAACCCGCGGACCTCGACATCCGTTCCGTAGTCATGCGGTCGCATCAGAAGAACAAAGGAGGGAACGAGCGCATCCTGACTTATATGCTGCGGGAGTACCACGAGCCCAAGGATTTTGCTTCTTTCGTCTACTTGAGCCAGGTGCAACAGGCAGAAATCATCAAGCTCGGCGCCGAGCATTTTCGCCGCCAGCGTCCCCGCACCATGGGAGCGCTCTACTGGCAGTTAAATGACTGCTGGCCAGTGGCATCCTGGTCGAGCATTGATTATTACGGCCGCTGGAAGGCTCTGCAGTATTTCGCCCGTCGTTTCTTTGATGACGTTCTCGTCTCTCCCTACGCACACGATGATAAAGTGGATGTTTATATCGTGTCCGATCGCCTACAGCCCATAGCCGGTAACATTCACATCCGCCTGCTCGACTTCTCGGGAAAAGCGTTCCTTGACCAGCGCCAGCAGGTGAATATTCCTGCGCAATCCAGCGCGATATATCTCAGCCTGGACCAGAAAGGCCTGGCGACTAAGGCCGACCCTCGCCGGAGTTTCCTCCTAGTAGATCTGGATACGGGAGGGAAACAGCGTTCCCGGAACTTGGTGTTCTTTGATCACATGCGCAGCCTGGACTTGCCGATTGCCCCGCGCATTGAGGCAACGCTGCATAAGGAAGGCATGACTTACAGCCTCACTTTGCGGACGTCGGTGCTGGCCAGGAACGTCTATGTTTCTTTCGCAGATCTGGATGTTGGCGTGTCGGACAATTATTTCGATCTGCTCCCTGGCGAACCGGTCACCATTACTCTGAAGACGTTTTCCAGTTTGCAGCAACTTGAGAGTGCGCTGAGTGTTATGTCGCTTACGGAAGCTTTCACGCCCCCTGCTGCGCCCTGATGCGTTGAAAGCCTGGCCTGTCACCAGGGGAGCACCGCGCTTGCAGAGCATACAATTCCATGTCTTTTGCCGCGAACGGCGATTCCAGACTGCTTCGTCTACAACTTTGGCAATCCTTTTTCCGGCACTCCCTTCGTGTTTCCACGCATGTACGTCCCACGCGTGAAGTTTACTTTCCACTGAGTGGCAATAGCTCAGGTCTCGAATGCCTTCTCAACAAAATTGCTTAGTCAAGTTTCAGCCTCAGTTCAAGTGCTGCCACTGCCCCAATGGTGAAGGATTTCGAGTCTAGTGCCGTCCAGAACTGCATCTTGGATAATCAAAAAGGAACTTTTTTTCTCAGGAGCAAACCTCCCGGGGTTCTTCGTTGAACGACGATTGCGCTTTATGATAGCTTCTGTCGCGCGAGTTCTGCAGGGAGGTCTTGTGCGCCTGGAAGGCCGCGTGGCCCTGGTAACGGGCGCTGCGATGGGAATTGGAAAGGGGATTGCCTCCCTCTTCGCGCAGCAAGGCGCGCAAGTAGTTGCCGCCGATATCAATACCGAGGCTGGCAACGCAACGGCGGAAGAAATTCGGGCGGCAGGAGGAAAGTGCATCTTCCGTCGCACCGATGTAAGCATCGAAGCTGAAGTAAGGGGCGCGGTTGCGGCAGCGCAACAAGAATTTGGGCGCGCGATTGACGTCCTGGCCAACGTAGCGGGCATCGCCCATGAAGCGCCGGCACATCTTCTCCAGTTGGCCGATTGGGACCGGATACTTAGAGTCAACTTAACCAGCATGTTCCTTTGCGCCAAGCACGTGCTGCCCGGAATGATGGCGGCCAAGGGCGGCGCAATAATAAATATCGCTTCGGTCCAGGGACTATTTGGCTTTCCAGGCTATCCGCACTACGCGGCCAGCAAAGGCGGAGCCATCAGCTTGACCCGGCAATTGGCGCGGGAATATGCACGCTATGGAGTTCGCGTAAACTGCATTGCTCCGGGAACGGTCGACACGCCAATGAACGTTCATGTTCTGGAACGGGTTCCTGACCCCGAACATTTGCGCCGCTCCTGGGAGCGGATGCACCCTCTAGGACGAATCGGTCAGCCCATTGACGTTGCCTGGGGCGCGCTGTATCTGGCCTGCGACGAAAGTTCGTGGGTGACCGGGCAGTGCCTGGCGATTGATGGCGGGGTCTCCTGTTCAGTCCTGCCGGAATGAGAATCCCTCGCCTAAGGTGGGCATGGCCGGCATCGTAACCTTGGATGAATTGGCAGTCGAGCATTTTAGAGACTCCGGCGGAGAGATGCATTCACCGTCAAGCCCGGCAATGCAATGTGCGACCTGAAACCATTGCAGCTGGCAATTACGCCTCTGCCGGATAATATCTAATTGCTACGTGGGCATGAACCGACGTCAGTTCCTGAGAACTAGTGCCGCTGCCGGCGCGCTAGCGCTGCGCTCGCCCCTTTTCGCGGCGGAGAACATCGGCCCAGCCACCTACCGCACGCCCGTGCTGGCTGGGTACGAGCGCCTGCGCTTCGGCGTCTCCTACCACTTCAGCATGAACACCTTCACGGGCAACGACTACGAAACCGGCTCGGTGCCCGCCTCTACTTACAATCCCACCCACCTGGACGTTCGCCAATGGATTCGCGTGGCTCGCGACTTGGGCGCGCGCTATGCCGTGCTCACCGCCAAGCACATGTCCGGCTTCTGCCTGTGGGATTCCAAAAACTATGACTACGACGTCGCCGCCAGCGGCAATAAGACCGACGTGGTGGCGGCCTTTGTCGCCGCCTGTCACGAGTATGGGCTGCGGCCTGGCTTTTATTACTGCATTCTTGACCCGCACAACGAAGGCAAGTTTGACTGGAATGCGCCGATCGGAGGTAAGTACTACGCCCTCATCAAGCAGCAACTGACCGAACTCCACTCGCGCTACCGCAACACCTTCTACCAGCTGCTCGACATTACCTGGAAGATTTCGCCGCAACAGCGCTGGGAGCTTTACCGATTGATCAAAGCCTATAGCCCGAATTGCATCGTTGTCATGAACCAGGCCTACTATCAAAGCAAGCGCAACCAGGGCCGAATTTGTGAGCCGGCGAGCTGGCCCACCGATGTCATCAACGGCGAAGATTGCCTGCCGCCCCCCGGCGGACATGATCCGCACGTGGTTTTCTAAGGCAAGCAGTACTACATGCC
>Ga0207664_10001698_pt1 | contig 14516 bp, 17 predicted proteins | sample LARL83metaG_FD_184349 | JGI IMG/M metagenome (GOLD analysis project Ga0207664, IMG submission 184349) | Corn, switchgrass and miscanthus rhizosphere microbial communities from Kellogg Biological Station, Michigan, USA - LAR L8-3 metaG... | ecosystem: Host-associated > Plants > Roots >...
CCTGCGGACATTCGCCCAGGTCACGCTGACGCAGTCGCCGGCGCTGTCGTTGCCGAGCATCTGCCAGCCGCCGTTCAGCGCGGCCAGGTAATCGGCTGATGCCGGGTGGGCCGGGACGGTGCCGGTCAGGAGCCGGCCGAGCTTCACGGCCGGGGCGCGTTTCGGGGGGCGCTTGCCGGGGATGCCGGGCGTGCGGGCAGGAGTTGTCACGGGACCTCCGTGGGTTGTCTGGGTTCGCGGTTACGATGACCGCATGAACGAGCAGGCGTTTTTCTCGGCCAGCAGGGCAGCCGAGAAGGCGGGTAACGCGGTCACCGCTGCGCTGGCGCGCGGCATCCTCCAGGGGCCGGAGAAAGCGCTGGAGCGCGCTTCAGGGTTCGTCACGCTGGCGCTGCCGCCCGGCGAGCGGAAGAGGCGACTAGCCGCCTACCGTGCGACCTGCTGGCGCGTTTACGGCTTCGAGCCCCCCGCGCATGTCACGCGGGTCGTGAGCAGGGACGGCCAGACGGTCGCCATCCGGGGAGCGGAATGCTGGTTCGAAGGGCCCGGGCATTCGAACTGGGCCTACGTCCTGGTTGACGGGAAGCCGCGAACTCCCGGTCCCGACTCAAAGGTGATCGAGGACACCGGCTGGTACTGCTGGATGGACCTCGACGGCCGGAACGAGTACTGGGCCGACGACACAGCGAACGACACCAGGCCGCCCGCTACGGGATCGGCAGGACCGACACCAGCCAGCTAGCGCACCACGACGCCAGGCCAGCGGATTCGAGCCACGAAGCGCCCGAGGCCGTGACCACGCCTCCGGTGATGAAAGCGTCCAGGGCAAGGAACAGCAGGCCGAGAATGGCCAGCAGGATCACCAGGGCTAGTTTCACGGCGGGCCTCCTATGCTCAGGTCATGGAGTACGAAATGCCGGTGCCGCTGGTCCTCCACGAATGCCCGCTGGGCAGGTGCGGGTGGCAGCATCCGGCACCGGCGATCGCGCCGGGTGTCATCCGGACCGGGGAAGACACCACGGCGGCGATGACTGAGGCGGCGCTCACTGCCGATATCGCCGTCAAGGCCCACCTGGAGACGCACACGCTCCTGGAGTGGGTGACCCAAGTCCAGCGGCTCCGGGAAGTCATCGACCTGGCTGCGGTCTCGCTCGGCGACCACGGGACTCTCGGATCGTTCCTGAAGGCTGCCACCGCCTAGGGAAGCCCGGCTGCCGGCTCACGCGCGGACCTTCTCGCCCGGCTATCAGGTACCCCGGAGCGGCTCGGGAAGTACCCGGTCCGTCCCGCCTAGGAGACTTCCCATCCGACGATGACCTGGCCGGCGTCTTCGCGCCGCACTGAGATCACCCCGGTAGCCGCCTTGTCGGGGAACACGATGACCGTCTGGCCCTTGACGCTGTCCACGGTCACGGCGTCCTGCACATGCCACACGGTGCCCCGGATCGCGACCCGGAGTTTCGCCGGGGGCAGGCCCTGGAGGTCGTTGTCGCACCCGAACGCGATGGTCGACGCCGATCCCCACGGGACGCTGATCACGGTGACGGCGCCGGGACCCTGACTGAGCTGGCCTGACTGCACTTCGACCTCCGGTGGTACTGGGGCGGGCTTGGGGTGCGGTGCGGTCCCGAAGAAATCAGCGGCGAGGAGAGACTCGTCCAGGTCTCGGCCGAGCGCCGTGTCCGTCCACTGGGTGCCGTCCGCCTCGATGCTCATCAGGCGGCAAGACGCTGGCCCGCAGATGTGCGCCTTATACGAGTAGTGCGCCGACCAGAGCCGCACCGCGGATCTCGCGATGCCGGACGCCTCGATTAGGGGCACCACGTTCCGCTGCATCAGGTCCGCGCTGGCGTACAGGCAGGGCCGGGTGACCCCTCTTGCCCGCTGCCGTTCGTACCAGGCCGCCGCGTCGGCGGGGGTCGCGTCGCCTGTCTCGATGTCGAGCGCATCGGCGTCATGGGCGGCATCGATGGCGATCGACAAGGTGCGAGCGTGCGGGAATCGCTGCCGGATGGTGCCGATGTCAGGCCACCTGCCGGACACGTATCCCGCGTAGCAGTAGCCGGCACCCGTGGGCAGGAGGTCCGGGGTGATGGAATCGAACATGATCAGGTTGCTCAACGCGGCACCCCCTGGCTGAAGCGGTACGGTCAGGACGTGGACGAGATCGTGAGCCTCGCCGCGTTCCTGACGGCCCGGCTGGAGGAGGACGAGGCAGCAGCCAGAGCAGCGTGCGGGAACGACTGGCGCCCCGGTGGCGCGGCCTGGATCCTGCGCGGCCATCCCTCCGAAACCCAGATGATCCGCACGGATGCCGGCCTGACGGTCGTCTACGACGAGGGCTCGCCTAGCGAGGACGAGGCCGCGCACATCGCCCGCCACGACCCGGCTCGCGTGCTACGCGAGGTCAAGGCGCACCATGCCCTCGTCGGTGCCTACTCAGCCGTGGCGCTGAACTTCGCGCGCGTCGATGAGACCTGCTGCGAGTACAGCACCCGTACGGCGCTGGAAGGTGCCTGCACCGGACTCGCCGCCATCTGGGAGGATCACCCGGACTACCGGCAGCCGGGAGAGTGGGCACCATGAACGTCGGCGAGACCGGGCTGGTCCATCCCTGCTGCGGCGCGTGGCCAGAACACCGGTATTCCTGTGAGAACCGGGTATGGCCTGCAACCGCCTCGCCTGAGATCCGGCGGCAGGCAGTCCGCGGCGATTCGATCGGTCCCGCTCACGCGCAGATCGAGGATCTCGGCGTTCGCGGGCTGGACTACCAGCAGCGGAAGCGGCTCACCGGGATCCTCGCGAAGGTCTGGGATGACGGCTGCGAGTACGGGCGGCGGATCGGCGGTACCGGTCAGGGGGCTACCGCCGCCAGTCCGGAATGAACGCCTCACCATGCCGCCATCAAGGCAGGACGGGCAGCGATGCAGGGCACGGAGTTCAGCGGTGCAGTCCGCGCACATCGCCGGGCCTCCGCAGCGGGCCTTGACCCCGCCAGGACGCGGCCGGACGTGACCGTGACCCCGTGAGGTCAGCACATCGCTCCCGGCGCGATCTTCCGGCCTCACGATGTCACTCACCGCGAGTTCTTCCTGACCCACCTGATGAACGGCACGTGCAGCCCCAGCACGGCCAGGACCGCCGCAGCGACTGCGAGCCAGTAGACGGCGGCACTGTTCACCGGTCACCCGTCGCTGCCTCGTGCGCGTCCAGGACATCCTGATGCGTCGGCGCGCCGTGCGGCGAGTGACGCTGGCACACCACGTACGGTGTCCCCTCCACATGGTGGCGGCCTATCCGCAGGCACCGCCGGACATGGCAGTTGTGCCGCCGGATCATCATCGCCAGCGCGCCGAGGATGCCGATCTCGCTGATGTCGCTGCCGAAACCGGACCAGGCCAGGTAGGCGGGGCCGCCGGCGGAGTCGAGCCCCAGCCAGTGGAGAAGCGAGTGCCAGATCACGAGACGTCCAGGGTGACCACCAGCCCGTCCGCCTGATCCAGCACCAGGCAGTCACCCGCCCCCAGCCTCCGCAGTTCGGCGCACCATGCCTCGATGTCAGCAAGTGTGTACTGCCGCCACGGGGAGTGGTCATCGCCGAGGCCGGGCTGCTCGGGTCCTGTCGCGGCGCATGCCACCTCGATGGTGCTGACGCGGGTCACGGCCGGAGCGTGGCCGGCCGCCAGCGGATCGGTGAGGGGCCTGGTGCGGCCTAGCACGGCGCCGGACCCGGCCAGTTCCGTCGCGCATTCCGAGCACATCGCCGGGCCTCCGCAGCGGGCCTTGACTCCGTCCGGGCGCGGGATGACGTGACCGTGGCCGCTCACTTCGCCGCCGTCAGCATGTGCTCGTGAATCAGGTCGATCCGCGCCCGGGCCTCAGCAGCGACGTGCGGGTCCCTGATCACGGTGAGCTGATTGTCCTGGAGCGTCTCGCCCGACGTGGACCAGTTCGTGGAACCGTTCACCACGTCCAGGCCGTCCACGATCAGGAGCTTCATGTGCATGATCGCGCCGCGTTCCGAGCGGCCCGCCACGACAGAGTTCGACGGGTACGCCATCTTGGCCAGCAGCGCCTTCTCGTGCACGCCCCCGGCTTGCGATGAGTCCAGGGTGAGCGACACGTAGCAGTGCTCGTCGCCGAGCTTCTCGTGCAGCGCGGCAGCGAGCTCGTCGTCGTCGAAGCCGTACATCGCGACCACCAGGCTGCGGCTGGCTGAGGCGATCAGGTCGGCGAGGACGCCATGAACATCGTCGACCGGACTGAAGAACGTGAGCGTCTTCGGCGGGTAGCCCGGAACGAACGGCGTGGCCTTGTGCTTGCCGAGCACGGACAGGTCAGCTAGCGCCATGGTCGTTCTCCTTCTGCTCGCCGAGCTGCCTGCGCACCCGGATGTCCAGCGCGGTGTTGAGCAGCCAGATCGCCTGTACGAGGGTCAGCACGACCAGGGATTCCGGGCCGAGAGTGCCCGCGCCGGGAACCTGCACCCCGGCGGCGTCCATCAGCGCCGCCGTCACGTAGATGCACGCGGCGAGGACCCGGCAGGCGGCGGTGCGGACATACCCGTGCCCGGCCAGTTCCTCGGCGTGGTACGAGGCCCGCTGGAACCACAGGTGGACCATCGCGGCGGCTTGCAGGACCAGGCTGGTCCACGACACGAGCAGCATCAGCAGGAGCAGGCCGCCGCCGGTCACGGGCTGGTGCCCCGCAGGGCCCGCTGGAGGGTGGCGACCTCGGATTCGAGCTCGGAGATCCGCCGCCGTGCCGCGTCGAGCTGGCCCTGGTAGTCGGCGCGGAGTTCCCCGAGCTGCCGCTGGTAGTCGGCGCGCTGCTTCTCCAGCTCTCCGGTGACCCGCTTGATCTCGGCCTGGAGCGCCTCGTTCAGCCCGGCCCAGCTGCTGACCGCATCATGCTCCTTGTCGGCGCTGTCGCGGCGGCGGGTCAGGACCAGGGGGACGACGTAGGCGGCGGCGAGCGCCCCCGCGCCGAGGACGAGGTCCGTCAGGGTCCCCGCGTCAGCCATCGCTGCCGTCTTCGCCGCTGCGGCGGGACGAGACCAGCACCTCCCGGTAGTCGAGCAGCACGGCAGCCCTGGCCAGCAGGTAGGCGTTGGTCGCCCAGCTCACCCAGGTCTCCGGCGTGGTGTTATCGGATGTCGCCCACCGGACGAGGAACGCCAGGGTCCATGCCGCCGTGATGACCGCCGCCATCGTGAGGGCGGTGACGGACAGCCAGCGCCAGCCGTAGCGGCACACGGCGGCGAACATGAGCCCGGAGACGGCGGCGAAGCACACTCCCCAGCCGGACGCCGGCAGCGGGACGAGGAGGAGATGGTAGGCGGGGGTGCGGTACCAGCGCGCACCCTGGAGCAGGAGGGACAGGGCGTAGATGCCGTACCCGGCGCCGATGACGAACATGTTGGCACGGGACGCGCCGATGGAACGAGCGAAGGGCCGCGAGCGGCCGTGCACTCCCAGGTTCAGCAGGTTTCCCGGCACCAGCCCTCCTGTAGTCGCGTGACGTGCCTGGCAGGTGAGGGTGATCGCGTCAGAGGATCTCCAGCCCTCCCGGCGAGAAGCTCGCGATGTGCCAGCCGGGGAAATCAACCCAGATGGTGGCGTACGGCCCGGATCTGGAGACCCTGACGACGCGTCCCTGCCGGTGCGGCGGCGCGATCATCCGGACCAGCGTGCCGGCCCTGATCAGCGTGGCCAAGCGCACCTCCCGGATCGGCGGACGGGGCCCGGTCAGGTGTAATAGCTGCCCGGCTCGAAGTCGAGTGCCAGCGTGAGACTCGCCTCGGCGGGGCTGTCGCCGGCGCCGAACGCGATGGTCCGGCTGATGCTGGTGACCCTGTACGTGCCTGTCGTGACCGGGGGGCCGAACGGCATGTCGGTGACGGTAGCGAGGTCTCCCACGTTCATCCCGAGCACAGCCGGCCACGCCGCGGGGTGCCGGGCGGCGTCGATCCTCAAGCCGCTCACCCGGCGCCGGAGCGGGCCGCCGTACTGGGACAGCAGCCAGTCGGCCTGCACCTGCATTTCCGCCGTGGATTGCAGGTAGCTGGTGAACGGCAGCGGTCTTGCGCCGAACTGTTCCTGGCTGGCCAGGGCCGCGGAGAACGACGACGGGGTGACGGTGGCCAGGGTCGCGCCGTCCGGGGCGTACGGCGTGATCCGGATCAGGTTCCAGATCCGCTGCGGGTCGTTGCTGAACGACTGGGAGGCGTCGTAGGGGATCTGCCCGGCGGCGACGTCGGGGCCGAGCGCCCACGCGGGGGTGTCCGCGGCGAGCCGGGCCCGGTCCCGGAAGCACAGGTTGCCGTTGCCGTCCACGCTGAGCAGGCCGGTGACGGACTGCCGGATGTTGTCCAGGTTCTGCCCCGCCGCCTGGCCCTGGATGTCGATCGCGGCCTGGACCATGGCGGGGTCCTGGTCGATGCTCCGGCCCGGGTACGGGACGTTGCCGTAGGCGAGGATGCGCTCGATCCGCTCCCCTGCGAGGTCCCCGAGCGGAGTCGGGGCGGCGGGGGGTGATGCCCCGGTCCCGGCGCTGACCTGCGCGGGTCCGGTCCCTGTCGCGCCGCTGCCGAACCCTCCGGTGAACGTGTCGCCCGCGCCGAGGACGGCGGCGGCTTCGGTCTCAGCGTCGGCCGAGGCGGCGGTGAACACCTGGACCAGCGGGGCGGCGGAGGTCCACGAGGTGTACAGGGCGTTCGCGTACCCGCCCGGATTCCCGAACCCTGCCGATACCGCGCGGGCTGACGGGCCGGAGGTGTAGGCCCCGGCCACGGCGGCGGCGACGGCGCTCATCGTGTACGTGGTGGCCGGATGTGCCCCGCTCTGGAACCCGTACTGCCCCTTGTACTCGGAGCCGTCCGGGGTGAACCCTGTTGCGGAGATGTTCTGGGTGGCCGCGATCTGCGGCGAGGTGGGCGCCGGGATGAGCCCGAACCCGGTCAGGGCCGCGTTGTAGTGGGCCAGGATCCGGTAGGCAGGCAGCATCTGCGGGTATATCGCGATGTGGGACGCCTCGACATTGCCGCCGTGCACGATCGCGGCAGGGTTCAGTCCGCCCGATGAGCCCAGGTCCCCGTTGCCGATGAACCATGTGTAGGCGCTGGTCATCCCCGCGCCCGAGCCGGACACTTTCGCCGTCAGGCCCGCGTTGACGTACACCGTCCAGTTGTTCTGGTTCATCGTGACGGCGTAGTACACCCACGCGGAGTTCCGCAGGTCAGACGAGTTGTAGACCGTCGTCGTGGTGGGCGTGGTCCCGTTGTAGGTCACGAACTGGAGGTGGCCGTTCAGGTCGAGCTGGAGCAGGCACACCGGGGCGGTGTCGGTCGCCAGCTCCCACAGCGTCAGCGGGCAGTAGGGCTGGCCGGTTTCCCCGTAGTAGGTGCCGGCGTTGTTCACGCCGGCAGCCGTGCGGAAGTACGCCCAGTTGAACCAGGCTTCGCCGGTGATCCCGCCGCTCAGCGGCGGGAACGACGGGTCATGGCAGGCCAGGAACCACCCGTTGCTGCCGGTGTTCCCGCTCGCTCCGCTCTGCTGCCATGCCGCCGCGCCGGGCTGGGCGGTGACCGGGCCGCCGCCAGCCTGGATACCCGGTGATGACTGCGGGTCCCCGTACATCCAGCCGCTGTCGGCCGCTACAGAGTAGACGGCGACGCTAGGCGGCGGAACCGAGGTGCCGACAACATTCAGCAACGCCGTCAGGTCGGTGCCGTCCGCGCCGGGGTTGGACCCGGAGATGCTCGTCCACGCGCCGGAGGAGGAGTAGCCGTCCTGCCCGGAGACCCCGTTCGGCGAGGGGACGATCTGGAGCGGCAGCCCGGTTCCCTCGGCCGCGTTCCGCAACTGCGTCGGCAGCACGCCGCCGCTGACCGGCTGGTCATCGCACGGGATCCACATGTGCGGCTGGTCCTGGTAGACCTCGCCCCGGTAAGGGCTAGGGCACGGGGCGCTGAACACGGAGTAGATGTCGGTCAGTCCGGTCTCAACGTACGACCTCAGGCCCTTGGTGCGCTTCTCGTCGAACTTGAGCGCGTTCTTCGCCACCACGAACCAGCGGTTGACGACCTGCCCGCCTGCAGTGCCCAGCGCGGCGCGGATCCGCACGGGAGTGCCGGTGGTGACATCCGGGTACAGCGGCGACGAGGAGTTGCCGGGCGTCAGGTGGCCGTCCGCGTTATCCCACTTGCTGGTTCCCTCACCGCTTTGCAACCCGCCGAGCCCGTACTGGATCCCGCCGCTGTCAGACCACGTCCAGACCCGCTTGAAATGGCTCGCTCCGGGCGTGTAGGTGCCGGACCACAGGCTGTCGATTACCGGGGTCCAGGTCACCTGATCCGGCGGGGTCTGGAAGCCCGAGCCGAGTCCGAGCTCAACGATGAACCGCCCGGCCCATGCCGGGTTCGCGCCGGCCGGGATCGGGGACGGGGCGTTCTGCAGGACCCCGATGACGACGCCGGACAAGTTGGTAGCTGACGCCGCCGTGGCGTTCACCGAGACCGCGCTGGAGCCTGTGGTCCATGCCGTGGTCAGGACAGCGTCGCAGGCGTGGTCGACCCCGTTGGTCGCGCTGACGGGAGGGAGCGTGTTCCAGCCGGCCGGGGTGAGCTGCTGCCCGGCCGCCGTGGTGTCCCCGCATGCGGCGGCGAGGAGGAACACGGGGGCGGAGGGTGCGGGGAGCGCCAGGTTCAGCGACGTCACGGCAGCCGCGTAGTTGCTGTAGATCCCGGTCACGGTGTCCCACGGCCCGAGCCCGGTCACCTCGATAACCATGACCGACTGCGCGTCAAGGCAGCCGTTCGGTGCGGCGTATACGGCGGACGGGATCCGCTTCAGGTTCGGCGTGTACCAGCCCGAGGTCCGCGTCAGGGCAGCCGCCTGCGACACGGCCCACGTCGATGCCGTCTCGTCGCCGGGACGCCAGAAGCCGTGCACGTCATCCGAGACGGCGATTGTCGCCTCTGACGTGGCGAACGGCTCGTTGAGTCCGGATACGCAGAACAGCCAGTTCCCCGCCGCCGGGATCCCCGTGCCGAGCCCGAGGCTCCCCGCCGGAGTGAGCGGCACCACCACGCTTTGCAAGGCGGGCGGCATGTTCTGGAAGCTGGAGGGTTGCGCGAACGTCCCCGACCAGGCGTTGACCACCCTGACCGGGGGCGCCATCCACCCCGACGCATAGCCTTTGAACGACCCGGACTTGTGAACCGTCCCGGCGAACGTCCCGGTGCCCTTGCCGGTGCCCGCGAACCCGAACGAGAACACCGACCAGATGATGATGACCTGGCCCGCCGCGCCCGTACCGCCGACGTGGTTGACCGAGCCGCCCGACCCGCCGCCGGAAGCACCAGAGCCCGGCGCCGTGCCGTTCCCGCCGGCGAGCAGGCTGCCCGGCCCGGTAGATCCGGCAGCCCCGGCGAGGGACGGCGGCCCGGCCGCGCCCGTCCCCGCTGTGCCGCCCGTCGATGTCGCGGCGTTCCCGCCGCCGCTCGTGGACCCGGCCGATCCGCCCCCGCCGCCGCCCGGCGAAGCCGACCCGCTGTTGGTGCCGCCGTTCCCGCCGGGGAACGCGACCGTGTTAGCGCCGGCCGCCCCGCCGTTCCCGGAGGTGGTCCCGGCGGCGTTCGCGCCGTGCGCCCCGGTGACGGTGACCGATCCGCCTGTGACGGTCGTGTCGGTGCCGGTGCCCCCGGTGCCGATGGTGATGGTGAGCGTCGTCGTGCCGGGTGTCAGGCCGCCCAGGCTGGTTTCCCCGCCGAGCGCGCCTCCGCCGCCTCCTCCGCCCGCGTTGCTGCCGTGGACCGAGGTGCCGCCGTTGCCGCCTTCACCCCAGGCGTACACCTGCACCGAACCGGGCACGGTGTTGGCCGGTACGGGCCATGTGCCCGAGGTGCTGAACGTCTGCGAAGGGATGCCGACCGCCCCCTCCGGTCCAGGGGAAGCGGGCAGGAGAGGTCTAGCGGGTCAGATGATGGCCAGCGACCCGGAGGACACCTGGAAAGTCCCCTGACTCACGAACGCTTCGACTAGCACAGCTTGTATGACGCCGGCGCCGTCGCCCGTCAGCGTAATGGCCGATCCGCCCGAGGTGGCGCTGAGCTGGAACGAGTCCCCGCTTGGCGATTTGCAAAAGTAGATGGTCCCTGCGGTCAGGCCGCTGGGCAGTGAGCTGCCCGCGACGGGGAACACGGCCACGGTCTGGTTGGCCGCGTATGCGGAACCTGGAGCCAGGAGCGTCGAGGTCGCTGACGGGGCGCTGAACCCGTACGCGATCGCCCCGGCCGAGTTCGGGTACATGCCCCGGAAACTGCCGCTCGTCGCCGCGTCCCACAGGCCGATGAACGCCACCGACGAGCCCGCGGGCACGTTCAGCGTCGGGGAGTTGCTCAGCGCCTTGCTGTTGCTCGCCGCCGCCGACCAGGTGACGGCCTGCCTGGCATATGCCGGCGACCCTCCGGCGAGTTCGTTAGCCCCGGTGGCGCTGTAGGCGGAGTGGAGGGACGCCCACAGCGAGTGGTTCGTCCCTTCCTGGTCGAGCTCGTAGTCGGCGGCGGCGGTGCTGAACGGCACGGGGCAGCCCTCCTAGCGTGGCAGCGAGATACGAGGAGGGCGCTCAGTCCGCCCGCTAGCTCAGGTCCCAGGCCCAGGTAGGCGCCACCGAGTAGGTGAGGGTGATCGTCCCGCCGTTGCGGACAGGCACAGGGCCTGACGTGAGCCCGGTCGCCCTGCCGTCCACGGAAATGGCCGAGACGGTCCCGCCGGTCACGATGACGGTCGCGTCCCGCCAGAACTGGTTGACGTAGGGGGTGCCGGAGGCGGGGACCGCAGGCGGGGAAGCGACCGCGCCGAGCGGCTGGAAATCCCAGACCAGGCACACGTTCGCCGCGCCGTTCTTGCCGTTGGCGATGACCCCGGTAGTGCCCTGGTCCTCGGCGCGGATCTCGCCGAACAGCAGGTTCCCGGAATCGTTGATGAAGAACCCGAACAGCGACTCGACATGCAGCGAACCGATGAACAGTGCGCACGTCTGCCCGCTGGAGTCGACCCGCACCGCGTCCTGCCCGGTCTCGAAAGACAGTGACGCAATCTGGCAGTGGTGTGCTTGGCTCACAGCCGACACGAGGACCCCGTCGTTGCAGAAGATGCTCTTGACAGAGCCGCCGGAGAAGTGGTCGGAGATGATAATGCCGTGGTAGGGGCCGATAAAGGTTCCCCGGTCAAGGTCGTTCTGGTCGTTGTTGCCGGTCGCGGGGCTGCGGTAGCCGAAAGTTCCCCACGCGGACGGGTTGCCGCCGTCAGACTCGTAAGGCGGCCAGCCGCCGGCTGCGGTGCCCGTGGCGGCCATGCAGTAGTAGGCGAATGACCGTATGTCGGCTTGGGCGCAGCCGTACAGGTCCAGGCCGGCGACACATGGCCGGTAAGCCACGAGCACGTTGATTCCGTCCGCGATCACCCGCATGTTGCTGAACAGGCCGTTGTTGCCGCCGAAGAACAGGCCGCCGCCCTGCACCGGGCCGCCGATCACCACGTTCGGCGGCGGCCCGCCGCCGCTGGAGGAGTCGTTGTAATAGACGCTCGCCAGCGTGGCCCCCGCCGCGGGCGGATTGGGCTGGGACCAGTGCACAGGGCCGCCGGCCTGCTGCGGGCCCGTGAGCTTCAGGTCAACTTTCGGACCGGTGTACGGGTTGACGTATGGGATCTGGATCTGCGCGGACTGGTAGGTGCCGCCCGGCGCCCCGGCGATTACGTAGATCCCGGCGGAGAACAGCACCTCCGCGGCGGCCTGCTCGCTCAGCCGTGCGTAGGAGACGGCGGCATTGACGGCCTGCTGGACCGCGCTGGTGTCATCGGTGCCGTATACCGCGCCCTGCCCGTTGACCGTGCGGGTAGCGTTCGCCGCGAGGGTGACCTGGCTGGCTGACTGGAAGCTGGCGATGGTGGTGACGAGCGGCACGTTGAGGAACCCGCCCGCCGAGGGGACGATGATGTGCTTGCCGACATCGCCGCTGGTGAACGGCGCCGAACCCGAAGTGTTTGAGCCGGGCGGCGCGGCGCCGCTGCTCGCCGGCGGCGCGGTGATCGCGAAACTGCTGCGCAGCGGCGTCGGGTTGCCCAGGACCTGCTGCCGGGTGAAGGAGGAACCGCCGGCCTGGGTGCAGTACACGTAATAGCCGGTGGCGTTCGTCCACGGCAGCGGCGACGTGACCGTGATCGATGACGTGGTGCCGCTGGTTGCCGTGCTGCTCGCCGTGCTGCCCAGCGTCTCCCCGTACTGGTTCACGTAGGTGACGATGACCTGGTACGTGCCCGCCAGGACGGTACCCCCGGTGCCGGAGTTCGACACGGACGGCGCGGACGGCGCGGGAAGCCCCGCCGCGGTCAGCACCGCCGACCCGTTCGTCATCGCGGCGTCGTACAGGAACGCGCCGTCCCGTTTCGCGCCGTAGCTCTCCGGCAGGAACTGCCACGGGTAAGCCGCGGTGATATCGGCCTGGGTGAGGGTGTCCCACGCGGGGGCGGCCGACGCCGTCCCGGTGCCCTGCTGGCGCCAGAACTTCCTGGTCGCGGCCGTGTTCCCCGGGAGCCGGGCCGGCACGCCGGACGGCCCGCCGTAGATGGTGTCGCCCAGGGTCGTGGTGGGAGACGAGTATGCTTCCGCGTTCCCTTGCGCCGTGACTGCCGAACCAGCCGCGTCGAACGCGGACGTATCCTGCGTGGCGGCGGAACCGAGCCCCAGGTTAGTACGCGCGGTCGCCGCGTTCGCCAGGTCGGACAGGTTCGCGGCTTTGGCCAGCTTGTTCGTGTCCGCGTACGCCTCGGCATTGCCTTGCGCCGTGACCGCGGCACCTGACGCGTCGAACGCCGAGGACGGCTGCGTGGCCGCGGAGCCCAGCCCGAGGTTCGTCCTGGCTGTAGCCGCGTTAGCGACATCTGACAGGTTGCCGGCGGCTTGGAGCGCGCCGAGCGCGGCCAGCAGCGCGGCGCTGTTCGCGGCGTTCTGCCCGGTGCCGCCCTGCGCCGTCGGCAGCGGCGCGGAAAGGTGCGTGGACACCACCGTGGGAGCTGACGTGCTGCCGCCGATGTCCCCGGCTGGCGGGGCGATGCCGCCCCCGCCTCCCGCTGACGTGTTGGCGAGCGAGTACAGGTCCACGGCGGTCCCGGAGTGTTCCAGGAAGAAGCTCCACGGCGGCAGCACCTCGCCGCCGATCGTCACTGAGACTGTCCAGAACCAGAAGCCGGTCTGGCCGGCGAAGGCGATGCCGGTGCTGGCCAGGTCGAGGAGCTGGAGGGTGGCGCCCTCGGCGTTCTCCAGGCTGCCGGCGATGATCTGCGCCTGGACGGGCACGCTGGGCTGGAGCAGCGGGACGCCCGACGCGTACAGGGTGGTGTTGATGCTGAACTCGGCCGTGCCGCTGAGCGGGTTCCCGGAACCGTCCTCGAACGTGCCGGTGATCTGCGTGTATGACAAGGACACCTGGTCACGCCCCCTTGTACGGCAGGTTCCAGCCGCCCCGGTAGTTGTTCGCGGACCGTTCCAGCTGCCTGTCCTGCATGGCGTTGAACAGGTCACGTTCGGTGGTGACACTGCCCTGTACCGTTATGTTGTAGTGGTGGTGGACGACCTGCGTACCGCCCCCGCCGCCGCCGGAGAACCCGCCGGTGCCGCCGTACGGGTGCATCATCCCCGCATGCGCTGCCGCACCGGACGCCATCCGCCCGGCGGCGGCCGACACCAGCCCGGCACCGTCGCCTATGCCCTGCGCGAACCCCTCCGGCACGGTGAACCCGACGCGCCGGAACACCAGCGACGGGGAATGGGACTGGAGCTGCGCTTTCGCCGCTGCTTCCGCAGCCTGCGCGAGCGCCGCCCCGGCCGCCGACGCGGCGGGGATCTCCGACTGGAGCCCGCTGGCGAACCCCTGCCCGGCCGAGGCCCCGTCCGCCGCCATCGCCGCTTTGAGGCCCTTGCCGTTCAGTCCCGCCTCGACGGCGCTCACCATGCCGTGGGCGACGGACTTCATCTGGCTGTCAACCGCCTTGAGCTGGCCCTGGAGGCCCTTGCCGAGCTGGGCGGCGACCTGCTGCCCTGCCTGGTACATGGCCGGGGCGCCCGTGTTCCCGATGCTCCCGGCCGCCGCCATGATCTGCTTCTCGGACTGGTTGACCTGCTTGATCGCGCCCTTGTCGCCGACCAGGCCCTCGGTGACCGGCAGGCCCGCCGCCGCGCCGCCCTGGGCCAGCTGGGCGAGCGACTGGGCGTTCAGCCCCTGCGCCTTGAGCTGTGACAGCTGCGAGGCGAACTGGGACTGCTGCTGCGCCTGGTACTGCATGCCCTGCACCGTCTGGCTGCTGGCCTGCGCGGTGATGGACTCGGTCGGCGCGGCCTGCCCGGCGTTCAGGATGGACGCCTCGCTGATCGCGGACTGGCCGAGCTGCTGGGCGGAGGCGATCTCGGTTTCCAGTTTCGTGCGCTGCGCCGCGAGCCGCTGGAGCCTCTGGTTG
>Ga0207664_10001699_pt1 | contig 14510 bp, 12 predicted proteins | sample LARL83metaG_FD_184349 | JGI IMG/M metagenome (GOLD analysis project Ga0207664, IMG submission 184349) | Corn, switchgrass and miscanthus rhizosphere microbial communities from Kellogg Biological Station, Michigan, USA - LAR L8-3 metaG... | ecosystem: Host-associated > Plants > Roots >...
GACGACCGACACGCATCCAAAGGCGCTATCGGTGAGCGTCGGCGACGCAACGATCACGTGGGTCGCAAAGGGCTCGGGGATGATCGAGCCGAACATGGCGACGATGCTCGCCTACATCTTCACCGATGCCCGTCTCGAGGCAGCGACGCTCGACCGGGTGCTTCGTGCAGCGGTGAGCATGTCGTTCAACATGCTCTCCGTCGATACCGACACCAGCACGTCGGACACCTGCGCGATTCTCGCGAACGGGCTTGCCGGTGAAGTGGACGAGTCGGAGTTTCAGCAAACGCTAACGGCCGGGTGCATTCGAATGACGGAGATCCTCGCGCGCGATGGTGAGGGGGCCACGCACCTCATGCGAGCGACCATTCGCGGCGCGAAGACCATCGAAGAGGCGCGCATCGTCGCCAAGTCGCTGGTGAACTCGCCGCTCGTTAAGACGATGGTGCATGGCGCCGATCCAAATGTCGGCCGACTGCTGATGGCGGTCGGGAAGTGCTTCGACTGTACCATTGCTCCGGAACGAACCGATGCCTGGATCAACGGCTATCAGGTCGTCCGACGCGGCGCGCGACTCGACTTCGACGACGCAACCGTGCGCGAGGCGCTGCGTCGTGACGTGGTGGACCTCGAAGTTTCGCTCGGCGTCGGCACGTGCGAGGCGCGGGCCTATGGTTGCGATCTGACGAAGGGATACATCGACGAGAACGCGGCGTACTACTCGAGCTGACCCACCTCTATTCGAGGACTCGCAATGCGAAAACTCCTTTCCGTGCTGACGCTCGGCGGCGCCGTGATGGCCGGCGCGCAGCAACCAGCGCTTGTCGTCCTCAACAAGGCACAGGCGACGGCGTCGATCATCTCGCTGGCGGACGGTCGTACCGTCGCGACGATGCCGGTCGGCGACGGCCCACACGAAGTCGCGGTGTCGGCGGATGGACGCTGGGCAGTCGCGGCGAACTACGGGGGCAGCACAGCGGGCCATACGCTCACGGTCCTCGATTTACGCGAGCGGCGTCCCGTTCGCACGATCGAGCTTGGTTCATACCTTCGGCCACACGGCATCGCCTGGATGCCCGATGGCCAGCACGTCGTCGTGACGTCGGAGCAGGCGAAGGCGGTGGTGATCGTGGACGTGCCTAACGGCCAGATCAGCCGCGCGATCCAGACCGGTCAACCCGGACATCTCCTCACCCTCTCGAAAGACGGCCATCGCGCGTGGACCGCGAACATCGCCACAGGCAGCATGTCGCTCATCGACCTCGATAACGGTACGGTCGTGAAGACCGTCGTCACGGGCAGGGGACCGGAAGGACACGACGTGTCGCCCAACGGACAGGAATTGTGGGCGGCCGACCGGACGCTCAATCGCATCACCGTGCTCGGCGCGACGACGCTCGATTCGCTGGCGACAATTCCGACGGGCGAGTTTCCGAACCGATTGCATTTCACACCCGACGGTCGGTGGGTGCTGGTGTCGAACATTCGCTCCGGGACCGTCGACGTCATCGACGCCGCGACGCGGCAGACCGTCGATCACATCACGTTCGCCTTCGATTCGTCGAAGGCGAATCCGACCATGCTCGGCGCGATGGGTCGATCGCCGCAGCCTGAAGGGATTCTCATTGCGCCCGACGGACGCCGAGCCTGGATCGCGCTGTCGGCGATGAACCGCCTCGCCGAAGTGGACCTAACGAGTCGAAAGGTCGTCCGCTACATCACGACCGGTCAGGAGCCGGACGGGATGGGCTATCTAGGTCGTTGACGCAAGACGCGCAGCGGACCTAGAGATAACGCGCAATGGCCATCGTCGTCGCGGAGAGCACCAGGAGCCAGCTCATTATCGTCTGCGCTCGTGAGAATTTCTGGCGCAGCGGCAGCGCTTCAGCGGCGAGGTCTGCCGGCGGCGGGCTGCCGCTGCGCTGTGACTCCTCAGCGCGCTGGGCGATCGCGCCGAGCTTGCGCGCGGCTGATTGTGCCATAGCGCCGTGAACCCCGGCGGCCGCGATGGCGAGCAGGGCGCCAATCGCGAGCGTGATGCCCATTGGTGACCGTCCGAACCCGCCGCCAGACGCTTTGGAGTCGATCCCATACAGCGCGAAGCCGGCGAGAATCGTTAGGCTCATCCCGACATTGATCCAGAACTGCAGTCGCTGGCGACCCATGAGCTGTGTCATGACAGCTCCTCCGCTGCTCGGGCCCACCGCACGGGCCGCCGGCAGAACGAAGGCGGCAAGGGTGAGCGTTGCGCCGACCCAGAAGATGCCGGCGAGGATGTGGACGAGGCGCAGGATCGCCATTACCGAGCTGTTCATGGGCTCAACTATACACCGCCAGGGCGTCCACCGCTGCCTGCTCCTCCGCTGGGAGGGTTCACGCCGCCGCTGCCGCGTTTCGGTGTTCCCGGGTGTGTCGGCCATCACGTTCTCAGTTATTGTGCGACGGTCCCGACCGCTGGCATGGGGGTTCGTCGAGCAAGTGAGCGACGATCAGTACGCTTCTTGCTTCAGACACGTACGCTGTCGACCCGGCGTCACGGACGACTGCCGGCAACTTCAACGGACGATGGAGGACACACCCATGCCCACGAGATACGGGCGTCATTGCGTGGTCGCGCTTTCAGCGGCGGCCCTGCTCGTTGCCTGCAAGCCGAAAGACAACGCCACCACGGATACGACGACGGCGGCGGGAGCGGTTGCTACGGGATCCGATTCCGCCAATCGCGCGCGGACGGATACGACGAGCGCCGCGGCCAACAACAGCAACAACAATTGGACGGACGCGCAGATTCTCGCCTTCGCCTCGGCGGCGAACAAGGGCGAGATCGCAGAAGGGAAGCTGGCCGAGACCAAGGCGACGAATCCGAAAGTGAAGGCGTTCGCGCGCCAGATGGTGACGGATCACACCGCGATGCTCGCGGAAGGCAATTCATTCGCGAAGAAGAACAAGATCACTCCGGATTCGACCAAGAGTGACGTTCAGGACCTGCAGAAGGACGCGAGCAGTGAGCTCCAGGATCTGACCTCGAAGACGAAAGGCAACGATTGGGACAAGAATTTCGTCGACAAGGAAATCGACGGACACAAGAAGGTGCTCGAGAAGATTCAGAGTTTCCAGAACTCGACACAGAATCCGCAGCTGAAGGAGATGCTGTCGAAGGCGCAGACGAAGGTGCAGTCGCACCTCGACAAAGCGCAGGCGCTCAAGGACAGCACGTTGAACAAGTAGTGATCGGTGGTTGGTGATCGGAGGTCGGTAAATCGGAAGGGGCCGGCGCTACGCGCCGGCCCTTTCTTTTGTACGCCATCCCTACGCTTTCGCCGCCATCCAGGCGACTGCTGCCTGCGCCATTTCCTTCGGCACCATGTGTGGGCCATTGAACTCGTGGAAGTCCAGCTCGTAGCCTAACGACACGAGCCGGGCAGCGAGACGGCGGCCGCAGTTGTCGATGGGAAGAATGTGATCGTCGGTGCCGTGTGACATGAAAATGCGCGGCCGGCCAACTGTCGCGGCGGGGGCGAGAATGCACGGCGAGAAGGCGATGATGCGCGAAAACAGGTCGCCATTCGTCAGGCCGAGCGAGAGCGCGTACGACGCGCCATCGGAGAAGCCCTCGATCGTGATCCGGGATGGATCGATGGCGCAGCGCTCGAAGACGTGCGACAACGCGCGGTCGATGAAGGCCACGTCGGCCCCGTATGGTCCGTAGAGGAAATCCCATGTCCCGCCGCGGGAGTCCGGTGCGACGAGCACCAGGCCAGCTGCCTCCGCGAGTGGCAGGAAGGGACGAATGCCAATCTCCGAAGACTGCCCGGCGCCGTGCAGCATGAGCACGAGCGGCGCCGGCGCATTCGGATTGTAGGATGCCGGCACATAGAGTATTCCGTCGCGGCCGTAAGCGAGGCCTAACGACGATCGTCCTGCCGCCGCCGAGAGCTTCGGCGGCGAAGGCCGCGTCCCGAGTCGTCCAGCAACGGGGCGCGGGGCATCGGTCGCCGGCGCCGGCTTGCAGGACTCGACGTAGATAGCCGTCGCTATAGTGCAGGCGAGGCGCAGCGCGTCGCGGCGCGTTATCGCAACGTCAACGGCGGTCAGATCGGTGGCTTTGCTCGTCATCGCCAGGTTCACGATACACCGTTGAGCAGCGCTGTCCACGCCTCAGGGACGAACCGCCGAACTCGCGGGTCGAAGCAGCTGAAGATGTCAAGCCTGCCGTGCGGGCCTTCCGCGATACCGTAACTTCCGCCAATCTCCGGAGGCCCATGTCCATCGAATCGCTGGAGCCCAGCGCGCCACCCGTCGCGGCACCACAGGGGGTCGCGACACCCACGGGAATCGTCGATCCGGATTCGCTGCGAGGGATCGAGACTTTCGCGGACCTGCGGTCAGACGAGCTGGCGTGGATCGCCGCTCACAGTGAGCGGATCGTTCTCGCGCCGGGTCAGCTGCTGCTGACCATCGGCCAGCCGGCGGATTGGATGTACATCGGCCTCGAGGGCACGGTCGAGATCCGACGCGAGCAGCTTGGCTCGAGCGCCCCCGCATTCGTGTTTCACGCCGGGGATGTCACGGGCGTGCTTCCGTATTCCCGCATGAAGTCGTTCGTGGGGAATGGACGCGCCGCGACTCACGCCGTGGTCGCGCGCTTTCCACGCACGCTTTTTCCCGAGCTCCTGCGCCGGGTGCCGTCGCTGGCGCCCCGCTTCGTGGCGACGCTCATCGATCGGGTGCGTGACACGACGCGGCGCGAGGCGCAGCTCGAGCGGCTCCTCGCGTTAGGCAAGTTGTCCGCCGGGATTGCCCATGAGTTGAACAATCCCGTCGCCGCCATTCTCAACACCTTCGGTGAGACCGGCCGGCGTCTCCGCTATCGGGGCGAGCTCGTCATCGAGCTCGTGCGCTGCGGGGCATCGCCGGAGATGCTCGAGCGACTCGAAGCGCTGCGCCAATCGCCGCGCGCATCCGCGACGTCGGGCGATCCGATCGCGCGAAGCGACGACCTCGACGAGATGGATGCATTTCTTCGCCGCGCGGGACTGGCCGAGCCATGGCGATACGCCGCCACGTTCGTCGACGCGGGCTTCGACATTGCCGCACTCGAATCGGTGATCGCCGAGCTGCCTAACGGCGCACGCGGCGCCGCGCTCAAGTGGCTCGAGTCCGGCCTCGCCCTCGAGGCCCTCTTCACCTCCGCCGAGCGGGCCGGCGCACGAGTCGCCGAGATCGTGGATGCGGTGAAGGGTTACACGAACCGCGATCGCGGCCGGGCGATGACGGATGTCGATGTCCGCGAGGGATTGGAGACGACGATCGCGCTTTTCAGGAGCCGATTTCACGACCGTGGCGTGTCGCTCGTCCGCGAGCTCGAGACGCCCTTGCCTCGCCTCCGCGGATATCCGGGCGATTTGAATCAGGCCTGGTCTCACCTCATCGACAATGCACTCGACGCAGTGACGCCGCTTGGCGAGCGCGGTAAGGTGATCGTTGGAGCGTGGCCAATTGAAGGCGCGATCCGGGTCGAGGTCCGCGACAACGGTGCGGGTATTCCGGTGGAGCTTCAGGAGAGGATCTTCGAGCCCTTCTTCACGACGAAGGAGCCGGGGAAGGGAACAGGCCTGGGGCTCGACATCGCGCGCCGCATCATCACCGACCTTCACGGCGGAGAGCTGAGCGTCGAGTCAAGGCCGGGTGAGACGCGCTTCATCGTTAGGCTCCCGCTGACCACGGTCGCGACGCTCGGCGTCTGAGCATGCGGCGCGGGGCGCGGGCGCGGGGCGCAGTTTTTCGGCGCCTCGAGTTTTGAGACTTCCTCAGCCCAAGCCCCGCTCGAACGCTCCGACGTCGGAGAAATAGCGAGCGACGATCTCGGGCTGACCCGGTTGCGTATAGAGCTCGTCGCGTGGAGTGGCGATGAGAGACTCCATGGCCGCCGCGACGTCGTCGGCGTTCTGAATCCGTGGGCCAGGACCTCCGCCCGGCCGGGACGCCCATGTAACTGCCGGCGTTCCGCCCAGGGCGTTGCGCGCGAACTCCGTCGTCACCATTCCCGGCATCACCAGCGAGATGTGTATCTCCGGGAATTCGCGACGCAGGTCCATGCGCAGGTTTGCCGTCAGCGCGTTCAGCGCGGCCTTCGCCGCATTGTACGCCGATCGATACGTGGCAATTGGAACCCGTGATAGAAACGACGACACGTTGATCAGGTGGCCCCGGCGGCGCTCCTTGAAGTGTGGGATAATGGCTTGCATCCCATACAAAGCGGACTTCACGTTGACCGCCATCATCTCATCGAACTGCTGATCGGTGAGGTCGAGGACCGACGCGTTGATCCCGCGGCCCGCGTTGTTGATCCAGACGTCCACGCCACCGAATGTCTCCAGCGCCTCGTCACGAAGCCGCTCGACGTCGGCGCGCTGGGTGACGTCCACTACGACGGCGCGAGCTTCCGAGCCCGCGTCTCGGGCCACCGCCTGCAACGCGTCCGCCCGCCGTGCACCGAGAACGAGACGGAACTTCTGGCGGCCAAGTCGGCTCGCGAGCGCGGCGCCGATGCCGCTGCTCGCTCCGGTGATGACGACTACTGGTTCCCGTTGCATCTTATCCTTGGTCTTCCCCGCTTTCCGCTTCTGCTCGTGACACGCGCGAGGCCGCGCGTGCTGGCTCCTCCGACATGTCCAAGAATACTTCTCTGTCAATTGTCGCGGCGCTGACGCTCGCGGCTGCTCCGCCCATCGCGGCGCAAAGCGCGGTCCGCGCCGGCGGAGCGCCCGACAGCGTTCGAGCGAGTGAGCTGCCGACGCTCGATCTGCACGCGCCATCTACTTATGGGGCATGGCTCGCCGCGGCGCGGCACTCCGCGTTTCGGACGCGGACCGGCGTTCCGGGTTACCGGGACTTCTACGAGGCGAGCGTCCGCTTCGGATGGTCGATCGGCGATCAGTCGCGGGCCGTGAGCGGGACGTACTTCATCGACCTCATTCCCGCGGCGCTGTCGACGGACATGCCCGACTATCAGTGGACATCACGCTGTCAGCCGGAAACGTATTGTCCCGGCGCGACGCCGATTCCGCACAATGTCTACGCGTTCGGCATCACGCCGCTCGGCTTTGCCCTGAATTTCGGCGGCGGCCCGGCGCACCTAACGATCGAGACGAGTGGCGGGGGATTGCTCTTCTCGCGGCGAATTCCCGATCCGGTCGCCGCGCGCTTCAACTTCACCGCGTCTGCCGGGCCAACCCTCGAGCTGCGGTTGACACCCTCGGGGTCGATGCGCGTCGGCTACTTGTGGCACCACACCTCGAACGGTGGCACCGGCAAGGTGAATCCCGGGCTCAACTCCGGCATTCTCGCGTTCGGAATGCTGTGGCACCATTCACCGCGGCGGGACTGACTCCGGTGCCGCCGGCAAGAGGGCGGCAGACCTAACGACGTCCACGGTGTAGCCGTCGCGGCCGAGCAGCTCCTTCAGCACGCGGGCAGCGCTACTATCGGCATGTACGAGCAGACCCGACTGCTCACCGGCGGTATAGAGCTGATGACGCACCTGCCGCTGAATTGCGTCGCGATCTTCCGGGCGGAAGGGGTTGAAGAGCCCGGCCTGCTCGTCGTACGTCCGTACGTCCAGGACCTCGACGCTCATCAGCCGCGCGCGCGGCAATGTGATCGTTATGCGACGCGCGGCGTCGTCGATCTGGACATTCGTCGTCGCGCCGAGATCGATGCCCGCGCTGACCTTTCCCGTGACGACGAGCAGCGCGCGCTTGGTGAATCCATAGCGCGACGCGTCGTACACGACGACATCGCGCAGCGTCATCTCAGTCGAGACGAGCTTGGCGACATCCTGCAGCTGCTGGACGACGAGGTCGTGGCTGACCCGTGGCGGTTCGGGCTTCGGTAGCAGCGTGAAGCTCTCCGCGCGACGCACGATACCAATACCGAGCCCGACGATCAGGAGCAACACCGCCGCGAGACTGAGCCAGACAACACCGCGCGCGAACCGAATCACTGGTGACATGGCTGGAAGATAAAGCCTGGTCGTGCACGCCGAGCGAGGATGATTCAGCGGCCGGATTGCCCAACTGAATGACGACCATCATTATCCCCGCGTCAACTCACCCGACTCATCATCCACCATGCGCCGACTACTCACTCTACTTGCAGCCTCCACACTCGTCTCGGGAACCGGCCGCGCACAGCAGGCGCCGACCGATACAGTTTATGATATTGTAATCCGCAATGGACGCGTCCTCGATGGGGAGGGCAATCCGTGGATCCTCGCCGACGTGGCGATCAGGGACGGACACTTCGCGAAAGTCGGCCGGGTCGCAGCGCACGGAAAGATGGAGATCGATGCCCGGGGCAAGTACGTCTCCCCAGGGTGGATCGACATGATGGACCAGTCGGGGAGTGTGTTGCCGCGGAACGGACTCGCCGAGAACAAGCTCCGCGAGGGCGTGACGACGGCGATCGGCGGCGAAGGAGGTACGCCAGTGCCGGCATCGCGGATTCCCGAGTATTTCGCGACCCTCGAGCGACAGGGGATCAGCCTCAATTTTGGCACGTACTTCAGCGAGACGCAGACGCGGGTCGAGGTGCTCGGCGCTTCGGCGCGCGCACCTAACGCGGCGGAGCTCGACCGCATGCGCGCCATCATGGATACCGCAATGCGCGCCGGCGCGATGGGAATGACCACGGCGCTCATCTATCCCCCTTCGAGTTACTCCACGACGGACGAGCTGGTGGAGGTCGGCAAGGCCGCCGCCGCGTTAGGCGGCATCTACGCGAGTCACATTCGGGGCGAAGGAAAGGAGGTCGTGCAGGCCGTGGGCGAGGCGATCGCGGTCGGCGAGCGCGCGGGCATGCCCGTGGAGGTGTTCCATTTGAAAGTCGCGCACCAGCCGGGGTGGGGCATCCTGATGGATTCGATTCGCGCCGAAGTCGAGGCAGCGCGAGCCCGCGGCGTGGACGTCGCCGCCGACATGTATGTCTACACCGCCGGCGGGACCGGCCTCGAAGCCACGATTCCGAGCTGGGCCCACGAGGGCGGCACTGACTCGCTGAAAGCACGTCTCGCCAATCCTGCCATCCGCGCGCGACTCAAGAACGAGATCACGACTGGTTCGCCAGGCTGGTGGAACATCATCGAAGCCGCCGGCGGCTGGGACGGCGTTGTCCTCGTGAACGCACGCAATCCCGCAAACAAGAAGTACGAGACCAAAACCATCTCGCAGATCGCGAAGGAGATGGGCAAGGATCCCGCGGACGTCGCCTTCGATCTCGTGGCACAGGGGCACGGCCGAGTGATGGCGATCTATCACATGATGGGCGAGCAGGACATCGAGACGGCGCTCCGCTTTCCCTGGACGAGCATCGGCAGCGACGCCGGCGCAGTTCTCAAGTACGGAGAGCCTGACGAGACGGGCCTGCCACATCCCCGAAGCTTCGGGAATTTCCCCCGCGTGATCTCTCGTTATGTGAAGGAGCGGAAGGTGCTCACGCTCGAGGACGCGATTCGGAAGATGACGTCATGGCCAGCGACGCGCATGCGCCTCGCGAATCGCGGCGCCATCCGCGAAGGCAACTGGGCCGACGTGACCATCTTCGATCTCGATCAGCTCCAGGACAAAGCAACTTACGAAAGCCCAATGGAATTCCCCACCGGAATCGAGTGGGTATTGGTGAATGGCGTCGTCACCGTCGATCACGGTAAGCATACCGGAGCCAGGGCGGGGCAGGTGCTTCGCGGGCCAGGTTATAGCTGCACGGCAACGAGCACGGGCAATTGCCGCTCGGCCTCGATAGGCAACGACTGAATCAGTCATAGACACAAGAACACGTGTGTCACGAGCTTACTCGTGACACACGTGTTTTTGTTTTTGAAGCCTAACTGCGCTTCTTATCGGCCGTACGAGACGTTCAGACCGAAGACGTTCTTGCCCTGGTCGATGAACACCTTCTGCATGCCGACGCTGACGCCCCAGCCATTGCGGTTGGAGACGCCAAGGCCAGCGCCCAGCATGAAGCGGTTGCCGCTCTCCGAGGCGCCATTCGCGCTGAGACGGCCCCAGCCGAAGCCAGGCGTCACGAACGGAGCGAACGTCATGTCGCCGTTCTTGAGCACGAGCGCGACCGGCACGCCAGCGCTGACCGAGAGAGCCGTGATGCTGTTGCCCGTGCCGGTGCCGTCATCAGGATTCGCCCAACCCAAATCGCCACGGACGCTCATGGTGAAGAGGTTGGCATCCTTTGCATCACCCAGTGCCCAGGCACCGAGGTTCGTCTCGGCGTTCGCGCCGAGCATCAGGTTGCTCTTGTATCCCGTCGCGCTCGGGCTGACCATACCCAAGCTGCCGCCGAGCGAGAAGCCGCTCACAGGCATCGACACCGACGCACCGAACGAATTGAAGCCGGTGCCGTTGTCGCCGGAGAGGTGGCCGTACTGGCCGGAGACGGAATAGCCCTTCGGGATTCTGCCGAGCATGGCGGCGCTGACGATCGGCGTCATCGCGCCGACCGGCGTCGTCGAGAGGGCGAGGTACGCGGCCGCATCGCCCAAGCTCGGGCCTTGCGCCTGAGCAGACGCAGCGAGTCCCAGCGACGTGAGCGAAGTCAGAACGATGGCGAACTTCCTCATTGATCAATCCTCCAAGAGGAGTGGGTGTGATCAGTTTCACATCAGCGGTTCCTTTCCCGCCGCTAGGGGGACGACTCGTTTACGGCAGAGGCAACTATTGACCTCTTTGTAAGGACTTTCCGACCCACTTGACTTTTCGGGTGCAGTGTTGAAAAATCAACACACAACGTTCCGAGGTCCTTTTCAGTGCCTACTCATCGAACGGACGAAGCGCTCACTCGACGCGAGCGCCAGGTGATGGACATTCTGTTCCGACGCGGTGAGTGCACCGTTTCGGAGGTGATGTCCGATCTCCCCGATCCGCCCTCCTATTCAGCCGTTAGGTCCATTCTCCGCATTCTGACGGAGAAAGACCTGATCACGCATCGCGAAGACGGCCCTCGGTACGTCTACCTGCCGTCGAAAAGCGCCGAGCGCGCCCAGGAAGACGCGCTCGAGCATGTAGTGCGCACGTTCTTCGACGGGTCCCACGAACAGGCGATGACAGCACTCCTCCGGATCTCGGATGCCGAGCTCTCCGACGGGGAGATCGATCGCCTGCGTGAGCGGATCCGCCGCGCTCGGTCGAGCGGGAGATGATGATGAGCACTTTCATAACGACGCTCACGCAGCCGGCGGTCCTCGCCTGGCTGGTCAAGGCCACGGCTCTCCTCGTCGCCGCGCTCGCCGCGACGTCGCTTCTTCGCCGCGCCTCGGCGGGCACGCGACATCTCGTCTGGCTCGCGACGCTCGCCGGCATTCTGCTGCTCCCCGCCGTCTCCCTTTCGCCGGCGCTCAGGCTCGCGATTCTGCCGGCGCAGCTCATGCCGACGCTCCCGGCTGTGACAAACGAGGCCGCGCCTACCGCTCCGACGCAGGATGTCGCCGTCGCTCCCGCGCCGACCGAGCCGTCGACCGGCTTCACGCCAGCCTCGCCGAGTGTTGTTCGGGCCCGGACCGCGTTGCCTGCCGTGAAGCGCGTACCGGTGTGGGCAATGCTGCTGGGTGCCTGGGGGGTAGTCGCCGCCGCCCTAATCGGCTGGCTCGCGTTCGGCGCACTGTCAGTGCGGCGGATCGTCCGTTCGGGTCGCGAGCTCGATGAACGAAGCTGGACCGGGCCGTTGTGCGAGATCGCCGACCGGCTCGACCTCGACGCCGTACCGCGCCTGCTTTCGAGCCCACTCATCGAGATGCCATTCGCGTGCGGCGTCGTCGAGCCAACCATCGTACTTCCGTCGAGCGCGGAAGGTTGGAGCGATAGTCGCCGGCGCGCCGTGCTCTTTCATGAGCTGGCGCACGTCAAGCGGCGCGACCTCGTCGGCCACACGTTAGGCAGAGTCGCGTGCGCCCTGTACTGGTTCCATCCGCTGGTGTGGACGGCGGCGCGCTGTCTGCGCGCCGAGAGCGAGCGCGCGTGTGACGATCTCGTTCTGTCGTGTGGCGCTCGCAGCGATTACGCCGATCACCTGCTGGACATCGTCATCAGCGTGCGTCATCATGGCGCGCCCGCGACGGCCATGCCGATGGCGCGTCGCCGTGAGCTCGAAGGACGCGTCCTCGCGATTCTCGATCCGGCAGTCGCCCGCATCGGCCCGGGCCGCGTGCAGTCGATGACAATGCTCGCCGGTGTCGGCGCTCTCGCGCTCACCGTTGCCGCCATGGCTCCGGCACGTACGCCGAAGCCGAGTCTCGAACGCCTTTCCCTCGCGAGCGATTCCGTCGGCCGCGTGGCGAAAGTCAGGTCAAAGCAGGCTCAGACCCAAACTCAGACCCAAACTCAGACCAATACCGTCACGTCGACCACCTCGCAAACGTCGCGTGTCGTCGAGAAGAGCGGGGTTGCATCAGCTCCTGCCCCCTCCCCGGCGCCAGCTCCGAGTCCCTCACCCGCGCCCGCACCGACGCCTTCGCCGAGCGTCGAGTCCTCGCCGACGCTCTCCGAGGCGCTCGGCGCCATTGGAAAGGTCGCGGTACGTGAAGCGGCGGCGGCGGTCAGTGGAGTAGTCAGTGGCCACACGAAAGTCATATCAAACGAAAGGCCCGGCGTCGACTCGGCCAAGGTTGCCCTGCTGCTCAAGGTGTTGCGCACGGATCCCGACGCGGACGTCCGCAAGATGGCGGCGTGGGGTCTCAGTGAAGCCGGTGACGTGTTAGGCGCGTCGGACGCACTCGCGGAGGCCGTGCGCAGCGACGAAGACGACGACGTGCGCGAGATGGCCGCGTGGGCTCTCGCGGACTCCCACCGTGAAGTCGCGCGGAAGGCACTGGCCGCGGCGCTGCGGCGCGACGCGAGTGAGCACGTGCGCGAGACCGCGGCATGGGGTCTCGGCAACTCCGGCCTCCGCGATGAGGATCGTGAGGTAATCGAGTCGGCGCTCGCGTCCGATGAAAGCGAAGGTGTCCGTGAGTCCGCTGCCTGGGCGTTAGGCAACACGCCACGTCGTCCGGCTGCGCCAGCACTCGTCACGGCATTGCGTGACCGCAGCCCGCAGGTTCGCGAAAGTGCGGCCTGGGCGCTGGCGGAGATCGGGGACGAGGACGTCGCGCCAGCGGTGCAGTCAGCCTTCGCGCGCGAAACCAATCCCGAAGTACGCATGGCGGAGCTCCGCGCGCTCACCTACATGCATGTCGACGATCGGGCCATCCTGGACGCCGCTCTGTCGTCGAAGGACGCGGGGCTCCGCGCCCGTGCAGTGCGGATGATTGCCGGTTCGCCCGGCTCGTGGCCGGAGCCGCGTCCGCGCCCGCGGCCACGTCCAATGCCGTGAGTTGTCAGGTGGGTCCCGGGTTGCTCCCGGGACCTCTCCTATGCCCATTCGTGCTGAATATTCAGCACTCCATTCGGAGGAGATCAATGTTCCGTTCGAGCCTACTCATCATCAGCGTGTTTGTAACAGGCGCTCCGGCGAGAGGTCCATCGTCGCTGGCGACGACGTCGAGGCATCATCACACGCCAGATGTACGCGAGATTCTCGACGGCGCGCGAGGCGTCTCGCCGCTCGTGTGCCTGCTGGCGGGTGATGGCGTCGCGTCGACGGGTCGTTGGGGAGGCGGCTTCTGGGACGCACCATCCATGGCGATCGGAGCGGAAGTGCGCATGCGTGTACGCGAAATGATGCGTTCGCCCCTCTCGGCCGAGGACGAGCGTGCACTCCTCGATGGTCTCGGCTCCGACGACGCGTGCGTCAGACACCTCGCATCAACGATCATCGGTCGGAGCGACGAGAAGTCGTTCGTCGGACCGCTGACCACGAAGACTGGTGCCGCCTCGCCCGGTGAGCGTCAGTCGGCGGCGATTGCGCTCGGGCTGCTGGGTGCGCGCGACGCTGTCGATCCGTTGGTCCGCCTGCTGCGCGATCCCTCCCCGGATGTGCGTGCCGACGGTGCCTGGGCACTCGGCCGAATCGGCGACAAACGCGTTGCGCGGAACGTGTCGGTTCTTCTTCGCGACCAGTATCCGGAGGTGCGCGCCGCGTCGGTCGTTGCCCTCGGCCATCTCGAGGCGCGCGACAACGTCGATGAACTGCTCCGAGTGCTGCGCGAGGACACGAGCCCCGAAGTACGTCGTGTGGCGGCGTGGGCGCTCGGCCAGCTCGAGTCGCGGAACGCGATCACGGGGCTGGCGACCGCGCTCCGCAGCGATCGCAGCGATGATGTGCGTGAGATGTCGGCGTGGGCGTTGGGTCAGATGAACTCGCGCGACGCGGCCGAAAGCCTGACGAACGCGCTTCGCTCCGATGACGACCCGGATGTTCGGGAGACGGCGGCATGGGCGCTGGCCGAGACGAACACCCGCGGCAGTAGTGATGCGTTGGCTGACGCGCTGGGACGGGACCGCGAGGCAAAAGTGCGGTCGACGGCGGCGTGGGCGCTCGGTCAGGTGCACTCCGATCACGCA
>Ga0207664_10001700_pt1 | contig 14508 bp, 9 predicted proteins | sample LARL83metaG_FD_184349 | JGI IMG/M metagenome (GOLD analysis project Ga0207664, IMG submission 184349) | Corn, switchgrass and miscanthus rhizosphere microbial communities from Kellogg Biological Station, Michigan, USA - LAR L8-3 metaG... | ecosystem: Host-associated > Plants > Roots >...
CGTCGAGGTGCTGGCAGGCTGCGACGCCGTCGTCCATCTGGCCAATATCCCGGCTCCGGGGCTGGCCACGCCCGCGACCACGTTCAACCAGAACGTCACGATGAACTTCAACGTGTTCCAGGCCGCCGCCGGAGTGGGCCTGACCAGGGTGGTGTGGGCGTCGAGCGAGACGACGCTCGGCCTGCCGTTCGACGTGCCGCCGCGTTACGCGCCAGTCGACGAGGACCACTACCCGGTGCCGACCACGACGTACGCGCTGTCCAAGGTCGCCAGCGAGACGGTGGCGACCGAGATCGCGAAGTGGTCGGGCATCCCGTTCATCGCGCTCCGGTTCTCCAACATCATGACCTCGGAGTGGTACCAGGAATTCCCGGCGTTCTGGAACGACCCGGCGCTGAGGAAGTGGAACCTGTGGGGCTATATCGACGAGCGTGACGTGGCGCTGTCCTGCCGCCTTTCGCTAGAGGCCGACCTGACTGGTACGCACAGCTTCATCATCGCGGCCGCGGACACCGTGATGACCCGCCCGTCCGCGGACCTGATGGCCGAAGTCTTCCCCGGCGTTCCGCTCCGTGACGGCCTCACCGGCACGCAGACGCTCCTGTCAATCGACCGCGCCCGCAAGCACCTCGGCTTCGAGCCCCAGCACTCCTGGCGCGACCACGTCCAGCCTGACTCCTGAGGCTGCTGATGCTACCGTGACTGCCGGGGTCCCAAGCCCAAGCCCAAGCCCAAGCCCACCAACGTGCCGATGGCGCCAACGGGCTGCGATGACCCCGACCCGCTGGCGCCATCGGCACGGCACGCGGCGACCCATTGGCGCCATCGGCACGGCCGTTCGGGCCAAGGAAGCCGGTCACGCGCCCCGGCCGAATGCTGAATGACAGACCGGCCACGGCGACGCGGTCGCCGGGTGACCCGGTGCGGCCCGCCTAGCGCACCGGCGCCGCCGGCGATCTTTGCGGGCGACCGGGGGATGAGACCTCCTCCTGCAGGCGGAGGCCGGCCTGTTCGGCATGATGGCCGATTCGCGGGGCCTTTCCCATGCGGCTGGCGCTCCTGGTCCGCTGATTGACACGGTCTAGTGGGCTCGATTGCGCAATTGACACGTTGGGGCGCGTGCGGTGGGTGTTAGAACAGTGTGTTTTCGGGTTCGACGCCGCGCATGGTGTCGTAGTTGAGGGTGACACAGCGGATGCCGCGGTCGGTGGCGAGCACGCGGGCTTGGGGCTTGATCTCCTGAGCGGCGAAGATGCCGTGCACCGGGGCGAGCAGCGGGTCGCGGTTGAGCAGCTCGAGATAGCGGGTGAGCTGCTCCACGCCGTCGATCTCGCCGCGGCGCTTGATCTCGATCGCGACGCTCTCGCCCGCGTCGTTACGGCACATCAGGTCGACCGGGCCGATCGGGGTCGGGTACTCGCGCCGGATCAGCCGCCAGCCGTCGCCGAGCAGCTCGAGCTGGGCGGCGAGCAGCTCCTGGAGGTGAGCCTCGACGCCGTCCTTCTTCAGTCCGGGGTCGACGCCGAGCTCCTGGCTGATGTCGGTGAGGACTTCCTCGATCGTGATGAGAAGCGTCTCCCCGGCCTTGTTGACCACCGTCCACGTGCCGGGCTCCTCGGTGAGCTTGCACGGCGGCGACATCCAGTTGAGCGGCTTGTACGAGCCGCCGTCGGAGTGGACGAGCACCGAGCCGTCCGCCTTGACGATCAGCAGCCGGAGGGCCGAAGGAAGGTGAGCGGTGAGCCGGCCGACATAGTCGACGCTGCACCTGGCGATGACAAGCCGCACGGTGGGTAACTCTACTGGGTGGATAGGGTGGGCAGGCGTGAGCCCGCGCCGGAATCGCCGCCCGGCTCCGGCGGTCTCGCCGGCGTCGGCGACCGAGCATACCGAGAGCTGGCCGGACGGCGAGTGGGCGGTCCGTCCGGTATCCGGCGCGGCGACGACCAAAGCGTACCGGTGCCCGGGCTGCGACCAGGAGATCGTGGCGGGCACGCCGCACGTCGTGGCCTGGCCGGCCGACCGGCCGGTCGGGATCGAGGAACGCCGCCACTGGCACACGCCATGCTGGCAATACCGGCTGCGCCGCCGGCGCTGAAACGATGCGGAGGCGAGAGGACAGATGAGTGAGATCAGGGCGGCGACCGTGCTTCCCGCCAAGCGGGAGCCGGTCACGCTGCATACGTCGGACGGGCTGAACCTGGTGGGGGAGCTGGCGCTGCCGCTGGAGCGCGATCCGGCCGCGACGCTGATCTGCCTGCATCCGCTGCCCACGCACGGCGGCATGATGGACAGCCATGTGCTGCGCAAGGCGTCGTTCCGGCTGCCGGCGCTGGCCGGCATCGCGGTACTGCGGTTCAACACCCGAGGCACGACGTCGGAGCGGGGGACCAGCGAGGGCGGCTTCGGAGACGGGGAGGCTGAGCGGTGGGACCTGGCCGCCGCGGTCACGTTCGCCGTCGATGCCGGATTGCCACGGCGGTGGCTGCTGGGCTGGTCGTTCGGTACCGAGCTAGCACTGAAATGGGGCCTGGACCAGGCCGGCGACATAGCCGGCGCGATCTTGCTGTCCCCGCCCCTGCGCCGGGCCGGCGACGCCGACCTGGACCGCTGGGCGGAGTCGGGCAAGCCGCTCGTCGCCCTGGTGCCCGAACGCGACGACTATCTGCGGCCGGAGGAGGCAAGGGCGCGATTCGCGCGCGTGCCGCACGCGGAGGTGATTGGCGTGGAAGGTGCCAGGCACCTATGGGTTGGCGAGCCATATGTGCGTATTGTGCTGAACGAGATCACGCGCCGGGTGAACCCGGACGCGCCGGTGCCGCTACGGACCGAATGGGAGAACTAGTGAGCGCTTTTGACCTGACTGGGCGGAAGGCCTTCGTCACCGGGGCGTCGCGGGGGATCGGGCAGGTGATCGCGGTGGCGCTGGCCGCCGCCGGCGCCGACGTCGCGCTGGCCGCGCGCAGCGTGGACGGGCTCGAGGAGACCGCGCGGGGGGTGACCGCACTCGGCCGGAAGGCGTTCGTGCTGCCGCTGGATGTGACCAAGCCGGACGATGTGCAGGCCGCCGTGGACGAGGGAGCCGGGCATCTGGGTCACCTGGATATCGTGGTCAACAACGCGGGGGGCTCGAACTTCGTCGCGGCGTTCGACGACCTGCGAATGGCCGGCTGGGAGAAAGTGCTCCGGCTCAACCTGGATTCGACCGTGTATGTCTGCAAGGCGGCCGGACCGCACCTGGCGGCGAGCGGGCATGGTTCGGTGATCAACGTCGCGTCGGTGGCGGGCCTCTCGGCAGCACCCGGGCTGCTGCCGTACGGCGCGGCCAAGGCCGCGGTCATCAACGTGACCAAGACGCTGGCGGTGGAGTGGGCGGGAGCCGGGGTGCGGGTGAACGCACTGTGCCCGGGATGGACCGCCACCGACCTGAACCGCAACCTGTGGGACAACCCAGACGGCGGGGCGGCCACGGTCGCCAGCGTGCCGATGCGCCGGTGGGGCCGCGCCGAGGAGATGGCGGGACCGGCGGTGTTCCTGGCCAGCGACGCGTCGTCCTACATGACTGGACAGGTGCTGGTGGTCGACGGCGGGCAGCTGGCGAGCGCCTGACGCAATCGCGTTCCGGATCTCACACAGCCGGCGGCTTCCGCTGGCTGGAGTCTGACGCGGCCCCGGCACGCGCCCCGGCACGCGCCCCGGGCACGCGCCCGGGCACGCGCCCGGGCCGCCCCCAAACGCGCGCCACACCGGTTACGTGCCGTCCTCGGCGTCGGGGACGAGCCACAGCACGCCGAGCGGCGGGACCGTCAACTCGGCGGAGAACGGGCGGCCGTGCCACGGCTCGGCCACCGCCCACACGTTCCCCATGTTGCCGACCCCGCTGCCGCCGTACACCTCGGCGTCGGTGTTCAGCACCTCCCGCCAGCGCCCGCCGGCCGGCAGCCCGAGCCGGTACGCCGAGTGCGGCATCGCCGAGAAGTTCGCCACGCACGCCAGCACGGACCCCGAGCCGTCAAACCGCAAGAACGACAGCACGTTCCCCTGCGCGTCGTTGGAGTCGATCCACGAGAAACCCTCGGGAGCCGTGTCCAACCGCCACAACGCGGGGCACGACCGGTACACCCGGTTCAGCTCCCGCGCCAGCCGCTGCGTGCCCTGGTGCACGTGGAACTCCAGCACCCACCAGTCAAGCCCGTTGTCCGCCGACCACTCCGAACCCTGGCCGAACTCCGACCCCATGAACAGCAACTGCTTGCCGGGATGCGCCCACATGTAGGCGAGCAACGACCGCAGCCCGGCGAACCGCCGCCATTCGTCTCCCGGCATCTTGCCGAGCAGCGACCCCTTGCCGTGCACTACCTCGTCGTGCGACAGCGGCAGCACGAAGTTCTCCGAGAACGCGTAGATCAGCGAGAACGTCATCTCGTTGTGGTGGTACTGCCGGTGAATGGGGTCGTGCCGCAGGTAGGACAGCGTGTCGTGCATCCACCCCATGTTCCATTTGAACCCGAATCCCAGCCCGCCCAGGTGCACCGGACGCGTCACGCCAGGCCACGCGGTGGACTCCTCGGCCACCATCAGGATCCCCGGCACCCGCTTGTAGCAGGTCGCGTTGACCTCCTGGAGGAACGAGATCGCGTCCAGGTTCTCCCGTCCGCCGAACTGGTTCGGTGTCCACTCGCCGTCCTTGCGCGAATAGTCCAGGTACAGCATCGACGCGACCGCGTCCACGCGCAGCCCGTCGATGTGGAACTCCTCCAGCCAGAAGATCGCGTTGGCCACCAGGAAGTTGCGCACCTCTGGCCGGCCGTAGTCGAAGATCAGCGTGCCCCAGTCCGGGTGCTCGCCGCGCCGCGGGTCGGCGTGCTCGTAAAGCGCGGTCCCGTCGAACGATGCAAGCGCCCAGGTGTCGCGCGGGAAGTGCGCCGGCACCCAGTCGAGCAGCACCCCGATCCCCGCCTGGTGCAGCGAGTCCACCAGGTACCTGAAGTCGTCCGGCGAGCCGAACCGTGAGGTGGGCGCGTAGTACGAGGTCACCTGGTAGCCCCAGGAACCGCCATACGGGTGCTCGGCGACCGGCAGGAACTCCACGTGCGTGAAGCCCATCTCGGTCACATAGGCCACGAGCTCGACGGCCAGCTCACGGTAGGACAGCCCCGGCCGCCACGACCCGAGGTGCACCTCGTAGATGCTCATCGGCTCGTGCAGCGGCTCCCGCGCGGCCCGCGCGCCGGTAAACGCGTCGTCCCCCCACGAGTACCCGGAGGTGTAGACGACCGACGCGGTGGCCGGCGCCAGCTCGGCGGCGAAGGCCAGCGGGTCGGCCTTCTCCCGCCAGACCCCGTCCCGCCCGCAGACCGCGTACTTGTACCGCGTCCCGTCGCCAACCCCCGGCACGAACAGCTCCCACACGCCCGAACCGCCGAGCGACCGCATCGGATGCGCTTGGCCGTGCCAGTAGTTGAAGTCACCCGCGACTCGCACGCCACGCGCGTTCGGTGCCCAGACCGCGAACGACGTCCCCCGCACGCCATCGACCGTGCGCACGTGCGCCCCGAGCACCCGCCACAGTTCCTCGTGCCGCCCCTCCGCGATCAGGTGCAGGTCGAACTCGCCGAGCGTTGGCAGGAACCGGTACGAATCCTCTTGAAGATGCTCTTCCCCGTCCGGATATGTCACGGCGAGCTGATACTGCGGGACGGTGCTCGTGTCATCCAGAGTGACGGTCCACACCCCTTGATGCAGGGGTTTCATATCATAACGACGGTGGTCATCCGTCACGACGACCACATTCTCGGCGAATGGCCGGAGTGCACGGATGGTGATGGTTCCCTCGGCGTCGGGATGCGCGCCAAGTACCGAATGCGGGTCGTGATGCTGCCCAGCAACAACTCGCTCGATCTCGCCCAGGCTCCTCACCTCAGAACTCGGCCAGGGACTCGAGCGGGATGGCGAGCCAGGACGGCCGGTGCCGCGCCTCGTACATGACCTCGTACACGGCCTTGTCCATCTGCAGTGCCCGCAGCAGCACCGAGTTCGCCTCCGGATCGATGCCGCCGGCGGCCGCGTACCCGACGCAGAACGCTTCGCTGTTGTGGCGCACCCAGTCGCTCGCCGCGACGGCGAGCCGCACCGCCTCCGGGTGGTTGATCAGCTGGTGCCGGGCCGCGTAGTCGAAGGAGCGCAGCATGCCAGCCACGTCGCGCAGCGGCGAGGACCTGGCTCGCCGCTGCGCGAGCGGGCTGGCCGGCTCGCCCTCGAAATCGAGCACGACCCAGCCGGTCTGGGTACGCATCACCTGGCCGAGGTGATAGTCGCCGTGCACCCGCTGCGCGGGCACCGGCTCCTTGAGCTTAGCCAGGTCGGAGTAGGCGGAACCGACCATGTCGCAGTAGCGGGCCAGTTCCGGCACGGCCGCGACGGCCATGTCCAGCCGCCGGTACATCTGCTCGGCCATCTCGCGGATGGCGTCCGGCGGGAGCTCGTCGGCCCCGAACGCGTCCGCGAGGTCGGCGTGCACCTGCGCGGTCGCGATGCCGAGCCGCCGTGCCTCGCCCGCGAAGTTGCCCCCGGCATCGGCGGCGCTGGTTCCCGCGCTAGCGCTCGCGTACAGGTCGCGCACGCTGGTGGCCGCGAGGGACCAGCCATCGGAGGCCGCCTTCAGGTACCGGGACAAGATGGCGAGCACGGTGGACGCGCCCTCCATCCTGGTCTCGATCCAGCCGTACGGCTCGGCCACATGCGGCGAGCCCAGCTCGGCCAGCGCGGCGGCCACTTCCAGGTCCGGGTTCGGGCCGGGCGCGGGCCGGCGGAACACCTTGAGGATCGCGGACTCGCCGAACACCAGGCTGGTGTTGCTCTGCTCACCGGTCAGCACCAGGCTGTCCGCGCCGGTCTCGATCGGCGCGGACGGTACCCGGGCAAACCGGAGCGGCCCGATCGTCGCCTCCCCGGCGATCGCCTCGAGCAGCGGCCTGGTCAGCTCGGCGTCGTGCAGCCCGTCGTAGACCTGCATGCCGGCGGCAGTGCCGATCTTCGCGTGCCGGAGGACCGACGGGAGCCGGGAGCGCAACCCGACGAAGAGCTGGTACGAGTCGACGGTCGCGCCGTGCGACACGGTAACGATCAGGTGCCGCAGGGCCGGATCGCCGGACACGATCTCGGTATCGGCCACAACGGCGAGGTCATGGACGGTGCGCCCCTTGCCCGCGAACCATCGCTGCTTGACTAGCCACGTTGCCAGCATGTTCTCGAAGCTCATGAGGATTAGCACATCCCCCGCGCGGCCCGGCCCAAACTCTCCAGGCCGCAAATCGGGATCAATGTCGCGATTCATCGCTCGCCTGGACCTGTCCGGGGTTTTCGCGTGGCGCGGGCAGCTGGAACCAGTAGAAGCCGTGTCCCGGCAGCGTGAGCAGGTAACTCAGCTCGCCGATGCTCGGGAAAACCACGCCGCCCATGCACTCCACCGGCGTGACGCCGATGAACCGCCGCAGGTCCAGCTCCACCGGCTGAGGGAACCTGGACAGGTTGTTGACGCACAGGATGCGGTCCGACCCGTCCGAGTCCGGGTCCTCGGCCGACGGCAGCCGGACGAACGCCAGCACGCTGGGGTTGGACGAGGTGAGCTCCTCGTAGATACCGGTGCCGAACACCGGGTGCCGCTTCCTGATCTCGATCATCCGCCGGGTCCAGTGGAGCAGTGACCCGGCGTTGCGCTGCTGGGACTCGACGTTCAGCGACTGGTAGCCGTAGATCGGATCCATGATCGGCGGCAGGTACAGCCGCTGCGGGTCGGAGCCGGAGAAGCCGCCGTTGCGGTCCGGCGTCCACTGCATCGGGGTGCGGACGCCGTCCCGGTCGCCCAGCCAGATGTTGTCGCCCATGCCGATCTCGTCGCCGTAGTACAGCACGGGGGAGCCGGGCAGCGACAGCAGCAGCGCGGTGAACAGCTCGAGCTGGTTCCTGTCGTTGTCCAGCAGCGGGGCGAGCCGCCGCCGGATGCCGATGTTCGCCTTCATCCGCGGGTCCTTGGCGTACTCGGCGTACATGTAGTCCCGCTCGTCGTCGGTGACCATCTCCAGCGTCAGCTCGTCGTGGTTGCGCAGGAAGATGCCCCACTGGCAGCCGCTGGGAATCGGCGGCGTCTGGGTCAGGATCTCCGAGATGGGGTACCGCTGCTCGCGCCGGACCGCCATGAAGATGCGCGGCATCAGCGGGAAATGGAAGGCCATGTGGCATTCGTTGCCGCCGGTCTCCGCGTCGCCGAAGTACTCGATCACGTCGGCCGGCCACTGGTTGGCCTCGGCCAGCAGCACCCGGTCCGGGTACAGGCGGTCCACCTCGGCCCTGATCCGCTTCAGGTACTCGTGGGTTTCCTTCAGGTTCTCGCAGTTGCTGCCCTCGCGCTCGTACAGGTACGGCACCGCGTCCAGCCGGAAGCCGTCGATGCCCAGGTCCAGCCAGAACCGCAGCACCTCGATCATGGCGTCCTGGACCTTCGGGTTCTCGAAGTTCAGGTCCGGCTGGTGGGAGAAGAACCGGTGCCAGTAGTACTGGGCGCGCACCGGGTCGTACGTCCAGTTGGACTGCTCGGTGTCGACGAAGATGATCCGCGCGCCGGGGTACTTGTCGTCGGTGTCCGACCACACGTAGAAGTCCCCGAACGGCCCTTCCGGGTCCGTCCGGGACGCCTGGAACCACGGGTGCAGGTCGCTGGTGTGGTTCATCACCAGGTCGGCGATGATCCGGATGCCGCGCTTGTGCGCCTCGTCGACCAGCGCCACGAAGTCGCCGATGTGCCCGTACTCCGGCAGCACGGACATGTAGTCGGAGATGTCGTAGCCGCCGTCGCGCAGCGGCGAGGTGTAGATCGGCAGCAGCCAGATGCAGTCGATGCCCAGCCACTCCAGGTAATCCAGCTTGCTGATCAGACCGCGCAGGTCGCCCGTGCCGTCGCCGTCGGAGTCGGCGAAGCCGCGGATGAGCACCTCGTAGAAGACCGCGCGCTTGTACCAATCCGGGTCGCGCGGCGCGTCGAAGGTGTCAGCGACGATCTCGTGCTCTGCTGTCACTGCGGGTTTCCCTCGGCTTTCACGCTGAAGATATGGGCCGGCCGCTCCATCGGGTCGAGGCGCACGTAGTTGGCACGCCCCCAGCGGTACGACTCACCGCTGAGTTCATCGGATGCGGTGAACTCACCGGTTACGCCGAGCGCGGGAAGGTCGAGCCAGACCGTGGCCTCCCTGGTCTGGTGCGGGTCCAGGTTGACGACCACCAGGACTGTGTCCTGCTCACCGCTGATAGTACCCACACGCTTAGAGAAGCAGAGCAGGTCCGGCTGATCAACGTAATGGAACCGTAGATTCCGCAGCCGATGCAGGGCAGGATGAGAATTCCTGATGTCGTTCAGCATAGAAATAAACCCGGCAAGGCTCAGCCCAGATCTTTCCGCGCCAGCCCAGTCGCGCGGTTTGTACTGGTATTTCTCTGAATCGAGGTATTCCTCGCTGCCAGGCCGCAACGGGACGTTCTCGCCGAGTTCGTAGCCGGAGTATATTCCCCATGAAGGGGACAGCATCGAGGCGAGCACGGCGCGGATCCGGAACGCCGGCATGCCGCCATACTGAAGGTAGGCGTGCAAGATATCGGGGGTATTAGCGAAGAAATTCGGTCGCATGTAGGCGGCCTCGCGCCCGGCTAGATCAGTGAGGTACTCCGTCAGCTCCTCGACCGTGTTCCGCCACGTGAAGTACGTGTACGACTGGTGAAAGCCGATCATACCGAGGCTCCGCATCATGGCCGGCCTGGTGAATGCCTCGGCGAGGAACAGCACATCCGGATCGGTCGCGCGGATATCGGCGAGCAGGCGTTCCCAGAAGCGCAGCGGCTTTGTGTGCGGGTTATCCACCCGGAATACCCGCACCCCGTGTGCCATCCACTTGCGCACCACCCGGAGTATCTCCGTGTAGATTCCCTCGGGGTCGTTGTCGAAATTCAGCGGATAGATGTCCTGGTACTTCTTTGGCGGATTCTCGGCATATGCGATGCTGCCGTCGGCCCGGGTGGTGAACCATTCGGGGTGCTCGCTGACCCACGGGTGGTCGGGGGAGGCCTGCAGCGCCAGGTCGATCGCCACCTCGAGGCCCAGTTCGCGGGCGCGGGCGACGAAACTGTCGAAGTCCGCCATCGTGCCGAGGTCCGGGTGGAGCGCGTCGTGGCCGCCGTCCGGCGAGCCGATGGCCCACGGCGAACCGGGGTCCTCGGGCTTGGCGATCAGCGTATTGTTGCGGCCCTTGCGAAATGTGGTGCCGATGGGGTGGACGGGCGGCAGGTATACCACGTCGAAGCCCATCGCCGCGATCGCGTCGAGCCGGTCCGCCGCGGTGCGCAGCGTGCCCTCCGACCTGGGAAAAAATTCGTACCACGCGCTGTAGAGGGCGCGCTCCCTGTCCACCTGGACCGACAGCGAGCGGGACCGGGTGACCAGGTCGCGCAGCGGGTACTCGGCCAGGACGGCCGCGGTCCGCTCCGCCTCGGTGGCGGCCAGCCGGTGCCACGGGGCTAGCCCGGGGTCGCGCAGCCGCGCCGCTACCTCCTTGAGCGTCCGCTTGGCGGCGGCCAGCCGGGCCGAACCGGGCTTGACCACGATGTTCCGGGCGGCGCGGTCGAACAGCAGGGCGCCCTCGGACAGCATCAGCTCCACGTCCTGACCGCGTGGCACCTTGATCGCGGCGTCATGGTGCCAGCTCGCGATCGGATCCGCCCAAGCCTCCACATGGAACCGCCACACGCCTGTGGTCTCGCCCACAGTCACGTCGGCGCCGTACCGGTCTGTGCCGGGGGCGAGTTCGGTCATCGGGATCAGCGGCCCACGGCGGCCGGCTGGGTCGCGCAGCACCACGCCGGTGCCGATGACACCGTGACCCTCTCGGAACACCGTGGCGCTGACCTGGAAAGTCTCGCCGGTAACCGCCTTGGCGGGGCGTCGGCCGCAGTCCACGGCGGGCGCGAGGTCAAGGATCGGGATACGTCCAATCACCCCTATCACGCTACCGAGCCAGGACCGTCTCACGCCACTGAGCCCGGATCAACCGGGGCGTGGTGCGGGCACGATGCGCGCCGGCCAAGTAAGGTCCCTCCGTGTGAGAGCCATTCGCCGATTCACTGTCCGCGTCGCGCTGCCCGAGTCGCTGGCGCCGCTGCACGACCTGATGCTCAACCTCCGGTGGTCCTGGCACGAGCCGACAGCCCGGCTCTTCGCCTCGATCGATCCGGACGCATGGGGCCGTAGCGGGGGAGATCCTTTTCCGATGCTGAGCGGGCTGCCACGGGAACGCATCGCGGAGCTTGCGGCCGACGCCGGGTTCCAGACCCGGCTCCGCGACACGGCGAATGACCTGCGCGAGTACCTGTCCACGCCGCGCTGGTATGCGACCGACGCCGGGTCCGGCGGGCAGGCGCCGCGGGCGATCGCGTACTTCTCGCCGGAGTACGGCATCACCGCCGCGCTGCCGCAGTACTCCGGCGGCCTCGGCATCCTGGCCGGCGATCACCTGAAGTCGGCCAGCGACCTCGGCGTGCCGCTGATCGGAGTCGGCCTGCTGTACCGGCACGGGTACTTCACCCAGTCGCTGTCCGGTGACGGCTGGCAGGCCGAGCGGTACCCGGCCGGCGATCCGAACGGCCTGCCGCTCGAGCTGCTGCGGGACCCCGTCACCGGCACCGCGGTGCACGTCGCGGTCGCGCTGCCGGACGGCAAGGGCGTCGCGGCCCAGGTCTGGGTGGCCCAGGTCGGCCGCGTGCCGTTGCTGCTGCTCGACTCGTACGTGGAGGAGAACGAGGCCGACCTGCACGAGGTCACCGACCGGCTGTACGGCGGCGGCACCGAGCACCGGCTGCGCCAGGAGCTGCTGCTCGGCGTCGGCGGCGTCCGCGCGGTTCGCGCGTTCTGCAAGGCCACCGGCCACCCCGAGCCCGAGGTCTTCCATACCAACGAGGGCCACGCAGGCTTCCTCGGCCTGGAGCGGATCCGCGAGTACACCGTCGGCGGGCTTTCGTTCGACGAGGCGCTCGAGGTGTGCCGCGCCGGCACGGTGTTCACCACGCACACGCCGGTCCCGGCCGGCATCGACCGGTTCCCCAGGGACCTGATCCAGCGGCACTTCGACGGCGACCTGCACCTGCCGGTCGACCGGGTGCTCGCGCTCGGTGCGGAGACCTACCCGGGCGGGGACCCGGAGGTGTTCAACATGGCCGTGATGGGCATGCGGCTGGCGACGCGCGTGAACGGCGTGTCGCTGCTGCACGGTCAGGTGAGCCGGGAGATGTTCGCCGGCCTGTGGCCGGGTTTCGACACCAGCGAGGTGCCGATCGGCTCGGTCACCAACGGCGTGCACACCCCGACCTGGGTCGCGCCGGAGATCCTCGACCTGGCTGCTTTCGGGGCGGACTGGTCGGCGGCCGCGGACAGCCCGGCGGCGACGATCTGGCGCGCCCGGAGCGCACTGCGCGCCCGCCTGGTGGCGGAGACCCGCCGCCGGCTGCGCGCGTCGTGGCGCCAGCGCGGCGCGTCCGACGCGGAGCTGACCTGGATCGACGACGTGCTCGACGACGACGTGCTCACGATCGGCTTCGCCCGCCGGGTTCCGTCGTACAAGCGCCTCACGCTGATGCTCAACGACCCGAAGCGGCTCGGCGCCCTGCTCAACGACCCGGAGCGGCCCATCCAGGTGGTCGTGGCGGGCAAGGCGCACCCCGCCGACGAGGGCGGCAAGCGGCTGATCCAGCAGATGGTCCAGTTCACCGACTCGGCCGACGTCCGCCGCCGGATCGTGTTCCTGCCGGACTACGACATGGCGATGGCGCACTTCCTCGTGCAGGGCTGCGACGTGTGGCTGAACAACCCGCTCCGACCGCTGGAGGCGTGCGGCACCTCGGGCATGAAAGCGGCGCTGAACGGCGGGCTCAACGTCTCGGTGCGCGACGGCTGGTGGGACGAGTGGTACGACGGCGGCAACGGCTGGGAGATCCCGTCGGCGGACGGCGTCGGGGACCAGGGCCGACGGGACGAGCTGGAGGCCGCCGCCATGTACGACCTGTTTGCCAAGTCCGTCGCCCCGCTGTTCTACGACTCGGCCGGCCCGGACGGCGTGCCGGAGGCCTGGGTGGACCGCATCAGGCACACCTTCCGCACGCTCGGCCCGAAGGTCCAGGCCGAGCGCATGGTCCGCGAATACGTGGGTGCCTTGTACGTGCCCGCCGTCAGGTCGTCGCGCGGACTGACCGAGTCGGCGTTCGGTCCCGCCCGCGAACTGGCCACGTGGAAACGCCGGGTGCGCGCCGCCTGGCCGGAGGTGCGGATCGAGCACGTGGAGGCGGACGCCGGCGGCCCCAGCGTCGGCTCCTCGCTCGCCATCCGGGCGAACGTCGCGCTCGGCTCCCTGAGTCGCGACGACGTCTGCGTGGAGGTGGTCTACGGCCGGCCGGACGACTCCGACGACATCGTGTCGCCCGCGTACACGTTCCTGTCGCCCGAGCCGGACGATGCCGCGGCCCCCGACGGTCTGGTCCGGTACGCGGGCTCGGTGCCGCTGGACCGGCCGGGTTCGTTCGGCTACACGGTGCGGGTGCTGCCCAGGAACCCGCTGCTGGACAGCCGCGCCGAGCTCGGCCTGGTGACGTATCCCTCGGCGCCGGCCCCCATGACGAATGGTGACCTAAGATGAGCCCTCTCGTCCGCCTCGAGGTAGCCGACGGCATCGGCACGATCCGCCTGGACCGGCCGCCGGTCAACGCGCTGAACGACGAACTGGTCGCGTCGCTGTCCTCGTGTGCTCTGGCTGCCTCGGCGGACCCGTTGGTGCGGGCGGTGATCGTCTACGGGGGTCCGAAGGTGTTCGCCGCCGGCGCGGACATCAAGGAGATGGCCACGGCTGGATATGCCGAGATGTCTGTGCGGTCTGCTGGGCTGCAGTCCGCGCTCGGTCAGGTGGCCGCGATCGGCAAGCCGGTGGTCGCCGCGATCACCGGCTACGCGCTCGGCGGCGGGCTCGAGCTGGCGCTGGCCTGCGACTTCCGGGTCTGCGGTTCGGGCGCCCGGGTGGGCCAGCCGGAGATCCAGCTCGGTGTCATCCCCGGCGCGGGCGGCACCCAGCGCCTGCCCCGCCTGATCGGCCCGTCGCGCGCCAAGGACCTGGTGTTCAGCGGCCGCATGGTCGACGCTCCCGAGGCATTGTCTTTCGGTCTCGTGGATCGAGTGGTGCCTGATGCTGACGTCTACTCGGCGTGCGTCGAAATGATGTCTCAGTACGTAGCCGGCCCGGGCCTGGCCCTGCGGGCCGCCAAGCAGGCCATCGACCACGGCCTCGACGTCGACCTCGCCACCGGCCTGGAATACGAGCGCGTCCACTTCGCCGCCCTGTTTGCCACCGAAGACCAGCGCGAAGGCATGCAAAGCTTCCTAGCCAACGGCCCCAACAAAGCCACCTTCAAATCCCAATAACCCCC
>Ga0207664_10001701_pt1 | contig 14507 bp, 10 predicted proteins | sample LARL83metaG_FD_184349 | JGI IMG/M metagenome (GOLD analysis project Ga0207664, IMG submission 184349) | Corn, switchgrass and miscanthus rhizosphere microbial communities from Kellogg Biological Station, Michigan, USA - LAR L8-3 metaG... | ecosystem: Host-associated > Plants > Roots >...
AGGCAGCGCCGTACTCGATGTCGCGCACCAACGCGGCCTGGAGCCCGAAGGCGACCAGCGGCACGCCGAAGACCAGCAGGCCGTCGACCGGAGCGCGCGCCTCGAAGCGGCCGCGACGCGCATACAAGACCGCGATCGCGACATAGAAGACGAAGAACAGGATGAGAAACGGTTCGACCGTCGCGAAATAGGCCGGCCGGTAATAGCGATACGCCCAGATCGAGCCGAGGACGAAAGTGAAGACGAAGCCGAGCAGATTGAGCGCACGCCAGGAGCGCACCCACGCCAGCGCGAGGATCGCGGCGTTGAGAATCGCGAAGTAGCCGAACAGCAGCGCCGGATCGCCGGTGACGTTGGTCAGCATCGGCGCGAGAAATCCGCCGGCGACGGCGAGTCCGGCAAGAGGCTGCGCATCGGCGCGGATCGCAAGCGCGACCGTCGACGCCGCGATCAGCGCGAGCAGCACCAGTCCCGGTAAAGGCGGCAGGACGTGATACAGACGAAAGGCGGCGAACGTCGTCAGGTACAGGATTCCTGCGCCCGCGCCCTGCAGCGAAAGTCCGTATCCCGGCCGGGCCCGGACGAGCCGCATGCCGATGGCAATCAGCACGAGACCGATGACGGCCACACCGATGAGCCGCCATTCGATCGGGATGGTGACGATCTCAGCCAGATAGCGCAGCAGGAATGCCACGCCGAAAAACAGGATGACGACGCCGATCCGGGTCAGCGCGTTGCCGCCCGTCAACCATGCCCATAGCGCGTGCGGCGCGCGCGCTGCAGCGGGCGCCTCAGGGGCGCTCATCGGCGCCGACGCTGCGGGCACGGCAGCTGCCGCGACCGGGGGCGGAAGCGGTGCGAACCCGGCACCGGTGCCGCCTTTGCGCACCGGCAGCATGTCAACGCCCGGCGCCGCGACCGGCGCGTCCTCCGTTGGTGGAACGGGAAGCGCTTCGCCGGTCCGAGTTCGTCCCGCCTGGTCCGGCGTCGCGCGCGCCGCCGACTTGCGCAGGTACGCGCCGATCAGCGCGCCGATCAGCGCGCCGAGCAGCGCGCTCCTGAAACCCCAGCTGCTGCCGATGATGCCGCCGATCAACAAGCCGAGCCAGGTCATCGTGCCTCCCGAGCGATATCGCTAGCGCCAGTCACCGCGCAAGGCGAGCACGTTCTGCTGCAGGTATTCCGGCGTCGCCCGCTCCGGCGGTACCGGCGCGCCGGCGACCAGCGCTATGCGCGAGAACAGGCCGCGAATCTTGCGCATCGCGCGGCCGCGATCGGAACGGCTGAAGAAGCTGCCCCACAGTCCGCGCAACGCCATCGGCACGACCGGCGCAGGCGCCTGCTCGAGTATGCGCTGCAAGCCCGGGCGAAACGGATTGAGATCGCCGGTCTCGGTGAGCTTCCCCTCGGGGAAGATGCCGACGATCTCGCCGGCCCGGAGCGCGGCGGCTGCTTCGGCGAATGCACGCTCCTTCATCGCCGCATCCTCCTTTGCCGGCGCGATCGGTATCGTGCGCATCGTGCGGAAAATGAAGTTCAACAGCGGAATGCGGAAGATCCGGTGATCCATCACGAACCGGATCGGGCGGCGCACGCAGGCCGCGATGACGATCGCGTCGACGAAGCTGACGTGATTGCATACGATCACGCACGGCCCTTCGGCCGGAATGCGATCGAGACCTTCCTTGTCGACGCGGTAGAACGTGTGGACGAGGAGCCAGGCGAGGAACCGCATCAGGAACTCGGGCACCAGCAGGTAGATATAGAGCGCGACGACCGCGTTCATGAGGCCCGTGACCAGCAGCAGCTGCGGAATCGACAGCCCTGCCTTGAGAAGCGCCAGCGCAATGCCCGCGGATGCGACCATGAAGATGGCGTTCAGGATATTGTTGGCGGCGATGATGCGCGAGCGGAACGCGGGCTCCGAGCGCTCCTGGATCAGCGCGTACAGGGGAACGATGTAGAACCCGCCGAACATGCCGATCAGGATCAGGTCGGCGATGACTCGCCAATGCGCGCCGATTGCGAAGAACGCCCCGATGCCGGCAAGGCCCTGCGGCGCCAGGCTGCGGCTGGCCAGATACAGGTCGATCGCGAACACCGACAGGCCGATCGAGCCGAATGGGACGAGGCCGATCTCGACTTTGTGCCCGGACAGCCGCTCGCACAGCAGCGAGCCGACCCCGATGCCGATCGAGAAAATCGCCAGCAGCAAGGTCGCGACGTGCTCGTCACCCCCTAGCACGTCCTTGGTGAAGTTGGCGAACTGCGTGAGGTACGTCGCGCCATAGAACCAGAACCAGGAGATGCCCAGCATCGCCAGCCATACGACGCGGTTGCCGTGCGCGAAGCGAAGGTTGCGCCAGGTCTCGGTGAACGGGTTCCAGTTGATCCGCAATTCCGGGGCGACCGCCGGCGTCTCGGGAATGCGGCGCGAAACCAGGTAACCGGCGAGCGCGATCGCGATCGCCGTCGCGCCGGCGAAGATCGGTCCGTCCGGCTTGATGGCGATCACCAGGCCGCCGACGATCTCGCCCAACAGGATCGCGACGAACGTTCCCATCTCGACCAGACCGTTGCCGCCGACCAGTTCGTCGTTTCGCAGGTGTTGCGGCAGGATCGCGTACTTGACCGGCCCGAACAGCGTCGAATGCACGCCCATCATACCGAGGGCGACGAACAGCAAGACCAGGTCGCGCCGGTAGAACCCGACCGCGCCGATGACCATGATCGCGATTTCGAATATCTTGATCAGGCGGATCAGGCGCGATTTCTCGTATTTGTCGGCAAGCTGCCCGGCGGTCGCCGAAAACAGCATGAACGGGAAGATAAAAACAGCGGCGGCGATGTTGACCAGGTCGTTCGATGAGAACGTCGTCAGCGCCGCGGCCTGGAACGCGACGAAGATGACCAGCGCATTCTTGTAGACGTTGTCGTTGCCGGCGCCCAGGAACTGGGTCCAGAAGAACGGCGCGAAGCGCTTTTCGCGCAGCAGCTGGAACTGGCTGTGTTCGGCCATGGTTCGACTCCTCCAGACGCTAGCGGTGAGACGCCAGGTAGTCCTGCACGGCGGCCAGCGCCGCCTGCACGGCGGGCGCGTCGGGCCAGAATTGCACTTCCTTGCCGACCTTTTCGCTCTTGAGCACGCCGGCCTCGCGCAGCACGCGCAGGTGGTGCGCCACCGCCGAGCGCGACAAGGTCGACGCGGCCACGATCTGCCCGACGTTGAGCCTCTCGCCCGGCTCGAACATCAGCAGGATACGCTGGCGGTGCTCGTCGCCGAGTGCGACGAACACGCGGGCGATACGCCGCCAGGCAGCGGGAATGGCGCGGGCATACGCCTGTTTCATGCCTAAATGACTAGTCGCATAGTTATTTGATTCTAGCCGTCCGGCAGCCGTTGTCAACCCCCTCCGGCGCAAGCCCCCGATGCCCGGGGGCCGCGGTGATTGGACTACAATGAGCCGTCCCCACCCGCCGCCAGCCTGACGATGCGCCAGTATCTCGAGTTCATGCGCCACGTGCGCGATCACGGCCAGCGCAAGGACGATCGTACCGGCACCGGGACGCTGTCGGTCTTCGGCTACCAGATGCGCTTCGACCTCGCCGCGGGTTTTCCGCTGCTGACGACCAAGCGCGTGCATACGAAGTCGGTGATCCACGAGCTGCTGTGGTTTCTCGCCGGCGACACCAACGTCCGCTATCTGCGCGAGCACGGAGTGACGATCTGGGATGAATGGGCCGACGCCAGCGGCGATCTGGGACCGATCTACGGATACCAGTGGCGGTCGTGGCCGGCGCCGGACGGGCGGCATATCGATCAGCTGGCCGACGTCGTCGCGCAGATCAGGAAGAATCCCGACTCCCGACGGCTGATCGTGTCGGCGTGGAACGTCGGCGACATCCCGCGGATGAAGCTGCCCCCCTGCCATGCCTTCTTCCAGTTCTATGTGGCGGAAGGAAGGCTCTCGTGCCAGCTTTATCAACGCAGCGCCGATGTCTTCCTCGGCGTGCCGTTCAACATCGCCTCGTACGCACTGCTGACGCATCTGGTCGCGCAGCAGACGAGCCTCGAACCCGGTGACTTCGTCTGGACCGGCGGCGACTGCCACCTGTATCTCAACCACCTCGAGCAGGTCGAGATTCAGCTGGCGCGCACGCCTCACCCGCTGCCGAGGCTGGTGCTCAGACGGAAGCCGCCATCGCTGTTCGATTACCGGTTCGACGATATCGAGATCGCCGATTATCAGTTCGATCCCGCGATCAAGGCCCCGGTCGCCGTCTAGATGCGGCGATCTCGCTTCGAAAGCGGCGCCTACTCGAAACGGAGGTTTCGATGATCAGAAAGCTTGCATCCGGCGGATACCGTCTCTATTCGCGCAAAGTGGATCCGAAGACCGGGAAGCGCCGCAACCTGGGCACGTTCAAGACGCGGGCCGCCGCCGAAAAGCACGAGCGCGAGGTTCAGTACTTCAAGCGGCATTGACCGCCATCGTCGACGGTCGGCCGCGAGCAAGGCGCTGCGGGCAAAAAAAAGCCCGCTGGAGGAGGGAGCGGGCAAGGGGGATTCGGTCGGGTGGGACTGTCAGACGACGCTCCTGGCGGCGTTGACGCGGTCGGCCAATTCTTCGAGTGCGACTTGTTGCGACGGCGACAGCGCCTGCTTCGGGCCGTGATCGATCCCGTCGGGCTCGCGGGACCCCTCGGCCTCCGCAAGCCAGTACGCTGCAAACTCGGGTGCGAATCTGTCCATCGCCGTCTCCTGCTTCCGCATGGCATCGGCGCACGTTGCGAGCGATGCCTTCGCGACGGGTCAAGCAATCGGTGTGCCACCCCCTGTGGGACTTGATGAATCAGTGGCTTGCCCCTGGCAGAGCCTTCCGAACCCAGGCGCAGCATGTAAAACATCGCCGCGAGGTGTGAAATGTGTCGTATCTAAACGACACGCTTCCGCTGCACCGCAGCAAGTTATTGATTAGAAGGGGTCACGGCTGTCTCTGAATAGAGACATGTGTGCGTAAAACGCAACAAACGGCGCGCAAAGCCTTTGGGCGCGGATGGAAACCTCAGTTTTTGGCTTCCTTGAACATCGCCGGCTCGAGCCTGTGTCGCTGCAGCAATTTGTAGAACTCGGTGCGGTTGCGTTTGGCGAGCGTGGCTGCCTGCGTCACGTTCCCGCCGGTGATCTTCAGCAGGCGCACGAGATAATCGCGCTCGAATTGCTTTCTCGCCTCCTCGAACGGCGCCAGCACGCCCGAATCCTCGCGGAGCGCGCCATGCACTAGGGTCGCGGGAATCACGCTGGTCGTCGTCAGCGCGACGGCTTGCTCGAGCAGATTCAACAGCTGTCTCACGTTGCCCGGCCACGGGGCGCTGATCAGCAAGGCCATCGCGTCGGGCGCCAGCGTGGGCACCGGCTTCTTGTACCGCTCGGCGAGTTTGCGCAGGAAATGCGTGGCCAAAAGCGGAATGTCCTCGCGTCGATCGGCCAGCGGCGGCAGCTTCAGCGAGACCACGTTCAGCCGGTAATAAAGATCCTCGCGAAACTGGCCGTTTTCCTTTTGCGCGTCCAGGTCGCGGTGCGTGGCCGAAACGACGCGAACGTCGACCGGGATCGATTGCGTCGCGCCCACCGGGCGGACTTCCCCTTCCTGCAGTACCCGCAGCAACTTGACTTGCAGCGGCAACGGCATGTCGCCGATCTCATCGAGGAAAATCGTTCCGCCATCGGCCGCCTGGAACAACCCCTTGTGTGCCTGCACTGCGCCGCTGAACGCGCCCCGGGCATGGCCGAACAATTCCGATTCGAGCAATGGCTCCGGAATTGCGCCGCAATTAACACCGATGAACGGCCGCGTCGTGCGCCGGCTGGCGCGATGGATCGCGCGCGCCAGCAGCTCCTTGCCCGTGCCCGACTCGCCGAATATGAGCACGCTGGCATCGGAATCCGCGACCAGGCGCGCTTGCCGCATCAGGTCCTCCATGCGCGGGCTGCGGGTGATGATGCCGGCGCGCCATTCGCCGGTCGACTGCAGCGTCGGCTCGGGTTCGCCGCCGCTCAGCCGCACCGCCGCGGCGACCTTCTGCAGCAATTCCTGGCTGTCGAAGGGCTTGGTCAGAAAGCCGAATACGCCGCGCTGCGTCGCCGACACGGCCTCGGGTATCGTTCCGTGCGCCGTAAGAATGATCACCGGCATCGCCGGATGCTGGCGATGGATGGCATCGAACAGGGCCAGGCCGTCGATGCCCGGCATCTTGAGGTCGGTGATCACCGCGGCCGGACGCTGGACCGCCAGCGCCGCGAGCGCGGTTTCGCCGCTGTCGGCGGTGCGCACGCGATAGCCGGCCGACGTCAGCCGCAGACTGATCAGCTTGAGCAGATCCGGATCGTCGTCGACGAGTAGAACGTCGCTTGCCTGGGTCATCGATATGCTTCCATCGGACACTACCGTCCCGTGCCGCCGCCGCCGCCGCCGCCCGCGCCGCCTGCATTGCGACTCCGTTCGAGCAGCAGGGTTCGTTCGACCGCGCGCAATTGATCCAGTTTTTCCTGTGCGAGCGCGGAGCGCTTTCTCTCCTCCGCGACATTGCGAACGCGTTCGGCAATCTGGGCGTAGAGCACGAGGGCGAGCTGTTTCAGCGGCGATGCGCCGCCGGTTTTGCCGGCGACCGATTCGAGCAGCGCCAGCGCGCGACCATCGTCGGGCGGGCCGGCGTTGGGTATGGTCAGCAGCACCGCCAGCCTGATCCGGTTGGCATCGGAGCGCGCGCGCGGATTGCTCGCCTGATTCACCGCCGCAAGCTCGCGTCGCAGTTCATCGGCGGGAGCGATCGCATAGCGCTGCAGATCGACCAACAGGGCCAGCGTCTGCTGCTCGTCTTCGTTGATCGGCGGGCCCGCCGGTGGTTCCTGCGCCGCGGCGGCCGGCGCGGGGGACGTCACCGGAGGCTGCGGCGCGGGCGTCTGCGTCGGCGACTGCGCGATCCACTCCCCGGCCGCTCGAATCGGTCGCGCCGGGATGTTGGAGCCCTGGGCCGCCAGCGTCGGGGAACCTGACGCCGTCGGCGCCGCCGCCCATGCACTGATGCCGATCAGCATTGCCACCGCCGCACCCGCGCGTGCCGCATCCTGCCGCAGGCTCACCCCTCCTCCTGGAGGGTGATGATCGGCTTGGCGTCGCTCGCCTGCGCGCGCTGCCCGGGCAGCGCCAGCGGCAGGTACAGGCGGAAGTGCGCGCCGCGCCGTCCGTCGGCTCGATCGATGAGCTCGATGCGCCCGCCATGAGCGAGCGTGTATTCCCGCGCGATCGCCAGCCCCAGCCCGGACCCCTTGATCCTGCCTTCGGGCGCCGTCTTGCCCTGGTAGAACGATTCGAAGATGTGGGGCCGATCGACCGCGCTGATGCCCGGGCCGCCATCGATCACATCGAGCACCGCTTCGTCGCTCTCGGACCGCAGCTCGATCAGGATAGAGCCGGAACGGGGCGAATACTTGATCGCGTTCGACAGCAGGTTGTCGACAATGGCGCGAATCTTTTCGCTGTCCCCGACGATGATCGACGGTGCGAGCTTCGTCTCGACCGTGATCAGGCGCGCGAATGCCGCGAGCTTGTGCTCGCGCACGACGCGCCGCACGACATCGGCCAGCGCCACCGGGCCCAGAGTCTGGGGCTCGATGCTGCGCGTCTGGTGGTAGTTGAGCAGATCCTCGATCAACTTCTGCAGCGACAGGGTGTTCTCGCGCACGATGCGCACGATCTCCCTCTGCTCCGGCGACAGCTCGCCGCCGACTCTGTCGCGCAAGAGCTCGGCGCCTTCGCGCACCGCGGTCAGCGGCGTCTTGAGCTCGTGGGAGACGTGACGCAGGAAGCGGTTCTGCTGCTCCTCGAGCTCGTGCAGGCGCGAGCGCAGCCATTCCAGCCGCTGCCCGAGGTAGCGCATGTCCTGCGGACCGTTGACCTCGATTGCGTGCGTGAAGTCTGCGCTTCCCATCTGGCGGATCGCCTGATCCAGCTGGCGTATCGGACGTGCGATCAGCACGGCAAAGGTGATCGCCAGCAGCATGGCGATCAGTCCCGCGGCGAGCGCCAGATAGCCCCAGGTCTTGCTTCCTTCGGCCGCGGTCTGCTGCAGATGCTCGATCTCGCGCTCGGTCAGCCGGTTGGTCGCATTGAGCATCGCCTGCGCGTCTTCGGCCATCGTCGCATAGCCGTCGGCGAGCGTCTTCGCGGAGCCGGCCGGTCGCTGCGGCGTCTTCAGCAGCGAGAAAAGGCCGCTTTCGTTTTCGGCCAGCCGCTCGAGCTGCGCTATCTGCGCCCGGTCGAGCGGAAGCTGCATCAACTGCTGCGTCGTCTGCCGGAAATCCTGCCGCAGTCGTCCGTAATCGTCGATCAGCTGAGGATCGTCGAGGATCAGCTGCTGGCGGACCAGGCGCTCGAGCGTCGTCGCCTGTTCGTAGAGCTGGCGGCTGGCGCGGCCCGCCTGCGCGGCCTGCAGCACCGCCTGCTGACTCTGCGTCCCCAGGCGGTCGAGACTGACGATCAATTCGACCAGCGCATACAGCAGCGGCAGACTTACCAGCAGGAAGCCGAGCAGAATGAACTTGAGGAATGAACGCGGGTAGTACACGGAGTGTCAGAGGCGGGCCGCTATAATCGGGTTGGACGGCACATGACAGCGCCAAGGCGGACGGACCAGCGAGCCACGCGTGCACGATACACCAGCCCCTGCCGCCCCGCCAAGCGCGGTGCCCCGGATTGCGCTGATCGCCGCCGTTGCGCGCAACGGCGTGATCGGCCTGCGCGGTCGATTGCCCTGGCGCTTGCCCGAGGATCTGAAGCGCTTTCGCGCGTTGACTACCGGTCACGCGGTTATCATGGGTCGCAAGACCTGGGATTCGATCGGCCGGCCGCTGCCCGGGCGGCAGAACCTCGTCGTGACGCGGCACCGCGATTTCGCCGCGCCGGGCGCCGAAGTCGCGCATTCGCTGCCCGAAGCGATCGGACGCGCCACGCTGCCTTCCCCGGTATTCGTCATCGGCGGCGAAGCCATCTATCGCGCTGCGCTGCCGCTGGCGGATCTGTTGTTGCTGACCGAGATCGATCGCGACTTCGACGGCGATGCGAGGTTCCCTGATTTCGACCGCGCACAATGGCGCGAAACGGCGCGCGAGTCACGACGGCTGGACGGCGACGCCGGCTTCGCCTACGATTTCGCGTCCTATTCGCGCCTGCACCGATAGGGGCGCGCTTGCGCTCAAACAGCGCTTCGATTGGAGATTCGCATGTCCGAAGATCACTTTCACGTGCATGGGCCGCACGATCACGAGGTAGAGCATCGCGCGCAGCACGATCCCTTCGCCGGCCGCATCGCGGTGATGACGGCCATTTTCGCGACCATAGGCGCGGTCTTCGGCTACATGGCCGGACACACGCAGAACGAAGCGCTGCTGTACAAGAACGAGGCGGCGATCCGCAGGACCGAGGCGTCGGACCAGTGGAATTTCTATCAGGCCAAAAGCTCGAAGCAGAATCTCGCCGAGCTCGGCGCCACCTTGACGACCGGCGAGCAGCAGGCGCGTTATCAGAAGGAAGTCGATCGCTACAGGCAGGAAAAAGAAGAGATCATGCCCAAGGCCAAGAAGCTGGAGGACGAGTCGACGCGGGCGGAGGAAAAAAGCGAGGCGTCGATGCACGTCCATCATCGCTGGGCGCAGGCGATGACGCTGATCCAGATCGCGATCGCACTGGCCGCGATCACGATCCTGACGCGCAATCGCGGCCTGCAGTACATCGCCTACGCGGGCGCCGCGATTTCGATCGCGCTGGGCGCGCTCGCGGTCGCGCACGTCTGAACGGCGCGCCGCGCGCTAACGCCTAGCCGAGGTTGCGCAGCTCCCGCAGCGCAACCGACAGCATCGCCGCGTCGGGCTGCGCGGCCAGGCGCAGCTCGCCGAGGAGCTGTGCCGCGCGCTCGATGCCGCGCCGGTTGCGATCCTGCCAGGCGCCGATAAGCAAGGTGGAGGTACCCGCAGCCGCGCCGCCGACCACTTCGGCGGCGATCGTCCGTTGCAGCCCTGACAGATCGTCCTGCATCGCGCCCCGGGCCAGCATCTGCCAATGCTGGTCGCCTGGAAGTGCGGCGATCCTGTCGCGCAGCCACGCGAGGCCGAGTCGCGTCGCCAGATCGAAATAGACGTCGGCGACGAGCTCGACCGGGCGCTGCGTCGCCTCCGCGACTTCGATGATGTCGAGCGCCGCGTAGAGCGTGTCGAACGTGGCGACCCGCGCCGCGAGGTCGTGCGGCACCGCCTGCGCCTCGTATTGGGCGATCTCGGCGTCGACCCGCGTGCGCTCGGCGTCGTCCAGCAGTTGCGGCAGGCGCGAGGCCAGCGCCTCGATGCGCGGCGAGAAATGAGCGATCGTCGCCGCCATGTCGTCGCCAAGGCGGCGCGAGCGCAGGAACCACATCGTCCCCCGATCGATCAGCCGGGACGTCTCGATCAGCATCGCCGATTGCACGGCGTCGTCGACCTTGTTGTCGAGCGCCTCGATCTGCTGCCACAGCGATACGAAGCCGAAGATCTCGCGATTGAGCAGGTAAGCGCGCACGATCTCGTCCGGTCTCGAGCCGGCGGTCTCGCTGATCCGGTGCACGAACGTGCTGCCGACGCGGTTGATCATGCTGTTGGTGACGTGCGAGACGATGATCTCGCGCTTCAGCGGATGGCGCGCCATATGCGCTGCATACTGCTCGCGCAGCGGGCCCGGAAAGTAACGCGCCAGCGCGGTGCCGACCCAGGGATCGTCCGGGAGCGCCGACGCCAGCAGCTCCTCGTACAGCCAGATCTTCGAATACGCAAGCAGGACTGCGCGTTCGGGACCGGTCACCCCGAGGCCCTTGACGCGCCGTGCCGCGAATTCCTCGTCGTCCGGAAGAAATTCGAGCTCCCGGTTCAGGCGGCCCTGTTTTTCGAGGTACTCGACGAAGCGCTGCTGCGCGTCGAGCAGTTGTGGAGCGATGCGCCCGGTCACCGAAAGCGCCTGCGTCTGGAAATAATTGTCGCGCAGGACCAGCGCGGCGACATCGTCGGTCATCGTTGCCAGCAGCGCGTTGCGCTGCTTCTCGGTCAGCTCGCCGTCGCTTATCGCCAGGCCGAGCAGAATCTTGATGTTCACCTCATGGTCCGAGGTATCGACGCCCGCCGAGTTGTCGATCGCGTCGGTGAATATCCTGCCGCCGGCCAGTGCATATTCGATCCGGCCGAGCTGCGTGCATCCCAGGTTGCCTCCTTCGGCGACGACCTTGCAGCGCAGATCGCGGCCGTTCACCCGGACCGCATCATTGGCGCGATCGCCGACCTGGGCGTGGCTTTCGGCCGAAGCCTTGACGTAGGTGCCGATTCCGCCGTTGTAGAGCAGGTCGACCGGCGCCTTGAGGATCGCGTTGACCAGCTCCGCTGGCGTCAGCGCATCAGCCGGAATGGCCAGCGCTTTTTTTACCTGCGGCGTTAGCGCGATCGACTTGGCGCTGCGCGGGTAAACGCCGCCGCCGGCGGAAATCAGGTCGCTGTCGTAGTCGGCCCACGACGAGCGCGGCAGCTTGAACATCCGCTCGCGCTCCGCGAAGCTCGCGGCCGGGTCCGGCGCCGGATCGAGAAAGATATGCCGGTGATCGAACGCCGCGACCAGCTTGATGTGACGCGAAAGCAGCATGCCGTTGCCGAATACGTCGCCCGACATGTCGCCGATCCCGGCGACGGTGAAGTCGGTCGTCTGCGTGTCGACGCCCATTTCGCGGAAGTGCCGCTTGACCGATTCCCAGGCGCCGCGCGCGGTGATGCCCATTGCCTTATGGTCGTAGCCTGCCGACCCGCCGGACGCGAACGCATCGCCGAGCCAGAAGCCGTATTCCTTGCTGATGGCGTTGGCGTAGTCGGAGAAGGTCGCCGTGCCCTTGTCGGCGGCCACGACCAGGTACGGGTCGTCCGGGTCGTGGCGCTTCACATCGCGCGGCGGCACGATGCCCTCGCCGACGCGGTTATCGGTGATGTCGAGCAGGCCGCGCAGATAATCCTGATAGCAGGCGACGCCTTCTTTCAGATAGGCGTCCCGGTCGGCAGGCGGCGGCGCGCGCTTGAGCACAAAGCCGCCTTTCGAGCCGACCGGTACGATGACGGTGTTCTTGACCATCTGCGCCTTGACCAGGCCGAGCACTTCGGTGCGGAAGTCCTCCGGCCGATCCGACCAGCGCAGGCCGCCGCGCGCGACCTTGCCGCCGCGCAAATGCACGCCCTCGAACCGCGGCGAATAGACGAAGATCTCGAACATCGGCTTCGGCTCCGGCAACCCGGGAACCTTGGACGGGTCGAACTTGAACGAGACGAAGCTCTTGGGCCGGCCGGCGGCGTCGCGACGCCAGAAATTCGTGCGCGTCGTGGCCGTCACCAGCGCCAGGTATTGGCGCAGCACGCGGTCCTCGGACAGGTTGTCGACCTGCGCGAGCGCCGCTTCGATCGCGCGCGAGAGCTCGGCCGAGCGGGCGCCCGCGCCGGCGCCGAGCTCGGGATCGAACCGCGTCTTGAACAGCTCGATCAGTCCGTGCGCGACCGACGGGTGCGCGGCGAGCGTCGCTTCGATAAAAGGCTGCGACAGCGGAAACCCGATCTGCCGCAGATATTTCGCGTAGGCCCGGAGCACGACGATTTCGGTCGCCGGCAGGCGCGCGGCCAGCACCAGGCGATTGAAGTCGTCGTTCTCGACCTCGCCCCGGAAGATACTGGCGAACGCCTCTTCGAACACCTGATGCACGATATCGATCTCGACCTCGGTATCGGCCAGCCCCGACTGCATGCCGAAATCGTGCATCCAGATCGCCGGCATGCCGCGCGGAGCTACGCGATGCGGCCGCTCGTCGAGCACGTTGAGCCCCATGCGCTCGAGCATCGGTAGGCTGTCCGACAGACTGACCGGTTCGCCGAGGTGAAACAGCTTGAAGCGCAGCGCGCCGGCCGCCGCCTCGAGCGGTCGATAGAGGCTCATCGCCAGCGGCTCGGCCGTGGTCAGGCGCGCCATCATCTGGATATCGGGCACGGCTTCGCGCGCGGTGAAATCCTCGCGGTAACCGGCGGGAAACGCATCGCCGAACTGGCGGAAGAGCTCGTTGCCGCGCGCCTCGCCCAGCGCCTCGATCAGCGCCTGCTTGAGCTCGTCGTCCCAGCGCCGCGCGGCGACGACGAGGCGCGCCTCGAGCGCGCGGACGTCGACATCCGGAATCGCGCCGGGGGTCGTGCGCACGGTGATCAGGATGCGCGCCAGCACCGATTCGGTCAGATACACGTTGAACTCGGAGCTCGTGCCGTTGAACGCCTGCATCAGAATCTGCTGCCACTTCTGCCGCAGCTCGGTCGTGTAATTCTCGCGCGGCGCATAGATCAGGCACGACAGGAAGCGCTCGAACGGATCGCGCCGCACGAAGAGCCGAAAGCGCTGGCGATCACCCAGATGGAGTATGCCGACGGCCGTGCGCAACAGATCGTCTTCGGTCGTCTGGAACAGCTCGTCGCGAGGGTAAGTCTCCAGGATGTTGATCAGAGCCTTGCCGGCGTGGCTGCCCGGCTGCAGGCCGGCGCGCGCGACGACGTTGGCGATCTTGCGTCGCAACAGCGGGATCTCCGCCGGGTTGGCGCTGTACGCAGTCGAGGTGAACAGGCCGAGGAAGCGGTCCTCCCCGCTGACCTCGCCCTTGTCGTTGAAGCGCTTGACCGCGATGTAGTCGAGATAGCCCGGGCGGTGCACGGTCGAGCGCGACGTCGACTTGGTCACGACCAGAAGCTCCGGCCGCCGCGCGTACGCCTTGACCTCGGGCGGCAGCGCGGCAAAGCTGGTTGCGACTTCCTTGCTCTCGCCTTCGCGCAATATGCCCAGGCTCGAGCCCGGAACGATCTTCAGCGCATCGTGGCCGCCGATGACGACGAGCTCGTGGCGGCGGTAGCCGAGAAAGGTGAAGTGGTCATCGGCGAGCCACGACAGGAATGCCCGGCCCTCGGCCAGCTCGTCGGCCGGCAGCAGCGGCGGGCGTTGCTGGTTTTCCTCGAGGATCGCGCCGACGCGCTCGCGCATTTTTTTCCAGTCCTCGACCGCCGCACGCACGTCGTCCAGCACGCGGATGATGTCGCCACCGAGCTCGTCGAGCTTGGCCGGATCAACGATGCGGTCAACCTCGACATGGATCATCGATTCGCGCCGGGCGCCTTCGGCGTCATCGGCGACGCCGGTCAAAATGCCGTCGGCATCGCGCACGACGGCGACGATCGGGTGGATGATCAGGTGCAGCGTCAGTCCGTGCCGATTGACCTCCATCGTGACCGAGTCGACCAGAAACGGCATGTCGTCGTTCACGATCTCGATGATCGTGTGCGTCGACTGCCAGCCGTGCTCTTCGATCGACGGGTTGAAGACCCGGACGCGGGCGTGCGCCGGGTCGCGCCGCCGCGCGAAATTCCAGTG
>Ga0207664_10001702_pt1 | contig 14493 bp, 10 predicted proteins | sample LARL83metaG_FD_184349 | JGI IMG/M metagenome (GOLD analysis project Ga0207664, IMG submission 184349) | Corn, switchgrass and miscanthus rhizosphere microbial communities from Kellogg Biological Station, Michigan, USA - LAR L8-3 metaG... | ecosystem: Host-associated > Plants > Roots >...
TGGCCTATCTTGCGCTCCGCATGGGCCGCCCGCGCAAGCCGCTGACACGCCCGACCCGGCCGCCGACGCCAAGGCGTTCCGCGATTATTTCGTGAAAAAATTCCCGAAAGTGAAGCTCGACGATTTCGTCAACGGTCCCTATTCGATGAATGAGGACATGCGCAGGCAGTGGGAGGAGAAGGAGCAGTTCCCGCCTTATGAATTCGCGCTGGAGGCCGGCAAGGAGATGTTTGCGACGCCGTTCAAGAACGGCAGGAGCTACGCTGACTGTTTTGCAAATGGCGGCATCGGCATCCGCCAGAACTATCCCATGTTCGACGCCAAGGAAGGCAAGGTCGTCACGCTGGAGCTCGCCCTGAACCGCTGCCGCGAAGCCAATGGCGAAAAGCCCTACTCCTATGTCAAGGACGAGATGGCCTCGCTGACCGCCTATATGGCGTTCACCTCGCGCGGCAAGCCGTTCGACATCAAGATTCCCGACGATCCGCGCGCGCTCGAAGCCTATCAGGAGGGCAAGCGCTATTTCTACACAAGGCGCGGCCAGCTCAATTTCTCCTGCGCGACCTGCCATGTGCAAAGCCCGGGCGAGCGCATCCGCGCGGAAACCCTGGCGCCGGCGCTCGGCATCTTGAACGCAATGCCGATCTATCGCTCCGAATGGAGCGGCATGGGCACGATCAGCCGGCGCTTCACCACCTGCAACAGCCAGATCCGCGGCGTACCGCTGGAGCCGCAGTCCGACGAATACCGCAATCTCGAATATTATCTGTCCTATGTGAGCAACGGCCTGCCGATTTCCGGCCCGGGAGCGCGGCCATGATCAGGATCATTGGCGCCGCTGCACTTGCAGCCACCCTGTTGTCGGCCGCGCTGACGCCGGCACGCGCGGCCTCCGAGGACGATTTCAAGACGGCCTATGCCGCGGCCGACGCCGCGGAGAAACAGGCGGGCGCCTTGCGCAATCAGTGGACCACGACGGAAGCCGCGCTCGCGGCGGCGCGGAAAGCGGCCGAGGCCGGCAATTTCGACCAGGCCGCCGCGCAGGCCAAAGAGGCCGAGGCGCTCGCAAGAGCGTCGATCTTCCAGGCCACGAGCGAGAAAGAGGCCTGGAAGGCGCTCGAAATCAAGTAAAGCCGTTTTCGGTTTGAGGACCTGGTAGCGTGATGCCCATCCGCCGGCGAGACCTTCTGAGATTTGCGGGTGTGGCGGCGTTGACAACGGGCCTGCCGCGTCTTGCCCGCGGCGTGGACAATGCCAGCGTCTACGACCTGCCGCGCTTCGGCAATGCCCGCATCCTGCATCTCACCGACACCCATGCCCAGCTGACCCCGGTGTTCTTTCGCGAGCCCGGCGTCAATATCGGCATCGGCACGATGCAGGGCCAGCCGCCGCATCTGGTCGGCCGCGCCTTTCTCGAGCGGTTCGGCATCTCCGACGACAGCGCCGACGCCTATGCCTTCACCAGCCTCGCATTCGAGAAATCCGCCCAGCGTTTTGGCAAGCTCGGCGGCTTTGCATATCTGAAGACGCTGGTTGATCGGCTGCGCAGCGACCTCGGCGCTGAACGCACGCTGCTGCTCGACGGCGGCGATCTGTGGCAGGGAAGCGGCCTCGCCAATTCTCTGCAGGGCGCCGACATGGTCGAGGCGTCCAACCTGCTCGGGGTCGAGGCCATGACCGGGCACTGGGAATTCACCTATGGCGAGGACGCGCTGCGCAAGAACCTGGACGCCTTCAAGGGCGAGTTTTTGGTGCAGAACGTGTTTCTCACCGAGGAGGCCGCGTTCAACGACGCCAAGGCGTTCGATCCCGCAAGCCGGCGCGTGTTCAAGCCCGCGCTGATCAAGGAGTTCGGCGACTACCGTGTCGGCGTGATCGGGCAGGCCTTTCCTTACGTGCCGATCGCGCATCCCCGGCGCTTTACGCCGGACTGGACCTTCGGCATTCGCGAGGAGGAACTGCAAAAACTGGTCAGCTCGCTGCGCGAGAACGACAAGGTGGATGCCGTGGTGCTGCTGTCGCACAACGGCATGGATGTCGACCTCAAGCTCGCCGGCCGGGTGTCCGGGATCGACGTCATTCTCGGCGGTCACACCCACGACGCCGTCCCGCAGCCGATTGCGGTGAAAAATGCCTCCGGCGTCACCCTGGTCACCAATGCCGGCTCGAACGGAAAATTTCTGGGCGTGCTCGACCTCGACATCGCCAAGGGCAAGCTCAAGGACGTGCGCTACCACCTGTTGCCGGTCTATTCGGAGCTGTTGAAGCCGGATGGCGCCATGCAGGCGCTGATCGACCGGCTGCATCTGGCGCATTCGAAGTCATGGGACGACAAGGTCGGGGCCGCCGACCGCCTGCTCTATCGGCGCGGTAATTTTTCCGGCCCGATGGACCTGTTGATCTGCGATGCGCTGCGAAGCGAGCTCGATACGGAGATCGCGCTGTCGCCGGGATTCCGCTGGGGCGTGACGGCGCTGCCCGGCCAGGCGCTGACCATGGAAGACCTGTTTTCGGAAACCGCGATCTCCTATGCCGAGACCTATGTGCAGACCATGACGGGCGGCCAGATCAAGGACGTGCTCGAGGACGTCTGCGACAACCTGTTCAATCCCGATCCCTACTACCAGCAGGGCGGCGACATGGTGCGGCTTGGCGGGCTGTCCTATGCCTGCGCGCCGGCGGAAAGCGCGGGACGCCGCATTTCCGAGCTCACGCTCGACAACGGGCGGCCGCTGGAGGCCGACAAGGGCTACAAGGTGGCTGGCTGGGCCTCGGTCAACCCCCACACCGGCCTGCCGATGTGGGACGTCCTGGCGCGACATTTGCGCGCGGGCAAGACCATCTCCTCACGCGGCATGGTCACGCTGAAAGGCGTCGACGGCAATCCCGGCATCGCAGAATAAGGCCTTTGCAAACGAACGGCAGACAGGAGAACCTTTCCCCTGTCAGGCCATCACGGGCAAAGAAATTCTCCCATTCGGCAAAAACGGCTATACTCGCCTGCCGTCCCCAGAGCATCGGGGGCGACATCGTCAGGCGGAGCCGTCCATGATCTTTCGCCAATTGTTCGACAGCGTGTCGGGGACCTACAGCTACATTCTGGCGAGCCGCGCCGGCGGCGAGGCCCTCATCATCGATCCCGTGCTGGAGAAGGTCGAACGCTACTGCCAGCTCCTCCGCGAACTCGACCTCAAGCTGGTCAAGGCGGTCGACACGCATCTGCATGCCGACCATGTCACCGGCCTCGGCGAGCTGCGCGACCGCACCCACTGCATCACCATCATGGGCGAGCAAAGCAAGGCCGACGTGGTGGCGATGCGGCTTGCCGACGGCGACAAGCTGACGATCGAGGGCCTCTCTCTGGATGCGATCTACACGCCCGGTCACACCGATGATTCCTACAGCTACGTGATGGGCGACCGCGTCTTCACCGGCGACACGCTGCTGATCCGCGGCACCGGGCGCACCGATTTCCAGAACGGCGACGCGCGGGCGCAATATGATTCGATCTTCAACCGGCTGCTCAAGCTGCCGGAGGACACGCTGGTGTTTCCGGCGCACGACTACAAGGGCGACACGGTGTCCACCATCGGCGAGGAGAAGCGCTACAATCCGCGCCTGCAGGTGCGCTCGGCCGACGACTATGTCGCGCTGATGAACAATCTCAAACTGCCGAATCCGAAGATGATGGACGTCGCGGTGCCGGCCAACATGCATGTCGGCCTGCACCAGGACACGCTGGAGAAGCAGGGCCTGTCGCTCGGCGCGCGCGAGGCGATCGCCAGCCTGCACCGGCCCGACATCCTGCTCGTCGACCTCCGCGAGGCGGGCGAGCGGTCAAAGCACGGCACGCTGGAAGGCGCGCTGCATGCGCCCTATCCCTCGATCGAGGAGAGCCTCAAGGCCGGCGGCATGCTGCGCGAGGTCGCGGCGGCGACGGGACGGCGTATCGTGTTCTTCTGCGCCTATGGCGAGCGCTCCGCGATGGCGGTCACCGCGGCCAAGGACGCAGGCCTCGCCAATGCCGCCCATATCGCCGGCGGCATCGATGCCTGGAAGAAGGCCGGCGGTCCGGTGCTGCGCGGCTAGCCGCGTAAAATCGGACGCGAGCTACCGCAGGAACGAAGGTCCACCTCTCCCCGCTTGCGGGGAGAGGTCGCCGCGCTCTTGCGCGGCGGGTGAGGGGGTACAGGTCTATCACCAATGGCACCCGAGTGGCTGCCCCTCACCCCCGCCCTCTCCCCGTAAGAACGGGGAGAGGGGGCGCACCCGTCGATGCGGCAACGATCGAAACCTCAACTGATCGTGCCGTCCCGCTCAGCCCCGCCCTGCCATGCGGCAGCATTGATGGACAAATAACCGCATCAGCCGATAGTTTTGCACCGCGCTGCACGAAAAGCGGCTGCGGAATTCATGGGAACTTCGACGCGCAATGGCCGATATTCTTACCGCACCGCAACAAGCTGAGCGTCCGAGCAAGGCCCAAGGTAAGGTCCAAGGCAAGATCGATCACGCGCTCCGCACGCTCGGCCTGATCTCGGTGGCGCACTGGGTCAGCCATTTCCACCTGCTGGTGCTGCCGATGCTGTTTCCGTTTCTGAAGCAGCAGCTCGGCGTCGGCTATGTCGAGCTCGGTTTTGCGCTCACCGTGTTCGCGGTCGTCTCCGGGCTGACGCAGGCGCCGATCGGCTATGTCGTCGACCATGTCGGGGCCCGCAAGATCCTCTTGCTCGGCCTCACCCTCGGCGGCGGCGCGCTGATCCTGCTCGGCCTGCATTTGACCTATGCCAGCCTGATCGCCTGCGCGGTGCTGCTCGGGCTCGCCAACAGCGTCTATCACCCGGCCGACTACGCGATCCTGTCGGCGCATATGGACGAGGCGCGCATGGGCCGCGCCTTCTCGATCCACACCTTTGCCGGCTATTTTGGCGGCGCGGTCGCCCCCGGGATCGTCGCCGCGCTGGTGACGATGGTCGGCGGCTTTGGCGCGCTGATCGCCGCCGGCGCCGTTGGCCCGGCGACCGCGCTACTGCTGATTGCAGGCCGGGTCCCGGAGGCAGACGCGACGAACCATCCCGACGCGGGCGGCGCGGCGAAACCGAACATCATCACGCCAGCACTGATTCTGCTCACCGTGTTCTTCATGCTGCTCAGCCTGTCCAATGCCGGCATCAGCAATTTCGGCGTGGTCGCGCTGATGAGCGGCTATGCCACCTCGTTCCCGACCGCCAATCTCGCGCTGACGGCCTTTCTCGGCGCCAGTGCCGCGGGCGTGCTGGCCGGCGGCTTTCTTGCCGACCGCACCACGCGGCATGGCCAGGTCGCAGCGATCTGCTTTGCGGTGAATGCCGCAATCGTGCTCGCAATCGCGGCCGCTACGCTGCCGGATGCCGTGCTGATCGCCGGGATGGCGGCCGCCGGATTCCTCGGCGGCGTGATCGCCCCCTCGCGCGACATGCTGGTGCGCCGTGCCGCCCCGCCGGGCGCGGCCGGCCGCGCCTTTGGCATCGTCTCCACCGGCTTCAATCTCGGCGGCATCATCAGCCCGCTGCTGTTCGGCTGGATCATGGACCAGAGCGCGCCGCATTGGGTGTTCGGCCTCTCCGCCGTATTCATGGTCGCAACCGTGCTGCTCGCGCCGATCACCGAGCGCCGCACCAGGGACTGAGCGCCGATGCATTGCTGAGCCCACATCGCACCGGTTGACAGCATCCGGTCGCGCCCAAAGGATGCCGTCAACAAACAATGACCGGGATGAAGCGCCATGACGGACGGCCCAGACCTCGTGATCCGCGGCGGTACGATCGCCGATGGCAGCGGCGGCGACCTGTTCGAGGCCGATGTCGCGGTCAGCCACGGCCGCATCACCGAGGTCGGCAAGGTCCTGGCCAAGGGCCGCGACGAAATCGAAGCCAAGGGCAGGCTGGTTGCACCGGGTTTCGTCGACGTCCACACCCACTATGACGGTCAGGTGACCTGGAGCCAGGACATCACGCCCTCCTCGCAGAACGGCGTGACCACCGCGATCATGGGCAATTGCGGCGTCGGTTTTGCGCCATGCCGCACCAGCGATCATCAGCGGCTGATCCAACTCATGGAAGGCGTCGAGGACATTCCCGAGCCGGTGCTATCGGCCGGCATTCCCTGGCAATGGGAGAGCTTTCCGGATTACATGGACTGGCTCGGCAAGCGCAGCTTCGACATCGACATCGGCGCGCAATTGCCGCACGCGGCGCTGCGCGTCTACGTCATGGGCGAGCGCGGCGCACGGCGCGATCCATCGACGGCGGACGACAACGCGGCCATGGCGCAGCTTGCCGCAGAGGCGGTGCGCGCCGGCGCGCTCGGCTTCTCGACCTCGCGCACGCTGAACCACCGCACCTCGACCGGCGACTTCACGCCGACCCTGAAAGCCGGCGAGGACGAACTCGCCGCGATTGCCGGCGCGATGCAATGCTCGGGGCGCAGCGTGCTGCAATTCGTGCTCGACCTGTCGACGCTCGATGAAGATCTTTCGATGATGCTGCGGATCGCGGAGGCGACGCGATGCCCGATCACGTTCTCGGTCACGCAGAATGACCGCGCGCCAAACCGCTGGCGCCAGACGCTCGACACCATCAACGCAGCGGCGGCCCGGGGGCTGTCGGTTACAGCGCAGATCGCGGCGCGACCCGTGGGGCTGCTGCTCGGGCTCGAACTGTCGCGCAATCCGTTCCAGACCCATCCGAGCTACCGGGCCATCATGCATCTGCCGCTGGCGGAGCGGCTGGCGCGGCTGCGCCAGGCCGAGGTGCGCGCCGCGATCCTGTCGGAAACGCCGAGTGCGACCGACGATCCGCTGTTCTTCCGGCCGAACTACGACAAGATGTATCTGCTCGGCGATCCCCCGGACTACGAACAGCCGCCGGAGCAGGCGCTCGGCGCGCGGGCCCGCCGCGAGGCGCGCCAGCCGGAGGAGCTGGCCTATGAGGCGATGCTCTCGGACGACGGCCGCGGCATGCTCTACGTGCCGTTCCTCAATTATGCCGACGGCAATCTCGACGCCACGCGCGAAATGCTCTCCGATCCGCGCGCGGTGCCCGGGCTTTCGGACGGCGGCGCGCATTGCGGCATCATCTGCGATGCGAGCTTTCCGACCTATCTGCTGACGCACTGGACCCGCGACCGCGCGCGCGGCGAAAAGCTCACCATCCCGTTCGTGGTGGCGGCGCAATCGCGCAAGACGGCGCTGTCGGTCGGCCTCACCGACCGCGGGCTGATTGCCCCTCGCCATAAGGCCGACATCAACGTCATCGACTATGACCGCCTGCATCTGCATCCGCCAAAAGTGCATTATGACCTGCCGGTCGGCGGCCGGCGGCTGTTGCAGCAGGTCGACGGCTATCAGGCGACCATCGTCTCAGGGCTGGTGACGCAGCGCGACGGCAATGCCACCGGCGCGCGCCCCGGCCGGCTCGTGCGCGGCGCGCAGGTTTTGAATTGAGTTTTGCAGGATGGGCAAAGGCGCCCTTGCGCCGTGCCCACCCTGCTTTTTCTATGCAAAAACCTCGGCGGTGTCTTGCTGCCGCATCAGCCGCGCGCGCTCGGTGTTCGGCCACAACAGCAGCACGCCCAGCACACCCGATACGACCATGACCGCGGCGTTGATGGTGTAGCCCGCCAAATAACCGTCCAGCATCGTCGCCGAATGCTGGATGACGCTGCCCATCACGGAAGGCGCGACGATGCCGGCGAACGTATAGATCGCGCCATAGATCGCGAGGATCGCACCTCGCTGCGAGACTGGCGTGAACTCGCTGAGCATCGGGCCGCACACGACATAGATCGAGCCGCTCAGGCCGCCACTGACCACCAGCAGTGCAACGCGCATGCCGGCGCTCTCGACATGGCCCACCATCGCCATGATCGCACCACCCACGATCAGCGGCGTGGCGCCAAGGACGCCGCGCGCGACGCGTGTCGAGAGGCCGCGCGCCATCAAGGCCTGCGATGCCCAGCCGGTGATCAGGACGACGGCAGCGCCAAACATCCAGGGCAGGATCGAGATCAAGCCGGCGTCCTTCTGCGAGAAGCCGAGGCCCTTGACGATGAAGGGCGTGAACCAGGTCAGCCCGAGCGACAGTGCCCAGTAGGCGCCAAAACTCGCGGCGCAGCAGCCGATGAAGGTGCGCGAGGTCAGGAGCCGGGAATACGGCACCCGCACGTCGGCGACGGCGGACGTCCTGGCTTCGACCAGCGGCCCTTCCTGGCCGAGCATCACCCAGGCTGCGGCCCACAACAGCCCGACCAGACCGAGCGCGCCGAAGGCATAATGCCAGCTATAATTGACGATCACCCAGTTCAGTGCGGGCACCGCGACGACCACCCCGAGTGCCGCGCCCTGTGACAGGATCGCGGTTGGCATGGTCCGCTTTTCGTCCGGGAACCATTTGTACACCGCATGGCCGGCGACAGCGGCGGCAGGGCCTTCGCCGGCCCCGAGAATGATGCGGCAGATGATGAGCGTGGTCAGTCCGACGCCGCCGATCATCGGGAACTGCGCGAGCGACCAGATCACCGCGAGCACGAGCAGCACCCAGCGCGTCGCAACGCGATTGACCACGAAGCCGATCACGATGGCCGAGATCGAATACAGCAGGAAGAACGACGATCCGAGCAGGCCGAACTGCTCCGGATTGAGCTTCAGGTCGGTCATGATCGGCACGCCGGCAAGGCCGACCACGATCTTGTCGGCGAAATTGACCAGCATGAACAGGAATAGCAGAAACGTGATCTTCCAGGCGCCTTTCGGCGTCGCATTCACAGTCTGCTGTGGCGTCTGCTGCACGGTCATCATCCCTCCCCGTCCTGTCGTTGGCTCGTTCGGCCGACTTGTTGGCCGGCCTGTGAGGCGGCGTGATCATGCTACCTGCTGGCCGTCGCGCCATGCAACGGCCTTTTGCCACGTGATCTTACGGGTTCAGCCTGATAGAAGATGGGCGCAATGACGGCAATTCAAACGTGCTCCGCGTCCGCAATCTGACAAAGACCTATCGCTCGGCCGGCGAGCAAATCAGCGTGTTGCGCGGCGTCAATCTGGACGTCGCCGCGGGCGAGCGCGTCGCGCTGTCGGGCGAATCCGGCAGCGGCAAGAGCACGCTGCTGCACCTGATCGCCGGGCTCGATGTGGCCGATTCCGGCGAGATTAAACTTGGTGGCGATGTCATCAGCAAGCTGCCCGACGCTGGCCGCGCGGCGCTGCGGCGCGACCGGCTCGGCCTGGTGTTTCAGCAGTTCAACCTGATCCCGAGCCTGACCGTCGCGGACAATCTTGCCTTCCAGTCCCGCATCGCCGGCCGGCATGATGCGAGATGGCAGGCCGAACTGGCCGAGCGGCTCGGCCTCGCCGGCCTTCTGAAGCGTTATCCCGAACAGCTTTCGGGCGGCCAGCAGCAGCGCGTCGCGATCGGCCGCGCACTCGCGATCAAGCCGACCTTCCTGCTCGCGGACGAGCCGACCGGCAATCTCGACGAGGCCACCGCCGACGACGTCATCGCGCTGACCAGCGACCTCGTCGCGCGAAGCGGCTGCGGCTTTTTGATGGTCACGCACAGCGCCCGCCTCGCCGCAATGCTCGACCGCCATGTCACGCTTCACGCAGGATTGATCGCATGATGCGGCTGGCCTGGATCCTCGCCGTGCTGCTGAGCCATTGGCGGCGACATCCGATGCAGCTCGCAACCCTGTTGATCGGGCTGATGTCGGCGACCGCGCTGTGGAGCGGCGTGCAGGCGCTGAACCAGCAGGCCCGCGTCGCCTATGACCGCGCGGCCGCCGTGTTCGGCGGCACCCGCACCGCCATGCTGGTGACAGCAGGCGGCGGCACGTTTCCGCAAAAACTGTTCGTCGACCTGCGCCGCGCAGGCTGGCCGGTATCACCCGTGCTCGAGGGTCGCATCCAGGTCGCAGGCCACTCGCTGCGGCTGCTCGGGATCGACCCGGTCACGCTGCCGGCCGAGGTCGGCGACGCGCCGACGATCGGGCGGACCGACGCCGAAGCCTTCGTCGCGCCGCCGGGCCAGACGCTGATCGCGCCGGACACGCTGCGTGATCTCGCGCTCGCCGAAGGCGCCACGCCGGAAACCTCCGGCGGCACTGCGCTGCCGCCGTTGCATCTGCAGCCGCAGCTCGTGCCCGACGTGCTCATCGTCGATATCGGGCGCGCGCAGGAGATCTTGAACCGCCCCGGTGAGGTGTCCCGCCTTCTGGTCGGCAAGGCGCGCGGCCCGCGCGCCACACTCGACAGCGTGGCCGGCGACAAGCTCAGCCTGGTCGAGCCGGACGCGGAGACCGATCTCGAACGGCTCACCGACAGTTTTCACCTGAACCTCACCGCCTTCGGCTTGCTGTCGTTCCTGGTCGGCCTGTTCATCGTCAACTCGGCGATCGGCCTCGCGTTCGAGCAGCGCCGGCCGAGCCTGCGGACCTTGCGCGCCTGCGGCGTCTCCGCACGGGCTTTGAACACAGTCATGATCGTCGAACTCGTTTCGCTCGCGCTCATCGCAGGCCTGCTCGGGATGGTCTGCGGCTATGTCATCGCCGCCAGCCTGCTGCCCGATGTCGCGGCCTCCTTGCGCGGGCTCTATGGCGCGCCGGTTCCCGGCCAGCTCACGCTCAGGGGCGAATGGTGGATTGCGGGCCTTGCGATGAGCGTTGCCGGCGCGCTGGCAGCAGCGGCCACCAGCCTCGTCAAGGCGATTCGCCTGCCGCTGCTGGCCACGGCCCAGCCGCGCGCCTGGCAGGAAGCGCAGCACCGCACGCTTCTGGTACAGGCTGCGATCGCGGCCGCCATCTTCGCGGTGGCCGCATGGCTGCTGTGGTACGGCAATTCGCTGATGTCGGGTTTTGCATTATTGGCGGCGCTGCTGCTCGGCGCCGCGCTGCTGCTGCCGGCGCTGCTGGAAATCGTGCTGCGCGCCGGCCAGCGCAGCGCGCGTCATGCCATCGCCGCATGGTTCTGGGCCGACGGCCGCCAGCAGATCCCGGGCCTGTCGCTGGCGCTGATGGCGCTGTTGATGGCGCTCGCGGTGAATGTCGGGGTCGGCACCATGGTGGAAAGCTTTAGCCGCACCTTCGTCAGCTGGCTGCAGGGACGGCTCGCGGCGGACGTCTATATCAGCGCCGTCGACAATGCGCAGGCGCGCGCCATCAGCGACTTTCTGCGCGGCCGACCGGACGTGCAGGCCATCCTGCGGGGCGGCCGTGCCGAGACGGAGATCGGCGGCATGCCGACCGAGATCCTGGGTCTGCCGGATCACGCGACCTATCGCGACAACTGGCCGCTGCTGCAGGCGACCTCGGATGCATGGGACGAGCTTCCGCGCGGCGACACCGGCTTCATCAGCGAACAGCTGTCGCGCCGCCTGAATCTTGCAATCGGCGAGATGGTCGACGTGCCGGCGCCGGGCGAAAACTGGCGCCTGCGCGTCGCCGGCATCTACGCCGACTACGGCAATCCCAAAGCCCAGCTCGCAGTCAATGCGGCGGCGCTGCTGCGCCACTTCCCCGCGACACCGCAGACGCGGATGGCGCTGCGCGCGGCACCGGCCGATGTGCCGGCCCTGATGGGCGAGCTTCAGGCGCGCTTCGGCCTCGACGGCCGCAACCTCGTCGACCAGGCCACCGTGAAGGCCGAGTCGCTGAAAATCTTCAACCGGACTTTTGCCGTCACCGCCGCGCTCAATACCTTCACGCTCGGCGTTGCGGGCATCGCGCTGCTGACGAGCCTTTTGACGCTCGCCAATTCACGGCTGCCGGAGCTTGCGCCGCTCTGGGCCATGGGCGTGACGCGCACGCGTCTCGCCGCACTGGAACTGTTGAAGACGATGTCCGTTGCGCTGATCACCGCGCTGATCGCGCTGCCGCTCGGCCTCCTGGTGGCCTGGTGCCTGATCGCGATCGTCAACGTCAAGGCGTTCGGCTGGCGGCTGCCGTTCCACGTCTTTCCGCTGCAGCTTGTCAAGCTGGTCGTGGTCGCGATGGCGGCCTCGCTGCTCGCATCCCTGTTGCCGGTGCTGCGGCTCGCCCGCATGCAGCCGGCGAGCCTTGTGAGGATATTTGCCAATGAGCGCTGAGGGGAAAATCACCCGCCGCGCCTTTGCGGGCGCCCTTGCGTGTCTCGGCCTCCCGCATGGCCCCGCCGTTGCGCAAGGCTTTGCCGGCCTTGGCCAGAACGCCGAGGGCTTTGCGAAGGTCACGCCGGGCAGGAGCTTCTCATTTCCCGCCGATCACGGCGCGCATCCCGACTACCGCGTCGAGTGGTGGTACCTGACCGCGAATCTCGTCGATGCGGCGGCGGCGCCCTGCGGGCTGCAGTGGACGCTGTTCCGCCAGGCGATGCGGCCGGGCCCGCAGGCGGAAGGCTGGGCAAGTCAGCAGGTCTGGATGGGTCATGCCGCGGTGACCCGCGCCGATACGCATCGCTTTCACGAGACTTTCGCACGCGGGGGCATTGGGCAGGCGGGCGTCGAAGCCAAACCATTTTCCGCCTGGATCGATGCTTGGCAGATGCGGGGCACGGCCGCCACTGACGATGCAAGGGTCGCGCCGCTTACGCTGAAAGCTCAGGCCGCGGATTTCAGCTACGAGCTTGCGCTCGATGCCGATCATCCGCTGGTGCTGCAGGGTGATGGCGGCTACAGCCGCAAATCGGAGCATGAGCAGTCGTCGTACTATTACAGCCAGCCATTCTTCACCGCGCGCGGCCATATGACGATCGAAGGCAAATCAGTCGAGGTCTCCGGGAAGGCCTGGATGGACCGAGAATGGAGCAGCCAGCCGCTCGCTTCCGGATGGGACTGGCTCGCCCTCCACCTCGAGTCCGGTGAGAAGCTGATGCTGTACCGGATCCATCAGAAGGACGGCGATCATTCGATTTCCGGCAACTGGATTGTTCCCGACGGCACGACGCGGCTGCTGGCGCAGGCCGAGGTCGTCATGACGCCGAAGGCCAGTGTCGACGTCGCCGGCCGCAAAATCCCCGGCGGATGGCGGGTGGCCATCGCATCGCTGTCGCTCGCGATCGATTGCGTGCCGCTCAATCCGCAAAGCTACATGCGGACCAGCTTTCCCTATTGGGAGGGACCGATCAGCTTTGCCGGCAGCCACAGCGGCGTTGGCTATCTGGAAATGACGGGGTATTAGACTAGTCCAACGGTGGTCATCGCCCGGCTTGCCGCCTTCGCTAAAGCTCCGGCGTGCCCTTGAGCTCGTGGCCCCGCCGAAGCCTTTGGCGTAGGCGGGACCGGGCGATCCAGTACGCCGCAGCTTCTCCGTGTCGAACTGGCGTCTCTGGAATACTGGATCGTCCGCTTTCGCGAACGATGAAAGCGGAGATGACCTGTCAGCTTCTGGAGGAAACACCACGATGTATCATTTCACTGCGCTCGTTACGCTGCTGGCGCTGATGTTCTATTTCTACACCTCCATTGGCGTGGCCAAGGCACGCGCAAGATACGGGATCAAGGCGCCGGCGATTTCGGGGAACGCCGACTTCGAGCGGGTGTTTCGCGTGCAGATGAACACGCTGGAATGGCTGCCGATCTTCCTGCCGTCGCTATGGCTGTTCGCGATCTCTGTCAGCGACGCCATCGCGGCCGTGCTCGGGCTGGTGTGGATCGCAGGCCGCATCCTCTACATGACCGGCTATGCCGAAGCCGCCGCAAAGCGCAGCCGGGGCTTTGGCATCCAGGCCGGCGCGGCCGGCGTGCTGCTGCTGGGCTCGCTGGCCGCGATCCTGTGGCGGCTGGTGCATGGCTGAGCGTGCGCCACAAATTTTCCTTGTCGTCCCGGCCAGGCGAACTCGAGCGGCGCAAAGCGCCGCTCTGAGTGAGCGCCGAGCCGGGACCCATACCGCGTGATTTCTCAATCAGGCAACGTTGTAGACCGCCGTGTCCAACAACTGTCGCCTGTGGTTATGGGTCCCCGCGTTCGCGGGGACGACAAGCGGTGTCGGCCTACTTCGTCAGCGGGCAGCCGCTGTCCTTGGCGGAGAAGAAGGCCTTGTCGCCGGGGATGACCGCGAGCTGCTTGTAGTAGTCCCAGGGCTTCTTGGATTCCGACGGCTTCTTGACCTCGAACAGATAGAGGTCGTGCACCATGCGGCCATTGGCGAGCACCTTGCCTTGCGCGAAGGCATCGTCGACAGGCAGCTCCTTCAGCTTGCTGGCAACCGCCTCGGTGTCCTTGGTGCCGGCCGCCTTCACCGCCTTGAGATAAGACAGCGTCGCCGAATAGGTGCCGGCATGGATCATGCTCGGCATGTGGCCGGTACGCTTGATGAAGCGCTCGGCGAACGCTCGGGTCTTGTCGTCGTGGTCCCAGTAGAAGCCCTCGGTGAGGATCAGGCCCTGCGCCGCCTCGAGCCCGAGGCCGTGCACCTCCGACAGCGTCATCAGCAGCCCGGCGAGCTTCTGGCCGCCGCGGACGATGCCGAACTCCGAGGCCTGCTTGATC
>Ga0207664_10001703_pt1 | contig 14491 bp, 14 predicted proteins | sample LARL83metaG_FD_184349 | JGI IMG/M metagenome (GOLD analysis project Ga0207664, IMG submission 184349) | Corn, switchgrass and miscanthus rhizosphere microbial communities from Kellogg Biological Station, Michigan, USA - LAR L8-3 metaG... | ecosystem: Host-associated > Plants > Roots >...
CTTGGTCTGCGTGATGCGCGGCGCGTAGGTTTCGACGCCCGCTTTAACCAGGCTGGAAAAGGCGAAGTAGAAGTATGCGCCCGCTCCGATAACGACGATGAGCACCACAGCCGCGATGATTCCGAGAATCTTCTTCATGGGTCGCTCTCCTGGCCGTTGCGATTGTCTTCTGCCGTCTGTCGATACGCAGCCGGAATCTTAGGCGAGGCTAAAAGAACCGTCCACCGCGGGCTCGTCGCGGCATCGGCCGGCTCCCGGCGAGGCGACCTCTAGCTTTCCCGGGCCGGTTTGGCCCGTGACATCTATGGGCAGGGGCGATCCGGCGAATCGGCGGCGCGCTTCGTCCCGGGCCGAAGGCCGTGCGCGACGATCCGGTTCCAACCGCCGGAGCCGTCTGTTACCATTGCCGATGCACGGTGTCCGGACACATCATAACGTTCGGCGCTTGGCAATCTGGGGATCCACTGATGAGCCTGAACGCAAAGGCGGCGACGGTCTCGACGGGGACGGCCTCCGTCGTCGTCGTGGACGACGATCCCCTGCAGCGCAACGAAATCATCGAATACCTCACGCGTGCCGGCATTTCCGCCTCGTCCGCGCCCAACGGCTTTGCCGCCATGCACGAGATCCGCAAGCTCACGCCGCGCGTGGTGGTGATGGATCTGAAGATGCCGGGGCTGGACGGCATCCATGTCGCCCGCCTGATCGAAGGGCTCGATCCGCGTCCCAAGGTGATCCTGGTCTCGGGCTACCCCGAATACGTCTACCGGGCCCATCAGGAGGATTTGGGGGTCTTCGCCGTCATCGAGAAGCCGTTGCCGCTCAAGAGCCTGCTCCGGTTCATCCTCGCAGCGTTGAAGACGTAAGCACCGCGATCAGGTGCCGGTGGCGGCAGGCTCCGATGCGGGCAGCCGCAGGCGCGACGGCGGGAAGATCAGCGACACGCGCGTGCCGGTGCCGACCTGGCTTTCGAGGACCAGCGTTCCGCCGTGCGCCTCGACCAGCGCCTTCGACAGCGGCAGGCCGAGGCCGGTGCCGTCGTGCTTGCGCGCGAGCGAGCTGTCCACCTGGCCGAACGGCGACAGCGCCTTGGGCACATCCTGCGCGGCAATGCCGATCCCGGTGTCGGTCACTGTCAGCGTGAGGCCATCCGCGCCGGCTGCGGCGGCGATCGCGATGCGTCCGCCCTCGGGCGTAAACTTGACGGAATTGCTGAGGAGGTTGAGGACGATCTGGCGCACCTTGCGCTGATCGGCCCACAGCAGCGGCAGATCCGCTTGGACCTGCACGTCGATCGCGACCTTTGCCTGGAACGCGCGCTCCTGCATCAGACGGGTGCAGCCTTCGATCGCGCGGCCGACGTCGAAGGCCTCTTCGATCAGCTCCATCTTGCCGGATTCGGCCTTGGCGACGTCGAGGATGTCGTTGATGAGGCAGAGGAGGTGGCTTCCCGAGGCATGAATGTCGTTGAGGTACCCCTGATAGCGGGGAATCTTCACCGGCCCGAACAGCCCGTCGCGCATGACTTCGGAAAAGCCGATGATCGCATTCAGCGGTGTGCGCAGCTCGTGGCTGATGTTGGCAAGAAAATCGGTCTTGGCCCGGCTTGCGAGCTCGGCCGCCTCCTTGGCTTCGACGATGCGCTGCTCGGCGTTCTTGCGCGCCGAGATGTCGCCGATCGATCCGGCGATCCGGTGGGCGCGTCCATCCGGTCCGCGCAAGGCCAGGCCGCGGTCGAGCACCCAGCGATAGACGTCGTCGCGGCCTCGGACGCGATACTCGCATTGGAAGAATTCGGTTTGCGCGCGGAAATGGGCGCGGACGGCCGCGCGGTAGGCGGAGATGTCGTCCGGATGGATGAACGTGAGCCAGCGTCCCGCCGGGATGCGGGGCGGCATGAACTCGAGATTGGCGATTTCGCGCACGCGCGGCGACAGATACACCTCGCCGCGGGCGACGTCCCAGTCCCACAGGCCCTCGTTGGAGCCCTTCATCGCCAGGGCGTAGCGTTCCTCGCTTTCCTTGAGCCGGACTTCCCGGGCCTGGCGGCGGGTGACGTCGGAGAACGTCAGCACGCATCCGCCTCCGGGCATCGGCTCACGTCGGATGGCCAGGGCGGTTCCGTTGGAGCGCACGTATTCGTTGCGGTAATGCTCGTTGCTGGTGGCCGATTCCATCTTGGAACGGACGATGTCTTCGACATCGCCGTCGCCGTATTCGCCTTGCTCGGCGTGATGACGGATGACCTGCTCCCGGGAAATACCCGGACGAATGAATCCGGACGGAAATCCGAACATCTCGACGTAGCGGGTGTTGTAGGCGACCAGCCGGTAATTGCCGTCGTAGACGCTGATTCCCTGCGGCACCGCCTCGAACGTCGCGCGGAGGAGACGCGCCTGGCGCTCAATCTCCTGTTCCGCCTGGCGTTGCTCCGTTACGTCGGTGACGGTGACCACGTACCCGCCTTCGGCAAGCGGATTGCGGAGCATCATCACCCGGCGGCCGCTGCCGGGAAGCGTGTGCTCGTAATGGCGAAGATCCGAATCCTCATGGCGGGCGAAGCGCCTGACGATCAATGCCTCCGGATCGCCGGGTCCATAGTCGCCGCGATGCGCGCGAAAAGACACGACGTCGCGATAGCTGGCCCCGATGCGGGCGACCTCCTCCGGAAGATCGTAGATCTCCAGGAAACGGCGGTTGAGATTGATGATCGTGAGCTCTTTATCGTAGACGCAGATGCCTTGCAGCATGTTGTCCTGCGTCGCCTTGAGGAAGGCCGACGTCTTGCGTACCTCTTCGGCCGATTTCAGCTCGGGCGTAATATCCGCGAAGGTGATGACGAAACCGCCGTCCGGAAGCGGAACGCGATTTACCGCAATGTGCATCCCGTTGTTCCGGCGGTGCACGTTCGTGTGCGGTTTTTTCTGGCGTGCCGTCTCGAGTCTTTTTCGAATGGCCTCCTGTCCGCTTTGGGGAGTGTAGACCTCCTGCTGCATCAACAGGTAGGAGAGCACCTGCTCGTAGGTCATTCCCAGGGTGACGAAGCCGGGCGGAAACGAAAACATCCGAAGGTAGGCTTCGTTGAACAGTTGCAGGCGCTGGTCCGCGTCGTAGATCACCAGTCCCTGATTCATGACGTTCAGCGTCGCCGACAGCAGCGACGATTTCCGTTCGACCTCTTCTTCGGCGCGCTTGACCTCGGTGATATCGGTGAATGTCGTAACAAACCCGCCGGTGGGCATCCGCCGCCGCTGAACCTCGAGAATTCGCCCGTCGGGCAGGGCCCGTTCGTGCCGCTGTGTGGCTCTCTCCAGGGCACCCTTCGCGCGGGACCGCAGGTAGTCGTCCATGTCCGCGATCGGGCCGAATTGGCCGCGTTCGGCAAGGTGCCGGATGGCGGTGATATAGTCGATGCCGCACCGCACGAAGCCCGGCGGGTATTGCATCAGCTTGACGTAGCGTTGATTGAACGCAATGAGCTTGAGGTCGGCGTCCCACACCGCGACGCCCTGGGACATGCTCTCGAGAATCATGTCCCTGGGATCGTCGCGCTTCGATCCGTCGGCGCCGGGAGAACTCGGCATTCGGTGCGGGCTGGACGTCATTCCCTGCGCTCGCCTAAAGCCTGCGGAGCCGCTGGCGCGAGTGCCGCAGCCTTTTCGCAAAGCGGGGAATTGTCGCGTTTTTACGTTAAAGGCGCGTTAAGGCGGTCTTTTGGAGGAGGGCCGTAAATACCTGAAGCGATTAGGAGTCGTAGGCGACCAGCGTGGCATACGGCATCGTCAGGCGGGCCCGGCCCTTCAGGAAGGTGAGCTCGACGATGGTGGCGGCCCCGACCACCTCGGCGCCGATCTTGGCCAGCAGCGCGCCGGCGGCCGCCATCGTTCCGCCGGTCGCCAGAAGGTCGTCGAGCACGACCACGCGTGCGCCCTGGGGAACGGCATCCTGCTGCACTTCGATGGTGTCGTTGCCGTATTCGAGGGCGTAGGTGTGGGGAATGCACTTGCCCGGCAGCTTGCCTCTCTTGCGGACCATCACGAGGCCGAGCCCCATCGACACGGCGAGGGGGGCCGCCACCAGGAAGCCGCGGGATTCGATTCCGGCGAGAACCGTCGGACGCCACGGCCTCACCAGATCGGCCATGCGCTCGACCGTTGCCTTCCAGGCCGACGGGTGCGCCAGCAGCGTGGAAATGTCGTAGAAAAGAATCCCCGGCTTGGGAAAGTCGGGAATCTGGCGGATGTGATCTCTGAGGTCCATCGATGCGGCTCGGGTCGGCGGCGCGGTCGTGTGCCGCGTTGAATGGGCTGCTGCCGTTGCCTGCGCCCGCGGCGCGGAATGCGGCGACACGCTATTCGAGAGTCTCTATTTGAGAGTCTTGAGATAGGCGATGATGTCGGCGCGATCCTTGGGGGTCTTGAGGCCGGGAAACGCCATCCGGGTGCCTTTGATGGTCTGCTGCGGATGCTCCAGGTAATTGCCGAGATGCGCCTCGTCCCAGGTGATCCCCGAGTCCTTCACCGCCTTCGAGTAATTGAACCCCGGCGCTTTGCCCGCCTTGCGGCCGAACACGCCGAACAGCGACGGACCCACCCGGTTTTCGCCCTCTTTGGCGGAATGGCAGACGGTGCATTGACGGAAGACCGACTTGCCCTTGTCGGCATTGCCGGCGGTCTGGGCGTGGGCTGGGACCGCGCAGGCGGCGAGGGCAACGGTGAACGCGAAGGCGGACATACGGCGCACGGCAATTCTCCCGGCGGGTGGTTTGGATGGGGCGAAGTATCGCGGATGGCTTTCGCAAGCGCAACCGCCGCTTGGGAAAAAGCCGTGGGAATTCGATGGGTTGCGATGTTGAGGAAGGGCGTTCAGGCGCGATAGGATGCGCCGACAGTGCTGCCTCCAGGGCCCCTTTTGGAACCATCATGACCATTGCCCCATCCTCTTTGCTCGATGAGGCTGTGGCGCTGGCCCGCGCGGGCCGATTTGCCGAGGCGGAAACCCTGGTCCAGCGGCGGCTGGCGGCCGCCCCCGACGACGCCGATGCTTTCAATGTCCTCGGCGGCATCGCGCGGGCCCGTGGCGACCGCGCGCGCGCCGAGGAGTGCTATTCGGAGGCGCTCCGCCGCAGGCCCGGCTTTGCCAAGGCCCACAACAATCTCGGCGCGGTCCTGCTCGAAGCCGGGCGGATCGGGGACGCCATCGGCAACCTGCAAGGCGCGCTGGAGTCCGATCCGGACTTTACCGATGCCCGCGTCAACCTCGGAACGGCGCTTGTGAACGCCGGGAAATACGCCGAGGCCGAGCGCGAGCTGGGTATCGCGCTGAACGCCGCTCCCGGCGACGCGCTGGCACTGAACAGCCTCGGCAACGCCCTGTTCCATCAGGGACGCTGCGAGGACGCGATCGTCGCCTTCGAGCGCGCCATCGCCTGCGAGCCGACGCTCGCCATGGCGCTCAACAATCTCGGCACGGCCTGGCGCGAGGCGGGCGAGCGGGACAAGGCGGAGAGCATGCTCCGCCGCGCCGTCGCGATCGATGGCGATTTCGCCGAAGCCTGGAGCGCCCTCGGTGTCGTGCTGCGCGAGCAAGGCCGCATCGCGGAGGCGTTCGCCGCACAGGAGCGGGCCCTTGCCGCGAAGCCGGGGTTTCCGCCAGCGCTATTCAGCCGCGCGATCATCGCGCTCGGCGAGGGACGCTTCGCCGACGGCTTTCGCGATTATCGCGCGCGCCCGCTGCCCGAGCGCGAAAGCGTGTTCCGCGAGACGCTTGAAAAGGACCTCTCCGGAAAACGCGTGCTGCTGCTGCCCAACCAGGGGCTCGGCGACGAGCTGTTCTTTTTACGCTTCGCGCCCGCATTGAGGCGCCGCGGCGCCGTGCTGACGTATCGCGCGGGGCCGGCCATCGCCTCGATCGTGAGCCGCAGCGGCGCCGTCGATCGCGTGCTGGCCGAGGGCGAGCCGGATCCCGATCGCGATCGGACGCTCTCGATCGGCGATCTCCCTCATGCTCTCGGCATCAAGACGGGCGCCGACCTGCCGCCGCCGCTCGCGCTTCCGGCGCAGGAAACGGAGCTGGCGAAGATCGCCGCAGACCTCGCGCGACTGGGGCCGCCGCCCTATGTCGGCCTTACCTGGCGGGCAGGCACCCGCGCCTGGAATGCGCTCCTCAAGGCCGTGCCAGTCGCAGCGCTCGGTCGCGCGCTCGCCGGATTGCCGGCGACGTTTCTGGCCCTCCAGCGCGGCCCCGATGCCGGCGAGATCGAGGCATTGTCGGTGGCTCTTGGCGCTCCGGCGCACGATCTCTCAGGCTTCAATCGCTCGCTCGAAACGATGCTCGCGTTGCTTCGCCGCATCGACGCCTATGTCGGCGTGAGCAACACCAACACGCACCTCCGCGCCGGGGCCGGGCGGACCGGTCATGTTCTGGTATCTCACCCTGCCGAATGGCGATGGATGAACGCGGGCGAGCGATCGCCATGGTTCCCCGATTTCCCGCTCTATCGGCAACGCGCGGCGGACACCGCCGAGGCGGGATGGGACGAGGCGCTGCAAAGGCTGCGCGGCGATCTCGCCGCTTTCCTCCGGGTCGCCTGAAATTTCATGGTAGCAATGGCGGCATTGTCCGGGTTGCCTGAGAAAGGCCGCTGATGGCGCCGCATCCGTTTCCTGTCTACGTCGGTTTCGATCCGGTCGAGGCCCTTGCCTACGACGTCTGCCGCCATTCCATTCGCACGCGCACGCGCAAGCCGGTGGCCGTCGAGCGGCTCGTGCAGGGCGAGCTTCGCCAGCGCAAGCTCTACTGGCGCAGCGGCGATCCGCTGGCGTCGACCGAGTTCACCTACACGCGTTTCCTGGTTCCGACCCTCGCGGGCTATTCGGGCTGGGCGCTTTACTGCGACTGCGATTTTCTCTGGCTCGACGACATCAAGAACCTGATCGCGCTCGCCGACGATCGCTTCGCGGTGATGTGCGTCCAGCATGATCATCGCCCGACCGAGGCGATGAAAATGGACGGCCGCGTCCAGACGCTCTATCCGCGCAAGAACTGGTCGAGCCTCATTCTCTGGAACTGCGGCCATCCTGCGAATGCGGCCTTGACGCCCGATGCGGTGAATCGCGAGACGGGCTCGTTCCTGCACCGCTTCTCATGGCTGAAGGACGAGGAGATCGGGGCCCTGCCGGAAACCTGGAACTGGCTGGAAGGCTGGTCGACCAAGCCCGCGAGCGGCCACCCGAGCGTCGTCCATTACACCCGCGGCGGGCCGTGGTTCGACGAGTGGAAAGACGTCGACTACGCCGATCTGTGGCTGAAGGAAGCGGCGGCGCTGAAGGCCGCTGGCGCCACGACCACGGCATAGCTCGATGCAAGTGGTCGGGGAGAGAGGATTCGAACCTCCGGCCCCTAGCTCCCGAAGCTAGTGCTCTACCAGGCTGAGCTACTCCCCGTGGCGGCCGCCCTTATAGACCGGTCCGACCGGAATGACAACGTGCGGTGCGCGGGCTCTACGGAAGAAAAACCGGAGGTTTCCGCGATGTCCCGATGGATGCCGCTCAGTAGCTGCGCTGCAGGTTGAAGGCGATGGCATCGAGAAGCGCTCCCTTCTCGGGACACGCCGGGAAAAGATCGAGAGCGTCGCGGGCCAGCGCCGAGAAATGCCGCGCGCGGTCGAGCGCATCGTCGAGCGCGCCGTGGCGGTCGAGAAGCGCGATCGCCCGCTCGAGGTCGTCCGGCTCCTGCTCGAGGCGCTCGAGCGTGCGGCGCCAGAAGTCCTGCTCCTCGGCGGCGCCGCGGCGGAACGCGAGGACCACCGGCAGCGTGATCTTGCCGTCGCGGAAATCGTCGCCGACGCTTTTGCCCATGGTCGCCGCGCGCGAGGCGTAATCGAGCACGTCGTCGACGAGCTGAAAGGCGATGCCAAGATTGGCGCCGAAGGTTTCGAGCGCCTCTTCCTCGACCTTGGGGCGACCGGACACCACCGCGCCGAGGCGCGTCGCCGCGGCGAACAGCTTCGCGGTCTTCGATCGGATCACGTCGAGGTATTGCGTTTCGGAGGTCTCGGTGTCGTTCGCCGTGGTGAGCTGAAGCACTTCGCCTTCGGCGATGACCGCCGATGCCTCGGAGAGGATTGCCAGCACGTCGAGCGAGCCGTCCATCACCATCAACTGGAACGCGCGCGAGAACAGGAAATCGCCGACCAGAACGCTGGGCTTGTTGCCCCACACCGCGTTGGCCGTCGCGAGCCCGCGGCGGAGACCGCTCTCGTCGACGACGTCGTCGTGCAGGAGCGTTGCGGTGTGGATGAACTCGACGGCGGCGGCGAGGCCGACGTGACGCTCGCCGCGATAGCCGCACATCCGGGCGCACGCCAGCAGCAGCATGGGTCTCAGGCGCTTGCCGCCGGCGGCGATGATGTGCCCGGCGAGCTCGGGAATCAGCGCCACCGGGCTGTGCATATGGCGCAGAATCAGCGCGTTGACCGCGTTGAGATCGCCGGCGGTCAGCCGCTGAAGATCTTCGAGGGACGGCTGCGGGCTTTTGCCTCGCGTGCTGTCCATGTCGACCACTGCACCCACGCGCCGTTCCCTTTCGGTGTCTCGGATTTTTGTGGAATTCGAGGCCTTTCTTGACGGCCCCGTGCTTTAACGCTCATGTTAAGCATAGAGGCCGCGCCCCGGCGGGGCAAGCAAGCGGGCCGGCTCCGGCATTGCGGTTCCCTCTCGATAGATACCACGCTTCCATGAAAGATATTCTCCGCACCACCGATCCGGTCCTGCTGTCGTTCGCCGAGAGCATGCTGGTTGCCGAAGGCATTCCTGTCGCGGTGTTCGACACGCATGCGTCGGCCATTGAAGGCTCGATCTCCGCGATTCCGCGCCGCCTCATGGTCGCGGACGAGGACGAGACTCGGGCGCTGGCGATCATCAGCGCGGCCATCGAGAGTCGCGCATGACGCCGGAGCGCGACCCACTGGACATTCCCTCGCCCGACGCCGTCACCGACGATGCGCTGCTCGGCGGCCGCATCCGGCTTCTCCAGCCCGAAGCCGGCTACCGCGTCGCGATCGATCCGGTGCTGCTTGCCGCCGCGGTGCCGGTGCGCTCGGGCGAGCGCGTTCTCGACGTCGGCGCCGGAACCGGCGCGGCATCGCTTTGCCTCGCCTCGCGCGTCGCCGATTGCCGCATCTCCGGGCTCGAGATCGACCCGGCGACGGTCCGCATAGCCAACGAGAACATGCGGCGAAACGGGTTCGCCGACCGCATCGGCATCATGATCGGCGACATCGTCCGTCCGCCGATCCGGCTGGCGCCGGGCAGCTTCGATCACGCCATGGCCAATCCGCCGTACCTCGAAGCGGCGCGCGCGGCGGCCCCGCCGAATGCCGCTCGCGCCGGAGCGCACGTCGAGGGGAGGGCGTCGGACGGCGCGGACCTCGCCGCCTGGCTCAAGTTCGCGCTGTCGATGGTGCGCTCGAAGGGAACGCTGACGCTGGTCCACCGCGCCGACCGGCTCGATCACATCCTGGCCGAGCTGCGCGGGCTGGCCGGCGGCATCGTCGTGTTTCCGCTGTGGCCCGATGCGACGGCAAAGCCCGCCAAGCGCGTTCTGGTCTGCGCGGTGAAGGGTTCCGCCCAACCGATGCGACTTGCGGCCGGGCTCATCCTGCACGAGGCTGACGGCCGTTACACCGCGGCGGCCGACGCGGTGCTGCGCCACGCCCATGGTTTGGAGTTGTAACGGTCCTATGCTCGGGCTCTCCGTCGGAAAATTCATACTCCTTGTTCTGATCGGCCTCGTGGTGTGGATGGTGCTCCGCTACCGCAGCCGCGTGCGCATGATCCGCGAGGCGTTCCGGGAAATGCAGCGCCAGGCGGAGCAGGCGACGCGCGCAGGCGCGCCGAAGCCTCCCGTCAGCCTGCGCGCCTGCACCGTGTGCGGCGCCTACGTCGCGGCCGACGCGCCGCCGTGCGGGCGGGCCGATTGTCCGCAGCCCCGGCGCTGAGCTGCGTCTGATGTTACCGGATTGACGGCAGCGCTTTGGCCGCCGCCCCGTTTCTCCACAGCACCCCCTCAGTTTCTCCACACCCCTCTTTCGCATTTTTTTCGATGCGGGCAGAGTGCTTCCGCCGCGACAAGCGGCGGGACGCTATTGGCCTGGCCCCCGCCGCTTCGAGAGGCGAAACCGCGACAGGCTCCCGACAACTGGAACACCGGCGCGGTGGATGCTGAGAAGGCAACGGCGCTTCCCCTTCGGGTTGCGACGCACAGTTCCTTCCGGTACCGGGCTTACCAACAATAAGAGGGCACAAGCCCTCAGCGTCGTAACCCGCGACGACCGCGACATACGTGGGCTTGGCTACGCTTTCAAGGCAGCGTGGCACCCCACGGCGCCCTCAGGGAAGGACAAGGCGGCAGATGCTGAATGCCGCCGACGACGACGTGTGTCCGGGCGGCGGCTAGCACCCGGCGACGGACCACCGGCCCCTCACCAGCCCTCCCCATCGAAAGGTGGGGAGGGCGCGGTGTTTGCAGAAGACGACAGGATGCAGGGAAACCATCACATGGATAGGACGCCCGCCCGGCGCTCACGGCCAGGCGGCGAGCGGCGGCAGGCTCATCAGGATCGCCTCGACGTTGCCGTCGGTCTTGAGGCCGAACTGGGTGCCGCGGTCGTAGAGGAGATTGAACTCGGCGTAGCGGCCGCGGCGGACAAGCTGCCGGCGGCGGTCGTCGTCGCTCCAGCCTTCCCGGAAATGCCGCCGCACGATCCCGGGATAGACGCCGAGGAACGCCTCGCCGACCGCGCGCGCGAACGCGGCGTCGCGGTCGCGGTCGCCGGTGTCGAGCCAGTCGAAGAAGATGCCGCCGACGCCGCGCGCCTCCTTGCGGTGCGGCAGATAGAAGTAGTCGTCGCACCAGGCCTTGAAGCGCGGGTGCCACGACGGGTCGAAGCGGTCGCAGGCGGCCTTGAGCGCCGCGTGGAACGTCGCGCTGTCGACGGCGTCCGGCAGCGACGGCGTGAGATCGGAGCCGCCGCCGAACCAGGCCTTTTGCGTGACGATGAAGCGGGTGTTCATGTGCACCGCCGGCACCCTGGGCGACTGCGGATGCGCCACCAGCGAGATGCCCGAGGCCCAGAAGCGCGGATCGGCGTCGGCGCCCGGGATCGCCTTGGCGAACTCCGGCGCGAAGCGGCCGTGGACGGCCGAGACGTTGACCCCGACCTTCTCGAACACGCGGCCCTTCATCATCGCCGTGACGCCGCCGCCGGCCTCGGCACCATCCGGCGACGGGCGCCGCCAGGGAGTGCGGACGAAGCGCCCGGCCGCGAGCGGTCCGATCCGGGCGGCATGGACGTCGCCGGCCTCGTCCTCGATCGCCTCGAAGGCGGCGCAGATGCGGTCGCGCAGGGACTCGTGCCACGCCGACGTCGCCGCCTTGCGGGCGTCGATATCGGCCGGAAGCGGCGAGGGGAGATTCGGCTTTTCGGCAGCGGACATGGGGCAGACGTTCGATGTGGAGTTTGTCACTCCGTCATGCCCGGCTTTGGGCCGGGCATCCACGAGTTTTTTGCGGCACTAAAGAAACTCATATCATTCCGCGCAGGCGCTTTGTTCGGGATACAGCGCGCACTGGCGGAGCGCCTCGCCCAGGACGATGGCCAGCGCGGTGGCGACGTTGAGACTCCGGAGGCCGCCGCGGATGGGGATGCGGATGCGCGCGTCGCAGGCGGCAGCCACGGCCTCGGGCACGCCCTCGGATTCGCGTCCCGCCATCAGGATGTCGCCGGGGCGGAAGCGGAAATCGACGTGGGAGACGTCGCCCGCGGTCGTCAGGAGGATGAGGCGCGGCGGCGCCGCGATAGCGAGGCGCGCGTCGTTGAAGGCGTGCCAGGATCGGTGGGGCCGCATCGTCGCTGCGGCGATGTAGTCGAGGCCGGCGCGGCGCAACTTGCGGTCGGTCATGACGAAGCCGGTCGGCTCGATGATGTCGACGCCGACGCTGAGGCAGGCGGCGAGGCGGAGGATGGCGCCGGCGTTCTGAGGAATGTCGGGCTCGTAGAGCGCGAGGCGCATGTTGGTTTCCCGGCCGGCCACCGCCATCGCACGGCGATTCGCGCGCCCAAAAGGGGCTTTGCTTGCGGCGGGTTTTATATTACACCCTCGGGGCGCGCGTCGCGCCCCGGAGCCTTTTCCCGGGGCCGATTTCAGCACCCGGAGCCTCTCCGGGCCGCGCGCATCCGTCGTAAGGTTCGGGGTCGTTCCATCGGAGGGCCTCGTCGGGGGCCCACCGGTCGGCCGGGCTTCTGTGGTCTTAAGGGATGTCTCGCATGTCAGATTCGGCTCATGCCGCAGCGCCTTCGCACACAGATGGCGAGACGCGCCGCGACTTCCTGACGCTTGCGGCCACCGCCGTCGGCGCCATCGGCGCCGCCGTCGCGGTGTGGCCGTTCGTCAGCTCGATGAACCCGTCCGCGGACGTGCTCGCGGTCTCCACCACCGATGTTGATCTCTCGCCGATGACCGTCGGCCAGCGCATCACCGTCAAGTGGCGCGGCAAGCCGGTGTTCGTCGTCTACCGCTCCCCGCAGCAGATCCAGACCGCGGAGAAGGACGACAAGTCGCCTGATCTGATCGACCCCCAGGACGACGAGAAGCGGGTGCAGAAGCCGCAGTGGCTGATCGTGGTCGGCGTCTGCACGCATCTCGGTTGCGTGCCGCTCGGCCAGGCCGACACGGCTCCGCGCGGCGAATGGGGCGGCTGGTTCTGCCCGTGCCACGGCTCGCAGTACGATATCTCCGGCCGCGTCCGCCACGGGCCGGCGCCGAAGAACCTCATGGTTCCGGCCTACAAGTTCACGTCCGACACGTCCGTCTCGATCGGCTAGCGAGGAGTTCGCGCCCATGTCCGCGCCCAGCACTGAGAAGCCCGCCGGGGGTCGCATCGTCGATTGGATCGACTACCGGCTGCCGATCTTCAGCTTCATGAAGCATCAGCTCGACGAGTATCCGACGCCGAAGAACCTCAACTACTGGTGGAATTTCGGATCGCTCGCCGGCCTTGTGCTGGTGATCATGATCGTCACCGGCGTCACGCTCGCCATGCAGTACACGCCGAACGCCGACATGGCGTTCGACTCGGTCGAACGCATCATGCGCGACGTCAACTACGGTTGGCTGATCCGCTATCTGCACATGAACGGGGCCTCGATGTTCTTCGTCGTGGTCTACATCCATATCTTCCGCGGCCTCTACTACGGTTCCTACAAGCCGCCGCGCGAGGTGCTGTGGTGGCTCGGCGTCGTCATCCTGCTGCTGATGATGGCCACCGCGTTCATGGGCTACGTGCTTCCCTGGGGCCAGATGAGCTTCTGGGGCGCCACCGTCATCACCAACCTGTTCTCGGCCATCCCGGTGGTCGGCAACGCCATCGTCACCTGGCTCCTGGGCGGCTTCTCGGTCGACAATCCGACCCTGAACCGCTTTTTCGCGCTGCACTACCTGCTGCCGTTCATCATCGTCGGCGTGGTGTTCCTGCACCTCTGGGCGCTGCACCAGCACGGCTCGAACAATCCGCTGGGCATCGACCGCAAGAGCCCGAAGGACTCGATCCCGTTCCATCCCTACTACACGGTGAAGGACGCGTTCGGCACCGGCGTGTTCCTGCTGATCTACTTCGGGCTCGTGTTCTACGCGCCGGAGGGGCTCGGCAACGTCGACAACAACATCCCGGCGGACGCGATGCAGACGCCGGCCTCGATCGTGCCCGAATGGTACCTGCTGCCGTTCTACGCCATCCTGCGCTCGGTCCCGAACATCCTGTTCATCGAGGCCAAGCTCGCCGGCGTTATCGCCATGGTCAGCGCGATCCTGATCCTGCTGTTCCTGCCGTGGCTCGACCGCTCGCCGGTGCGGAGCGCCTCGTTCCGTCCGATCTACCGGGTGATGTTCTGGCTGTTCCTGATCTGCTGCCTGGTCCTGGGCTGGGTCGGCTCGCAGCATCCCGAGGGTGCGCCGCTCATCATCGGCCGCGTCGCCACCGTCTACTACTTCCTGCACTTCCTGGTGCTGCTGCCGCTGGTCAGCCGGATCGAGAAACCGAAGCCGCTTCCGGAAAGCATCAGTCAGCCCGTGCTCAAGGCCTAATGCCCATGTCCATGATGCGCCTGATCCCCATCGCCCTCGTCGCGGCCTGCGCCGTGCTCGCGGTTCCCGCCGCCCACGCCCAGCAGCAGAAGGAGCCGCAGCACCTCGACTGGTCGTTCGACGGGCCGTTCGGCACCTTCGACCGCGGCGCGCTGCAGCGCGGCTACCAGGTCTACAAGGAGGTATGCTCCACCTGCCACGCGATGAAGCACCTTCACTATCGCGATCTGTCGGCGCTCGGCTTCAACGCCGACGAGATCAAGGCGCTGGCGTCGCAGTATCAGGTCAGCGACGGCCCCAACGACCAAGGGGAGATGTTCGAGCGCCCGGCGCGGCCGTCCGACGTC
>Ga0207664_10001704_pt1 | contig 14488 bp, 11 predicted proteins | sample LARL83metaG_FD_184349 | JGI IMG/M metagenome (GOLD analysis project Ga0207664, IMG submission 184349) | Corn, switchgrass and miscanthus rhizosphere microbial communities from Kellogg Biological Station, Michigan, USA - LAR L8-3 metaG... | ecosystem: Host-associated > Plants > Roots >...
GCGCTGCCGGCGACCGCGGCCGGCGACTTCAAGGTGACCTTCGACGACACCCACATCAAGTCCTACGAGATCAACGGACAAGAGCTGGCCGGCATCGAGCGCGGCGGCTCTGTGTTCCCGTTCGGCGTGCCGCGCGACAAGGCCCGCCTGGCGCTGGACTGGACTGCGGGTGGCTGGTCGGCGGAGTACGCGCTGCGCTACGTGCGGTCCATGGTCGAGGAGAGCAACGGCACCCCGACCGGCGTGCACATCGGCGCGACCACGTACCACGACGTGCAGGCGAGCTACGACGTGGACGCCATCAAGACCACGTTCACCCTGGGCATCCGCAACCTGTGGGACAAGATCCCGCCGGCCTCGACGGTGCAGGAGCTCAACAACTTCGACCCGACCTTGTATGACGTGCCCGGCCGCTTCATCTACGGCCGCATCGGAGTGAAGTTCTAGTCGCGGGGAAACAAAACTAGAATAGTGGGGTAGCTTAAGCCCCGCGGACCGAAAGGCCGCGGGGTTTCTTTTGCCTATCGCTGATAGCCGAACCTGCCGACGAACGGGGCCAACGCCGGCAGCACCGGGGCGAGCTGCGGCTCGTACCTGCGCCAGCGCTCCTTGGCGCGCGTATAGATCGGTTCCACCACCTGCGAGTAGCTCGGCGTATTGATGCGCTTGCCCCTGGCGGTGTCCTGGAAATCCATCACCCGGGGGTCCCACGCCAGGCCGAGGAACTCCAGCAGCCCGCGCGCCTGGCCTTCCGTGTCCGCCACCACGTCTTCGTAACGGATGCGGTGCACCTGGCCGCCCAGCCGTTGCATCGCCTCCGCCCCCACCGACATCACTGCCGCGTAGTAACGCACCGTCTCTTCCAGCGAGAGGAAGTGCCGCATGGCCTCGTTGAGGTCGAAGCTCTGCATGAAGCAGGACAGCACCACGTCGCGCGGGTCGCGCAGCGCGAAGATGAAGCGCGCCTCGGGGAACAGCCGGTGGATCAGCGGCATGTGCATGCTGTTGAGCGGCATCTTGTCCACGAACACCGCGTCCCTGGGGCGGTCCGGCATGAACTGCGCAACCCGTTCCCAATAGGCGCGGCGATAGGGGTCCAGGCCGGCCGCGTCGAGGGACAGGAAGCGTGCCATGGCCGAGTCGTCGAGCACCGCGGCCTGCAGCAGGTCCTGCAGCGTGTCACGTTCCTCCAACACCGCGATGCCCGGATGCCCGGACAGGATCTGGTCCAGCAGCGTGGTCCCGGAGCGCGGGAAGCCGACCAGGAAGGCCGGCGTGGGGCCGGAAGCCGCAGGCGGCCCCTGCCACAGGGCTCCGGCATGGCGCTGCACGCGCGCCGCCGCGGCCTGGCCGTAGGTACCCTCCGGTTGCGTTGTGGTGGCGGCCTGGAGCGCCTGCTTGGCCGCGGCGAACTGCTGCCACGCGGCGGCGGCATCGCCGAGCCGGTCGTGGGCCGTCCCCAGCCTGCCGGCAGCCACCGCGCGGTTGCGCGGGCTGAGGCTCGGGTCCGCCAGCAACTCCTGCAGCCGCGCCACCGCTTCGGCGAGGCGGCCGCTGCGCAGGTCGAGCTGGGCGCGGGTGAGATTCGCCACCGGCTGCCGCGGTTCGGCCGCGAGGGCCACGTCACTCCATGCGCCAGCCTCCTCCAGGGAGTTCCGCTGCTCGAGGACCGAGGAGAGATAGGCCGCTGCATCCGCATTGCGCGGCGCGAGCTTGAGCGCGTCCCGGTAAGCCTGCTCGGCGCCCGCAAGGTCGCCGCCGTTCTCGCTCACCACCCCGAGGTTCAGGCGCACCTCCGCTTGCGAGGGATCCAGCACCGCGGCACGGGTGAGCGCCGTCAGGGCGCCCGGCACGTCGCCCACGTCCTGGGAGGCGATACCTAAGTGGTGCAATAGCATCGCATCCGAGGGCTTCAGCCGCGAGGCGTGGCGCAGCAGCATGACCGCGCGGCCGGCATCCCCGGATTCCAACAGGCACAGGCCCAGGAGATGCAGGGCTTCGGGCATCTCCGGCATGAGTTGCAGGGCGCGCGTAGCCAGTTCAGCAGCGCGCCGCAGCTCATGGCGGGCGTAAGCGGCAGACGCCTCGGCCATCAGACTGTGGATCTCCGCCTGCGCCGGCCGTTCGGTCATGGGGGCACCCGTGGTGAGGCGCGGCTATCTTACCGTGCATGCGGGCGCATGCTTAAATGCGCCATGCGGGAAAGCTGGATACTGCAATGCCGCCTCGGCTTCGAGGGCGAATGCGCCGCCGAGGTCGGCGGCTCGGAGATCATCGGCGACGGCCTGGTGCGGGCGCCGGGTCCGGCGCGGCCTCTCATCCGGCGCATCTTCGCCCGCCAGGCCTTCCGTGAAGTGGCTTCCCTGACGGACCTGCCGGCTGGGAACCGTATCGATCCGATACTCGCGGCGCTCGCGGAACATGCCGGACCCGTCGGCGCGGTGCTGCTCGAGCATCCGGACACGGAAGCCGGCAAGGGGCTGGCAGGCTTCCTCAAGAAGTTCACGCCGGCCATCACTGCCGCGCTGGCCAAGCGCGGCATACCGGTGTTCCGCAAGGCGGAGCGGCGCCTGCACCTCCTCTTCAGCGACTCACGCCACGTGCGCATCGGCTTCTCGACCGGTGACGAGGGCAGCGCTTCTGCCAACGGCATCCTGCGCCTCAAGTTCCCCCATGCGGCTCCCAGCCGTTCGGTACTGAAGCTGGACGAAGCGCTGCAGGTGCTGCTGGACGACGCGGAGCGGGAGACCGCCTTGCGCCCCGGAATGCTGGCAGTGGACTTAGGGGCCGCGCCTGGAGGCTGGACCTGGCTGCTGGTGCAGCAGAGTATCCGCGTCATCGCTGTGGACAACGGGCCTATGCAGCCCGCGCTTATGGACTCCGGGTTGGTGGAGCATCGCCGCGAGGATGGATTCCGCTACCGGCCGTCCAGGCCGGTGGACTGGCTGCTCTGCGATATGGTGGAACAGCCCCAGCGTATCGCCGCCCTCATGGGCGACTGGCTCCTTCGCGGCGACTGCCGCCGGGCCCTGTTCAACCTCAAGCTGCCCATGAAGAAGCGCCACGAGTGCCTGCAGGAGTGCCTGACAGGGCTCAGGCTGCGACTGGACGAGGCGGGCCTGCGCCACCAACGGCTGTGCAAGCAGCTCTACCATGACCGGGAAGAAGTGACCGTCCATATCAGCATCCAATAGAGCCGGGGCGGTATTACAATCGGGCTCCCCTCGAATACGGATGCCCCCATGAGCGACGTCTTGGCGCGCGATTACCCCGCCCACCTCACCGCGGTGCGGCATCACTTCGACGCCGCCATGCAAGCCGCCGGCTGCGACCAGGTGGCGGTCTATGCCGGCGCCCTGCACTACCAATTCCTCGACGACGCACCCTATCCCTTCAAGGTGAACCCGCAGTTCAAGTGGTGGCTGCCGCTCACCGAGGCGCACGATTCCTTCGTGGTGTACACCGCCGGCAAGAAGCCGGTGCTCATCTATTTCCAGCCGGATGATTACTGGCATGTGCCGCCGGCGGCGCCGTCCGGCTACTGGGTCGAGCACTTCGATATCAAGGTGATCAAGCAGGCGGCGGATGCCAGGAAGGAGTTGCCGCCCGCCGCCAGGCGCTGCTTCATCGGCGAGTGGCGCGAGGAGTTCGCGAGCTGGGGCTTCACGGCTGCAAACGCGGAAGCCCTGCTGAACACGCTGCACTACGCCCGCGCCGCCAAGACCCTCTATGAGCTGGGATGCATGCGCCGCGCCAGCCTCTCCGGCGTGCGCGGCCACCGCGCGGCGGAGCAGGCTTTCCGCGCCGGCGCCTCCGAGTATGAGATCCACGAGGCCTTCGTGATGGGTTCGGGCCAGGTGGACGACCAGCACGCCTATCACGCCATCGTCGCGCTCAACGAACACGCCGCGACCCTGCATTACCAGCACTGGCAGCACGCCAAGCCGCCGGCCTATCACTCGTTCCTCATCGATGCCGGCACCCAATACCACGGCTACGCCTCGGACATCACCCGCACCTACTCGGCCAAGGCCGATGAGTTCCAGGCGCTCATCGATGCGATGGACAAAGAACAGCAGGCCCTGGCTGCCCAGGTGAAGCCCGGGACGGACTTCAAACAGCTTCACATCGAGACCCACCACGCGGTGGCGCGCATCCTCGAGCAGTTCAACCTCGTCAAGCTGCCGGCGGAAGCCATCGTGGACGCCCGCATCAGTTCCGCCTTCTTCCCCCACGGGCTAGGCCACCTGCTGGGCCTGCAGACCCATGACGTGGGCGGGTTCCAGGCCGGTCCTGCCGGCGGCATCATCCCGCGACCGGACGGTCATCCTTTCCTGCGCGCCACCCGCGTGCTGCAGGAAGGCTTCGTGGTGACCATCGAGCCGGGCCTGTACTTCATCGATGCGTTGCTGGGCGAGCTCAAGGCCAGCGACAACAGCCGCTTCGTGGATTGGGCCAAAGTGGACGCGTTCCGCAAGTTCGGCGGCATCCGCATCGAGGACAACGTTGTGGCGAAAGCTACCGGTCCCGAGAACATGACTCGCGATGCATTCAAAGCTGTGGCTTGAAGATCAACTACATATAAAGAAAGCACTGGGGACCATTCAAAGGAGGACGAAGATGAAGCACTTGGTCACAGTATTCCTGTCCCTGGCTCTGATCACCGGCGCGGCTTACGCGGCCGACGACGCTCCCGCGGCCGGCACCAAGCCGCCGGCCCAGGAGATGAAGCCCGTCCCCAAGGAAGACAAGTTCACCAGCCGTCACAGCGCCGACATCGCCGGCCATAACATCGGTTACACCGCCACCTTCGGCAACCTGGTGATCAAGAACGACAAAGACGAATCCGTGGCGAGCATGTCCTATGCGGCCTACGTGGCGGACGGTAAGGACAGCGAGCACCGGCCCCTCACCTTCCTCTACAACGGCGGTCCCGGCTCCTCCTCCATCTGGCTGCACATGGGCGCGTTCGGTCCCAAGCGCGTGGTGACCAGCGACGGCGTGGCGACGCCGCCCCCGCCCTATGACCTGGTGGACAACGACGCGAGCCTGCTCGACAAGAGCGATCTCGTGTTCATCGATGCGGTCAGCACCGGCATGAGCCAGCCCGTGGGCAAGGCCGAGGGCAAGGACTTCTGGGGCGTGGACCAGGACGTGGACGCCTTCGGCCGCTTCATCCAGCGCTACCTCAGCCTCAACAACCGCTGGAACAGCCCCAAGTTCCTGCTGGGCGAGAGCTACGGCACCACCCGCTCCGCCGACCTGGTGGACTGGTTGCAGGGCAAGGGCGTGGCCATGAACGGGGTGATCCTGGTGTCCTCGGTGCTGAACTACGGCGACACCATGCCGGGCACCGACCTGGAGTACATCACCTATCTGCCGTCATATGCGGCCATCGCCTGGTACCACAACAAGCTCAAGGACAAGCCGGCGGACATCAAGGCGTTCCTGCAGGAGGTGCGGGCCTTCGCCCGCGGCGAGTACGCAGACGCGCTGTTCCAGGGCGATGCCCTGCCCCAGGACAAGTACCAGGACGTGCTGACCAAGCTCAGCGCCTACACCGGCCTCTCGCAGCAATACCTGCGCGAGACCCACCTGCGGGTCAACGCCAGCCGCTTCCGCGCCGAACTCCTGCGCGGCGACGACCGCACCGTGGGCCGCTACGACGCGCGCTTCGAAGGCATCAACCTGGACGGCGCCGAGGAGACGCCGGACTACGATGCCTCCGACACCGCCATCAGCGCGGCCTTCACCGCGGCCTTCAACCGATACCTGCGCAACGATCTGGGATATACGGGCGATGCCAGCTACCACGTGACCGGCTACGACGTGATCCGCAACTGGGACTTCAAGCATGAGCTGCCGGGCCGCCCGGGCTTCCGCACCCCGCCGCTGCCGGACGTGGCCGCCAACCTGGCCCAGGCCATGCGCGAGAACCCGCACCTCAAGGTGTTCTCCGCCAACGGCTGGTTCGACCTGGCCACGCCGTTCTTCAAGACCGAGTTCGACCTGCAGCAGATGGGCCTGCCGCCGGACCTGGCCAGGAACGTGGAGTACGGCTACTACCCCTCCGGGCACATGATCTATCTCAACCCGGAGTCCCGGAAGGCGCTCAAGGCCGACTTGGCTAAGTTCTATGATGAGGTCCTGAAGCCCTGATATAAGGCCCTACAGAGGCCCATGGATGCCCGCCGCAAAGCGGGCATCTTCTTTTGTGCGACCTAAAAAAGCCCCGCCTGGCCGGAACCTGCCTTGGGAAACCCCGGTCTTATGTTCAAGACCATGCCGGGCGGGGTACCCTCCCGGTTCCTATTTCCCACAAAGAAGCCTTTCAAAGGGAGTACTGCATGTCCCGCCTGCTCGCATCCCTGGCCCTGTCCTTGGGGCTGGTCCTGCCCGCCTTCGCCGATGAGGCGCCGTCCGCCAAGACCGCCGGCGCTCCTGCCGCGGCGACTGCCGACAAGCCCAAGGAGGACAGCTCGGTGACCCACCACAGCGTTAGCGTGGGGGGCACCAGCATCAAGTACACCGCCACCGCCGGCACGTTGCTGATCCGGGACGACAAGGACGAGCCGACCGCGAGCATGTTCTATGTGGCCTATACCCAGGATGGCGCCGACGCCGAGCACCGGCCGGTGACGTTCCTATACAACGGCGGCCCGGGCTCCGCCAGCATCTGGCTGCACATGGGCTCGGTGGGCCCGAAGCGCGTGATCACCGCCGACGCCCAGCCTACTGCCGACGCACCCTATCAGCTCGTGGACAACGAGTACTCGCTGCTGGACAAGACCGACCTGGTGTTCATCGACGCCATCGGCACCGGCTACAGCCATGCGGTGGGCAAGGCCGAGGACAAGGACTTCTGGGGCGTGGACCAGGACGGCCATGCCTTCAGCAAGTTCATCGAGCGCTACCTCTCGAAGAACGGCCGCTGGAACTCGCCCAAGTACCTGATGGGCGAGAGCTATGGCACCACGCGCTCGGCGCTGCTCTCCAACATGCTGACCCGCGACGGCGTGGCGCTCAACGGCGTGATCCTGGTGTCCTCGATCCTGGACTTCGCCACCGAGAGCTTCAACGTGGGCAACGACCTGCCCTTCATCACCAACCTGCCGAGCTATGCCGCGATCGCCTACTATCACGACAAGCTCAAGCCGAAGCCCGCCGACTTCAAAGCCTTCATCCAGGAGGTGCGCGGGTTCGCCTTCGGTGAGTACGCCGATGCGCTCATGAAGGGCGACAAGCTCGACGACGCCACCCGCGCCGACGTGGTGCGGAAGCTCTCCCAGTACACGAGCCTGAGCCCGAACTATCTCGAGGAGACGCGGCTGCGCATCAACTGCTTCCGCTTCATGAAGGAGCTGACCCGCGATGAGGGCCACACCGTAGGCCGCCTCGATGCGCGCTATACGGGCATCGACTTCGACAATGCCGGTGAAGACCCGGATTTCGACCCGGCAGACGCCTACATCAGCGGGGCCTTCAGCGCGGCTTTCCACAGCTACGTGGCGGACCAGCTGGGCTACAACCCGGACCGGGTCTACAAGCTCGGCGCCGACGGCGCCGGCCGCAACTGGGACTGGAAACACCGCAACGGCTTCAACCCCTGGTGGCCGGGCTCACTGGACGTGGCCGAGGACCTGCGCCAGGCCATGAGCCAGAACCCGCACCTCAAGGTGTTCGTGGCCAATGGCTGGTATGACCTGGCCACGCCCTTCGGCGGCAGCGAATACACGTTCGACCACATGGGCCTGGACCCCTCGCTGCGCGGCAACGTGCAGTTCGGCTACTACGAGTCGGGCCACATGATCTACCTGCATGTGTCGGCCCTGAAGGCCATGAAGGCCGATCTCGCCAAGTTCTACGACGCCACCAACCCGCGCTGAGCGTCGCACGGAATCATCTAGGAGAACGAAAATGAAGAAGCTCGCACTGACCCTGATGCTCGGCCTCGCGGCGGCGTCATCCGCCTTCGCCGACGATGCACCGCCCGCCGCTTCGAAAGCGGAATCCGCCAAAGAGACACCCATCCCCAAAGAGCTCAAGTCCGTCACCCATCATTCGGTGAGCGTGGCCGGCAAGAGCATCGGCTACGACGCCACCGCCGGCACCCTGCTCATCAAGGACGACAAGGATGAGGCGGTGGCCAGCATGTTCTACGTGGCCTACACCACCGGCGACGCCAAGCGTCCCGTGACCTTCATCTTCAACGGTGGCCCGGGCTCCTCCAGCATGTGGCTGCACATGGGCTCCTTCGCGCCGGTGCGGGTGGTGACGCCGGACGCGGCGCCGACGCCGCCCTCGCCGTACGACCTGGCGCCCAACCCGTATTCGCTGCTGGACAAGTCCGACCTGGTGTTCGTGGACGCCATCGGCACCGGCTTCAGCCGCATCGTCGGCAAGGGCGAGCCCAAGGACTTCTACGGCGTGGACCAGGACGTCTCAGCGTTCGGTCGCTTCATCCAGCGCTACATCAGCCTGAACGGCCGCTGGAACGCGCCCAAGTTCCTGCTGGGCGAGAGCTACGGCACCACCCGCGCCGCAGGCCTCTCCGCCTGGCTGACCGACAAGGGCATCGCGCTCAACGGCGTGGTGCTGGTGTCCTCCTGGCTGGATCCGTTCGTGGACTTCTTCGGCCCGAACTACGCCATCGACGAACCCTACGAGCTCTACCTCCCGACCATGGCCGCCACCGCCTGGTATCACCACAAGATCGCCAACGCGCCGACGGACCTGGCGGCCTTCGTGCAGCAGGCCCGCGACTTCGCCCTGGGAGAGTATGCCGGCGCGCTGTCCAAGGGTGACAAGCTGCCCCAGGCGGAGCGCCAGGCCATCGCCCAGAAGCTCGCCGGCTTCACCGGATTGCCGGTGGACTTCATCCTGGAGGCCAAGCTGCGTATCACACCCGACCGCTTCCAGAAGAGCCTGCTGCGGGACGAGGGCCGCACCACCGGCAGGCTGGACGCGCGCTTCGTGGGCATCGACCACGATTCCGCCGGCGAGTCGCCGGAATCCGACGCCGCTTCCGATGCCTTCGGCCCGGCCTTCGTGGCATCCTTCAACGACTACGTGCGCACCCAGCTCAAGCTCGACACCGACATGAGCTACCGGCCCACCGCCTACCAGGTGGGCAACGACTGGGACTGGAGCCACACCATCAACGGCAACAAGTCGCCGCTGTTCGACGTGGCCGAGGACCTGCGCCAGGCCATGACCCAGAACCCTCACATGCTGGTGTTCTCGGCCAACGGCTACTACGACTTCGCCACGCCTTTCTTCGAGACCGAGTACACCCTGGACCATATGGGCCTGGACGACTCGCTGCAGAAGAACCTGCGCTACGGCTACTACGAGTCCGGCCACATGATCTACATGCATGAGGCGGCGCTACGTCAGCTCAAAACTGACCTGGCAAAGTTCTACGATGATGCTACGCACTGACCGAAGCGGTCAGTGCTCCAGTCCAATCGAAAAGTCCTTCCCGGACTTTTCTCCCCGGCGAGTCCGGTACAGGCCCGGACTCGCCGCTTCACTGAGGGATGAGGGGAGTTTCGATTGCAAAGCGATACATCCATGTATCGCGACCTGAAAGACTGAAGCCCAAGACGAGACGCCCACCGGAAGGTGGGCGTCTTTTTTATGTCGGATTCCTGGCTTTCCTCAGTGTTTGCCGTCCACCTGTTCCAGGTATTGGAGCTCGCGTTTGGTGCCGGCATCGTTGGGATCGGACAGCAGTGCGGCGTTCAAGGCGCCGCGCGCCTCGTCGTATTTCTTCAGGTCTATGTAAGCCTCGCCCAGACGCCTGAGGATGCCGGTCATCTCCGGCTTGTGCGCCACCTCGGCCTCGGCAAGCCGCAACGCGTCCCAATAGACTGCCACCGCAGGTCCCGGTCCTGCGGAACCCTGGGTCACGAATCCCAGTTCCGTCACCGCGCCGGGCCCGTAAGGCGACAACTCATGCTCACGTTGCAGCAGGTTGCGTGCAGCATCCCAGTTGCGCATACCGGATTGCACATATCCCTGTACATGCACAGCATCGCAGTAAGTCGCATCCACGGCCAAAGTGTGCTCGCCGGGATGCTGGTTCCGATAACCGTAGTACTCCGCGACAGTGTAGAAACAACGCGGTGTACCGCCTTGTTTTGCTATGGCTGCGTCGTAGCTCGTCACAGCCTCGTCCAGCAACGACGACATCTGTTCGGAGCCCCCTCCTTGCAGCAGCTTCAAGGCAGCTTCGATCTTGGCGTTGGCATCCGGCTGACTCAAGGTCTTGGGGGTTGCCGCATCTGGAGGCATACAGTAGGCGACAGCAATGGGTTCATGGACGGCTATGCTCACCTTGCCGTCCCGGAAGCTCGGTTGGGCCCACTCGTATACATTGAAGTTGGTGGCATGAGTCAACATCCAATCCGAGAACTCTTTGTGGCGCAATCCTGCCGGCGGAGCACCCCATCCGTCCCTGGACATGCAGTCCCAGATGTATTCCTTGAGATAACCGGCCTGCCGGACCGCTGCCAGGGTATCGAGGTAGGTCTCCTCCCCGGGTCTGTGGTTCTGGTCCTCGGCCCAGGTCTGCGCCATGAAATCCATGGAGTCCAGCGTCTCCTCAGGGCTCTCCAAGTAATCCTTGGGCATGACCGGATAGTGCTTGTCTTCCCACAGCAGCCGGAATCCGCCGTAGGCGATCCAGGCGGACTTCGCTGACTTGTTGCTGGGCACTTCGAACAAGCTGTCATAGACATTGATGCCGAGACCTTGGTCATCCGTCGCGGATTTTGCAGGCGAAACTGCTGCCTGCTTCGGTTGGCTCGCGCACGCCGCCAAGGCGAGCAGGCCCACCAGCAGGGTTCCGGAACCAGGGCGTGGAATAAGCCGCATGACGTATCCCCTCTAGTTATGTTCGCTGGACAGGCGCGCGCTTCGGTCCGGATGATGGAAGAGCAATACCACCAATACGGAGGACATGGCGAGTCCGAACATCAGCCAGAACGGCGTGGCGAAACTGCCGCTGCCCGCCACCAGCCAGCCGGTGACGGTGGGGGCGACGGCGCCGGCGATGGCGAACAGCGTATCCATCACCCCCAGCGCCGTGCCGGAACGCTCCCGGGCCACGTCCACGTTGATGGCGTAGTAGGCGGCATTGGTGCTCATCCCCAGGGCCACCGCCAGGGTGATGAACACGAGCGCTACCCGGAAGTCGTGGGTATAGATGAGCGGCAGGACGCAGAGCGCCGCCAGCAACTGGGAGATCCAGATGGGATGGGAACGGGCCGCCCGCAGGCTGCCGGTGCGCTTCAACAGCCAGTCCGAGAGGTAGCCGAAGCCCCACAGCAGCAGCGCCGCCAGCAGCCAGGGCAGCACGTTGAACCAGCCCACCTGCTTCAGGTTGAGGTCGTAGACCTGCTGGAAGTAGCTGGGCAGCCAAGTCATGAAGAAGAACAGGTAATAGCCGAACACGAAGAAGGCCCAGTCGTTGGCCAGCAGGGTGGGGTTCGAGAACAGGAACTTCCACAGGCTCGCGCCATGGCTGCGGCGCTGGCTGGGCGCAGGCGGCGGCGCGCCCTCGCGGATATGGGCCAGCTCCGCCGCATCCACGTGCCGGCTCTGCTCCGGGAAGTCCCGGAACAGCTTCCACCACAGCGGCAGCCACAGCGCGCCGACCACCATGAGCACGATGAACATGCCGCGCCAGCCGACGTGGAGGATGAGCTGGGTCACGATGGGTGCGCCGATGGCTAGTGCCAGCGGCACCGCCACCAGCGAATTGGAAAGCGCGATGGCCCGCTCGCGGGGTGAGAGCCAGTCCGCCACGGCCCGGTTCAGGGCCGGGAAGTTGGGGCCTTCCGCTACGCCCAGCAGCACCCGCGCCGCCACCAGCATGGATACGCTGGCGGCGAGGCCGGTCATGCCGATGGACAGGGACCACAGCAGCGAGGCGAAGAACAGGGTGCGGCGGGCGCCGAAATGGTCGGCCCAGATGCCGCCGAAGAACGTGGTGATGATGTAGCCGATGCCGAAGGCGCCGAGGATGCCGCCCACCAGGCTGGCGTCGAAGTGGAACTCGGCGGCGATGCCGTGCACCGCGTAGGACAAGGCTGAGCGGTCCACGTAGTTCACCATGGTGATGAAGAAGATCAGGGCGATGACCACCCAGCGGAAACGGGTATGGCTCAAGGCGGCTCTCCGTCAGTGCAACGGGAGACCAATACTACCAACCGATGAACCGTTCCCTATCTGCGTACTTGGATATCGGAGTGCAGATGTTTTTCCACGTGGGCCAGCAGGCTGTCCAGGCCGTCCCCCGCCTTCTGCAGCGCATCGTGGGACCCGCGGGGATAAAGCTTGCCCTTGGACTTCAGGCGCAGGCCCTTGCCATTCACCCGTTCCACCACGCCGTTATCCAGCAGTTCGTCGAGGATGGCGCGGTAAGGCACGTCACCCCCGCACTTGCGGACCAGTCCCAGGAAGGATTCGCTGCCACCCTTGATGGGCAACACCTTGGGGGCACCGCGGCCATCCACGTAAGGCGGTAGCAGCCAACCGGCCACCACCCGGGCCGCGCGGTTGCGGGACGGCAGCTCCCTGCCGTCGCCGGGCATGGGCTGGTGCGACAGGCGCATCACTTCCTTGCGGGAGAGACCGGTGAGGATGGCGGCCCGGGACTTGAACTGGCGGCCACGGCCGCTCAGGGACAGCAGCGGATCGTTGAGGGCCACGTCCACGAATACCCAGCGCGCGATGTCCTCGAACTCGAGGCAGGACATGCAATGGCGCAAGGCGATGCGGGCGATGGGGCGCAGGGTGCGCACGATGAGCGTTACTAGTGTCCTTTGCAGGACCGGCTGCTTAGCCACCATGCGGGTTCTCCCTATCCCTCTGCCGCGAGGACCATTCGCGGCCTCCAGGGGACAGCCGTTATTGTTTCGTGACAGGGGATATACACCACCGTGCCGGATTGCGAAAGTCCCGGAGAAACAACGGGTTACATATCCCAAAAATTATTTGGGAATCCTCGGCCTCATCCGGAGAGCGGGACGTGGCGCGGCTGGGCGGCCACCCGGCTCATCCAGGCCCGGACCGCAGGGAAACGCGCCAGATCGTAGCCGCCCTCGTCGGCCACATGGGTATAAGCATAGAGGGCCACGTCGGCCACGGTGTAGGTTTCGCACACGAAAAAATGTCGTGTCGCTAGATGTTGTTCCATCACCCCCAGGGCCTGGTAACCGCGCTCGCGCTTCTGCGGCAGCGAGGGCTCGTCGGGTTGCTTGAGGGAATGCACGATGAACCTCGCAGTCGCGACATAGGGCTCGTGGCTGTACTGCTCCCAGAACAACCATTGCAGCACCTCGGCCCGCAGCCAGCGGTCCGCCGGCAGGTAGACCGTGCCCTCGGCCAGATAGCACAGGATGGCGTTGGACTCAGGCAGCAGACGCCCGTCGTCCAGTCGCAGCAGCGGGATCTTGCCGTTGGGATTGAGCTTCAGGAACTCCGGCGTGCGCGTCTCTTTCTTCAAGGTATCCATCTCGACCCACTCGAAGGGTTCGTCGAGCTGGGTGAGCAGCAGGCGCACCTTGTAGGAGTTGCCCGAGCTGCTCATGCCGTAGACCTTGTACACCTAATAACCCCCGCTGGGCGGCTTGAAGTTCACCGTGACGCTGGCGTGCTGGACGGTGCTGGGCGGCGGCCCATCCAGGGGCTCGAAATACCACTGCTGCAGTGCCACCACCGCGGCGGTATCGAAGGCTCCCGGCGGGGTGGCCTGCAGCACCTTCACGTTGCTGGGCACGCCGCTCTGGTCCAGGTCGAAGCCCAGGGTCACCTGGCCTTCCACCGGCGTCGAGAGCATCGCGTCCGGGTACGGCGGGGTGATGCGGTAGATGCGCCAGGTTCCGGAGGTGACGATGTCGCAGCGGCCGCGCGGCTTGTAGACCTCCGCCATGTGCTCGCAGAAATAGCGGGTGCGGTCCGGCACCGCATCGGGGCCGAAGAACAGCGGGAAGGTGAAGGGATGGGCCACGGCCTTGCCGTTGTCCTGGTAGGCGCGGAACTTCATGCCGGCGAAGGCGCCCAGCACCGCGTTGGCGGTGTCTTCGGGCAGCTCGCTGGTGAGAATCTCGGCGCCCTGCACGCTGCCATCCGGCTGCACGGTGAACTTGAGTTGCATGAAGGCGTCCTGCTGCACCGGCACCCGGGCCTCCAGTGCGGCCGGCGCCGCGTCTTCCACGGGGGTGGCGATGAGCGAGGGCACCGAGGGCTGCGCCTGCGCCGCAGGCGGCGCCGGGGTCTGGGGTTTGGTGGCGCAAGCGGCCAGCAGCCCGCAGCAGAGCGGCAATAAGGCGGGTTTCAGCTTGGGATGCATGGGGAAAGGAGGGATTACAGGGGGAGCGGCGTACGTTAACACGCGAGCCGGGAAGGCCCCAAAACCGGCCGGTTAAGTGGTGCTATACTGTATAAATATACAGGTCTCACAAGCAGGCATGCCATGGAG
>Ga0207664_10001705_pt1 | contig 14479 bp, 9 predicted proteins | sample LARL83metaG_FD_184349 | JGI IMG/M metagenome (GOLD analysis project Ga0207664, IMG submission 184349) | Corn, switchgrass and miscanthus rhizosphere microbial communities from Kellogg Biological Station, Michigan, USA - LAR L8-3 metaG... | ecosystem: Host-associated > Plants > Roots >...
GTCTGCACCAGCTTGGGATCGAGCGTGAGGCCCGGCAGGCCCGCGAGACCATCGGCGAGCGCCTTGGCGTTGGCGTGATCCTCCGCGAGGCGCTCCACGTGGTGCTCGACCGCGTAGAGGCAGGCCGCGGCCAGGACGCCCGCCTGGCGCATGCCGCCGCCCAGCATCTTGCGGATACGGTGCGCGCGATGGATGAAGTCGCGTCTGCCCACCAGCACCGAACCGACCGGCGAGCCCAGGCCCTTGGACAGGCAGAGGGACACGGAATCGAAGTGCTTGGCTATCTCGCGGATGGGCAGCTTGAGCTTCACCGCGGCATTGAAGGCGCGGGCGCCGTCCAGGTGGAACAGGAGGCCCTTGTCGCGGGCGAAGCCCGCGGCTTCTTCTATATAGGTGAGAGGTAGGACCCGGCCGTTCTGGGTGTTCTCCAGCACCAGCAGGCGGGTCTTGGCGAAATGGGCATCGTCGGGCTTGATGAGGGCGGCGACCTTCTTCAGGTCCAGGCTGCCGTCGGCCTCGTAGTCGAGAGGCTGGGGCCAGAGGCTGCCCAGCACCGCGGCGCCGCCGGCCTCGTACTTATAGCTGTGTCCCAGGGAGCCGATGATGAACTCCTCGCCGCGGGCGCAATGCGCCATGAGCGCCGCGAGGTTGGACTGGGTGCCGGAGGAGAAGAACAGGCCGGCCTCGTGGCCGGTCATCTCGGCGAGCCGCGCCTGCAGCGCGTTGACGGTGGGGTCGTCGCCGAACACGTCGTCCCCCACCTCCGCCGCCGCCATGCGCTGACGCATGGCGGCGGTGGGGCGGGTGACGGTGTCGCTGCGCAGGTCGATCATGCGCCGCGAATCTTGGCGCTTAGTGGGTGCTGGCGGCCGGGGCCGGGGTGGCGGCGGGCGCCGGCATGCTCTTCTGCTGCTGGTCCCAGTCCTTGTCCATGGCCTCGGTGATCTTGGCAGTCACGTCGTAGGCGTCGCTGACGGTCAGCGCGGCATTGCCCTTGGCGAGCAGGATGTCGATGTGCTGGTCCTTCACGAACTGTTTCACCACCGTCTCCAGCTCCTGCTGGATGGGCTGCAGCAGTTCCTGGCGGCGCTGTTCGATGAGCTGGTTACCTTCCTGCACGAAGCTCTGGTAAGCGCTGTCGGCATCCTGGTACTGCTTGGTGAGGGTCGCGTAGTTGGAAGCCTTGGCATCGGCCTTGTCGAGCTGGTCCTTCATGGCCTTGCGCTTGTCGTCCAGATCCTTGGCCTGGCTTTGCAGCTCGGAGGCTTTCTGCCGCAGCGCCTGGGTGGCGTCCAGGCCGCGGTGCGACTTGCCGAGCACCTCCTGCAGGTCCACCACCGCGATCTTGGGCTCGGCGGCGCTCGTGGTGCTGTGGCTCTTGGTGGCCGCGTTGGCCGGGGAAAGCAGGGACAGGCCGGCCGCGATCGCCGCGGCGGCGAAGAATCCTTGACGCATGATTCTGATACTCCTGAGGGGTGGAACCCGGGCCCCTGGGCACGGGATATGGTCAAAAACAGCGCACAAGGATACCCCAGCCCTCAGGACCTAAGCCACTGCCGGTTTGACGGGTCCGGTGGCGCAGGCAGAGGATGCGGGTGGCGCAGCCCCGCGGCGGAACCCCCGCCCACTGCGGCCTGTCTCACGCACATCCAGCATCCTTCGAGGAGGACGACATGTTCCGGCGCACCTTCCATCATGCCGCCTGGCTCCTGAGCCTGGGCCTGGCCTGCCTTGCCCAGTCCGCCCAGGCCGGCGAGGCCTTCGCCCGTTTCCCGACCCTGCACGGCGACAGCGTGGTGTTCGAGGCCCATGGCAACCTGTGGAAGGTGTCCCGCGACGGCGGCACGGCGCAGCGGCTCACTGCCGAGCCCGGCTACGACCTGATGCCGCGCTACTCGCCGGACGGCAAGTGGATCGCCTTCACCGGCCAGTACCAGGCCAACACCGACGTGTACGTGATGCCGGCCGGCGGCGGCGAAGTGCGGCGCCTCACCTTCCACTCCGACGTGGTGGACCAGGCACCCGAGCGCTGGGGACCCGACAACATGGTGCTGGGCTGGACGCCTGACTCCAAGCAGGTCGTGTTCCTGTCGCGCCGCAGCTCCATGAACAGCTGGTTCGGCCGCTACTTCACGGTGCCGGTCGGCGGCGGCGAGGAGAAGCTGATGCCCCTGGACAAGGGCGGCATGTTCAGCTGGAGCCCGGACGGCAAGTCCATCGTCTACAACCGCATCTTCACCAACTTCCGCACCTGGAAGCGCTACACCGGCGGCATGCACCAGAATGCCTGGATCCACGACTTCGAGACCGGCCAGGATGAGCTGGCAGTGGACTCCAAGGGCGGCGACCTGGACCCGATGTGGTACGGCAAGACCATCTATGTGGCCTCGGACCGCGCCGACGGACGCTTCAACCTCTGGGCCTTGGACACGGCGACCAAGCAGATGCGCCAGGTGACCCACTTCACGGACTACGACGTGGACTGGCCCAGCCTCGGTCCCGACGGCATCGTGTTCCAGCAGGGCGGCTCGCTCTACGTCATGGACCTGCCGTCCGAGAAACTGCACAAGCTCGACGTCGATATCCCGGACGACGGCGTGCAGACCGGCCCGCGCTGGATCGACGCCTCCCATTACATCCAGGCCAGCGACCCGGCCGGCAACCCCAACTTCGACATCGCGCCGAACGGCAAGCGCGCGCTGGTGCAGGCGCGCGGCGACGTGTACACGCTGCCGATCCTGCACGGCATGACCCGCAACCTGACCCAGAGCTCCGGCGCCAAGGAGGAGAACCCCACCTGGTCGCCGGACGGGAGGACCATCGCCTACGTGACCGACGGCTCCGGCGAGGAGCAGATCGCGATCCGCGACGCCGCCGGCGGCGCCGAGACCCTGCTCACCGACTTCAAGCACGGCTACTTCTACCGGCCGGTGTGGTCGCCGGACAGCAGCAAGCTCGCCTTCAGCGACAACGAGCACAACCTCTGGTACCTGGATGCCAAGGGCCACGGCAAGCCGGTGCGGGTGGACCAGGATCCGCGCAACGAGATCCACGACTACGCCTGGTCGCCGGACGGCAAATGGCTGGCCTACAGCAAGCAACGCGACAACCAGATCCCGGGCATCTGGCTGTACAGCCTGTCCAGCGACAAGGCCACGCCGGTGAGCTCGCCCTTCGACGCCGACGTCAACCCGGTGTTCGACCCCGACGGCAAGTACCTGTATTTCATCTCGGCGCGCCACGAGAACGCCACCTTCAGCCAGAGCGAGTTCAACATCGCCACCCTGAAGATGTTCGGCGTTTACGCCGCGACCCTGGACAAGGACGACCCCTCGCCGTTCGCACCCAAGTCCGATGAGGGCGTACCCGCCAAGGACGAGGGCAAGGGCAAGTCCGACAAGGACAAGAGCATCCACATCGACCTGGACGGCCTGATGCAGCGCGCGGTGGCTTTCCCGGTGCCTTCCGACAACTATGCCGGCCTCACCGCCACCTCGGGCCGGGTGTTCTACCTGACGCAGCCCAACTTCACCATCGAGGGGCCGCTGTCCGGCGAGCGCGGCGCGCTGCATGCCTTCGACATGGACAAGCGCAAAGACAAGGTGCTGATCGCCGACATCGGCGGCTACGTGCTGTCGGCGGACGGTAAGACCGCGCTGGTGCAGAACCCGGAGGGCAAGCTCGGCTTCATGGCGACCGACGGCAACGACGAGAAGCCCAGCATCCTCGACACCTCGCACATGCTGACCCGCATCGACCCCAGGCAGGAGTGGGCCGAGATGTTCCACATGGCCTGGCGCCTGGAGCGGGACTTCTTCGTCAACCCGAAGATGAACGGTGTGGACTGGGACGGGATCCAGGCCCGCTACGCCAAGCTCTTGCCCTATGTGGGCCACCGCCAGGACCTCAACTACCTGATCGGCGAGATCCAGGGCGAGCTCTCCAACTCGCACACTTACGTGGGCGGAGGCGACACCAACGACGACCGCCAGCTGGTGGCGACGGGCCTGCTGGGCGCGGACTACGGCCTGGATGCCAAGTCCGGCCGCTACTTCTTCGAGAAGATCTACCAGGGCGACAACACCCGCCACGATTTCGCCGCGCCGCTGACCGAACCCGGCCTCGACATCCACCAGGGCGACTACATCCTGGCGGTGGACGGCAGGGAGCTGAAGGCGCCCACCGACATCTACAGCCTGTTCGTGGGCAGCCGCGGCCGCACCGTGACCCTCACCGTCGCCGACGACGCCGGCGGCAAGGGCAAGCGCGACGTGACCGTGGAGACCCTGCACGACGAGCTGAACCTGCGGCAGGACGACTGGATCCGCCACAACCGCGAGCTGGTGGACAAGGCCTCCGGCGGACAGGTTGGCTACGTCTACCTGGACGACATGGGCGCCAACGGCATGAAGCAATTCATCGACCAGTTCTACCCGCAGATCGACAAGCAGGGCCTGATCATCGACGACCGCTTCAACGGCGGCGGTTTCATCGACCAGATCCTGCTGGAGCGCCTGCGCCGGGTGCTGGCGGGGATGAACAGCAACCGCGAGGGCGTGCCGGAGACGGACCCGCCGGTGCTGTCCAACAGCTACAAGGTCTGCCTCATCAACGCCTACTCGGCCTCCGACGGCGACATCTTCCCCTACTACTTCCGCAAGTACGGGTTGGGCCCGCTCATCGGCATGCGCACCTGGGGCGGCGTGCGCGGCATCCGCGGCGACTGGCCGCTGCTGGACGGCGGCTACATCACCGTGCCGGAGGGCACGCAGTACGGACTCGACTCCCAGTGGACCATCGAGAACCACGGCGTGGAACCGGATATGGAGGTGGACGACCTGCCGGGCGACCTGCAGAAGGGCAAGGACGCGCAGCTGGATGCCGCGGTGAAATACCTGATGGACAAGATCAAGGCGCACCCGCTCAAGCTGCCGCCAGTGCCACCCATGCTGCCGGCGTATCCGCCGGCAGGACATGAGTGATCCGAGCAGACTCGGCTCGGACATCGGAACGGCGGCCTCGCGGCCGCCGTTTTCCGTTGCGTCGACCGAGACCTGGCATCTTGAAGACCAAGAAGAAGTCCCGGTACCCTTCGGGGAGCGGGCGTCTCTTCTTAGCTGCTGCGAGTTATCAGTGGCCGGCGTCCGCCAGGGCCGCACCGCCCGCGGGAGCCTTGCGCTTGCCGCCGATCCAGACCAGCAGGATCAGCGCCGCGAATATCCACCCTGAGATCCACGCGAAGTCGTCCGTGGCCTGCATGAAGGACTGGCGCATCACGGCGCCGGCCACCTCGGCGGTGCGCTGGGCGGCGTCCAGGCCGGGCGCGCTGACGTGGGCCAGGTTCGCAGCCGACACGGTCTCGCTGATGCGGGCGTCGTGCAGGGCCTGGCGGTTGTCCCACAGCGAGATGCCGAGCGAGGCGCCGAAGCCCGCGCCCAGCATGCGCAGGAAGTTGAACAGGCCCGAGGCACTCGCCACCTTCTGCGGCGCCACGCCGGAGAGCGCCATGCTCATGAGCGGCACGAAGAACAGCGGCATGGCGGCGCCATACACGAAGCGCGGCCAGGCCAGCTGCGCCAGGGTCACGTCGGTGTCGAAGTGCACGGTCCAGAAGGAGACGCCGGCGAACACCACGAACGAGGTGGTCACCAGCCAGCGCGGGTCGAAACGCTGCATGAGCTTGCCCATGAAGGGTGCCACCACCACCGCCAGCACGCCGATGGGTGCCGCCGCGATGCCAGCGTCGGTGGCGGTGTAGCCCATCTGCGTCTGCAGCCAGAGCGGGAACACCACCACGTTTGCGAAATAGGTGAGGTAGCCGAAGGTCAGGGCCAGCACCGGCAGCGTGTAGCCCGGGTTCCTGAGCAGGCCCAGGTCCACCACCGGATGGCTGTCGGTGAGCTCCCACACCACCAGCGCGGACAGGCCCACCAGCGCCACGATGGCGAGGGTCCAGACCGTGCTGGAGGAGAACCAGTTCAGTTCGTTGCCCTTGTCCAGCATGATCTGCAGCGCCGCCACGCCGACGATGAGCAGCCCCAAGCCGACGCGGTCGATGGGGGTCTGCAGCTTGTCGGTCTCGCGGCCGCGTAGCGTGCTCCAGGTGAGCCATACCGCCAGCGCGCCGAAAGGCACGTTGATGTAGAACACCCAGGGCCAGCTGTAATTGTCGGTGATCCAGCCGCCCAGCAGCGGCCCCACCACCGGCGCCACCACCGCGGTCATGCTCCAGATGGAGAGCGCGGTGCCGTGCTTCTCCTTCGGGTAGTTGCTCATGAGCAGGCTCTGGGAGAGCGGGATCATGGGCCCCGCCGTGATGCCCTGCAGCACCCGCAGGAACACCAGGCTCCCTAAGTTCGGCGCCAGCCCGCACAGCAGCGAGAAGATCGAGAACAGGGTGGTAGCCCAGAGGAACAGCCGCACCTCGCCGAAGGTGCGGGCCAGCCAGCCGGTGAGGGGCACCGCGATGGCGAGCGTCACCGTGAACGAAGTGATGACCCAGGTGCCCTGGTTGGGGCTGATGGCGAGATCGCCGGCGATGGTGGGGATGGCGACGTTGGCGATGGAGGTGTCCAGGATGTTCATGAACACCGCCAGGGACACGCCCAGCGTCAGCAGCGCCAGCCGGAAGCCGGTGATGGGCGGGTACTTACCGGTCACGGCCCACCACCGCCGCGGCGACGCCGGCCAGCATGGGATGCCCGCCGCCGCCGTTGGCGCGGATGATGTCGGCGATCAACTCGTCGGCGCCGGCCATGCGCTGGGCGTACACCGGCGTCGAATACTGGGGCGCGGCCACCGGGGTCAGGGCCGTCCCGTCGCTGCCGGCGTGGGTATCCACGCTCACCTCCATGGAGAGGCCCAGGCGCAGCGGATGCTGGGCGAGCTCGGCCTCGTCGATCTGCACGCGCACCGGGACCCGCTGCACCACCTTGATCCAGTTGCCGGTGGCGTTCTGGGCCGGCAAGAGCGCGAAGGCGCTGCCGGTGCCGGCGTCCACGCCCGCCACGGTGCCGTGGAAGGTCACGCGGCCGCCGTACACGTCGGCACGCAGGCTCACGGGCTGGCCGGGACGGATGCGGTCGAGCTGGGATTCCTTGAAGTTGGCGTCCACCCAGATCTGGGAGAGCGGCACCACCGCCATCAGCGCCGCGCCGGAGCCGACCCGCTGGCCGATCTCCACGTCGCGCTTGGCCACGTAACCCGACACCGGCGCCACGATGGTCATGCGTTGCAACGTGAGGTAGGCGGCGCGCACCTCGGCGGCGGCCAGCTTCACGTCCGGGTTGTCGGCCACGTCGCCCTGGCCGAGTTCGGCGTGCAGCGCGGCGATGGCGTGCTGGTCCTCGGCCAGCTCGTGCTGGTCCACCTGCACCTGGGTGCCGCTCTGCTGCAGCGCGCTGTCGGAGTAGTAGCCGCGCTTGTTGAGCGCCTCATGGCGCTGGTAGTCGGAGCGGTGCTGCTCCAGGGTCGCCTGCTGCGCGGCGGCCTTGGCGGCGAGCTGCTTGTCGGTGGCATAGAGCTGCTCCACGTGACGCACGGTGGCGGCGAGCTTGGCTTCCGCCTCCTGCAGCGCCACCTTGGCATCGGTGTCGTCCAGGCGCACCAGCACCTGGCCTTGGCTCACCTCGCTGGTCTCGTCGGCGAGGATGGCGGTGACCGTGCCCTCCGCCTCGGCCATCACCGGCACGCGGTTGCCGGCCACGTAGGCGTCGTCGGTGCTCTCGTGGCGCGAGCCCACGGTGAACCAGTACGCGCCATAGCCGATGGCGGCGGCGGCGAACACGCCGCCCAGCGCCATGAAGCCGCGCTTGCGGGTGAGCTGGCGCTTCTGCGCGGCAGCATCGGCCGCGGGAGTGATCGGGGAATTCTGGTTGCTGTTCTCGGCCATGACGCTCTCCTCATCCTTCATTGCGAATAGTTGACTGTCTGGTCAACTTCTAGCCAAAAAAATCCGCGAGGTCGAACCTCGCGGTCTCGATCCTGTTACGCCCTGCGCTTCTCGGGCTCGCGTGCCTGGGGCGCCGCTTCCAAGAGGCGCAACACCTGTGCGTAGATGCCCTTCAGCGGTTCCGGATTGTCCTGGATGCGCGCACGTGCCAGCGCACCTTCGAACAGCGAATACACCGCCTGGGTGGCCGCTTCCACATCGTCCACCTTGATGAGGCCCTCGCGCTTGGCGTCCTCGATGGCCTGCACGAAATACTTGCGCTTGCGCGAGAGCGCATGCCGCGCGGCCTCGCGCACGTCCGGCTCCACGCCCTCGCCCTCGATGGCGAGACGGAAGAAGGCGCAGCCGAGCAGCGTGCCGCCCTCCTGCTTGATCTTCACCTGGCTGGCGTAGATGCCCTCGAAGTAGCGCTTGAGGCGCTCCAGCGGCGGCACGCCTGCGGCGAAGGAGGACTCGATGATGGGACGGCTGCGCTCCTGCCACCAGGCCTCGATGGCGGCCTTGGTGAGCTCGGCCTTGGACTCGAAGTAGTGGTAGAAGCTGCCCTTCTTCACGCCGGCCAGGTCGCAGATGGCGTCCACGGTCACGGCGTTGTAGCCCTGTTTCCAGGTCAACTCGTTGGCCGCCTTGAGCAGGCGTTCGCGGGCATCGCTGACTCGACCCATGGCACTCCACCTCGAACTGCCGGAAACTATAGTTGACCAGTTAGTCAAATTCAAGAAAGAAAGGTGACAATTCTATATCTCCAATAAATTCAATGAATTAGCTATCCCCTACTGAATTTATTTCGTCGGTGATCTTCTTCAGCTCAGCAGTCCGATCTTGAGTCATCTTCAATGAGCATGCGAGGCCATCAATTGGAGCCATCAGGCCATTTGTGTCCCGCATATATTGCAGTCCGCATTCTTCGATCTTGTATTTCACCCAAGCGCGTTCTGATGAAATCACTTGTGCCCTAAATTTGGCTTGCAGAAATTCTATGTTCCTCCAGTTCTCCTTGTCACCGATGGCGTCCAGTAAGTCCTTGTAAGCTTCATTGAGTTCTGCATCCGCCGCATTCATATCTGCTTGAATACAGTCCTCTATCTGCTGATTGGATAGAGAATTCGAAGACTTACAGGTATGTCTATCTCCAGACCCTGCCTTAGGCATTTCATCGGAACGCACCGGACAAACGAGCAGGGCTGCCGATAAAATCGTCGACACGATGCAGAGTGCTTTCATAAAGTAGCCCTATTCATTATCTTCGCCACCCAACTGCCTAAAGTCGATTCCCAATGAATTGAGCTTCCGGTACAGATGGGTACGTTCCATCCCCACCCTCTCCGCCAGCTTGCCCACCTTGCCGCCGCAGAGCTGCAACTGCTGTTCCAGGTAGGCCTTCTCGAAATGCTCGCGGGCCTCGCGCAGGGGCATGGCCAGGATGTCCTGCTGGATGAGGGAGCCGTCGCCGGTGGCAGGCGTGATCGCCTCCTCCACTTCCTCCAGGCTCACCTCGGCCTCGTCCCCCAGCATCAGCATCCGCTGCACCAGGTTGGAGAGTTCCGCCAGGTTCCCCGGCCAGGGATAGTTGCGCAGCCGGTTCTGGGCCGCGACGCTGAAACGCCGGTACTTGAGTCCCTGCGCATCCACCAGCACGTCGGTGAAGTAACGCAGCAGCTCCGGCACGTCCTCACGGTACTCGCGCAGGGGCGGCACCCGCACCAGCACCGCCGCCATGCGGTTGTAGAGGTCGCGGCGGAACAGGCCCTGGTCGAGCTGCGACTCGATGCGCGGCTCCGCCGCGCAGATAAGACGCACGTCGATGGTGCGAGCGGTCTGGCTGCCCACGCGTGTGTAGGCGCCCTGTTCCAACACGCCCAGCAGCGCAGCCTGGGCATCGCCCTGCAGATCGGAGAGCTCGCTGAGGAAAAGCGTCCCGCCCTTCGCCTGCTCGAAGCAACCGGGGGATTCGGCGCCCTCGCGGCCGCACAGCGACTCCAGGATGTCCCGCAGTTGCAGGCCCGCCAAGGAGACGGCCACGAACGGCCCGGCGGATCGGGGACCCAGCGCGTGCAGGTAGCGCGCCAGGGTCTCCCGGCCGGAGCCGGGCTCGCCCACCAGCATCACCGAGGCCTCGTGGGGCGCGAGCCGGCGCAGCTGGTCGCGCAGGGTCTGCATGGCGCGGCTCTTGCCCACCGGCTCCAGGGCCGGACGGTGGCGGCCCGCGTGGCGGCCGCGCTTCTGCTTGCCGTGCTCCACCGCCTGTTCCACGGTGCGCAGCAGCTTGGCGAGGGACAGGGGTTTCTCGACGAAGTCCACGGCGCCGAGGCGCGTGGCCTCCACCGCCGTCTCCACCGTGCCGTGGCCGGACATCATCACCACCGGGAAGCTGAGCGCGCCGTCGCGGGTCCACTCCCTGAGCAGGCTGATGCCGTCCATGTCCGGCATCCAGATGTCCAGCAGGATCAGGTCCGGCTCGCCGTGGGCACGGGCTGCGCGGGCTTCCGCGGCGTTGCCCGCGGTGCGCACCTCGTAGCCTTCCTCGGTGAGGATCTCCTGGACCATGCCGCGGATGTCCGCCTCGTCGTCCACCACGAGTATCTGCGAGGCTCTCATTTCGCCTCCCTCCTGCCGCCTGCGCGGCGTTCGCTGTTCCCCACCAACTGGCTGCTGCGGGTGTGTTCGTTGACCGGCAGCCGGATCATGATCTGGGCGCCTCCCTCGGCGCGGTTCTGCACGCGGATGCTGCCGCCGTGCTCCTCGGCGAGCTTCTTGACGATGGCGAGGCCCAAGCCCGTGCCCTTGGGCTTGCTGGAGACATAGGGCTCGAAGGCCTTGCCGAGGATGGCCGGGTCGAAGCCCGGGCCGTTGTCCTCCACCGTGAGCTCCGCCATCTCGTCGGCGCCGCGCCGGAAGTAATGGCTGGCGATGCGCACCTTCCCGTCCTTGCGGCCCTCCAGGGCCTCGTGGGCGTTCTTCAGCAGGTTGTGCAGGATCTGCCGCACCCGTCCGGCGTCGGCGTGCACCGCCGGCAAGGCAGGATCCAGCTCGAGCTGCACCTGCATGTCCGCCTCGCGGCTGCGGTACAGCTCCACCACCTCGCGCACCAGCGCGTTCAGGTCGAAGGCGGTCATCTCCAGCAGCGGCGCGCGCGCGTACTCGCTGAAGGCGTTGACCATGGACTTCATGGCCTCCACCTGCTGCACGATGGTGTTGGTGGCGCGGTCCAGCACGTCCGCGTCCTCGCCCTTGAGGTCGCCGAGGTAGCGGCGGCGCACCCGCTCGGCCGCTAGCTGGATGGGGGTGAGCGGGTTCTTGATCTCGTGGGCCAGGCGCCGCGCCACCTCGCCCCAGGCGGCGTCGCGCTGCGCGTCGATGAGCAGGGTCAGGTCGTCGAACACCACCACCCGGCCCGGCGGCACCTCGCCGGTAGAGGGCAGCGTGGCGCAGCTCACCATCAGGATGCGGCGGCCGCTGGGGCTGTTCAGCACCATCTCCTCGCGCCAGTCCTTGTCGTCGGCATCCAGGTGCCGGCGGCAGGCGGCCACGAACTGGCCCAGCAGCGTGTCCTCCTGGCCCAGGCCCACCAGCGAGCGGCCCATGTATTGGTGGAGATCTGTCTCCAATATCGCGCTGGCGGTGGGGTTGGCGGTCTTCAGCACCAGCGCCGCGTTGAAGGAGATCACGCCGGAGGACAGCCGCGTCAGCACCGCGCCCAGATAGCTGCGCTCGTTCTCCACCTGCTCGCGGCTCTTGCGCGCCGAATCGCGGGCCTCGGCCAGGCGCTGGGTCATCTCGTTGAACGAGGACACCAGGTAACCCACCTCGTCGCGCGACGGCAGCGGCAGGCGCGTGGTGAAGTCGCCGCGCGCCACCGCGCGGGTGCCCTCCACCAGGTCCTGGATCGGCTGCACCAGAGTGCGGGCCGCGACGAAGGCGCCCCACACCGCCATCAGCACCGAGAGCAGCAGCACCAGCAGCAGGGTGAGGTTGAACATGAGCTTCAGCGGCTCACGCAGCACCGTGAGTTCGCGGTAGTGGGCGTAGGCCTGCTGCACCTGCTCGGCCAGGCCGCTCTGCTCGCCACCCACCGGATACAGCGCCTGCAGGCTCTCGCGGTTCCACCAGGTGCCGGTCACGGCCAGCGGTACCACGGCGCGGATGTGCAGGCCGCCGCGCGCCACCGGGTCGAGACCGACGTACTCGTTGCCGGCCCGCACCTGCAGCAGCACCTCCGGGCCCGGCATGTCCGGCAGCAGCGTGCCCGGCAGGGACGAGCTGGTGGCGATGATGCGGTTGTTGAAGCCGCCGATCAGGGTGAGCTCGCTGGCGCCGCTCTGGCGGCGCAACTGGTCGAGCTGGAAGGAGAGCTGGCGTGTGTCGTCGACGCTCAAGGAACGCGCCATGTGCTCGGTGCGCACCAGGAGGTCGCGCACCCGGGTGTCCAGGGCGCTGCGCGACAGCTCCATGGCGTCGGTGAGCGCGCCCTCCACGCGCACGTCGAACCAGCTGTCGATGCCGCGGCTGATGAACTGGTAGGAGAAGTAGTACACCAGCACCACTGGCACGATGGCCAGCAGGCCGAAGGTCCCCACCAGGCGCAGCGTGAGGCGCGAGCCCGCCACGTTGCGGGCCCGCTGCAGCAACAGCCGCGTCAGGTTCCAGCCGATCACCACCAGCAGCACGATGGCGGCACCGGCGTTCAGGAACACCAGCCACACGTGCATGCTCTCGAAGTTCGCCGAGTTGGAGGTGCTCTTGCCCAGCGTGATCAGCGAGGCCAGCATGATGATCATGCCGATGCCGATCAGGAACAGCATGGCGTAGCGCTTCATGACACCAGCACCCACTGGTACCAGTCGCTCGACAGGTTCCAGCCCTCGAACAGCGAGGCGAACAACTGCAGCGGCCCCGGCATGGTGGTCACGTCCAGCACCGCGCGCATGCGGATGTTGTAGTGGGCGCCGGCATCCAGCAGCTTGGCGTCGATGATGGGCAGGTCGCTGACCTGGCCCATGTTGGTGACCGCCTCGCGGTAGGAGCTGTAACTCTGCTGATCGCCGCTGTTGAGGTTGGTGACGATGAAGCGGCGGCTGAGCGCGTGGTAGCTGATCTGGTAGCTCTGCTCCAGCTTGGCGGCGGTGCTGTTCAGCCACCAGCTGCGGTGCTTGATGATCTCGATCTGGAGCTTCACGGTGATGGGCAGGCCGTTCTCCAGCGCGTTGACCGCGTCGTCGGAGAGGTTCAAGCCGATGTCCGCGTCCAGGTAGTAGACGCCGTTCACGAGCTCGGTATAGGCGGTGTGGATCACGAAGCCGGGCTGCTCGTCGGCCGCCCGCGCCGGCGAGGTCGCCGCCAGCAGCAGCAGCGACAACAGCGCCGCCGGCAGGGCACGCCACGCCCCGCGGCGCAGCACGCGCGACACGGCGCGCGCCTCAGCGCTTCTCGAGACAGGCATAGTAGAAACCATCCATCCCGCCTTGCCCGGTGAGCACCTGCCGGCCCGCGCCGGCAGTCACGCCCCAACCCGTCTGCAAGGGGGGCGCTGCGGCGTCCGGATGCCCCGCCAAGAAGGCCGCGATCTGCGCGGCATTCTCCCGCTGGAACACCGAACAGGTGACGTAGAGCAGCTTACCCCGCGGCGCGAGCAGCGGCCAGAGCGCGCCCAGCAGCCGCGCCTGCAGCCCGGCGGCGGCGGCCACTTCCTGCGGCGTGCGCCGCAGCTTCACGTCGGGATGTCGGCGCACCACGCCGCTGGCGCTGCAGGGCGCGTCCAGCAGGATGCGCTGATACGGCTCGCCGTCCCACCAGCTCTGCACCTCGGCGGCATCCGCGACCTTGAGCACGGCGTCGAGCTTGAGCCGCGTGAGGTTCTCGCGGATACGCTGGGCGCGGCGCGCCTCCAGTTCCACCGCGGTCATGTGCAGGCTGTGCCGCTCCAGCACATGGCAGGTCTTGCCGCCGGGTGCGGCGCAGGCATCCAGCACCCGCATGCCGTCCGCGGCGTCCAGCAGCGATGCGGCAAGCTGCGCACCTTCGTCCTGCACCGAGACCGCGCCTTCCGCGAAGCCCGGCAAGAGCTTCACGTCCATGGGCGTCTCGAGGGTGATGCCGTCCGGCGAGTGATGGCAGGGCTGCGCCGCCAGCCCCAGGGCGGCGAGCTTATCGAGGTAGGCATCCCGGGTCTGCACGCGGCGGTTCACCCGCAGCGTGAAGGGCGGCCGTTCGTTGCCGGCCTCCAGCATGGTCTGCCAGTGCTGCGGCCAGTCGCGCCGCAGTTCCTCGATGAACCAGCGGGGGTGCGCGTAGCGCGCCTCCAGGTCATCCGCCACCGCGGCTTCGATCCCGGCGCGCTCCCGCTGGAAACGGCGCAGCACCGCGTTCACCAGCTTCGCGGCCCAGCCCTTCTCCAGGAGGCGGCAGGCCTCCACCGTCTGCTGCACCGCGGCATGGTCCGGGATGCGCAGGTAGGCGAGCTGGTAGAGGCCCAACAGCAGCAGGAACTTGATGTCCTGGTCCGCGGGCTTCAGCGGACGCGCCACCAGC
>Ga0207664_10001706_pt1 | contig 14476 bp, 9 predicted proteins | sample LARL83metaG_FD_184349 | JGI IMG/M metagenome (GOLD analysis project Ga0207664, IMG submission 184349) | Corn, switchgrass and miscanthus rhizosphere microbial communities from Kellogg Biological Station, Michigan, USA - LAR L8-3 metaG... | ecosystem: Host-associated > Plants > Roots >...
GGCGCACGGACGTGACGGAGAGAAGGCAGGCCACGGGCAGTCAGCCGCGGGGCGCTCCGCGCCGGGCGGCGGCGGCCGCCGGGCCACGCCGCGCGGCGGTGCCCGCCGCGGCGCGGCCAGCCGACCCGAGCGGTGCTCGCGCGACCAGCGTGGGCGCGACCAGCGCCGGCCCGGGCAAGGCCGGCACGGGCAAGGCCGGCACGGGCAAGGCCGGCACGGGCAAGGCTGGCGCGAGGCAGGCCGGCGGGCGCCGGGCCGTGGCACGGCCGCCTCTGCCACGCCCGGGCACGCGGCCGGGGACTCCCCGGCCAGCCGCGGCGCCGCCGGTTCCGCGCCGCGGCCGCCAGGGATCGCCGTCAGGCACCGCGCGCACCGCCCGCACACCGCTGCCCGGCCAGCGGCACGCGCCGCAGACGCGCACCCGGTTCGTGTTCCTTGTCGTGGGCCTGCTCGGCGGCGCCCTGCTGAGCCTGTTGATGATCAACACGATCCTGGCCACCGGTGCCTTCCAGATCACCGCGCTCCAGCAGGGCAACGTCACCCTCGCCCAGCGGGCACAGGAGCTCCAGGCCCAGGTCGCGGCCCAGGAGGCACCCGGCTCGCTGGCACAGCGCGCCGCCACCCTGGGCATGCAGGTCCAGCCGCGGCTGCACTTCCTGAACCTCAAGAAGGGGCGGCTGGAAAGCGAGCCCAACCACATGCCCGGGATACCCACCGTCCCCGGGTACACGCCGTGACCCCACCTGGTGGCGGCAGAGACGGCCGGAACCGCCCGCGCGGGCCCGCCCGCCCGCCCGGGGCCTCCGGCCAGCGGCGCCCCGGCGTGGGCCGGGCCCGCGAGGCAGGCGGCCCCCATCCTGGCGAGGCCGGCGGGGACCGGCGCGCCGACCCGGGTGGCGGCAGCCGCGCGCCCGGGTCACCGCCGGATGAGGCAGGCCCGCCACGGGCGGCCCGGCCCGCTGCGGGCCGTTCCAGTGGGCGCGGACCAGGCGGCCGCGGACCGGCGCGGCGCGTCGCCCTGCGGCCGAGGCTGCGCCGGGCCAGCCCGGCCCGGCGGCTGCACGCCAGCCTGCTGTGCGTGGGCTTCGCGCTCTCCCTGATAGCTGGCAGGCTCGTTCAGTTGCAGGGCCTGGAGGGGGCGGCGTTCAGCAAGCAGGCCGCCAACTACAAGCTGCAGGTCATCCAGATCCCAGCCGAGCGGGGCTCCATCACCGCGGCGGACGGCACGATCCTCGCCATGACCGTGCAGGAGGACAAGGTGGTCGCGGACCCGCCGCAGATCGCCGGGTCCACCCCGCAGGCCACCATGACGGCCAGGCAGAAGATCGCCGCGCTCCTGGCGTGGCCACTGCACATGACACAGGCCGCCATCCTCGGCAAGCTCTATCACCCGTCCTCCAGGCACTACGTCGTGCTTGCGGAGGGCGTGCCCGCCCTGGTCGGCAACCGTATCCAGGCCATGCTGACCGCGCGCGACCTGGCGGGCATCAGCCTGCAGCCCACCTACGTCCGTACCTACCCCGGCAAGGACCTGGCGGCCGGCGTGGTCGGGTTCACCACCACCAACCCCACCACGCTCGACCTGGCCGGGCAGGCGGGCATCGAGCAGTCCTTCAACTCGCTGCTGGCCGGCCGCGACGGGCAGGAGCAGGTGGAAACCGGGATCACCGGCCAGCCCATCCCGTTCGCCTCGCAGAAGATCCGGCCGGTGGTGCCCGGCGGCAACGTGCGCCTGACCATCCTCTCCACGCTGCAATGGGAGGCACAGCAGGCCTGCGCGCAACGGGTGCGGGCGACCCACGCGGACTCGTGCACGATCGTGGTCGAGCAGCCCTCGACCGGGCGCATCCTTGCCATGGCCCAGTACCCCACCTTCCAGCCCAGCCATGTGACCAGCCTGGCCGCCACGGTTGACCTGCCGGTCGCCGGCATCTTCCCGCCGGGCAGCACCGCCAAGGTGATCACCGCGGCCGCGGCACTCGAAAACGGCGAGACGCCGGCCACCCCCTACACGGTGCCCGAGCAGATCACGGTCGGAGACGGGTTCACCTTCCACGACGCGGAATGGCACCCGACCGAGCGGCTCACGCTGGCGGGCATCGTGGCCCACTCGAGCAACGTCGGCATGGTGCAGGTCGCCCAGCACGTCCGCCCACAGGTGCAATACGGCTACTACCGGAAGTTCGGCGTCGGGGTGCCGACCGGCCTGCCACTGCCCAACACCAGCCAGGGCCAGCTCCCGCCACCGTCGAAGTGGTGGGGGGACGAGCGGTACACCCTGGCATTCGGCCAGGGCGTCGCGGCCACCGCCGTGCAAATGGCCGGCGTGTACGCGACCATCGCCAACCACGGTGTCCGGGTGTCGCCGAGCATCGTGGCGGGCACCACCGGCCCCGGCGGGCGGTACACCCCGGCGCCGGCGCCGCATCGCGAGCGGGTGATCCAGCCCTCGACCGCCGCCGAGCTCGTCGGCATCCTGCAGCAGGTCCCCTATCTCGACGCCACCATCGCCCTCCAGCCCTGGGGCGAGATCCCGGGATACTCGGTCGCATCCAAGACCGGCACGGCGCAGGTCTGGGATCCCAAGGCGCACTGCCTGTGCCAGTACGGGTCGAGCTACATCGGCATGGCACCGGCCAGCAACCCCAAGCTCGTGGTGGCGGTGAACATCCAGAACCCGAAGGGGGCCGATTACTACGGCAACTACGTGGCCGGCCCGGCCTTCTACCAGGTGATGAAGTTCGCACTTGCGTCGCTGAAGATCCCACCGGATCACGGCAAGCGCCCGGACGTGCCGCTCACCGCAGGGTGAACAGCGGTAGCCTCTGCGCGTGCCTGCGGATCTGCGTCCCCTCAGCGCGCAAGGGCGGCCTTTGTCCGGCCTCGCCGCGCTGCTCGGGGTCGTCATGGCCGGGCCCGGCCCGGACCCCTTCACCGGGCCCGGCGGCCCGCTGCTGGTCTGCGGTGTGACCCACGACTCACGCCGGGTCCGCCCCGGTGACCTGTACGCGGCGCTGCCCGGCGGCCAGCACCACGGGGCCCAGTTCTGCCAGGACGCGGTGTCGGCCGGGGCGGTCGCCGTGCTCACCGACCCAGCCGGCCGGGAGGCCGCGCGGGAGTGCGGTGTGCCCGTGTTCGTCGTCGCCGATCCCAGGGCCCGGCTTGGCGAGGTGGCGTCCTGGGTCTACCGGCACCCCTCGGCCCGGCTGCTGCTCATCGGCGTGACCGGCACCAGCGGCAAGACCACCTCCACGTATCTGCTGGAGTCCGCGCTGCGCCGGGCGGGGCACCTGACCGGCCTTATCGGCGGGGTGGAGACACGGATCGCGGGGGAGACCGCGCCGAGCCAGCTCACCACGCCGGAGGCGACCGACCTGCAGGCGCTGTTCGCCACCATGGCCGAGCGCGGCGTCACCGCGGCGGCGATGGAGGTGTCCAGCCACGCCCTGGCGCTCGGCCGGGTGTCGGGCACCTCCTACGAGGTGGCCATCTTCACCAACCTGTCCCAGGACCACCTGGACTTCCACGACACCCTGGAGAAGTACTTCGCCGCCAAGTCCGTCCTGTTCTCACCCGGCTACGCCCGGGTGGGGGTGGTGAACATCGACGACGCCTACGGCCGGCGCCTGGCCGACGGCGCGCGCATCCCCGTCGTCACGTTCTCCGCCGACGGCGACCCGGACGCGGACTGGCGGGCCACCGACGTGCGCGGCGGTGCGGACGGGAGCACGTTCCGCATCGTCGGCCCGGGCGGGGTCGAGGCCGACGCCAGCGTCGCCCTTCCCGGCCCCTACAACGTCGCCAACGCGCTGGGCGCGGTGGTCGCGCTCGTCGAGGCCGGCGTGCACCTGGCCACGGCGGTGGCCGGGGTCGCCGCCTGCCCCGGAGTGCCCGGGCGGCTGGAGCGAGTCGACGTTGGCCAGGATTTCACCGTGCTCGTTGACTATTCTCACAAACCGGGAGCGGTGGAAGCCGTGCTGCGTGCGCTACGCCCGGTAACCGGCGGCCGCCTGGCCATCGTGCTGGGCTGCGGCGGCGACCGGGACAGCGCCAAGCGCCCGCTGATGGGCGCCGCCGCTGCCCGCCTTGCCGACCTGGCCATCCTGACCAGTGACAACCCCCGCTCGGAGGATCCCCTGGCAATACTCGCGGAAATGCTGGACGGGGTGATCACCGTCGGCGAGCCGGAACGGGCGCGGATCATCGTGGAGCCCGACCGGGCCGCCGCTATCGGCATGGCCATCGCCATGGCCGACAAGGGAGACGTCATTGTGGTGGCAGGCAAGGGTCATGAGACCGGGCAGTACGTCGGGCAGAAGGTGATCCCGTTCGACGACCGCGAGGTCGCCGCGGGTGCGCTGGCCCGCCGGCGGCCCGGCGCACGCGGTCAGGGGGCGGCGTGATCCCGCTGACCCTGGCCGCGATCGCGGAGATCACCGGAGCGAGCCTGGGCCCGTTCACCGGCCCGGCCGCCCTGGTCCGGTCGGTCGTGATCGACTCGCGGCAGGCCGGCCCCGGCGCCCTGTTCGCCGCCCTGCCCGGCGAGCGGGTGGACGGGCACGAATTCGCGATCGCGGCGGTCGAGAAGGGCGCGGTGGCCGTGCTCGCCAGCCGGCCGGTCGGCGTGCCCGCGCTGATCACCCCCGATGTGCCTGCCGCGCTGGCGGCCCTGGCCCGGGCGGTCGCCGACGCCCTGCCCGGCCTGACCATCGCCGGAATCACCGGTTCTGTGGGCAAAACCACCACCAAGGACCTGGCCGCCCAGCTCATCGAGCGGCTGGGGCCGACGGTCGCGCCGTACGGGTCCTACAACAACGAGATCGGCCATCCGCTGACGGTGCTGCGGGTCACCGAGGAGACCCGTTACCTGGTACTGGAACTGTCGGCCCGCGGGGCCGGGCACATCGCCCAGCTCTGCCAGATCGCGCCACCCCGGCTCGGAGCGGTGCTGTGCGTGGGGCACGCGCACACCGGCGAGTTCGGCGGGCTGGCGGAGGTGGCCCGTGCCAAGGGCGAACTGCCCGCCGCCCTGCCGCCCGACGGGGTCGCGCTGCTGAACGCCGACGACCCGCTGGTGCTGGCGATGGCGGAACGGACCGCGGCCCGGGTGGTGACGTTCGGCACGGACCCGGGGGCGACGGTGCGCGCGGAAGGCGTCACCGTGGGCGGCGATGGCCGGGCCAGCTTCACCCTGGCAACCCCGGCGGGGACGGCCGCCGTAAAGCTGCGACTGCTGGGTGCGCACAACGTGGTGAACGCGCTGGCCGCCGCGGCGCTCGCCGGCGAACTCGGGATGGGCGTGGCGGATGTCGCCGAAGGCCTGTCCGCGGCCACCAACCGCAGCAAGTGGCGGATGGAAGTCACCGAGCGCCCGGACGGCGTCACCGTCATCAATGACGCCTACAACGCCAACCCCGAGGCGGTGGCGGCCGCGCTGGACACCCTGGCGACCGTGGCCAGGGGGCGGCGCGCCTTCGCCGTGCTCGGCCCCATGAACGAACTGGGCGACGAGTCACCGCGGTGGCACGAGCAGGCCGGTGGCCTCGCCGCGCGGGCCGGGGTGGCGGGGCTGGTCGTGGTGGGCGAGGACGCCGCCCCGATGCTGTCCGGCGCCAAGGCCGAGCGGTCCTGGCACGGCGAGCTGATCGAAGTGCCGGACGCCGACAGCGCGGTTGCCGCGCTCGGGAACCTCTTGGCCCCCGGAGACGTGGTACTGGTCAAAGCCTCGCGCGCGGCCGGGCTGGAACGCGTCGCGCTTGCCCTGACCGGGGAGGCAGCGCAGTGAAGACCATCCTGGTGGCTGGCGGGGTCTCGCTGCTGCTGGCGCTGCTCGGCACGCCACTGGCGATCAAGGTGTTCTCCCGGCGTGGCTACGGGCAGCTGATCAGGGAAGAGGGCCCGGCGGCCCACGTCACCAAGCGTGGCACGCCCACCATGGGCGGGACCGTCATCGTCATCGCGTCGGTGGTCGGGTACTTCGTCGGGAACGTGGCCACCGGCCAGGTCCCATCGGTGTCCGGGCTGCTGGTCATGATGCTGATGGCCGGGCTCGGCTTTGTCGGCTTCATCGATGACTTCATCAAGATCTACAAGCAGCGGAGCCTGGGCCTGCGCAGCAGTGCCAAGCTGGCCGGGCAGGCCGTGGTCGGCGCGGTGTTCGCCCTGCTGGTGCTGCAGCAGCGGTTCGCCGACGGCTACGACATCACCCCGGCCGACGCGCACCTGTCGTTCCTGCGCGACTTCGGCCCCGCCCTGGGGCTGGCACCGTTCGTGCTATGGATCGTCTTCCTGATCGCCGGCACGTCCAACGCGGTCAACCTCACCGACGGCCTTGACGGCCTGGCGACCGGGTCCGCCTGCCTGGTCCTGGCCGCCTACGTGCTGATCGGCAACTGGCAGCTCCGCAACGACTGCACCAGCTTCCTTGCCCCGCGCTGCTACCCGGTGCGCGACCCGCTGGACCTGGCGGTGGTGGCCGCGGCCGTGCTTGCCGCCTGCTTCGGGTTCCTGTGGTGGAACGCCCCGCCGGCCCGCATCTTCATGGGGGACACCGGGTCGCTCGCCCTCGGCGGGGTGCTGGCCGGGCTGGCCGTGTGCACGAAGACGCAGCTGCTGCTGGCGATACTCGGCGGCCTGTTCGTGGTGATCGCTATGTCGGTGATCATTCAGGTCGGCTCGTTCAAGATGACCGGGCGCCGGGTTTTCCGCATGGCGCCGCTGCAGCATCACTTTGAACTGCTCGGCTGGGCCGAGACCACCATCGTCATCAGGTTCTGGCTGATCAGCGGCCTGTTCGTGGCCCTGGGCCTGGGCATCTTCTACGTGGAGTGGATGCCCAGATAGCCGATCGGCCCGGTGGCACCGTGCGACGTGGATGCCCAGGTCGGCCGGTCGCTTCCGGCACGCTGGTCCGCGACACGCGGGCGGATTTCCCGCTGATACCCCGGTTCACCGCCGAGACTGGGATGATGGAGCGAGTCCAGGTTGCTTCCAGGCCGGGTGCGCGCGAACCGGGCGGGGTGGCTGCGGCCGACCCGCCCGGTCTCGTGCCCGACTCGCCGGGTCCCCCTTCGCGGCGCGCCATGCTGTTCGCGCTGCTCGACCGGCCGCTCACCTCGTACTACCTGATTCTTGGCATCACCACGCTGCTGCTGGCCCTGGGCCTGGTCATGGTGCTGTCCACCTCTTCGGTGCAGAACCTGGGCCAGGGCGGGTCGCCGTACTCCGGGTTCCAGCACCAGTTGCTCGGTGTCCTCCTCGGCCTGCCGTGCATGTGGCTGGCGGCACGGTCCGGGCCGACGGTGTTCCGTGCGCTGGCCTACCCGCTCATGTTCGCCGCCGTTCTCGGCCTGCTGCTGACTCCGATCGTCGGCGTCGAATACCAGGGCGCCACCCGTGAGCTGATCTTCGGGCCCCTCGTGTTCCAGCCGTCGGAACTGGCCAAGCTGGCCTTCCTGCTGTGGGGGGCGGACCTGCTGGCCCGCAAGGACCGGCTTTCGCACCTGGACGACTGGCGGTACCTGCTGATCCCCCTGCTGCCCGGAGCCGGCATCCTGGCCATGCTGGTGATGCTCGGCGACGACCTCGGCACCACGTTCGTCCTGCTGCTGATCTTCCTGGCGCTGCTCTGGGTGGTCGGCACCCCGCTGCGCCTGTACATGGGGATCCTCGGGCTGATCCTGCTGGCACTGCTGATGCTGGTGGTGGTCGCCAAGTACCGGTCCGACCGGCTCACCCAGTTCTTCGGCCCGCAGGGCAGCCCGGTCGGCCGGAACCAGCAGCCCATCCAGGGCAAGTGGGCGGTGGGGTCGGGCGGCTGGTTCGGGGTTGGGCTCGGCGCCAGCACGCAGAAGTGGGGGTGGGTGCCCGACGACACCACGGACTTCATCTTCGCGATCATCGGCGAGGAACTCGGGCTGGTCGGGACGCTCTGCGTGGCGATGCTCTACGGCGGCCTCGCGTTCGCGGGCCTGCGGGTCGCCCGGCGGGTGGAGGACACCTTCGTCCGGCTCGCGGCGGCCGGCGCCACGATCTGGATCGTGGGCCAGGCGATCGTGAACATCGGCGCGGTGCTCGGGCTGATCCCGATCACCGGCGTGCCGCTGCCGCTGGTCTCGGCTGGCCTGTCGTCGCTGGTGATAACGATGATCGCGCTCGGAATGCTGATGTCATTCGCCCGGCGGGAACCAGGCGCCGCCCAGGCGCTTGCCGAGGCCGGCCACGGCCCGGCGCGCCGCGCCCTAAGCTGGCTGGGCCTGGACCGTAGGCGCGAATGAGCAGAGTGGCCGCACCATCCAGGCCGGAAACCCGCGAACAGGAGGCCTGGCGATGAGTGTGGTACTCGCCGGAGGGGGAACCGCTGGTCATATCGAGCCGGCCCTGGCGGTCGCGGACGCACTGCGCCGGATGGATCCCCGGATCCCGCTCACCTGCCTGGGCACCGAGCGCGGCCTGGAGACCAGGCTGGTGCCGCTGCGCGGCTACGACCTCGCGCTGATCCCACCGGTCCCGTTGCCCCGCAAGCCGACCGCGGAACTGCTCAGCGTGCCGGGACGGCTGGCCCATGCGGTGCGCACCGCCGGAGACATACTTGACCGGACCAGGGCCCAGGTCGTCGTCGGTTTCGGCGGCTACGTCGCCACGCCCGCGTACCTGGCGGCGCGGCGCCGCCACGTGCCCATCGTGGTCCACGACGCGAACGTCCGGGCCGGCCTGGCGAACCGCATCGGCGCGCTGTTCACCCGGCACGTGTTCACCGCCCACCCCGGCACCAAGCTGCCGCACGCCACCTGCGTCGGGATCCCGATCCGCAAGGAGATCTCCGGGCTGAACCGGCTGGCCATGGCGGACAAGGCACGCGAGCACTTCGGCCTGCGGCCCGACCTGCCCGTGCTGCTGGTCACCGGCGGCTCGCAGGGCGCCAGGTCGCTCAACCTCGCGGTGCTCGACGCCGCGGACCAGATCCGTGCCGCCGGGGTCCAGGTGCTGCACCTGCTCGGCCCGCGCAGCGGCCTGGAAGTGCACATGCCGCCGGTCGGCCCGCCCTACGTCACGCTGCCCTTCGTGGACCGGATGGACCTGGCCTACGCCGCCGCCGACTTCGCGCTGTGCCGCAGCGGCGCTCTGACCTGCGCCGAGATGACCACCGTGGGACTGCCGGCCGCCTATGTCCCGCTGCCGCACGGCAACGGCGAGCAGCGGCTGAACGCGCTGCCGATCGAGCGGGCCGGCGGCGGGCTCATCGTGGATGACGCCGCGCTGTCCCCGCAGTGGATCTGCGAGGTGCTGCTCCCGGTCATGCTGGACACCCCGCTCGTCGCGGGGATGTCGGAGGCGGCGTCGCGGCTGGGCAGCCGCGACACCGACGACAGGCTGGCCTACGAGGTCATGAGCATCATCGCGGGCCGGCCCTCCCGCGGTCACGCGGCGCACGGGCGGTGAGCTGACATGGGAAGCCTGGTCAGCCCGGTGGCCCCGGTGCCACTGGCGGAACTGGGCCGGGTGCACTTCACCGGCATCGGCGGCGCGGGCATGTCCGGCATCGCCCGGATCATGATCGCCCGCGGGGTGAAGGTCTCCGGCAGCGACGCCGCGGCCAGTGACCTGCTCACCGCGCTCGCCGGCCAGGGCGCCGACGTGCACGTCGGGCACGCCGCGGAAAACATCGACGGCGCGGACACGCTCGTGGTGTCCACCGCGATCCGCGAGGACAACCCGGAACTGGCCGAGGCGCGGCGGCGCGGCCTGCGCGTCATGCACCGGGCCGCCGCCCTGGCCAGCGTGATGCTCGGCCGGCGCGGGATCGCGGTGGCGGGCACCCACGGCAAGACCACCACCACCAGCATGATCACCACGGTCCTGCGGCACAGCGGCGCCGACCCCGGGTACGTGATCGGCGGGATTCTCACCGAGACCGGCCTGGGTGCCGGCGACGGCAGCGGGGCGGAGTTCGTCGCCGAGGCCGACGAGAGCGACGGCTCCTTCCTGATGCTCGCCCCCGAACTGGCCGTCGTCACCAGCGTGGAGGCTGACCACCTGGACAACTACGCCCACCTCGGCCAGATCGAGGCGGCGTTCGCGGCGTTCGCCCGGCGGATCACCGCGGGCGGGATGCTGATCGCCTGCGCCGATGACCCCGGCGCACGCGCCCTCGCCGCCGGCGCGGCCGCGGACGGAGTGCGGGTCCGCACCTACGGCGAGGACCCCGGCGCCGATTACCGGCTCACCGGCGTGCGCCCGCACGGCATGTCCGTGCGTTTCGGCGTGCTGTCCAGGCCTCAGCAGGACGCCGGCGCGCCGTCGCCGGCCCGGCTCGAGGTCGCCGTCCCCGGCCGTCACAACGCGCTGAACGCAACGGCCGCCTACGCCGCCGCCCTCGAGCTTGGGCTGAGCCCGGGGCAGGCCGCCGCGGGGCTGGCCGCCTATCGCGGCGTGGGCCGCCGGATGGAACCGAAGGGCGAGGCCGCCGGGGTGCTGGTGCTCGACAGCTACGCGCACCACCCGACCGAACTCGCTGCCGACCTCCGCACCGCCCGCGACATCAGGCCGCAGGGCCGGGTCCTCGCGGCGTTCCAGCCGCACCTGTTCAGCCGGACCCGGATCTTCGCGGCGGAGTTCGGCGCCGCGCTCGGGCTGGCCGACGAGGCGTTCGTGCTGGACGTGTACGCGGCAAGGGAGGACCCGGAGCCAGGGGTCAGCGGGCTGCTCATCGCCTCGGCGGTGCCCGGCGGGCGGGCCCATTTCATCCCCGACCGCGCGGACCTCCCCGCCGCCATAGCGGCGGCCGCCCGTCCCGGGGACCTCGTCCTCACCATGGGCGCCGGGGACATCACGGCGCTCGGCCCGCTGATTGTGCAGGCACTGCGGCAACGGGGGGAGCCGCCTGATGGCTAGTCACGGCCACGGCCCGGTGACGGAGGAACCGGGCCGTAGGCCACCGGGGGGTTCCGGGGGGTCGCTCCCCGGGGCTAGCAGCGTTTCCGGGCCGACGCGGCGCTCCGGCGGGCCAGGGCCCGGCACCAGGGACGGCGCACGACCGCGGCAGCGCACCCGCCCCGCGCCCCGCGCGCCCCGGCGGCGCATCCGGTGGCCCTGGCATGGCCGGGGGAGACTGCCACGGCCGCACTGGAAGGCGGTTTTCTTCGCGGGCACCGCGGTGGTGATCGTCGGTGTGATGGCCTGGGCGCTGCTCGGCTCCTCACTGCTGGTGGTGCGCTCGGTCCGGGTCGCGGGCAACGGCAAGGCGGTCTCCGCCGGGCAGGTGCTCGCCGCCGCCCGGGTGACCCTCGGCCAGCCGCTCATCTGGGTCGATGACGGCGCCATTTCCCGCCGGGTGGAGCAGCTCAGGCAGGTGCAGTCGGCCCAGGTCAGCAAGGCCTGGCCAACCACGCTGGTGATCACCATCGAGTTGCGCAGGCCGGCCTTCGCGCTGCCGGTACATGGCGGTTACGCCTTGGTGGACCCCTTTGGCGTGAGCATCCGCAATGTCACCCGCAAACCGCCGGGCCTGCCCGTGCTGACCGTGAACACCACAAGCAGGAGCCTGCGCGGGAGCCCGGCGGTCCGCGCCGCCGCGGCGGTGCTGGGCGAACTGCCGCGGCGAATCGCCAAGCAGGTGCGCGGCGTGACGACCGGCGGGCCGAACGACGTGTCGGTGCAACTGGCCAATGGATCCGTCGTGGTCTGGGGCGGCGCCGAGCGGGGGCGAATCAAGGCCAAGGAACTGCGGATTCTGATACGCCGGCATGCCCGGGTCTATGACGTAAGTGGCGTCGGCACAGCAATGACCCAAGGCTGACGCGGAGCCTGATTCGGAAGCTGATCTGGTTCCGCGATGGGCACCGAGGAAAGTGGGTCGCAGACCTGGGCCGGGGTCGTGGGGTCCGGGGGCTCGGCCCCCGGGCAAATACGGCGGGCCGCGGCGAAGCTGATTAAAGATCAGCGAGCATGCTGACTCGCCACGGGCGTGGCGAGTTGACCCAGGTTCTGGGCAACCCTACTGTCCGTATCAATCGTCACCATAGCATAACTCTAAATCTCAGGTTGAGAGTGAGGGTTTTGACTCACGGGAAATCGCGGAATTGCCCGGCCGTCACTGCGGGGGTGCACTCCGGCGGCCCGCGGACGCGGCCGATTCCCGGTGTGAGCGGATTCCCCGGCCGCACTGGCAGCAGGGCAGGAACACGATAGCGGCAGACAAGCGGAAAGGGCCCTCCTCGTGGCAGCACCGCAGAACTATTTGGCGGTCATCAAGGTCGTCGGTATCGGCGGGGGCGGCGTCAATGCCGTAAACCGGATGATCGAAGAGGGGCTCAAGGGCGTTGAGTTCATCGCGATCAACACGGACGCGCAGGCGCTGCTGATGAGCGACGCCGACGTCAAGCTGGACGTCGGCCGTGAACTGACCCGCGGGCTCGGTGCCGGCGCCAACCCTGACGTGGGTGCCAAGGCCGCCGAGGACCACCGTGAGGAAATCGAGGAAGTCCTCAAGGGCGCGGACATGGTCTTCGTCACCGCGGGCGAGGGCGGCGGCACGGGCACCGGCGGTGCTCCGGTCGTGGCCAACGTGGCGCGGTCCCTCGGCGCGCTCACGATCGGCGTGGTGACCAGGCCGTTCGGCTTCGAGGGCAAGCGCAGAGCGTCCCAGGCGGAGATCGGCATCGAGCGGCTGCGCAGCGAGGTCGACACGCTCATCGTGATCCCCAATGACCGGCTGCTGTCCATCTCGGACCGCCACGTCAGCGTGCTCGACGCGTTCAAGGCGGCCGACCAGGTGCTGCTGTCCGGTGTCCAGGGCATCACCGACCTGATCACCACGCCGGGCCTGATCAACCTGGACTTCGCCGACGTGAAGTCGGTCATGTCCGGTGCCGGCTCCGCCCTGATGGGGATCGGTTCCGCCCGGGGGGACGACCGCAGCGTGGCCGCCGCGGAGATGGCCATCTCCAGCCCACTGCTCGAGGCGAGCATCGACGGCGCGCACGGCGTGCTGCTGTCCATCCAGGGCGGCTCCGACCTAGGGCTGTTCGAGATCAACGAGGCGGCCCAGCTTGTCGCCAACTCGGCGGCGCCGGACGCCAACATCATCTTCGGCGCGGTGATCGACGACGCTCTCGGCGACGAGGTACGGGTGACCGTCATCGCGGCCGGGTTCGACGAGGCGGGCACGCGTCACGTGCAGCCCGCGCAGCCGGCCCTGGCCCGCCCGGGCCTGGACACGCGTGGCTCGGTCCCGGAAGCCGCCTCCTTTTCCGGTAGCAGCGACTTCGGCACCAGCAACGGCCACTCCACTGGCGGCCACGCGCTCGATGCTGCGGCGGATGAGCGCGTGGTGGAGGAGAGCGTGGCGGCCGGGCCGGCCGCCCGCGTGACCGACCCGCCAGGAGCCGCGCCGGATCCCGGCGCAGTCCCGCTCGAGGACAGCACCCGGCTTGCCGGCGACGCCGAATCCGAAGACCCGGCCGACGAGGATGCCGAGCCGGTGGCCGCGGCGGCGGTACCCGCGCGGCACCGGGCCGACCCCGGCGCTGCGGCACGCATGTTTGACGCGGCTACGACCCGCCGGCGCAGCGTCGTGTTCGAAGAGGACGACGAGCTGGACGTGCCGGACTTCCTGAAGTAGTCCGGCTTGGCGGGTAGCGGGCGAACAGGTGCCGCCCCCCGCGCTTTCGCCTTCGGCTCTTTTGCGCTGCGGGGAGCGGCATCTGCCCGCCCGCCGGTGGCCGCACTCCGTCCGGCCCGTGAGGAGGGAGAGCGAGAGGTGGTTCGGGGCTGGTGTGCGCCGGGGTGATGATGTGGGTGTGACGGACGTGGAAGAGCGGCGGGCGGAACTTGGCACACGGCTGGCCGCGTTGCGGGGGCGGATCGGGGATGCTTGCGTGGCGGCGGGGCGGGATCCGGGCGAGGTGACGCTGGTCGCGGTGACCAAGACGTTTCCCGCGTCGGACGTGCGGCTGCTCAGCGAACTTGGTGTGCGGGATGTGGGGGAGAACCGGGACCAGGAGGCGGCGCCTAAGGCAGCCGAATGCGCGGATCTTTCCCCGGAACTGACGTGGCATTTCATCGGGCAGCTTCAGACCAACAAGGCCGCGAGCGTGGTTGGTTACGCCGCGGTGGTGCATTCGGTGGACCGGCTCAGGCTGGTGCGCGCGCTGGGCACGGCGGCCAGGAAGGCACGCCGGACCGTCACCTGCCTGGTCCAGGTCAGCCTGGATGAGGACGAGCAGCGCGGCGGCGTGCCCGAGCCTGAGGTGGCCGCGCTCGCAGGCGCCGTAGCCGGGGAGGAGGGTCTGCTGCTTGGCGGCGTCATGGCGATGGCGCCGCTCGGCGTGCCCGCCGCCGAGGCGTTCGCGCCACTTCCGCGAATCGCCGGCGCGGTGCGTGCGGCTTATCCGGAGGCCGTCATAGTGTCGGCGGGAATGAGCGGCGATTTGGAAGACGCCATTGCGGTCGGCGCGACACACGTTCGCGTCGGTAC
>Ga0207664_10001708_pt1 | contig 14468 bp, 12 predicted proteins | sample LARL83metaG_FD_184349 | JGI IMG/M metagenome (GOLD analysis project Ga0207664, IMG submission 184349) | Corn, switchgrass and miscanthus rhizosphere microbial communities from Kellogg Biological Station, Michigan, USA - LAR L8-3 metaG... | ecosystem: Host-associated > Plants > Roots >...
TGAGTCGAGGACAGATTGAGCAAGGATGCTTGCAGGTCGCGGGTCAGGTTGACGACGCCAAAAACAGGATTGTATTGCGTGTTGATCGCAGCGAAGTATCGCGTAATGGAAGCGGATACGCCCCACAATCCTTCAAGCTGGTTAGTATCAAGGTTCTTCATGGCGGCGGCCATACGCATGGCCCGGTCATTGCTTTTCTCGAATATTATCGCCTTCTCCTGAATCCTGCCCTTGCTATCCTTGATTTTGGCGACGACGACATTCTTTCGCTCCTTGTAGAGCGGGTCGGCCCGTTCCTCCACCAGGCCTGTTTTCTCATTGTAATGCCGCTGCGGTACATTTTCGAATGTCCAGAAATCAGGATTAGGATTCAGCTTGGCGAGTCCGGCCAGGGATACGGCAACCCTGTTCTTTTCCCCGCGCACGATCGCACGTTCACGCTGCAAAGCAATATTGGCAAGGATATCTACCACTTTCCGCTTGGAACCGGTCCGGTGTTTAGTCTCTTTCCCTTTGATTGAGAAACCTTGCCCTATGCCCATGCCGCCATCGTTATCCTCGCGCATAAGCGGCACGTAATGCTTGAACATGTTCTTCCACGAATCGGCGGTGGCTTGGTCAATCAGGCCATAGGAAAGGTATGTGTCCCGCGTCTTGGCAATTACGGCATCAACCTGCTTGGCCGTGTTTTCCAGTGCTTTGCGTTTGTCTGCAGGAAGGTTCGCAAGGTAATCCTTTGCATCTTTGGTGGTCATGCCGGAGCCGCCATCTTGCATATCAGGATCGTTAGGGTTGCGGGCTGCTATTAATTTATTGGCCTCTTCGGCATGGCGAGCATGCAGGTAATCGTCAACGTCTTTTACCGTTTGGCCCCGGAGTTTCATGCCCATCATGATCGGTTTGAGTTCGCGATTTACGAAGTCTTGCGTGCGCTTCGCCGCCCTGCCGTGGAATAGCTCTTCCTGCAAGTAGGTGTTCCACTGGTCAGCCAGTTTCCCGCTGGTGGTCTGAATTTCTGCTACGACCCGCTTCAAATCGATGTGTTTATTCTGAAGTTTGTATATCAGGTTATCGAGTTTGGACGGTTCGGGGGAGTTCCAAGAAGGATCGAAGGGAGCGTTGGATTGTTCTAATTGTATGCCGCCTTCCCCTGTGGTTTTTCCGAAGGATTTACCCTTATTTTTGCCAATATGCGCTTTCCCTCCTTGATCCACGGCTCCACGCAGGAAACCTTCGGCAATCAGGTCGCTGGCATTACCGGCAATTAAATCCGAAGCAGATCCATATGCAAAAAGACTCTCAGCCCCGGTTCGCCGCGCAAATCGTCTTAAAGCGGCTCTTGCCAATATCGGATTGGTGAATGTGGAGGAGGGTATTTCAGCGATGGATCTCACTCCTGAGAGTCCGGAAACACCTATAAGAGTTACCCATCCATCTTTTTGGAAGGACTTCCCGATAGTTGCTACAACGCTCGGATTGGGAACGGGCTTACCAATATAGACGCTTGGTTTTGAGGCTTTCAGGAGATTGTCTTCGGAAAAATGTTTGCTGATTACTTTTGCAGATATCCGGCTATTAGGGATCATGATCTGCGCGTACTTGTTCGAGTTAATGATTACGTGCCCCTTAAATCCGGATATCAGTTTTGCCATGTTTCTTGTCGCTGTGATATCGGTATCGCTTGGGGTAGGGTTGCCAGATGGATGGTTGTGTAGCATCCAGTAACCGTCTGCTCTGGAGGATTGCATCATATCCTTGATCCAGGTCACACCTTGTTCGGTGGACATGTCCTTAGGAAATATAGGAGTAGTGCCGGGAAGGCGAGCCGTCACGCCGGAAGCGTGAACAATTTCAGTGCCTTTGGTGAAGAAGATGCGGAAAGTTTCGTACTTCGGATTGCGGTAAACCTGGGCTATTTCGGCAAGTTGCTCGGGGGAGTTGATGGTTTTTCCGATGAGGGCAGAAACACCGTGTGTTTGTATGCTTTGTGCAATCCCATTTGCGAGGATACGTCCACCCCGTTCACGTAGTATGGGGCTTGGATTCCCCCGCACAGGGATAGTTTGCTCGGTTTCGGGCTTCTTTTGGCTGGATATTTCATGTGATTTATCATATTCGCTTGATTTCTGTTTTGCAAGCGGTTTAATGGTCTCACTGATCTGGTGCAATAAATCTGCGGTTGCGGGATCTGATTTGCGCACAGCGCCAGCTTGTAAGCGGAACCATTTCGATTCGAGGTCAGTATCTGCGCGTTTACCGCTCATTACTTCTTTGGCGCGAGCAATTGCATTATTGATGCTGCGTTCCTTGCCTACCTGTTTAGCAGCTGCTCGGCGCTTGATGAGGGATTCCAGGAGAGGCCGGATAGGGTGAGCCTTCGGTGTGCCTTCCGCTTGCCCCTGTTTGGGAGCGGCTACAGGCTTAGTTCCTGGCTCGGATTGGACTAATGTTGTTTTGGTATCTTGTGTTTCGTCCAGTGGTTTATTGGGTAAAGTTGCCTGTTTTTTTGGTAACCGTGGATTGGCTGCGTCCACCATTGGTGCTGTTTCATAACCCTCATCATCTTTGATACGCACTCGATGTTCAACATTCCCGTTCCCTTGCAAAACTCCGTACGCAAGTACGGTGCCAGATCGAGTTTCCCCTGAAGGACCCTTGTATTCTATACGTGACCCAACTTTAGGGAGCCCCACTTTCTCTGCTGCTTGTGCGCCAGCCTTTTCCACTTGTTCTTGAGTGGGTTGATGTACGTTGGCATCACGCTCCACCATCGCATCAGCAACAGGCCGAATTTCGACCGTGCCGCTTGGTCCCGCCACATGTTTGGCCGCCTGAATGACAGAATGGCTGCCATCAGTCGCCACATCCTGGATAACGTTCCCGTTTTCATCACGGGCAGTCACAGCATGGGTAGCGTCGGCTGGCTTCTCATCAATGCCATAGCCGAGTGCCGCCCCCATTTGACCGTTTATGGCGGCATGCAGGGTAGCATCGTCACGATATAGAAGTGTTCCTCGCCCCGGTACTTCGGCAGACTTAACGCCTAGAGGTAATGCATCCGGTAAAGGTTCGCCCGGAGTGATCAATACGCCGGGTTTACGTCCATCGGCTAGCGCATTGAGTTGTGCGTTGAGCGTTTCTACGGGTTCGGGAGTCGGCTGATCCGGTGCGTTATCCATTTTGTTGGCGTCAACAACATGGTCTGGTTCCTCAAATATGCTGCTTTGAATAGAATCTGAGCCAGTGGCTGCATCGGGATTAATATCCCTTGCCTTATCCTTGCCGGTGTCTATGATTCGCTGTACGGCGTCTGGCGTCGATTCGGGGGTATTATTGATGATCCCCTGATTCGCCCTGCGGTCAAGTTCGGCTTGTGCCGCTTCCTTTGCTTTCTTGCCGCCACGCTCTGCGGTGTACTTGAGAACATTATCCGAAGTCTGATTAATGGGTTTACCGAGCAGCATTCCGGACCCGCCACCGAGTACACCGCCGCTGAGTGCGCCCATTGCGCCACCGAACAAGGTATCTTTTATATTCTCTTTGGTCGTCGGATTGTCTCCGGCCGCCAGTTGTTCTATGGGATTCTGCGCGAGCTCTTCTGAGCCTTCGATAGCAGCGCCTTTGACGGCACCTTTCCCAATCGAACCGGCTAGCGTTGTCGCGGCAAACTTCTCTGCCATTTTTGCCCGGCCCTGCTTGGTCATCGCAGCAAGTGCCCAATTCTGAGGACCGAATGCGGTTTCTATCCCAGCAACAGCCGCCGCTCCCATTGCTGCAATAGCTTTGGATTTGGCTGATTGTTCAGCAGCCGGATCATTGAGTATTTGCTTGTCCCGGATCCCGCCGTAGGAAGGTAGCGCAGCGATTGCAGCTGGGCCGAGCCATGACACGACTTGACCGGCAGCGGCTACCAGAGGGGCAGCAGGTCCGGCGAGCGGGGAGAGTGCGGTAATGCCCTGGCCGACAGCTCGCGCACCAACCATTCCGGCCATTGATGGCGCTGCATTGCCTGTGCCTTCAGCAATGGCGGTACCGGGCTTAGCGGCTATATCTTCGAGGCTATTTACTGCGGTAGGATTTGCATCGATAACCGCTTGGCCGTACTGCTTGGCAGGATTATTTGGACTGGCACCAAGATAATCAGCCGCTACTTGACCGGCACCCTTGATGTTCTGTCCGATCGTTCGGCCAGCAGAGTTGATAAATCCGCCTTCCTCGGGCACAGGTTCGGCAGAGGTAAACGCTCTTAAACCAATCGCATTGTTGCGCTGTATCCTGGCTGCGTTTGCGGGTTGTGTCGGTTGAGTCTGCGCTTGGTCGGCAATGCTTCGTTTGGGCGTGAGCATGGACAGGCCAGCTTGTGCAGCACGAGGTATTTGAGCGAGACTGATATTATCTATCAGGCCATTTAACTTTCCATCGGAAACATAGGCTTTTGCCTTGGTGAACGTGGAAGCATTCGGGTTTAGATGCGCCTCATTACTCCTGATAGCAGACGCCATGTCCTCGTCTGACATTCCATCGGGGAATTCAAGGGTATTCCCCCATGCTTCGACACGTTGCACCATTATTTGAGCCTCAGAAATGAAAAAACCGCCCAAAGGCGGTTTGATTTGTTCGTGTTGGGGTGTTTATCTACAACCGTTACCTTTGAATCGCCATGCGACCACAGTTCCGCTACTATTTATTTCAAATGTGTTATCGCAATTCATGCTTGCCGCACCACCCCCGTACATAACGAAGCGGTTATAGGAGGGAACGCCTATCTGTAATGGCATTGGATATGGAACAGTCCTGGAAGATGAGTATCTTAAATATTTCACTCCATCAAGTTCATATTCCCTATCGGGTGGCCCCCACCACCGCACCAAAAAGGACTCGTCTTCACCAAGAAACAAGTCCATTTTTTCTTTATAGCGAGTTTTGGCTTCCTTGTTTACGCTGGGCGTAGCGCACCCTGAAAACAGGAAAACCGCCATTACACAGATCAATAACTTTTTCATATCGTCCTCTCAGTATCACTATAGGCGATATTAATCGAATTTGCCAGTTTTAGGATTGAATACGCGAGTAGTGCTTTTTGGCGGCGGCGGTGTATCTAAGCCGCCCTCAAGTTGACCGGCTAAATCAGTAACTTTTCCGGCAATGCCGCTGTTGTCACCGAGCGGATCAAGTGTTTTTCCGACTAATCCGGCAGCTACTTTGAGGCCTGTCGTACCAAAGAGAGGCTTACCATCCGCCCCTTTCAGTGCCCTATGACTGCCGTCGGACATTACCGCGACAATGCCTTGTGCAGTCTCAACAGTTTTTTGAACCTTGGGAGCGGTATTTCCACCACCTTTCCCGCCAGGGCTGCGCCCCAATCCCCCGCCAGAACCGTATACCTTCGCCTTCGCCCGACTTTCTTCTGCATTTGCGGTATGCGCTTCGGCCTGTGCATTTGCGACTTTCGTTTTGTTTTGCATATCCATGAACTTTTCAGGGTCCATTGTTGACGCGACCATGTTTCTTACGTCCATCACCCGCTCACCCGTACCATCAATATTAATTTTCCATCGGTAGTCGTTCGGGTTATCGGGTTCGACTTTTGTCGGCCTGTCCGCGAGATTTATCCCGCCCTGCTTGAGACTATTGATTGCGCCATCAACATTATTGTTGATCAAGTTCATAGCTCCATCCAGGATCCCGCTTTTCTTGGCTTTATATATGACTTCTAGCCACGGCGTAATCTTGTCACCCAGGCCGTGCACAGCCGCTGCTGCCGCGATAGCATTAAGTTTGTCCGGTTCGTTGGCCAGGTTGCCAAACATCATTTGCTTTACGATTTCCTGTCGCGGGTTCATGGGTGTTTGTGGTTCTGCCGGTGCAGCTTGTGCCAGTGCCGATGCGCCAAGTCCAGCGCCTTGATAGGCTGCAGCGGGGTTGTTCGCCAACGTGCCCACATTGGGCAATGTTGCCGAGGATGGACCGGGCCCAGCTAATCCGGCCTGATTCGCCATTGCTGGGGCAGGCTGTACTACAGGTTTGTTGGTTTCGCCAGCCTGAAAAATGGGGATAAGGGAATTGTCGAATCCCTCGTAATCCGCACCTTTGCTTCCACCACCGCCGCTCCCGCTCCCGCCACCACCACCACCCTTTCCTGTCCGAGCGGCTATCGCTTCTTCACGAATACGGTTTGCTTCTTCTCCATTATCCACCCTTCCACCGTAGTACATATTTTGGAGTTGAAGTTGTTGCATGGTTTGTGCGCCCTGTGCTGCCCCGCCCGCCAATCCTCCCAAGAAAGCAAGTCCGCCGCCCATTATTGAGTCTCCTGTTGTTCATTAGCTATTTGTGGTTTGCGCTTTAATCCACCGGCATTGATCCGGTGTATGAAGTCCTCGCCCACCAGATCTACCGCAGCCTTGTTAAGAATCGCTTCGCCGTTTGATACCCGGATGGGTTGCACGCCTTCAATGCTGGCAGGGATTGAATCACTAGTGCCGTCACCTGGACCTTCAATCATGCCGCCTTCGTCGTAGTGTATTTTCGATAACCCGCCACGTCTATTACCGAAATGTTTCATTCGCATGCGATGGATGCCGTAATTTTGGACCATCCCCCCTTTTCGAACGGGGATAGGCATCATCTTCGCCATCGCCATCATCCCGCCAAGTTGCCCTAAACCCTGCCCGAGACCACCCATAGCCGCCTGTTGCTGGCCCCATGCATTGAGCTGGCTTTGATACTGGTTGCCCATCAAGCTGCCAGCGCTGCCATATGCACCAGCTGCGCCGCCATACAGCCCAGCTGCAGTATTCACCCCAGCATTATTCATGTTCGCCCCGGTAGCCATATTCCCCACGGCAGCATTCCCGCCATTCAGCGCGAGCGAATCAGCCGCAAGTCCGGTGTTGGGCATATTGCGCCCGAACTGTGCCGCCCCCTGGCGCAGCGCCATACCCTGCATGATGGTGTTATTCCTGGCGTTATTCATTGCGCCGGCGGTATCTTTTGCCTGTGCCAGATTCGTTTCGTTATTGATTGCCGCGAACTTTCCTGAGTTCGGGTTGACGCCCATCCGTTCCATGTTTCGCTGGTTAGAGTCTAGGGCGCCTCCGTAGGCGCTGGTAACATCGGCCCCGGCCTGACTCGCCATCAGCGCTTGCCGTGCGGGTGAGTCGAAATTCTGAGCATCCGTCACCATTTGATTCTCGACCGGCTGGAACATCGTCTTGTACTGGTTCCACTGGTCGTCGGCACGCGCCGTGTTCGTATCGGCGGATTGAATCTGTTGCTGGGCTATTTTGGCTATAAGAGGATCTTGCTGTGCGGCTCGCGCTTGATTCCATGCGAGCTGCTGCTTGGCAAGGTCTACCTGTTGCTGTCCAATTTCAGCATTCGCCGCGGCTGATTGGCCTATGAGCGGATCGGGCGGCGGCGGGGAACTTGAGCAGTAGCAGATATTGGGATTCAGGAACTCAACGTCCCCATGTAATCTTTTATTCGTCTTCATGGAAATTCCCTGGAAATGGACTTACTCTATAAAGTAGCTCACGATGTAGGTTTATTTGTCTCTCTTGTTCCTTGAAAATGGCGTCAGCAAGCTCTCGGCTAAGGCGCTGCACGTCTGTTTCTGATAGAGAGGAATCGACTTCTACTCTTGGTGGCGCTGGATTACACATGTTCAACCTCCAATATTTTGTTCAGTCCGTTTTCAACGTGTTTGTAGCCGAGCATTCGGAAGAAACGCCCAGCCTTGTTCACAGTCTTGACGCTCACGTTTATTTCCCTAACTCCCAAAGATTTCAGCGCATCTTCGCAGTAGGCGATAAACTTTCCCGCCATCCTGCCCTTGCGCGCCTCCGGTAGAAAAAATAAGGTGTCTTCGGTAGCAATAAGGGTTTGAGTGTGGGCACTTGGGGATAGGTACATCGCGCAGTTGCCCAGCAACCTACCTTCGCATCGCAAGGTGAACAGAATGAACCGTCCGGCCCGTTCATACCGTATAAAGGTCTGGTAATCAGGGTTGAAGGGCAATCCGTGCCGGTGCGCTTCGGTTTCCTGCCAGTGCGCCAGGTGCAGCGGTCGCATTTCCGGCATAATTTGTTCCATACGTTCCACGGCAAATATGAAGTCGTCGCATTCCATCGACTGTATCTTTTCGATTGCGCTGGCAGGAACAACGGTCGGCAGTTGACCGAAAAGCATGTAAATATCCGCCGCCAGATCAGGGGTCAACGGCCTGCCGATATTGGCTTTCAGTATGTTTATAAGATGGTTGCTCATCAGCTATCAAACCTCGTAATGAGTTGGTCCAGGGCATCGCGTACCGTATTGGTGTATGCAAAGAGCGCTTGGCATTCGGCTTGTGTTGGCGTAGAGGAAAAGGTCAAAGGCGGTTCGGCAGGAATAGGTATTGCATTGCCCCGCCGTCCCAGCATTATTTCAAATATCGTTTTTTCCCAATCTGGCGTACCTGTGGGCACTCCCGGTTTCTTGATGGCTGTTGATACCGGCTGCCCGGTCATCAGGTCCGACTCGAATACGATCCCGTTATTTATCGTGCCGAATGCTGAAAGCCGGTCATTATTATTGGTATAAGCGACACTTCCTTTAACGGTCGTCGTACCGCTTGCTGCTACCGTATCGTTGCGATTCGTGTAAGCCAGTGAACCGGATACGCTCGGATTTGTTACCGTTCCGCTTGCCGCGCAAGTGTCATTCGCGTTGGTCTTGGCGAGGCTACCTGTTACTGTTGTTGTCCCTGTCGCCGCTATGGTGTCGTTGGCATTCGTCCGAGCCAGAGTGCCAACTACCGGCACCGTCCCCGAAGCAGAAACCGTATCGTTATTATTGGTGTACGCCAGTGATCCGGTTATTGCCGATCCGACTGAACCACTTGCGCTTACCGTGTCATTCGCATTGGTTTTTGCGAGTGAACCGGCAACAATTGGTGAGCCGCTGGCGGAAACCGCGTCGTTTGCATTTGTTCTGGCCAGGGTACCGGTTACAGTCGTCGTACCCGAAGCTGCAACGGTATCATTGGCATTCGTCCTGGCAAGCGTGCCGGTGACTGTGGTTGTGCCGCTTGCCGCTACCGTGTCATTCTTGTTGGTGTAGGCAAGCGTGCCGGTAACACTCCCGCCAGCCGCAAAGTTCGCTCCAATGTACAGTCTTGGCGGCTCGAACAAACGCCATCGATCTTGATATGCCTGCCATATCTCGCCAGCCGCGAAGGCTCGGCTCCATATGGAAACGTTATCAATTTCGCCATTCCAATACCCATATGACCCCCCCGCACCTTTACCTATAAAGACTTCTTGGGGAAAGGTTGGTGCGGTCGCCGTTGCGGATGCTACGAGAACCCCGTTTACGTAAAGATTACGGTTGGTTCCGTCGAACGTGCCTACTACAAAATCTCGCTGCCCTATTACCTGTTGCCCGCCAATACATCCTTCCAGCGAGGAATTGTTGATAATGACGGCGTACTTTGATGCTGTATTGCTGCCTAAATAAAAATTAGTCGCGTAATCAGTTTCCGCTATGCGGGAATAATTAGTATTGAGCGCTGCTGGTCTTACCCACGCCATTACTGTGAGAGTAGATAGCGCGGGAATCTTGTTTGCGGAATAAAGACCCTGGCTTGATCCGTCAAAATGGAGTGACTTGCCCCACGGCGTTATTACTGTGGTGGGTGGAGATGCGCCCGGCGCCGTGGATGAGTTATTACCGTTTACTATGTCGCGCGCGAATACCTCCCCGTCCATCAGGGAGTAAAACTGTGCATAGTTCCGGTACGCCTGAACTATTCTCGCCTGTGGTCCGGGGGATTTGTAGAACTTGCCCCGCCGCGTTAATAGGGCAATCGTCATTGCGTCAGGCTACAGTGGTGAGTTCGCTCAGATACGCTTCAACGGTTACTGATTGGCCGGTATTACCCGTAAATTCGACTTCCAGGCACATGATAGAGGGATCGATGGGGAAACCCACTTCAGTTGGGTAACTCGCAACCGTGCCGCCCCCGATCGTAGCAATGGTTTTCCAATCCGTGCCCGCGCTTCCCGCCGCCGGCAGGGTTGCGTTGTGAGCAATGAGGACATTGCAGACACATTGCAGCGTCGGCGCTGTTCCGCCATTGGTCATTTTGATGGTAAGGAAGCCGCCACCCTGTACTGCGTTCATGTCCAGGCGCCCGCGCTGAGGGGTTGCTGGGACACATGCCACGCTGGCCAGAATTGTACGGGCGTTTTTTGTGAGTGCCATTGTTACGCTCCTATAATAGTTGGTTGCCGGAAGCGTCACGAACCACGCGCGCAATATCGTTCGCTAGTGTCAGCCTGCCGAGTTGAGAAACTGAGCGCGGAATATTGTGGGTAGCCAAGGCGATAAAGGAGGATTTGTTATCAGCGCTTAAGATTCCGGCCGTTTCCCAGCTGTCAAGGAGCGTCATGTTCTGAGGTTTGGAGAGGTCAATCCCGGTTGATGCCCCGCTCAGCACATCGCGGATTCCGAGCGCCGAAGCACGCAATGGCGAAGCTGTTGCAGCGGCGGTGTCCTCTATTACAGCCCTCATGCCTGTGGATGCGGCCCAGGTAGCCAGATCAGCGCGCTCGATTTCGCCTACTACTGCCACTGTCGCAGCGTTATAGAGTGCGGACACACCCTCATCATTTTTAGCAGTTATCAAAGGTGCGTAGCCGAGTGCTGCCGGGTCGTTTTTTAGTTCGGCAAAAAGTATTTCGTCAAAGGTCATAATTTCCTCGCATCATTAAACGCAGCATTCATTGCGTTGGCATCGTCCATTACCTTGTCGTACACGGCTTTGTCGAAGAATCCTTTGGGCAGGTAAGTGCCCTGTACCAGATTCAAGTACGATTGCTTGCAGTGTTCCGCCCCCACGAATGGCCGGCCTATGGTATTGAGCGCGATTTCACAGACTCGGTACTGCCAGATGTAGTCAAGCCGGTAACACCTTGACGAGAGGGTTTCCAGCGGCGAACCCTTAATAAACGCATTCAGGAATAGATCAAGGGTATAAACCACATGGAAAGCCCAATCAGCCGCGGCTTGCCACACGGCTTACGGATTGCCTTCTGTAATAACGAAACTTGACACGGCTACAGGTTGGCCAGAAACAATGCTGGTCGTAGTCAGGTTGAGGTCTGATCCGCTTGTGCCCACGTCGCCATCCAGGCAAAAAGTAGAACTGGCATTCGTGATGCGAAACCATGATGCGGTTCCGGTAGCCGCGGCATTGTTATTGGCTATGGAATTAAGTGTTAAAACGCCACCCGATGCTGATGGCGCAAACGTGGCGTTACAGGTGAGTTGCGCAAGCAAGGTCGTTGCCGTGCCGCCCGTTGCCGGGCGTGCGCCGTTGTAGATGCTGAGCAATGCACTGGCGCCTGCCGCCGTGGTGATGGCGTTCAACATCGCATTTCGGATTGTGCTGCTATAGGCTAAAGCCATTTCTTTTCTCCATAAAAAAAGCCGCTCTAGGCGGCTCGGTTGCTAAGTTGCGTTCGGTTTTATGCTTGTTTCAATCCATCCATCGTTTCTGCAAGTACGACTCCCGTTACTTTCACGTTGCCCGATAGCACCACCTCCACGTTATCGGCCTTGTAACCGGCAGGAAGCCTGAATGCGCGGGTATTGGTCACGCTTCGGGATAGTTTCAGTTCGTCATTCGCCCACAGCTGGAACTGCAAAGCGTCTATAGAGAGAACGGGGAGTGGCAACATTTCATCCCCGCCCACTTCGTATTCACCCAGCGCGGGGTCCGCTAGGCCATCATTCATGGCGTTGTTCGTAATCAATAACTGGTTGGCCGCTACGATTCCGTCAAATGCGGCTTGTGATCCAGCGCTTTCCGCTTCCGTCATGGAAAAGTCCGCGTCGATCTTGGCTGAACCATAATTCATCGGCGAAGGCGCGAGAAATCTTTTGCTCCACCATTCATAGGAAAGCTTCGTTCCAACATCGCCTTCCCATTGATAGATTTTCTTGTCGGTAGCCACATAGAGCAGTCCAGTCCACGGATCGGCCCATATAGCGGTAATATTCTGATTAATCTTTAGAAAGGATGCCGGTTCAGCCTTGTCGATCACGAACATCAGACTGCTGCCATTGGCCGAATAGCCAGCGTAATACCGGTTATTAGCCGACGTGGCGATAAAGGTATCGGGATTAAGATCAGACCACTCAACCTGAGTGAATAAATCCTTGGTATCAACGTCTGATGTTGCGCCATTTATAATGTATGTATTCGCGGCAATGATAACCAGGCCTTGCGGTGCAGCATATCCGACTCCGAAAACAAAGCTCGCCACACTGCGCTTGGACATGCAGGGCCACGCCACACCGAGGTTATTCATGCCCCCGCCCATCGTTACCGGGTCAACGCCGGTAATGGTGAAGGGATTGCCCATCGTCATTCCGACAAGCGTTGTGCCATTCACCCCGATTGCCACGATATCCTGGTCATAGGATTGCTGGTAAGCAATGGGCCAAGCGTAGGGCTTGAACGGTTCCGAGAAACAAACGGAGTTTCCGAAAAAGCCGCATGCAATGCCGTTTGCCATGATGATGATTCCGAGCATATTGGCGGGAGGCATGAGCCAATTGGTCGTCGGGAGGACTTCGCCCAGCGCTGCCGTGGTGTCGGGTATCGTGTCGCTGTAGGTAGTTGTCGCTACCGCGATAGTCACCAAGTAGTGGTATTCGGTATCAGTCGTGGAAGTCAGCGTGCGGTAAATCCGCTTGGTCATGTCGGCTGTGTTGTGTGGTGCTACTCTCGCCCACGTTCCGCCACTGGTATAGGTTTGGGTGGTCGACAGGATAATGACAACTTTGCTGGTTACTGAGTCGACGCTGTAAAGCGTAAACGTGGCGTTTATATCCGTCATGCCCGTCACGGCGGCAAATGTGATTGTTTCGCCGGCGCGCAGCCCGAAAACGGTATCCAGGGTTATCTGCACATATCCCGTCGACGGCGCATCTTTAACCGCGGCTGATACTGTGCCGCTATTGGGCGGCGCGGCATCCATTGCCGATAGCGCCCAGGTATCATCAACCTTCCCGGTTGTGACTGCAGAAACAGGAGAAGGCGCGGATTCTTCGCCCCAGGGCGTGACAAAAGTATAGGCGTAGGAGCGGGATATTGTCGCGCCAGTCCCGCCCGATGGTGTCACGGTTGCTTTGGTAACTGGCGGGGTTACGCCCAGCACAAAGCATCCCGAAGGGTATGGGCCTGTGCCGGCGGTCGCTGTATCGTAGTCTGATGTTCGCGGTTCGCCGTCGCCGGTATAGTAGAAGCGTCTTGACGTGTTCCCGGCAATCGGGGAACGTGCCACGTCCACATCCTTATCCCAGGCCAGCCACTTTTCATTGCCGTCCTTTTCCATCCGGAACATGGAAACAATATCGTTATTAATGACCGGTGCGGCTACCAGCAAGGGGCCATTGCGCGGACGAAGATCACCGGACGTGAGGATGCAGTTCGTCGCAATTTGTGCCTGATTCGGGGCGAGTAATTGCTTTGCGAGTCGCGGGACGAGGCCGGAGAAACCGGCTATGCGGAATGCGGTCATGAAATATGGGGCACTGTTACAGCAGCGCCCCTATCGCGTTAGCTGGCGGCAGCGGTATCTGCTTCCATCTGTGCGGCTTTTGCTTCGCCCAAAGCCAAGAGGCTTTCTGCCACGGCACGTTGAATCACGGTCACAACTTTATAGCCGCATGCGGGATATTCCCCGCCAGCCGTCGATTCCACTACCCCATTTTTCACAAACTCAACCTTCACATTAACGCCATAAACATCAGCCATTTCTACTACTCCCATGTTTAAAATTTGGGCAGGATTGCCCCCTTCGCTTACAACTTCATTTACCTGAATAGAGTTCGCGCTTGCTATATCCTTTCGATTCCAGATGCTTTTCCAAGTCTTCACGCTGTTCATGAGATAGCCCATGAAGCCCTTGAGTGTGTATTGCATACTGATGGTCTCCATCTACACAGATCGTCGCCGCAAATCGCACGGGGTTCCGGGTCCAGACGAGAGCGCGGCAAGTACTGAATGCGGTTGTTGCTGTCCAGACGATATCGAGATTGAATTCCCTGCCCCAGCTTTCATGGTTGACCATCCTGTTTTTTACCCTCGCAGGTTGCCCGCTCGTCAGCGCGCCTTTTTACCAGACCGGGCAGCACTTTCCGCCCCGGCCCATACTTGTATGCTTCGATGCGCTGGCAGGCTTCCTCGTATCGCTGGGTATTTATGAGGTCGATCAGGTTGGGAGGCTGTCCAGGTTTAGCTTTCCGGCAGAATGCAGGCACTCCGATGTTGTAGGCGAGGCTGATATATGCGGCAAATTCATAATCGAATAGAGGCGCTGTGATGCATTTCTTCAGGCCGTCCACATACACCCCTTGGACTTCATCCATTAATTGAATGAGCGAGCGGACAGGCGTTGTTTTGTCCCCTAATTTCA
>Ga0207664_10001710_pt1 | contig 14459 bp, 11 predicted proteins | sample LARL83metaG_FD_184349 | JGI IMG/M metagenome (GOLD analysis project Ga0207664, IMG submission 184349) | Corn, switchgrass and miscanthus rhizosphere microbial communities from Kellogg Biological Station, Michigan, USA - LAR L8-3 metaG... | ecosystem: Host-associated > Plants > Roots >...
ACGTCCCAGTACGGCTGCGGGCCGGGGTAGCGTCCGGGGTCGAGCACCGGCTCGCGGATCAGCGCGCCCACGGTGCGCATCTCCACCTCGCTGGCCCAGTTGGTGACCTGGTGGTCGCCGAAGGACACGGTCATGAACACCGAGTGCGCCGGCGTGTCCGGCAGCGGGCTGCCGGTCATGTGCGCGGCGTAGCCGTCGGCCTCGCCGTGGTCCCACAGGTCCTGGATGAACGAGTAGAGCAGCTCGCGCTCGAGCGCGTCGGGGTAGGTGCGGTAGAGCACGTCGGCGAAGGTGGTGAAGTCGCTGCTGCGGGTCAGCAGCATCGAGTAGTTCATGCCGGCGACGTCCAATTCGGAGCGGGTGAAGTCGGGGTCGACGGCGGTCAGGGCGCCGCCGAAGATGGCCCCCTGGCTGCCGCCGTCGTAGTACAGCTCCGAGGTGTCGATGACGCAGCGGCCGTTGACCTGGAAGGCGGCGCTGGAGCAGAAGCCGGCGGGGTTGAGCAGGTCGCGGCCGAGGTACAGGAAGTCGATCATCCCCTGCTGCAGGCGGTCGGGGATGCTGGGGAACTGCGACAGCTCGCCGAGCGCGGCGACGGCGTTGGGGATGTCCTCCTGGGACATGCCGATCTCGTCCATGGCGCAGGACATGACGCCGTCGACGCCGAGGGTGTAGTACTTGTCGCTGTTGATCTCGTCGGCGGCGCCGAAGAGGCCGTGGCCGACCATCGCCGGCCGGTAGGTGGCGCCGTGCGCCGCGCCGATCGGGATGTTGCACTCGAAGCGGGCGTCGTACACGTTGCCGGGGATCGGCGTGGGCAGCGTGTCGGTGGGCGACAGGTACTGGAAGCGCGACCCCGGCGGGCAGCCCGGCGCGTTCAGGTAGCAGGGCACGACGACGTAGCCGGCGACGTGGGCCAGGACGCGCGAGTCCAGCGTGGTGCTGGTGCTGCAGCTCACCGGCGGCACGCCGACGGACACGCTGCAGGGCACGAGCTGGCTGACGCTGTCGACGACGAACCGCGGCGCCGCACCCTGGATGCGCCCGTCGCCGGGCGTGGTGTCGCCGAGGCGGGCGAGCGCGTCGTCGCGCAGGTGCAGGATGGGCTGGGCCAGCCCCTGCTCGCTGGCGACGGTGAAGTCCCAGGCCAGGTAGAGGCTCTGCACGTCGACGCCGATGGCGCGGAGCTGCGGGAAGACCTCGCGGTCGTAGTAGGCGCGGCGTGACGCCGAGCCGTGCCCGCGTCCCAGCAGTGCGGCGAATGCCGATTGCGGCGCGAGCATCGTGCCGCCCGCGTCGCGCATGTGCTGCAGGGCGACGATGTAGCGGTGGCCCTCGGCGAAGCTGCGCGCGGGATGGACCAGCAGCGCGGTGCGGTCGGGCGACGGCGGCTGGCCGTTGAGGTCGACAGAGCGGTCCAGCTCGGCCCACACCGGCCACAGCGCACCGCTGGTGGCGTCGAGGACCAGCACCGGCGAGGTGCTGCTCAGGCTCGGTGCGATGTCGATGTTGGTCGGCGGGCTGGTGTTGGCGAAGGCCTGCGGGTTGTCCATGCCGGGGACGTGGGTGACGATCTGCGAGCCGGGGCTGAAGCCGTCGAGGCGGTTCCAGTCGCCGGGGTCGACGGGCGCGCCGGCGGCGTTGCGCGGCGTCGCCAGCGGGCTCACGTTCAGGCGCAGTCCGGTGGGGCTGTGCGGGTCGCGCGCGGTGAAGAAGTTGTCGGGCCAGGGCAGCATGCAGGCGGACGGGTCGATGGGGTCGCAGACGCCGGCCAGGTCCTGCACCGCGTCGGCACGCGCGCCGCGGCCGGCGGTGGGCGAGGCGACGACCATGGCCGTCGCGGAGACGGCCAGGGCGGCCAGTGCTGCCGCGGTGCGGCGCACGCGCGTGGCGACGGTCATGCATCTCCCTCCATACTCCCCGTGGGGTAGGACCGCAGGGAGGGAGCGCGCGTTGCGACGGCCATCCACGGAGGTGCGACATGCTCGACATCGAGCCCGCGACCCGCGTCCTGGCGGGCATCATCGAATCCGTGCGCGACGAGCAGCTCGGCGCGCCGACGCCGTGCACCGAGACGACCGTGGGCGGCCTGATCGACCACGTCGACAAGCTGTCCCAGGCCTTCACCGGCGCGGCCACCAAGTCACCGCTCGAGGGCAGCGGCGGCCCGGCCGCCGACGCGACGCAGCTCGGCGAGGACTGGCGGACGCGCATCCCGCAGCGCCTCTCGACCCTGGCCGGCGCGTGGCGCGATCCGCAGGCGTGGCAGGGCATGACCCGCGCCGGCGGCATCGACATGCCCGCGGACATCGCCGGCGTGGTGGCGCTCGACGAGGTCATCCTCCACGGCTGGGACATCGCCGTGGCCAGCGGGCAGGCCTACGACTGCCCGCCGCACCTGCTCGAAGCCGCCCACGGCTTCGTCGCGGGCACGGTGGCGCGCAACCCGCAGGGCACACCGGGGCTGTTCGGACCTCCCGTCGCCGTGCCCGACGACGCGCCGCTGCTGTCGCGGCTGCTGGGGCTCAGCGGACGCGATCCCGGCTGGCAGCCACCGGGCTGACAGGTCAGCGCCGCCGGCGCACCCGAGCTCCCGCGAGCAGCAGCAGAACCACCGCGCCGGCCAGTGTCGCCGCGGTCGCCGGCGGACCGGGCGCGGCGGTGTTGGGCAGCGACACCGCCGCCTGCACCCCGCTGCTCGGCTGCGCCGTTGCGCGCGGCGCCGGCACCGCCGCAGCGGTCGACCCGGCGCACAGCGCGGGCCCGAAGCTCTGCACCGCGACGTACGTGCCCTCGGTGTCCTTGGCGTCCGGAGGCGCTCCCGACACGCTCTTCGACTGCACCGGCCAGGTGACCAGCTCGCGGCACTGCGCGTCGAGCCCGATGCCCCACACGTCGGTGGAACGGTTGCAGGCGAAGCCGTTCTCCACCCCGGCGGCGGGACCGGAGCCGCACGCGCCCATCATCTGGCTGGCCGTCCACTGGTAGGTGGGGATGCCGGAGAGCCGCGTCTCGACGATGTGCGGTGATGCGCTGAGCCCGTCGAGCGTCTGCGCCGCGGTGGCGTACCACAGCGGTGCGCCGCTGCCCCGGGCGACGCCGGTGAAGTAGGCGAAGTCCAGCTTGCCCGGGTCGCCGGCGACCACGTGCGGCAGCAGGTGTCCCGCCCCGCCCGGCGCTGCGACGGTGACCGGCTGCGACCAGGACGACAGGTTCGCCGGCGCGTGCACATAGCGCAGCGCGGCGCCGTCGTAGTCGGGATAGGCGTTGGGCGACTCGGGATAGAACACGTACATGTTGCCCGCGGTGTCGAGCGCGCCCGGGGCGAGCTGCATGCCGACGATGCGACCGCTGGCGTTGTCGTCGACGGCGAGGGACTGCGTCCACTGCGTGGGGTCGGCGGTTCCCGCGGCCGGTGCCGTGGCCACCCACACGCGCGTCGCCGCGACCACGTTGATCTCGAAGCTGCCGGTGACCGACGCGCCGCAGCCGCCCACCGCCGAGCTGCGCGTGCCCCACACCGCGTAGACCTGGCCGGTCTTCTGGTTGACGACGATGTCCGAGGGGCCGCCGGAGTCGGCGCACTGCAGGTCGACCCACGCCTGCCTGCCGGGCAGCGTGGTGGGGATCGGCGGCCCGAACGTCGCGCCGCCGTCGGACGACGTCGACACGTACATGTTGTGCGTCGCCGCCCCGGAGAGCAGGTTGTGGAAGAGCAGGTAGACGCGCGGCTGGTGCGTCGCCGGGTCGTCGGGGCCGGCGGCCAGCCAGGGACGGTCCTGGTCGACCAGCTCGGTGCCGTTGAGGGCCGGGCCGAGCAGGAACGACGCCGACGCCGTCCACGTCTGCCCGCCGTTGTCGGAATACGAGGTGATGATCGCCGGGCCGCTGAAGTCCAGCTCGGTGGCCACCAGGCGACCGGTGCGGGTGGCGGTGATGTCGACGTCGATGCTCGGCGCCACCTGCCCCGCGGGGTTGCCGGCGGTCTTGGCCCACCGCACTCCGTCGCTCGACTCGTAGACCACCGCGGTGCTGTTCTGGTTGGTGATCACCCAGCGACGCCCGTCGGGCGTCACCGTCAGGCGGGGCTCGGTGCCGCCGTCGCTGCCGGGCAGGCGCACGGCACCGGCGAACACCGGCGCGGCGACCTGCGCGCCGCCGGCGTGCACCATGGCCAGCGGGACGAGCGCGGCGGACGCGGCGACCGCGGTGGTGAGACGGCGACGCATGCGTGAACCTCCCTGGTTGTCGCTGCCGGGTGGGGGCGCGCCCCCCGGCCGTGTCCCCTACTCCAGGGACCTCGCCGCGCGCCGGGGCGTTGCACGTGCAGCGCGGTGGCGAGTGGGCAAAAGCGGCCAGGAGATGGCCGGTTCAGCGGCGCAGGCTGCCGCCTGCACCCGGGGTGGCACACCGATGAGTACCGGGGGCCGGCGCCGTCCAAGGTGGCGACGCAACCAGGCGGACCACATCACAGGGAGGCACATGCAGGCAATGGCCACGACGCCCGACCCGCGGCGCTGGAAGGCGCTCGGGGTGCTCGCTCTCATCCAGTTCATGCTGGTTCTCGACGTCACCGTGGTGAACGTCGCCCTGCCGCACATCCAGCACGACCTCGGCTTCTCGCGCGCGGGTCTGGCCTGGGTGGTCAACGGCTACGTGCTCATGGCCGGCGGCTTCCTGCTGCTCGGCGGCCGCATGGCCGACATCCTCGGCCGGCGGCGCCTGTTCCTCGCCGGCGTCGGCCTCTTCGCCGCGGCGTCGGCGACCTGCGGCGCGGCGATCAACCCGGAGATGCTGGTCGCCTCGCGGTTCGTGCAGGGGCTCGGCGAGGCGCTGGCCGCGCCGGCGTCGCTGGGACTGATCGCCCTGCTCTTCCCCGACCCGCGCGAGCGCATGAAGGCGCTGGGCATGTGGGGCGGCGTCGCCGGGCTCGGCGGCACCACCGGCACGGTCATCTCCGGCGCGCTCACCGACCTGGCCTCGTGGCGCTGGATCTTCTTCGTCAACCTCCCCGTGGCGCTGTTCGCCCTGCTGGCGGTGCCGCGCCTGGTGTCGGAGAGCCGCATGGTGCGCGAGCAGTCGCGGCTGCGCGTGGGCGGTGTCATCACCGGCACCGCGGGGCTGGTCTGCGTCGTCGACGCGCTGCTCGCCGCGGCCACCGACGCATGGGTGTCGGTGCCGGTGCTGCTGCCGCTGGTCGGCGGCGTGGGACTGATCGCCGCCATGGTGGTCATCGAGGCGCGCTCGCCGTCGCCGCTGATTCCCATGCGCTTCTTCAGCAATCGCACGCGCGTGGTGACCAACGCGTGCACGCTGTTCTTCGCCTCGTCGTTCTTCAGCTACTTCTTCCTGCTGACCCTGTTCGAGCAGCAGATCCTCGGCTGGTCGCCGCTCAGCGGCGGGCTGTCCTACGTGCCCTTCGGGCTGAGCATCGGCGCGGGCATCGGCGTCGGCACCGGGTTGATGCCGCGCGTCGGCGTCAAGCCGCTGCTCACCGCCGGCTTCGTCGGCTGCGCCGTGGGACTGCTGCTCAGCAGCGGCATCGCCGTCGGCGGCACGTACACCGGCAGCGTGCTGCCCGGCATGGTGGTGCTCGGCGTGTTCTCGGGAATCAGCTTCCCCGCGGTGGGCAATGCGGCGCTGCACGGCGTGACCGGGCAGGACTCGTCGCTGGCCTCGGGCGTGCAGAACGCGATGCAGCAGGTGGGCGGCGCCATCGGCCTGTCCTGCCTGGTGACCCTGGCGCTGCGCTACGCGGCGGGCGAGGTGCGCCACGGCGTCGCCCCGGCCGTCGCCGCGACGCACGGGTACGCGCTGGCCTTCCGCATCGGCGCGCTGCTGCTGCTGGCCGGCGGCGTCGTGGTCTTCGCCCTGCTGGAGCAGGTCAGCGCCGCCCCGCGCATGGTGGGCGTCGAGGTCGAGGAGGCCGCCGGCGTCGCCGCGTAGCGTCCGCTGTGGCCGGCGGGTGCCGCTTCGGCCTCGTCGCCACCCCGAGACAGCGCTGTGAAGGGCGTCCCGTACGATGCGCATCGCGCGCGTCGCCCGCGGGGCGCCCTTTTTGTGCGCCGCAGACGGAGAGGAGGTGTGGTGGTGGCCGGGGCGGTGCTGCGCCGCGTCGCCGTCGCGGTGAGCGCGGCGGTGGGGCTGGCGATCGTGGCATCGGGGCCGGCCCTGGCAGCCACGTCGTATCCCGACGACCCGTACATGCCGCAGCAGTGGTGGCTCACCGGCGCCGCCACCTCCAGCATCGAGGCGGTCGCCGCCTGGTGCACCAGCACCGGCGCCGGGACCAGGATCGCCTTCGTCGACACCGGCGCCGACCTGACCCATCCCGACCTGCAGAGCAAGGTGGTCGCCGGCGTGGCCTACACCGGCGGCACGGCGACGTCGGAGAGCCAGACCTCGCCGGCCTCGTTCGACGACCGCGACGGGCACGGCACCGAGGCGACCGGCATGGCCGCCGCCGCCACCGGCAACGGGCAGGGCATCGCCGCCGTCGCGCCCGACGCCACCGCGGTGATCATGCAGGTCCAGAACGGCTACGACACGTACATCTACCAGAGCGACGTGGCCCTGGCCATCGAGTACGCCGCCGACCACGGCGTCAGGATCATCAACGTCAGCCTCGAGCCGGACATGCTGCGGGCGTCGAACAGCAGCGTCGCCGGGCTGACCATTCCCGTCGCCGTGCAGTACGCCTGGCAGAAGGGATCGGTGGTGGTGCTCGCCGCCGGCAACGACGGATCGTCGCAGTCGGTGTACCCCAACCTCGCCGGCATGGCCCTGGTGGTCGGCGCGGTGACCACGTCGGGCACGGCGACGACGTACTCCAACCACGGCAGCGACGTGAACATCTGGGCGCCCGGCGGCGACAGCATGCAGACGTACCAGATGCAGCCCGGCGACTCGCTGACCGAGACGGGGATCATGAACGACTACGTCGTCAAGGACGGCACCGCGCTGGCCACGGCGATGGTGTCGGGAACGCTGGCGCTGGTGATGGCGCACGGCGCCACCGCGCCGCAGGCGATGAGCGACGTGCTCAACCATGCGGTGCAGCGCAACGGGTTGGCCGAGCTGGACGCGGCGGCGGCGCTGGGCGTCCCCGACTCGCAGCGCTGCGGCACGCCGAACTGGTCGACGCCGGCGCCGACCGTGTCCGGCGGGACGCCACCGCCGGCGGGGTCGGGGTCGACGGCGGTGCCGCAGCCGGGTACGACGCAGGGTGGCGGGGGGTCGGGTGCTGGCGCCGGCGGTGCGGGCGGCTCGGGCGGCGGGCAGCAGGGGGTGGCGGGCGTGTCGGACGGCTCCGGCTCGCCCGGTGCGCCGGCGGTGGCGGGCGGCGCAACGGGTGCGACGTCCTGGTCGTCCTCAGCGTCGCCGTCGAGCTCGACGGGTGGCGCAGCGGGTGGGTCGGGAGTCTCCGGGTCGGCGCGGAACGGCGACGGCGGTGGCGGCGGCACGGCCGGGCGCCGCTCGGGCGTCGCGGCGGGGCCGGCCAGGGTGCCGTCGGGCGGCGGCGCGGCCATGCTGCTGCTTCTCGGCTCGGTGGTTGCAGCCGCGGGTGCGGCGGTCGCGCTGCGCGTGTCAGGGCGTCCCCGGTGGAGGCTGCGCCGCCCGCGCCGTTGAGCCGCGCGCATCCGCATGTGGGATGCTCGCCGTCGTGTTCACCACCGCCGACCGCGACGCCGCTCGCGACCACGTGCTCGACATGGCGCACGAGGACGCGCGCATCGTCGCCGCCGCGGCCATCGGCTCACTGGTCGACGGCGGCGACCGGTGGTCCGACATCGACCTCACCTTCGCCGTCGACGACGACGTCGCGGTCAGTGCTGTGCTCGACGACTGGACGCACCACCTCGCTGCCGACCTCGACGCCGTCGTCCTCTTCGACCTTCCCGCCGGACCGATCATCTACCGCGTCTTCCTGCTGCCGGACGGCCTGCAGATGGACCTGTCGTTCACACCCGCCGCGCAGTTCGGCGCCGGCGGCCCGCGGTTCCGGCTCCTCTTCGGCGAGGAACGGGCGCATCGACCGCCGGCGCCCGCGCCCGTCGACGACCTCTTCGGCTGGGCCGCGGTCTACGTGCGCGAAGCGCGCGCCTGCATCGAGCGCGGCCGCCTGTGGCAGGCGGAGCACGCCGTCAACGCGGTCCGTGAGAACGCCCTGTCGATCGCCTGCGCGCGCCGCGGCCTGCCCGCGCGCTTCGGCCGCGGCTTCGACGATCTTCCCGCCGGCGTCCTCGCCGCCTTCGACGCCGCGCGGGTGCGCACGTTGAGTCGTGACGCACTTCTCGGAGCGCTGCGCGTCGCCACCGAGCGGCTGCTCGACGAGTCCGCGGACGTCGTGCCGGCGGCGCAACGCGTGGCGTCGAGCCTGCGCGCGCTGCTCGACTGACTCCGCAGCGCAACCCCGCCTGCTGACGCTGTGCGGGCCGGCCCCGACGTCACGACCTGCCGAACCTGAGCGACGACGCCTGGGCCGAGAAGGAGGCGTCCTGGAACACCCAGTCCGCTGCCGCGTCCCGGACGACGGTGACACCCTCCGGCTCGCTGCCCTGGCGGAGGACGCCGAAGTCGGGGACGCGCACAGCGAAGTCGGCCAGCACCACGTCGAACTCTCCCTCGTCGTTGCTGAAGTCGTTCTCGTTGAAGACCTGGATGGTGTGCCGGCTGGATGCCGGGACTCCGAGGAACAGCAGTGAGCGGAAGCGGTCGTCGGCGTCGACGTCGGTGTCGAAGTCGAAGATCCCCTTGGGCACGAAGACCACGTCCTCGAGATCGTTGACCTGGTCGGCGATGCGGTACTGGATGTAGCCGACGTCGGTGACACCGCTGAGGATGCTCGCCACGTCGCTGACCCCGGCGAGGAAGGCGACCAGGCTGACCAGCGAGCCGAGCTGGTCGAGCGCCCCGGCCACGGTGGCCAGCTTGAGCGCCAGCACATTGAGGTTGGCCAGCGCCGAGTTGCCGGGCAGCATGAAGAAGACCCGGCCCAGCTCGGACTGGACGTTCTCCGCCGAGATCGGCCCGTCGGGCAGCGTGTTGGAGCAGAACACGGCGACGGTGGGCAGCGGCAGCGGCGGCACCACGACGGGCAGCGAGAGGCCATACGGGCCGACCCTCTGGTCGCCCAGCGACAGTGAGAACTCCACCTCGACGGTCATTGCCCCGTTCAGCGCCGGCAGCTGGCTGGGATCGAGCAACCGATCCTCGACGAAGTGCAGCGCGCGCAGGTGCAGCAGTGCGGCCGCGAACGCGGCGGCGTGGTCTTCGACCGCGCCGAAGACGGGCGTCTCCTGTGCGGTGAAGTAGGTGTCACGGCGGGAGTCGTAGACCGTCCAGGTCAGGTCGACGGTGATGGGGACCGCAGGCTGGCTGGGTGCCCCGAACACGTGCCGCAGCGGGCCTGCCGTGCGTGACGCAGCGACGGCCTTGGAGAGCTGCGCGCTCACCCTCCTGACAACGGTCGCGGCCACCTGCAACGCCTTCTCGCGGTCGCCACGCCCGTCGCCGGCGCGGTCGACCGCGTCGATCCACGACCGCAGCTCCTCGACGGGAATCGCGCGCATGACACCGAACCAGTCCACGGCAGGCACGGGGACGCCTTGCGGACCGACCAGGCCGAAGCCGGTGGGCAGCAGCGAGCCGTTGGCCAGCTCCAATCCGACCTCGATGGTGTCGGGCATGCCGTTGTAGTTGCTGAGCTGGTAGGGAGTGGCGGGTATGCCGAGGCCGCCGGCGAACTCGCCGACCGTCGGCGTCGCCGCGCGTCCGTTGACCGTCATGGCGATGCTGCGGGCGATGGCGTCGAGATCGACGCTGAGAATGACCGAGCCACCGATGCTGATGGGATTCGGTCCGCAGGGCTGCTGCGCATCGACGTCGACGCGCAGCCAGTACGGCAGGGCGGTGGAGGACGGCGCTGCGGGCAGCTTCACCGTGGCGGTCTGGCCGCTGCCGCTGAACGAGGTGTTCGCGGTCAGGTCGTCGACGTGGACCGGCTGCGTCGGGTCGGGCCCGTAGAGCAGGAACACCTCGTTGGTGGGCAGGAACGGGCTGGCGGGGCTGCCGGCGGTGAGCACCAGGCTGTCGCCCCAGTTGGGCGCGGCGGGACTCCACGTGTACAGCGGGCACGACGGTCCCACCGGCAGCAGCGCCGGTCCAGCCGGCAGGCGCACCGCGCCGCGGTCGAGCACAGCCGACTCGCGTGGCCCCGTGTCGACCCGGATCGGGGCCGGGCTCGCCGCCTCCGCGGCGACGGCGGCAGGGGCGGACGGCTCCGGAGCACCGTTGGAATGGGTTGGACCGCTCGCCATGTCCATGACTCACTTCCCCCGTCCTGCCATCAAGGTGGGGCACATGTTGATGTGCGCTGGACGGATGTCAAGGGCTGAGGCCGCTGCTGCAGCGTGATCCTTTGCTCAGTTGCGCGCCACGCGCCGCGCCGGCAGGCCGCCGTCGGCCCACCGGCGCTCGTCGCGTCGGGTGTGTCAGCCGATCTGCCAGGTCACCGAGAGCGGCCCGCTGGCCAGGAAGCCCGAGGGCGAGACCCCGACCCCCGCCACGGTCGCCGGCGCGCTCAGGCCGTTGACGGTGCAGGTGCCGCCGCCGTCGAAGATCAGGGTCACGCCGACGCGGATGTAGGGGATGCCGACGAAGTCGCACTCCGCGCTGCCGACCAGGTTGCCACCCACCGAGAAGCCGAGGGTCCCGGTGCCCAGCTCGTCGGTCTCGCACCCCGTGTTGTTGCCGATGGCGCCGAACATGGTTCCGGCGTAGGGCACCGAGGCCACGACTGCGGCGTGGCCTGCACCGCTGCCGCCGCCGAACCAGAACACCTGGCCGCAGGTGATCAGGTTGTTCGGCTGGCTGATGTCGCCGACGAACCCGGCGAAGGTCCCCGAGCCCTCCGATGCCAGGCCCTGCGCCGCCGCCGGCGCCGGCATGCCGGTGCCCAGCGCCATCAGCGTCGCGGCACCCGTGGCCGCGAGCAGCCGACGCGCGCGACCACTCCGAAGCAGTGCGAACATGCGTCATTCCCTCCTTCCTGGGCTGGTATGACACCCCGACGGGCCCCGCCGCATTCCCCTCGCTGAGGCCGACCCCGCCACGGCATCCGACACGCGACAGCATACGAGGACACCGAGCCCCGGTCCACGTGGTTCGACGGCAGCGGCGCAGGCGAGCGCCTCGGCCGGTACGGCCCGTCGTGACCGCACCGCTGTTGCTCGCGTCCGGTGGGTGTCTATTCGCCCTGCCGGCGCACCAGGTCCCGCGGCATCAGTCTCGCCAGGCGCTTCGGACCGCCCGGCCACGGTGAGGCGCGCCACTCCGGCGGCGCGGCGATGGATGCGGCATCGCGGTCGCAGGGCGTGACGCCGTTGCGCAGCCATGCGGCTCCGTCGGACGTGGGGACGAGCGGGATCACATCGCCGAGGGTGCGGGCGTACGCCGGTCCGAACCACGCGACCCAGACGGGATACGAGGGAAGACCGCGCCACACCGTTCGCGGCACCAGGCCGTCAGTGCGCTCAGTGAGGTTGTCGTGGGCGATGCTGCGATCGCTGATCAGCACGTTGCGGACCACCTCGGCATGTGCGTAGAAGGCGGCGCTTTCCTCGGCCAGCCGCAGCAGCAAGCTGCACACCGCATCAGCCCACGCCGGGTTCTCGAACGCGGGCTGCGCCTCGACGTCGAGGCTGATGTACCCGGTCGGTTCGGTCGGTCCCGGCGCGTACGCGCAGTCGGCGGTGAGGAACGCCATCCCCGCGCCGAGGCACGGCCGCGTCCCTGACCAGTGCAGGTCCTCTGCGCGCCACGCCGCGGTGAACCCATCCGGGCCGGACTCCTCGAAGCGCTCCTGCAGCGGCTCGAAGCTGCCGAAGCGCCGCGGCATCGCCTCTGGGAAGCGGCGCCGGAGCACACGCAACACCGCGCCGGGCAGCCCCGGGTCGAGGTCGCGCCGGCGGACGAACCAGGCGCAACGGATGATCGGGCCGCGCCGCTCGCGACGCGAGCTGAGCCGGCGCTGGGAGGTGCGGGGGTGGAGCACCGCGTCGGACTGCGGGTCGTAGAGGGCGCCGCCGGCACGGTCGACGAGCGTGCGAGCCGCGCGCGTCGCGCGATCGACGTCGCCGCGCGACGCCGCGGCGGGAAGGGACAGTTCGAGCAGAGTCGTCGCACCCAGCGTCGCCGCCGCCACCGCATCGGGAAGGTCGTCCAGGTCGACTCGGAGCGGGCCGTCGAGCGTGCATGCCTGGGGGAGCGCGCGGACGAGTGCCTCGAGGTCGCCGGAGGATGGGGGTCCGCCGAGATAGACGGCGAGGTCGGTGCTCACCGGAGGCCGCCGTTCATCCGCGGATGGAGCATGCCGGTATTCTCGGCCCCTGCGTGCCGAGCGGCCACGACCGCAGGTCAGTGCGCAGGCGACCCCGAGCTGCTGCTGTCGCCGTCCACAGGTCCCCGCAGCACCGCCGGTGGGATGCCGTCTGGCTCCAGCGTCGCCTCGGGATGGATGCCGAAGGCGTCGGCGAGGCGCACGAACAGATTGAAGAGCGCGCCGATGTACGTGGCCTCAGCGATCTGTTCGTCCGACCAGCCAGCTTCACGCAGCGCATCGACCTGCTCGTCGGTGATCCGGTAGGCGTGGCGGGTGAGCGTGCCGACGAACTCGAGCAGAAGGCGTTCGGCGCGGTCGAGCCCCGCGGCGGCGAGGTCACCGGCGCGCAGCGCAGCGGCGGTTGCCGAGTGGTGCTCTCCCTGCAACTGCAGGAACCATGTGTGCGAGCTGAGTCAATAGTGGCAGCGGTTGAGTGCCGACACGTAGGCGGCAATCATCTCGTGCTGCGCCCGAGTCAACGCGCCGTCGGAGAAGTGCACCTGCGAGGCGGTGTGAATGGCGGCCAGGAAGTCCGGCCGCAGGCTCATGGTGCGGAGGATCGGCGCCACAGCGCCGCGTGGCGAGCTCTCGCGGATCTGCGCGTAGACCTCGGCGAGCTCTGGACCGGCCTCGCCGTCCTCGATCCATCGAATCCGGGGCATCCACGCCGTCCTTCCGCCACCTGCTGCCGGAGGAGGCGAGTCTAGCCCGCATCGCCGGCCGCGGGGACCCCGGATTCGGGGCATTGACGGGTGGGCCCGCGAGGACCACAATGGCGCTCCCCGGCGGCGCCGGCTCCTTGCCGGCAGGGTTTGGGAGTTGGCGGCATGGCGGCAGTCCCACAGTCCACGACCGCAGCGCACGATGCGGAGTTCCGGCAGTGGCTCCGCGACGAGTACGTCCCCATCGCAGGGGGCTGGCAGTATTGAATGGCCTTGAACCGGCCCGCAGTTGGTGGGCCAGAGTTCGTCAGGATCGTCGCCGAGGCGAGGGCCAAGGTCGAACGGCTGGAGGCGGCCCAGTGGGACTTCGCCGCGGTCCCGGAGGTCTTCGCACGACCCCAGCACGCTGACGTCATGGCCAAAGAGGCCGTGCACATGTTCGACGGCCGGACCATGACGCGCGTCGGTCGACTGGTGCTGGGAGGGACCGGTGCGCACTTCAACCTGATGGGCACTTTCCCCGCCGACTCGACGTTCCGAGTGGCCACCGAGTACACCTCGAAGGTGCTCGGCGAGGTGCACCAGCAGGTCGGTCGCGACGCGATGTCCGACCTGCCCGCGTACGACGAGATCCAGCAGCTCTACCGCAGGGCCGAGGACATCGAATTCAGCAACTACGGGATGTTCTACAGCCTGCGCGACCTGGTGCAGTGGCTGCTGGTGCACGATGCGGGCTGCTTCCCCAGCACCCTGGAGACCATCGTGCGGCGCTTCGCCCAGGGCAACGTGGTGCAGAACAACATGTATTCCACCAACAGCCCTTCGGACGACCCGAGCAACCCCTCGATCATGCGCAGTCCGGGCCTGATGGTGCAGTTCCCCTCGAAGGTTGTCGAGTGGATGGAGCAACCGATCTATGGCGGCCTGGTCGACGAGACCATCAAGGTGGAGCACCTGCTCACCGTGATGCCCACCGACGTGTCGCATCCTTACCTGCCGCTGGTCCTGGAGAGCAAGGTGCGCATCCTCGACCAGGACTACTACCTGCGGACGTATGGCGGCACCGCGCCCAAGGAGGCACTGCGCGGCCCCGGGGTCCCCGAGGAGCGTCCGGATACGCCGTCCGGCGCGTAGAGGGCTGACGTGGCACTGGAAACCGTCACCGAGTCGCCGGACGCGCTGGGGGGCGCCTTCGAAGCCAGCTCGTTCGACCTCCACATGCGCGGCAGCATCCCCTCGTGCCTGGAAGGATCGCTGGTGGTCGCCACCAACCGCCGGCACAAGTCGCGATCGGTCTATTCGCGCTGGCACGACTCCCAGACCGACCTGCTCCGGCTCGACCTGACTCCCGGCCATCCCGGCTCGGTGCGCGCGCACTTCCTGGGAACCGACCCCGGGTGGCCGCATGCACCCGC
>Ga0207664_10001711_pt1 | contig 14459 bp, 11 predicted proteins | sample LARL83metaG_FD_184349 | JGI IMG/M metagenome (GOLD analysis project Ga0207664, IMG submission 184349) | Corn, switchgrass and miscanthus rhizosphere microbial communities from Kellogg Biological Station, Michigan, USA - LAR L8-3 metaG... | ecosystem: Host-associated > Plants > Roots >...
AACGCCGGCACCGGCAAGGAGACGACCTCGCTCTACGCGCGCGTGATCGACGCGCACCTCGCCGACGCGTTCGACGTGATGAGCGAGATGGTGTGGCGGCCCGCCTTCCGGGACGTCGACGCCGAGCGCGAGGTGATCCTCGAGGAGATCGCGATGTACGACGACGACCCGCAGGACAAGGTCTTCGACGTGCTCGGCGAGGCGGTCTTCGGCGTCCATCCGCTCGGCCGGGCGATCATCGGGACGGCCGCGGTCGTCGCCGGCACGCCGGTCGAGCAGATCCGCGCCTTCCACGCGGCGCGCTACGTGCCGCGCAACGTCGTGATCGCGGCGGCCGGCGCGGTCGACCACGACGCTCTCGTGGAGCTGGCGGCCGCGCGCGTCCCCGGCGACGCCGCGGACACGCCGCGGCCGGAGCCGGTCGCCGGCCAGCTGCCGCGGCAGGTGCGCTTCGAGCGCAAGGACACCGAGCAGTACCACGTCTGCATCGGCGGCCTCGGCCTCGCGCGCGACGACGAGCGCCGCTTCGCGCTGCGCGTGCTCGACACGATCTTCGGCGGGACCTCGTCCTCGCGACTCTTCCAGGAGGTGCGCGAGCAGCGCGGGCTCGCCTACGCCGTCTCCTCGTTCACCGGCCAGTACGCCGACACCGGCCAGGTCGGCCTCTACGTCGGCACGCGGCCCGACAACCTCGCCGCCGCGCTGGAGGTGATCGCGCGCGAGCTGGAGCACCTGCGCAGCGACCCGGCGACGCCGGAGGAGCTGGCGCGCGCGAAGGAGAATCTCAAGGGCCGCGTCGTGCTCGCGCTCGAGTCGACGGGAGCGCGCATGAACCGCCTCGGCTCGCATATCCTCGGCGACGTGCCGCTGCTGTCCGTCGACGAGGTGATCGCGGGAATCGACGCCGTCACGCGCGAGGACCTGCTCGCGCTCGCCGGCGAGCTGTTCGCGCCCGAACGGCTGTCGGCCGCCGGGATCGGGCCCGACGAGGACGCGTTCACCGCGGCGCTCGCGCCGCTGACTGCGTCGGTGGCGGCGTGAGCAGTCCGATCCGCGTCGCCGTCGCCGGCGCCGCCGGCAAGATGGGCGCCACCGTCTGCGACGCCGTCATCGGCGCGCCGGACATGGAGCTGACCGGTCGCGCCGACCCCGCGCTCGGCACCGCGCTCGCCGAGGTGCTGGGAGACGCCGACGTCGTCGTCGACTTCACGCGGCCCGACACGGCGCTCCAGAATGCGCTCGAGTGCGTCGCGGCGGGCGTGCACGTCGTGATCGGGACGACCGGCTTCGACCTCGAGCCGCTGCGCGCGGCCGAGGGCGCCAACGTCTTCGTCGCGCCCAACTTCGCGATCGGCGCGGTGCTGATGATGCGCTTCGCCGCCGAGGCCGCCAAGCACATGGCGAAGGCGGAGATCGTCGAGCTACACCACGACAGAAAGCTCGACAAGCCGAGCGGCACCGCCGCGCGCACCGCCGCGCTGATGGCGCAGGCGTCCGGCAACCCCGCGCCGCCGATCCACTCCGTGCGCCTGCCCGGCATGGTCGCCAACCAGGAGGTCATCCTCGGCGACGTCGGCCAGACGCTGACGATCCGCCACGACACGGTCGACCGCGTCAGCTTCATGCCGGGCGTGCTGCTCGCCGTGCGCAGAGTCGGCTCGTTGACCGAATCGCCGGTCGTCGGGCTCGAGCACCTGCTCTGACGTGCTGGTCGCCGTCACCGACCACGCGGTCGAGCGCTTCCGCCAGCGCGTCGGCTCGCGCGCCGGCCTGCTCGACCCGAGACCGGAGATCGCCGGGCGCGTGCGGCGGGCATGGGAGGCAGGGCGCTGGAGCGAGCAGGCGCCGGTCGGCGCGACCGGGGTCCGCGGATCCCTCTACGTGCGCGACCTGATCGACCGGGACCTGCTGTTCGTCTGCCGGCGCGAGGCCGACGAGCTGGTCGTCATCTCGCTGTGGGAAGCGGGCCGGGTCGGCACGCCGCGCGTCCCGCGTCGCTTCACCGACGCCCTGCGATAATGACCGCGATGCCGACCCTCGGGACGATCCTGACCGCGCTCGTGACGCCGTTCGACGCCCAGCTGCGCGTCGACGAGGAGGCGACCGTGCGGCTGATGGAGCATGTCGTCGAACACGGCTCAGATGGTCTCGTGATCTGCGGCACGACCGGCGAGGCCGCCACGCTCACGGACGAGGAGCATCTGCGCGTGATCGAGCTGGCGGTCCGGGAGCTGGGCGGACGGGCGACGATCGTCGCCGGCGTCGGCTCGAACGACACCCGCCATGCCGTCCACCTGACCGAGCGCGCCACCGCGCTCGGCGTCGACGGGCTGCTGCACGTGACGCCGTACTACAACCGCCCCAACGAGCGCGGGATCAAGCGCCACTTCGCCGAATGCGCGAGAGCGACCGACAAGCCGATCATGCTCTACAACATCCCGATCCGCACCGGACGGGACATGTCGAACGAGCTGCTCGCCGAGCTGGCGCAGGAGATCGAGAACGTCGTCGCGGTCAAGCAGTCCAATCCGGAGAACCTCGCGCCGATCGACGGGCTCGAGGTCTACTCGGGCGACAACGAGACGTTCTGCGACGTGCTGGAGATGGGCGGCGCCGGCGGCGTGCTCGTCGCGAGCCACATCGTCGGCGACGAGTTCCGCCGGATGGTCGACGAGCCCGACAGACGGCGGGAGATCGACGCCGGCCTGCACGACCTGTTCGCGGCGCTCGCGGTCGCGCCCAACCCGATCGGGATCAAGGCCGCGCTCAACCTGCTCGGTCATCGCGTCGGCGGCCTGCGACTGCCGATGGTCGAGGCGGACGAGCGGGAGCTGGGGGTCATTCGCGCCGCGCTGGAGCGGTACGGCCTGCTGGCGACGGTCAACTAGTGGCGTCCCGGACACTGCGCGTCCTGCCGCTCGGCGGCCTGGGCGAGATCGGCAAGAACATGACGGTCGTCGAGTACGACGACCGCATCGTCGTCGTCGACACCGGCCTGCGCTTCCCGACGGCCGACATGCTCGGGATCGATCTCGTGCTGCCCGACTTCTCCTACCTGCGAGAACGGGCCGACGACATCGAGGCGATCGTCATCACGCACGGCCACGAGGACCATCTCGGCGCGCTGCCGTGGGTGCTGCGCGAGCTGGGCCTCAAGAGCGACCCGCCGCCGATCTACGGCGGCCCGCTGCCGATGGCGATGGCGCGCTCGAAGCTCGACGAGCACCGCATGAGAGACGTCGACCTCGAGGACGTCGCGGACGGCGAGACGATCGAGGCGGGACCGTTCGACATCGAGCTGATCCACATGACCCACTCGATCCCCGACTCGAACGCGGTCGCGCTCACGACCGAGCTGGGGACGGTGCTGATCACCGGCGACTACAAGTTCGACCAGACGCCGGTCGACGGCCGGCCCGCCGACATGTCGCGGCTCGCCGAGCTGGGGCGCGAGGGACTGCTGCTCTTGTGCGGCGACTCGACGAACGCCGACCGCGACGGCTTCTCGCCCTCGGAGGCGGGCGTGGGACCGCATCTGGAGGAGGCGTTCGCACGCTGCGAGGGCCGCATCGTCGTCACGAGCTTCGCCTCGAACATCCACCGCGTGCAGCAGGTCGTGGACGCGGCGGGGGCGCTCGGGCGCAAGGTCGCGCTCGTGGGACGCTCGATGCGCAAGAACGTCAACATCGGCCGCTCGCTGGGTCACATCGACGTGCCCGAGGGGATGCTGGTCCAGCCGCGCGAGATCGACGACTTCCCCGACCACAAGCTCGTGATCGTCTCGACCGGCTCGCAGGGCGAGCCGCTGAGCGCGCTGCGGCGGATGGCGCACAACGACCACCGCCACATCAAGCTCCACGACGGCGACACGGTCGTCTTCAGCGCGACGCCGATCCCCGGCAACGAGCGCGCCGTCAACGACACGATCGACCGCCTCTATCACATCGGCTGCGACGTGATCACGACCGCCGACGCGCCGATCCACGCCTCCGGCCACGGCTATCGCGAGGAGCTGAAGCTGATGCTCAACCTCACGCGGCCGCGCTACGTGCTGCCAATGCACGGCGACTTCAAGCGCATCCACCTGCACGGCGAGCTGGCGGAGGCGGTCGGGATCGACCCCGACGCGATCTTCCAGGGGGAGAACGGCCTGCCGCTCGAGATCGACGCGCGCGGCGCGCGCTTCGGCGAGCGCGAGCAGTCGGGGATGATCTTCGTCGACGGCGTCGACATCGGCGATCCGGCCGACGTCGCGCTGCGCGACCGCAGGATGCTGAGCGCGGACGGCATCTTCATCGTCGTCGCGACGATCTCCGAGCAGGACGGCCAGTCGGTCGCGCCGCCCGAGGTGATCTTCCGCGGCGTGCCGTTCGTCGAGCAGGCCGACGAGCTGATCGAGGAGATCCGCGGCGCCGTCGAGGACTCGCTCGCCCGCGCCGCCGGCGACGGCATCCGCGAGACCGACCTCGTCCAGCAGGAGCTGCACGACGACCTCGCGGCGTTCGTCTACGACAAGCTCAAGCGCCGTCCGATGGTGCTGCCCGTCGTCGTCGAGGTCTGACGGCCCGTCGGTCGGCCGCCAGACCCCTCCGACCTCTACGCGCCGACGGCGCGCTCCGCGCCGGTCGGCTCGAGCTCGTCGTGCACGTGCCGGGCGACCGCGCGCCCGGGTCGCGCGAGCGCGAACAGCACCACGCCGACGAGCGCGATCACGGCCATCACGCTCAGGGTGATCCAGTCGAGGTTGAAGTACGCCCGCGCGCTCGCGAGTCCGCTCGGCGCCACCACGTTGGCGAGCATCAGGCCGAGGTAGGCGAGCGCGAGGATCGTCACCGGCCAGCCCCAGCGACCGAGCTGGAAGGCGCCCTCGGGCACCCACCCGCGGGCGCGCGCGACCGCCGCCGCGATCACCGTCAGCAGGAACGACAGGTAGATGCCGCTCACGCCGAACGAGATCAGCGAGACGAGCACGTTCGTGTTCGCGGGATAGGTGATGAACCAGATGTGGATGTTGTGGCTCGGGGAGAGGAACACGAGCAGCACGAACAGCGTCGTCACCACCGCGCCCGCGACCAGCGCGTTCACCGGCGTGCGGAAGCGCTCGTGCACCCTGCTGACCCAGCGCGAGCCGGGCAGCGCGCCGTCGCGCGCGTAGGAGAACGCGAGCCGGCTGCCGGCGCCCTGGATCGACGTCCCGCACGAGAAGAACGCGAAGATGATCAGCAGCAGCGCGACGTCCTGCACCCACTGCGGGAGCTGGCCGAGGATGAACGGCACGCCGCCGCCGGTCACCGTCGCTCTGACGGCGCCCGCGCCGCTGCCCGGCATCGCCAGCAGCAGCGCGGCGGTCAGCACGAACGCCGCCGCGGCGCCCCAGATCAGCGCCATCCGCATCGCGCGCGGCACCTGGCGCCCGGCGTCCCGCGTCTCCTCGGAGATGTCGCCGGCCGACTCGAACCCGTAGAAGATGTAGACGGGCGCGAGCACGGCGATCAGCGCGGCGCCGGTCAACCAGCTCCCGTGGAAGTTCAGCCCGAGCGGGTTGGCGCCGACATGCTCGACGCCCTGGGAGTGGAAGAGCCAGCCGAGGCCGTGGTGGAAGCCGTTGATCGCGAGCACGATCGCGATGCCGACGGTTCCGAGGATCTCGACGTAGACGCCGAACTTCGCGACCTGGCCCATCACGCGCGCCCCGGTGATGTTGAGCGTCGTCTGGATCGCCACGAGCATCAGCGTGATCGCGAGGATCGTCGTGTGCGTCGTCGGGTTGAGGCTCCAGCCGAACCAGTTGTGCGTCAACGAAGCGACGTACGTCACGACGCCCGTGTCGACGGCCGCGACGGTCACGAGCAGCGCGATGCCGTAGAACCAGCCGACGAACCAGCCGTAGCTGGGGCCGACCGAGAACTTGCTGTACTGATACAGCGCCCCGGCGACGGGGTAATGACTCGCCAGCTCGCCGAAGACGAGCGCGACGAACAGCATCCCGATCACCGGCACGAACGTCAGCCACACGTAGCTCGGGCCGCCGGTGCCGACGCCGAGCACGAAGAGCGAGTAGATGCCGACCATCGGCGAGAGATACGTGAACGCGACGGCGAAGTTCGCGAACAGGCCGAGCACGCGGCTGAGCTGCGGGCGATAGCCGAGGCTCGCGAGCCGGGCGTCGTCGCCCGTGGCGGTTGACGCGGCCGATTCCATCCGTCCCTCCTCCTGAGCTTCGAGCGGCGGTGGCCGGATCGTACGTGCGGGGTCCGCGCGCCGACATGGCCGGCGCGGCCTACGCTGCGCTCAGCGCTGGGCCGCGACGGCCCTCGGGGCGCGCGCCGCCGGCGCGGCGGGCAGCCGCACGACGAAGCGCGCGCCGCGTCCCGACGAGCCGGTCTCGACGACGACCGAGCCGCCGTGCGAGAGCGCGACGGCCTGCACGATCGCGAGGCCGAGGCCGGAGCCGCCGCCGCCGTCGCCGCGCCCGCGCACGAAGCGCTCGAACAGGCGCGGGCGCAGCTCCGCTGGGATGCCCGGCCCGTCGTCCTCCACCGTCAGCACGACCTCGTCGCCGGCGCGCGCGAGCGCGGCGTGGACGTGCGTGGCGGGCGGCGTGTGGCGCAGCGCGTTCTCGATCAGGTTGAGCGCGAGCCGGTGCAGCTCGTCGCGGGCCCCGTCGACCAGCAGCTGCTCGTGCGCGGCGATCGTCAGGTGGTGCTCGCCGGTGACCGGCTCCAGCTCCGCGGCCACGTCGACCAGCACCTGCGCGAGGTCGACGGGCCGGTGGGGGGCGGTGCGGCCGGCGTCGGCGCGGGCGAGCAGCAGCAGGTCGGCGACGAGGCGGCGCATCCGACGCGAGGAGCGCAACGCGGAGGAGACGGCGGCGCGCGCGTCCTCGCCCTCGACCTGCTCGGCGAGCAGCTCGAGATTCGCGAGCACGCTCGTGAGCGGCGTGCGCAGCTCGTGCGAGGCGTCGGCGACGAACTCGCGCTGGCGCACGAGCGTGGCCTCCGTCTCGGCGCGCGCCGTGTCGAGCGCCTGCAGCATGTCCTCGAGCGTGCGCGCCAGCTCGGCGACCTCGTCGTCGGCCTCCGGCAGGGGAACGTGGCGGCCCGGGTCGCGCGTGCGCTCGATCTCGCGCGCGCTCGCCGTCAGCGCGGCGATCGGCGCCATCGCGCGGCGCGCGACCATCAGGCCCGCCAGCAGCGCGAGGCCGCTGCCGCCGAGCACGCCGAGGATCAGGAAGAAGCGCACCTTCGCGACGGTGCGGTCGATCGCCGAGAGCGGGCGGGCGTAGACGATCACCGCGGTGCCGAACGGGTCGACGCTCACCTGGCGCACCTCGACGCGGTAGCCCGCCTGGTCGTTCGGGAACGAGCCGGACAGCGAGAAGCGCGGGGACGTGCCGCCGTAGGTGCACATCAGCTGCGGCGGCAGCGACAGGTAGTAGACGCGCACCTTCGCGCTCTCGCCGCTGCCCAGGTAGCCGAGCTGACCGCAGTTCGCCGCGCCCGTGCGCGTGTCGAAGCTGATGCTCGCGCGGCTCTGGAGGTAGTTCGCCGTCTGGCGCACCGAGTCGTCGAACTGGATGCGGATCTGGCGCGTCGTCAGCAGCCCGACGATCATCGCGAAGCCGCACAGGATCACGAACGTGAGCGCGGCGGAGCCGCCGGCGAGCCGCCAGCGCGTCGGCAGCCGGCGGTAGGCCGCGCCGGCGGCGTCGAGCGCGCTACGCGCGGAGGACGTACCCGGCGCCGCGGATCGTGTGGAGGAGCCGCGGCTCTCCACCTGCCTCCAGCTTTCGTCGCAGGTTGGAGACGAACACCTCGATCGTGTTCGTCGTCGAGAACGGGTCGTAGCCCCACACCTCGTCCAGCAGCCGCTGGCGCGAGATCACGATGCGCTCGTTGCGCATGAGGTACTCGAGCAGCTCGAACTCGCGCTGCGTCAGCTCGACCTTGCGCTCGCCGCGTTCGACCTCGTGCGTGTCGGGGTTGAGCTGGAGGTCGCCGCAGACGAGCGGGGCGGCGCCGCGCGGCGGCCGACGGCGCAGCAGCGCGCGCAGGCGCGCGAGCAGCTCCTGGCGCTCGAACGGCTTGACGAGGTAGTCGTCGGCGCCGGCGTCGAGCCCCGCGACGCGCGCTTCGAGCGCATCGCGCGCGGTCAGCATCAGGATCGGCACGTCGTCCTGCTCGCGCAGCGTTCTGGCGACGTCGATCCCGTCGAGGCGGGGGAGGCCGAGGTCGAGCACGACGAGGTCGGGCAGGAACGCGTGCGCGTCGTCGAGCGCGGCGACGCCGTCGCTGGCGATCCGCACCTCGTATCCCTCCATCCGCAGCGAGCGCTGCAGCGTCTGGGCGATTTCCTCGTCGTCCTCGACGACGAGCACGCGGGGCGCGCGCGAGATGTCGCTCATGGGCCGATGGTAAAGGGCCCGCTCGGCGCGTTGGGGCGTCTTTAGCGACTTCTTACGCGCAGGGCGCCCTCACCGCTCAGCGCGCACCGGTCGGCAGGGGCTCAGCGGTGCGCGTCGAAGCAAGCGCGTGCAGATGGCCACGAAGACCCGCCGCCGCCCGAGAGCCGCGCCGAGACGCGCGCGCGCTCGCAGTCGTCCGCGCGCACGACGCTCCGCCGGCGCCGCGCTGTGGCGGCCGGCGGTCCCCGACCTCGCCCCGCACCAGCTCGACCTGCTCGGCCTCGGCCTCGCCGCGCTCGGCGTCTTCCTCGCGTTCGTGCTCTACCTCGGCGCCGCCGGCGGATCGGTCGGCGGCGCGGCCCGCGACGGCCTGCGGCTGCTGCTCGGCCAGGTCGCCTACGCGACGCCTGTCGCGCTCGTCGCCGCCGGGATCGTCGTCGTCGCGCGCACGCTCGTGCCGACGCTGCGACCGGTGCGCGCCGGCGCGCTGTGCCTGCTCGCCGCGACGACGCTCGCGCTCGCGGCCGGGACGTTCGGGCTCGGCCTGCATGCGGGCAGCGGCGGCGTGTGGGCGGCCGCGACGCTGAAGGCGAACGGCGGCGCGCTCGGCGCCCTGCTCTATTGGACGACCTCGCACCTGTTCTCCGACGTCGGCGCGCACATCGTCGCGATCTTCCTGCTGCTCGCGGGCCTGCTGCTGCTCAGCGGCATCACGATCGCCAGCCTGCTCGGCGCGGCGCACCGCGGCGTCGTGCAGGCGGCCGCGCTCGCGCCCGGCCGCGAGCGCGCGTCGTCGCCGCCCGTCCCCGTCGCCGCGCCGGAGCGGGTCGTGCCGCCGGAGCCGGAGGATGAGCGGCTCGTCGTGCGCGCGACGCACGTCGAGGCGCCCTCGCTCGACGGCCGGGAGCGCTACCCCGACCTCTATGGCGAGGAGGCGACCGCGACGGACGACGCGTTCCAGGACGACATCGCACCGCTCGCCGAGGACCCCGAGCCGGCCGTCCCGCAGCTCGAGCAGCTCGCGCTGGAGGAGCCCGCGGAGCCGGGCGTCACGACCGGCGAGGCGGCCGCCGCGGAGCAGCCCGACGTCGACCCCGCCGAGCTGACGCCGCAGGGCCGCTACCGCGCCTCGGTCACGGACGACCCGTCGTTCGTCTGGAGCATCCCGAGCGGCCGCTTCCTCAAGCGCTCCACGGCCGACCAGTCGCGTCCCGACACCGCCGGCCAGGAGAAGATCGCCGCGCAGCTGATCGAGGCGCTCGGCCACTTCGGGATCGAGGCGAAGGTCGTCGGCATGACGGCCGGCCCGCACATCACCCGCTTCGAGATCCGCCTCGCGCCCGGCATCAAGGTCGGCAAGGTCGCGCAGCTCAAGGACGACCTCGCCTACGCGCTCGCGGCGACCGAGATCCGCATCCTCGCGCCGATCCCCGGCAAGCAGGCGGTCGGCGTCGAGGTCCCGAACGCGAGGCGGCGGATCGTCCACCTCGGCGACGTCTTCCAGGACCCGCCGAAGGACTGGTCCCCGCTCACCGTCTGGCTCGGCAAGGACGTCGCCGGGCGCGCGATCGGCGTCGACCTCGCGAAGATGCCGCACCTGCTGGTCGCCGGCACGACCGGCGCCGGCAAGTCGGGCTGCATCAACGCGATGCTCTCCTCGCTGCTGCTGCACGCCGACCCGCACGAGCTGCGGCTCGTCCTCGTCGACCCCAAGCAGGTCGAGCTCAACCACTACGAGTCGATCCCGCACCTGCTGACGCCCGTCATCACGAGCCCGCGGATGGCCGCCAACGCGCTCCAGAACCTCGTCAAGGAGATGGAGGAGCGCTACGGGATCATGTCGCTCGCGCGCACGCGCTCGCTGCCCGAGCTCAACAGAGCGCGCGCCGCGCGCGGCGAGCCCGCGCTGCCCTACATCCTGTGCGTGATCGACGAGCTGGCGGACCTGATGATGGTCGCGCCCGCCGACGTCGAGGACTCGATCATCCGCCTCGCGCAGAAGGCGCGAGCGGTCGGCATCCACCTCGTGCTCGCGACGCAGTCCCCGCGCGTGGACGTGATCACCGGCATGATCAAGGCGAACGTCCCCTCGCGGATCGCCTTCGCGGTCTCCTCGCAGACCGACTCGCGCGTGATCCTCGACCAGAACGGCGCCGAGTCGCTGCTGGGCCAGGGCGACATGCTGTTCAGTCCCGTCGGCTCCTCGAAGCTCCAGCGCATCCAGGGCGCCTACATCGACGAGGCGCAGATCGCCGAGCTGACCGAGAGCTGGCGCAAGCAGGGCGAGCCGGAGCTCCGAGAGGAGCTGCTGGAGGAGGTCGTGGACGAGTCGGACGGAGGCTCCTCGGACGACGACGGCTTCGATCCCGACGAGGACCCGCTGCTGGAGGAGGCGATCGGCCTCGTCGCGCAGATGGGCACCGCCTCGACCTCGATGCTCCAGCGTCGTCTGCGGCTCGGCTACACGCGCGCCGGGCGCCTGATCGACATGCTCGAGCGACGCGGGATCATCTCCGGCTACGAGGGCTCCAAGCCGCGTCAGGTGCTGATCACCGAGGCCGACGTGCCACGCATCCTCGTGGCGCTGAACGAGAGAGCGGGCGGCGGCGTCTCGACCGCGACCGTCGAGCCCGCGCCCGACGCTCCTCCGATCGCCGACCGCGACGAAGACCCCTTGTAGGGCCGCGATAGCCTTCGCGTCGCCATGCCGGAGATCGGGTCCACCCTCCGCGAGGCGCGCATGCGCGCCAGGATCGACATCACCGAGGTCGAGCAGGCGACGAAGATCCGCGCCAAGTACCTGCGCGCGCTCGAGAACGAGGAATGGAGCCTGCTCCCGGGCCCGACCTTCATCAAGAGCTTCCTGCGCGAGTACGCCGACTTCCTCGGCGTCGACGCGCGCGCGCTCGTGGAGCAGTACAAGCTGCGCTACGAGCGCCCGAGCGAGCAGGAGCTGACGCCGATCAGCCCCAAGCTCGGCCGCGATCGCCGCGGGGGAGGAGGCAGGCCCGGCGCCTACGGGCCGCCGCGCACCGCCCCGCCGTGGCTGATCGTCGGCGGCGCGGTCGTCGTGCTGCTCGTGGTGCTCGGGCTCGTCGGCGCGCTGTTCGGCGGCGGGGGCGGCGGCTCGACGCCCCCGGCGACGACGAACTCCAGGACGCCGCGTCCGACGGCGAGGCGACCGCCGCGCGCGCGCGTGGCGCCCGCGCTCGCCAGCGTGCGGATCATCCCGACCGGCACCGTCTACGTGTGCCTCGTCGACGGCGGCGGGAGAGCCCTGATCCGCGGCGCGCAGTTCAGCGCCGGGCAGACCGTGCCCGTCTACCGTGCGAGAGCGCTGCGGATCACGCTCGGCAACAACGCCGTGCGACTGCGCGTGAACGGCAGGGAAGTGGCCGTGCCGGCGTCCTCGACCGCGATCGCCTACGCGATCACGACGGCCGGCGTCCGGCCGCTGCCGGCGGCGCAGGCGCCGACGTGCCAGTGAGCGCGCGCGCCGGCATCGTCGTGACCGGGACGGAGGTCCTCACGGGGATCATCGCCGACCGCAACGGGCCATGGCTGTCGGAGCGGCTGCGCGAGCTGGGCGTCGAGCTGGCGCACGTCGCGATCGTCGGCGACCGCCGCGAGGACATGGCGGCGGCGCTGCGCTTCCTGGCCGGAGAGCGGATGGACCTGATCGTCACGAGCGGCGGGCTCGGGCCGACGGCCGACGACCTCACGACCGAGGTCGTGGCCGACTTCGCCGGTCGGCCGCTCGTGCTCGACGAGGCGCTCGAGCAGCGGATCGCCACGATCGTCGCACCGCTCGCGCAGCGCTTTCCGGGCGTCGACCGCGCGGCGATGGCGCGCGGCACGCGCAAGCAGGCGCACGTGCCGCAGGGCGCGACCGTGCTCGAGCCGGTCGGGACGGCGCCCGGCGTCGTGGTGCCGCCCGCCGACGGACCAGGTCCCGCCACCCACCCCCGCCAGCCGACCGTCGTCGTGCTGCCCGGCCCGCCGCGCGAGCTGCAGCCGATGTGGCGCGCCGCGGTCGCGACGGACGCCTTCCGCGCCGCGATCGCCGGTGCGACCGCCTACGAGCGGGCGATCCTGCGGTTGATCGGCATTCCCGAGTCGGAGATCGCCGAGACGCTGCTCGTCGCCGAGCAGCGCGGCCTGGATCTCGCGCCGCTGGAGATCACGACGTGCCTGCGTCGCGGCGAGATCGAGATCGCCACGCTCTACGAGCCGGGCGCCGCCGCTGCGTATGCGGCGTTCGCCGACTTCGTGCGCGCACGGCACGCCGCGCAGCTGTTCTCCGACGACGGCAGCACGATCGACGAGCAGATCGCCGCGCTGCTGACCGGGCCGCCGCCGCGGACGGTCGCCGTCGCGGAGTCGTGCACCGGCGGCCTGCTCGCCGCGCGCCTCACCGAGCGGCCCGGGTCCTCCGCGTACGTGCTCGGCGGCGTCGTCGTCTACTCGAACGAGGCGAAGTCGGCGCTGGCCGACGTCGAGCCGACGCTGATCGAGCGCGTCGGCGCGGTCTCGGCGGAGGTCGCGGACGCGCTCGCGGACGGGGCGCTCGCGCGCTTCGGCGCCGACGTCGGGATCGGTGTGACGGGCGTCGCCGGACCGGGTGGCGGGACGGACGGGAAGCCGGTCGGGCGGGTGCACGTCGCGGTCGCCGCGCGCGACGGCGCGCGGATCGCGCGGCGGCTCGACCTGCCCGGCGGGCGCGCCGACGTGCGCGAGCGGACGACGACCGTCGCGCTGCACCTGCTGCGTCGGCTGCTGCTGGGCCAGGCCGACGAGTCGGCGTGAGCGCGACGGCGAGGGCGCGCCTCTTCGTCGCGCTCGAGCTGCCCGAGCCAGTGCGCGCGGCGCTGGTCGCGTGGCGGGCGCCGCTGCTGCGCGAGCTGGGCGCCCTGCGAGCCGTGGCGCCGGCGGCGTTGCACGTGACGCTGTGCTTCATCGGCTGGCGCGAGGAGGCGTCGATCGCGTCGATCGCCGCGATCGTGGAGCGCTGCGCGGAGACGTGCGGCGAGGTCTCCGGGCTCTCGCTCGACGAGGAGCCGCTGTGGCTGCCGCCGCGCCGGGCGCGCGCGCTCACGCTCGGGCTCGCGGATGGCGACGGGCGGCTGGGCGCGCTGCGGGCGGAGCTGGCCGGGCGACTCGCCCGCGACGGCTGGCATGAGCCGGAGACGCGGCCGTACCTGCCGCACGTGACGGTCGCGCGCGTGCGTGCGGGGAAGGTCGTCCCGCGTCGCGTCACGCTGCCGCCCGCGCCGGCGCTCGCGTTCGAGGGCGCGGCCGTGGTGCTCTACCGCTCGCGCCTGGAGCGCGCGGGGGCGCGCTACGAGCCGCTGTTCGTGGGCAGACTCGCCTGAGAATCCCCGCAGAGCGGGCATTGTGCCGTGACGCGCCGCCTCCTACCATCGCAGCAGGTGCGCGAACGGACGTTCGGTGCGGTTCCGTCCGCCGGCGGGCGTACCGTCATGACCTCACGTGAGCAGAAGGAGCTTCCAGCGATGACCGACCAGGACAAGGCCGCCAAGGCCCGCGACGCCGCCCTGCAGGGCGCGCTGACGCAGATCGAGCGCCAGTTCGGCAAGGGCACGGTCATGCGCATGGGCGACCCGGGCGCGCAGGTGCGCGTCAACGCGATCCCGACGGGGGCGCTGTCGCTCGACATCGCGCTCGGCATCGGCGGCGTGCCGCGCGGGCGCATCGTGGAGGTCTTCGGACCCGAGTCCTCGGGCAAGACGACGCTCGTCTACCACATCCTCGCCGAGGCGCAGAAGCTCGGCGGCACGTGCGCCTTCATCGACGCCGAGCACGCGATGGATCCGCTCTACGCGAAGGAGATCGGCGTCGACATCGACAGCCTGCTGGTCTCCCAGCCCGACTACGGCGAGCAGGCGCTCGAGATCGCCGACATGCTCGTGCGCTCGGGTGCCGTCGACGTCGTCGCCGTCGACTCGGTCGCCGCGCTCACGCCGCGCGCCGAGCTCGAGGGGCAGATGGGCGATCAGACCGTCGGCGTGCAGGCGCGCATGATGAGCCAGGCGAT
>Ga0207664_10001712_pt1 | contig 14455 bp, 12 predicted proteins | sample LARL83metaG_FD_184349 | JGI IMG/M metagenome (GOLD analysis project Ga0207664, IMG submission 184349) | Corn, switchgrass and miscanthus rhizosphere microbial communities from Kellogg Biological Station, Michigan, USA - LAR L8-3 metaG... | ecosystem: Host-associated > Plants > Roots >...
GCACCGTCGCGTCAAGCGCGGACGAAGCGCGCTTGCAGAGCGGTGCCGCGATCTTCGCCGGGGCCTGCGCCGCCTGTCACGACGAAGGCGCCGGCGCGGTATCCTCGATCCGCACGGTTCCGCTGGCGCAGACCACGTCGCTTCATGCACCGGATCCGCGCAACGTCTTGCATATCGTGCTCGAAGGCATCTGGCCCGAGCCGGGCGAGAAGGGCGTCGTGATGCCCAGCTTCGCGGGCGCGCTGACCGAGGAGCAAGTCACGTCTCTGCTGGCCTACCTGCGCGTGCACTTCGCCAGCCGTCCGCCATGGCCCGACGTTCCCCGCCGGGCACGAGACATCCTCCAGCGCAAGGATGAAAATGAGCGATGATTGAGCTCAACATCAACGGCAGGACGCAAAGCGTCGATGCCGCGCCCGATACGCCGCTGCTCTATGTGCTGCGCGATCATCTGGCGATGAACGGCGCCAAGTTCGGCTGCGGTCTGGGCCAGTGCGGCGCGTGCACGGTGATGGTCGATGGCGATGCGGTGTTTTCCTGCCTGACGCCGATTTCGATCGTGGCCGGACGCAGGATCAAGACCGTCGAGGGACTCGGCACGATCGAGAACCCCGGCCCGCTGCAGCGCGCCTTCATCGACGAGCAGGCAGCGCAATGCGGTTATTGCATCGCCGGGATGATGATGCGCGCGCAAGCGCTGCTGGAAAAAAATCCTTCGCCGTCGGATGCCGAGATCCGCCGCCACCTGATGCCCAACCTGTGCCGCTGCGGGACTCAGATGCGGATCTTCCGCGCCGTTCGACGTGCCGCGCAGGCGATGCAGGCCGGGGACGGCGCATCCGAGCGGAGTCGCGCATGAAGTCTTGCGGCGCGCAACGCAACGCGCTGACGCGGCGCGAGTTCCTGGCCGCAAGCGGAGCGCTGGTCATCGGCTTTTCGCTAGCGCCGTCGTCGCTGCGTGCGCAAAAGCCGCCGGGCCCGAAGCTGCCCGGAAGCCTCGACGCCAATCCGATGCTGGACTCGTGGCTGCGTATCGACGCCGATGGCGGCATCACCTTGTTCACCGGCAAGGCCGAGCTGGGGCAGGGCGTCAAGACCGCGCTGATCCAGATCGCCGCCGAACAATTGTATGTGTCGCCGCAGCGGATCCGGCTGATCACCGCCGACACGCGGCAGACGCCGGACGAGGGTTACACGGCCGGCAGCAACTCGATGAAGGACAGCGGCACGGCGATCATGAACGCGGCCGCCCAGGTGCGCGAGATCCTCATCGCCCGCGCGGCCGAGCGGCTCGGCGTGGCGGCCGATCGACTCAAAGCGCAGGAAGGGGCCGTCGTCGCTGACGACGGCAGGCGCCTCGGGTTCGGCGAGCTTGTCGTCGACGGCCTGACGAAGGTGCGCGCCGACGGGCAATCGAAGCTGAAGGACCCGGCAGCCTACTCGATCATCGGCAAATCGATGTCGCGGGTCGACATCCCCGCCAAAGTGACCGGCGGCGCGGCGTACGTGCAGGACCTGCGTCTGCCCGGCATGGTGCACGCGCGCGTCGTGCGGCCGCCGAGCTACGGCGCGCGCTTGCGCGAGCTGCAGACCGCCGCGGTCGAAAAGATGCCCGGTGTGCTCAAGGTCGTGCGGGACGGCTCCTTCGTCGCTGTCGTCGCGGCGCACGAGTACGAGGCGATCCAGGCCATGCGCTCGCTCGCCGCTGCCGCACGCTGGGAAGAGCGGGCGACGCTTCCCGAGCAGGCCGAGTTTTATGCCTATTTGCAAAAGCTGCCTGCCGACATCATCGTCGACCTCGATAGACAAGCGGCTGGAAGCCCCGGCGCGCGCAGCTTCGAGGCAAGCTACCGCCGTCCCTACCAGATGCACGGCGCGATCGGCCCGTCGTGCGCGGTGGGCCTGTTCAAGGATGGGGTGCTGACCGTATGGACGCACAGCCAGGGCGTTTATCCGTTGCGCAAATCGATCGCGGAAATGCTGCGGCTGCCCGAGGATCGGGTGCAGTGCATCCACGTCGAGGGCTCGGGCTGTTATGGTCACAACGCAGCCGATGATGCAGCCGCCGACGCCGCGCTGATCGCGCGTGCGTTTCCCGATCGGCCGGTGCGCGTGCAATGGATGCGCGAACATGAGCATCAGTGGGAACCTTACGGCCCGGCGATGCTGACGAGCGTCAAGGCGGCGCTCGACAGCGCCGGCAACATCGTCACCTGGGATTACGAGGTCACCAGCAATACGCACAGCATGCGGCCGGGTGGCGCGGGGAACCTGCTGCCGGCCTGGCATCTGGAGACGCCGTTCGCGCCGGCCGCGCCGAAGCCGATCCCCTTGCCGGAAGGCGGGGGCGATCGCAACGCGATCCCTTTCTATCGGGTGCCGAGCGTGCACGTCGTGCATCGCTTCGTTCCGGCGATGCCCGTTCGGGTTTCGGCGCTGCGCGCGCTCGGCGCCTACATGAACGTCTTTTCGATCGAGAGCTTCATCGACGAGCTCGCGCAGGCCGCGGGGGCCGATCCGGTCGATTTTCGCCTTCGGCACCTCGACGATCCGCGCGCGCGGGACGTGGTTTCGCTCGCGGCTGCACGCTTCGGCTGGGCTTCCTACGTGCGAGCCCCCGGCCGGGGTCGAGGCTTCGCCTTCGCCCGGTACAAGAACCTCGCCGCGTATGTCGCGCTCGCGCTCGAGGTCGACGTCAATCGGGAGAAAGGGAGCGTGCGCGTCGTGCGCGCGGTGGCCGCGGTCGACAGCGGCCAGGCGGTCAATCCCGACGGCATCCGCAACCAGATCGAGGGCGGCATCATCCAGTCGTCGAGCTGGACGCTGCACGAAGCGGTCGAGTTCGACACGACCTCGATCAAGAGCGCCGATTGGAGCCGCTATCCGATATTGCGTTTTCCCGAGATCCCGGAAAGCATCGACGTCCATGTGATCGATCGACCGGGCGCGGCTTTCCTGGGGACGGGCGAAGCGGCACAGGGCCCCACGGCGGCCGCGATCGGCAACGCGATCGCCTATGCCACCGGCGCGCGGATCCGCGAGCTGCCGTTCGATCGCAAGCGGGTCAGGAGCGCGATCGGCGTCTAGCATCAAGCATCGCGCCAGTCGATTCGATCGCGACCGCTGGAACATTCGACCGATGGACAGGACCGATTCCGCCCGACTTCGCAACGACATGGTCGACCTGCAGATCGCGCGACGCGGCGTGCGTTCGCCGCGGGTGCTGGAGGCGATGCGAACCGTGCCTCGCGAGGCCTTCCTGCCCGAGCCGATGCGCGAGTTCGCCTACGAAGATGCGCCGCTGCCGATCGCGGAGGGGCAGACGATCTCGCAGCCCTACATCGTTGCGCTGATGACCGACGCTTTGGCCCTGGAGGGCGGCGAGAAGGTGCTCGAGATCGGCACCGGTTCCGGCTATGCCGCGGCAGTCCTCTCCCGCATCGCGCGCAGTGTCTACACGGTAGAGCGCATCGGCCAGCTTGCCGAAAAAGCTGCCGCGGCGCTTGCCGACCTGGGTTATCGCAACGTGCATGTACTGCATGGCGACGGAACGCGCGGCTGGCCCGATCACGCGCCGTACGATGCAATCGTCGTCGCGGCAGGCGGTCCCGAAGTGCCGGCGTCGCTGAAGGCGCAGCTCAAGGTCGGAGGCAGGCTGGTCATTCCGGTCGGCGAGAATCGGCGCGTCCAGGAATTGGTTCGCGTCATCCGGACCTCGACCGACGAGTACGAGAGCGAGGACATCGCCGACGTTCGCTTCGTGCCACTGGTCGGCGAGGAAGGCTGGGCCCCCGAAAACGATCATGCTCAACCGTCGCATCGCTCCACCGCCGACAGCGTCGACCGAACGCTGGCCGCGGCGATTGCAGCGTCATCCGAGCACTTCGATGCGATCGACTCGGCGGACCTGGACCCGTTGCTGCGACGAATCGGCGACGCGCAGGTGGTGCTCCTCGGCGAGGCGACGCACGGCACCGCCGAGTTCTATCGCATGCGGGCCCGGATTTCGCGCGAGCTGATCGAGCGGAAGGGATTTTCCTTTATCGCCATCGAAGGCGACTGGCCGGACGCGGCACGCATCGATCACTATGTCCGGCATGCCGAGACGCCGCCGTCCGAGTGGACGGCGTTCGCCCGCTTTCCCGTCTGGATGTGGCGCAATCGTGAAGTGCGCGAGTTCGTCGACTGGCTGCACGCGTACAACGCGGCTGCGGCCAACGGCCGCAAAGTCGCGTTTCACGGCCTCGATCTTTATAGCCTGTTCAATTCGATACGCTCGGTTCTCGATTACCTGGACGACGTCGACCCGGGCGCGGCGCGCGTCGCACGCCAGCGCTACGGTTGCCTGACGCCCTGGCAGGCGGATCCGGCGACCTACGGCCATGCGGCCCTCACCGGAAGCTACCAGAGCTGCGAGAGCGAGGTCATCTCGATGCTCACCGACCTGATGCACAAGCGCCGGACCTACGCCGAGCACGATGGGGCGCGATTCCTCGATGCCGTGCAGAACGCGCGTCTGGTGGCCAACGCCGAACGCTACTACCGGATCATGTATTACGGCTCACGCGCATCGTGGAACCTGCGCGACAGCCACATGTTCGAGACGCTGAAGACGCTGCTCGGCTTTCACGGGCCCGAAAGCAAGGCGATCGTCTGGGCGCACAATTCTCACGTCGGCGATTCGGGCGCGACCGAGATGGCGTCGCGCGGCGAATACAACATCGGGCGCCTCTGCCGCCAGGAGTTCGGCAATGCCGCGTATTCGATCGGATTCGGTACCGACACCGGAACGGTCGCCGCCGCGACCGAGTGGGACGGCCCGATGGAGATCAAGGATGTTCGCCCGGCGCTGGCCGACAGCTACGAGCGGCTTTGTCATGACGCCGGCGTCCGGCAGTTCCTGCTGAGCCTTCGCTCGCCGATGCCGGCTGTGCTTGCGACGGGCCTGGGGCGACCCCGGCTCGAGCGCGCGATCGGGGTCATCTATCGGCCCGAGACCGAGCTGCAAAGCCACTACTTCCAAGCGCGCCTGCCGCGGCAGTTCGACGAATACGTCTGGTTCGATCAAACCGCTGCGGTGACGCCGCTCAAGACCGAGGAACTCGAAGGCTTGCCCGATACCTATCCGTTCGGCCTTTGAACCATGCGTGCCCGCGCGGATATGAGTTATGTTCGGGCCAAGCTCGACTGGATGCGCGCGGAGGGCATCTGGCCGAACGGCCTGCGGTACCTGTGGACCGACGCCTTTGGCGTCGTTTTGCTCGTCTCGCTTTACGCCGAATCGGGAGACCGCGCCTATCTCGACGAGGCGGAATCAGTCGTCGCCGACGTCGACCGGGTGCTCGGGCGCGATCGGGGAATCCGCATCGGCGAAGCGCCCGACCGCGACGGCCAGTATTTTCATTACCTCGCGATTTGGCTGTATGCGCTTGCGATCCTGGGCAGGCAGCTCCCGCACTACGTCAAAAAGGGCGTCGATCTAGTCGGCCAGATACACGATGCCTTTGTCCTGCCCGGGCGCGGCGTCATCTGGAAAATGAAGGAGGATCTGAGCGCTCCCTATCCCGGCTACGGGCTCGGCGCCCTCGACGCCTTCGACGGCTACGTATCGTATCGGCTGCTCGATGAACAGGCGCTGTCGCGGGAAATCGCCGACATGCGTGCGCTGATCGAGCGATCGGCGGCCGATCTGTGGATCACGCAGGACCTGGGTCTCGGCATGATGCTGTGGATGACGCATTTCTTTCCCGATGAAGCCTGGGCGCGGCTGCAAAGACCGCGTTGCCTGGGCATGCTCGATCGAATGTGGGTCGAGCACGGGTATTTCTGTCGCGAGCCGGGATTGCCCGACGTCAAGTTCGCCTTTACCAACTACGGCGTGTCGATCGGGCTGCAGGCAGTGGACGCGATGGGCGAGCGAGTCGCAAGACTCAACTACTTTTTCGAGTCATATCGCTCTGGAGATCAGTACGACCGCGAAGCCATCACGCATGTGATGGCGTGCGCTTCGCATTTTCCCGGCGAGCTGATTCGATAATTACGGCTTCGGGGCTTCGCCGCCAATGTTTTTCTGCTGCTGCTCGGCGCGAGCCTGGCGTTCGCCACGCCAGGCTCCGGGTGGCTGCAGCGCATCGGCGCGAGGGCTTTCGGCGCGATCTTGACTATCGCGCAGGCGGCGTTACGGCGGCCGGACGCGCCGGGCAGGATTGCGCTCGGGTTGCTCTGGGGCTTGTTGCCGTGCGGACTCGTCTACAGCATGCGTCGCGTACGCCCCGGGCGCGCTGGCGCGAGGAGCGTTTTGCCTGGTTCCATAATCGTATGCGGTAAACTGCAAACCCTGCCGGCCAGTACCGTCCGCCGCCGGATCGAACAGGAGAGAAGCGATGAAAAATAGGCATCGAGCGGCCCTGCAGTGGTTTGCCCTGACGGTCGCCGCGGTGGGGATTTCGCTGTCCGCCGGACCGGCGAGCGCGGCCGGCGAGCGCCTCGCCGCGTTCTACAAGAATCAGGTCGACCCGCATTTCGCGCTGGTCCGTGCCGGCGTCGAGGCCGCGGCCAGGGACATGGGCGCCGGACCAGTCACCCATTACGCGCCGACGCGGCCGAACAACCTCGCCGAGCAGCTCTCGGAGATCGAGGACGTGACCGTCAAGAAGCCGGACGCGATCCTGTTCATGGCGGTCGATCCGCGCGGGGTCGTCCCGGCGATCGAAAAGGTCAACGCCGCGGGCATCCCGCTCGTCAATTACAACGATCGCGTTCGCGGCGGCAAGTTCGTAAGCTACGTTGCCGCCGACGACTACAACCTCGGCCTCGATGCCGGGCGCTATTTGATCAAGGCGCTCGGCGGCAAGGGCAATGTCGTGATCATCGAAGGCGTCAAGGGATCGACCACCAGCGACGACCGCGTGCGCGGCTTCAACAAGGCCATCGAAGAAAACCCAGGTGTCAAGTTGCTCGCTTCCCAGCCGGCCAACTATCAGCGGTTGCAGGCGCTGCAGGTGATGGAAAACCTGATCCAGTCGAATCCGTCGATCGACGGCGTGATGGCCGCCGCCGACGTCATGGCATTCGGGGCGATCGAGGCGCTGGAGGCGGCGGGCAAGAAAACGACCAGGGTCGTCGGCATCGGCGGCGTTCCGGAATCGATCGAGGCGATCAAGGCGGGAAGATTGCTCGCGACGGCAGAGTTCAACGGCTACAAGATGGGATGTCTCGCCACGATGGCCGCGCTGCGAAGCCTGCGCAAGGAACCGGTGCCCGACACCATCGTCATCAAGGGCATCGTGATCGACAAGACCACCACTGGACCGTTCGAGGTCCCGGCGGAAAAGCGCACGTGCCCGAAATGGGAGGAATACGCGAAATAAGACGATCGTGCGACGCCTGTTCGGCGGCCGCGCTTTCCGGCTTGGCGAGGAGGGGGCAGATGGCGGGCAATGACAGCACCGGCGTCGCGCAGCGCATCCAAGCGGTGCACCCGCGGCCGGATCAGGAGCGATACATGCCGTACGCGCCGGCCGTTCGTGTCGCCGGACCGGCCGACATTATTTTCATCTCGGGCTCGACCTCGTCGCCGCTCTACCACCGGCATCCGCACGTCGCCGACGAGCATCGCCATCCGATCGACATCGAATCGCAGACCCGGCGAGCGATGGACGGCATCAAGCTGGTCCTCGACGACCAGGGACTGACCTGGCGGCATGTCGTGAAGGTCACCAAGTACCTGACCGACATGCGCGACATGGATGGGATGGTCGAAGTGCTGGCCGAGTACTTCGGTGACTGGAAGCCGGCCAGCACGACGATCTGCATCAACTCGCTGTCCACACCCGGCGCGCGAGTCGAGCTGGACATGATCGCCGTGCGCCCGCTGGGCTGACGGCGCGCGTGTCCTGCTTCCCGTGGCCCGCGACGATCACGACGGCGACGGATCCGGGCAGCCCGCAGCGCCGGCGCCGCTGCTAAGCCTGCGCAATGTAAGCAAGACCTTTCCCGGCGTACGTGCGCTCGACGACGTCAGCCTCGACATTCGTGCCGGCGAGGTGCACATGCTGCTCGGCGAAAACGGCGCCGGCAAGTCGACGCTGATCAAGGTGCTCTACGGCGCGTACCGGGCCGATGCCGGAACGATCCTGTTCGAGGGCAAAGCGGTCGACATCACGCGGCCGGCCGACGCGCGGAGGCTCGGCATCGCCGTGATCTTCCAGGAATTCTCGCTCGTTCCCTTCCTCGATCTCGCGCAGAACATCTTTCTCGGGCGTGAGCCGCGCCGGCCGCTGACGCGCCTGATCGACCACGCCCGGATGCATCGCGAGGCGCGCGGCGTGCTCGACTCGCTCGGGCTCGACTACGACACGCGGGCGCTGGCCGCCGACCTCGGGGTTGCGCAGCAGCAGATGGTCGAGATCGCCAAGGCGTTGTCGCAGCGCGCCCGCATCCTGGTGATGGACGAGCCCACTGCGGCGCTGTCCGAGCGCGAGTCCAATGCATTGTTTGCGCTGATCAGGCAGCTTCGTGCCGCGGGTGTGGCGATCGTCTATATCTCGCACCGGATGCAGGAAGTCTTCGCATTGGGGGATCGGGTAACGGTGCTGCGCGACGGGCGACGCGTCGCAACGCTGTCCGCGGGCGAGGCGACGCCCGATGAGCTGATCGGCATGATGGTCGGACGCGCGGTGGGCGCCGTGTACAAGCGCCGTCAGTACGGCGCGGCGGGCAGGATCGTGCTGGATGTGCGCGGATTGACGACGGCGACCGGTGTGCGGGATGTCGATCTCAACGTGCGCGAAGGCGAGATCGTCGGCCTGTCGGGCCTGGTGGGCGCCGGGCGCACGGAAGTCGCGCGCGCGGTGTTCGGCGCCGACGCCATCGTCGCCGGTGAAGTCCGTATTTCCGGCGCTTCCGTCGAAGGAGGACCCGAGCGCATTGCCGCGCGCGGCGTCGCGCTGATCCCGGAGAACCGCAAGCTCGAAGGATTGGCGCTGAAGCGCTCGGTTCAGGACAATCTGCTGGTCGCAAGTCTGTGGAAGCTTTTTCCGCACGGCTGGTATCGCGCGGGGTCGGCGCACCGGCATGCGCGCGCGCTGATCGAGCGCTTGCGCGTGACTCCGCCTGCGCCGCGGCGTCTGGCGCGGGCGCTTTCGGGCGGCAACCAGCAGAAGATCGTCATCGGCAAGTGGCTGGCGGCCGGGTGCCGGCTTTTCCTGTTCGACGAGCCTACGCGCGGCATCGACGTGGGCGCCAAGAGCGAGATCTTTGCGCTGATCGAGGATCTGGTCGAACGCGGCGCCGCCGTTTTGCTGATCAGCTCCGAGCTGACCGAAATCGTCCACGTGTGTGATCGCGCGTATGTGATGCGCGCCGGCAGGATCGGCGGCGAGCTAGGAAGGGCGGAGCTGTCGGAGGCGAATATCCTGCGGCTGGCGATGCACGAAACCTAGATGCCCGCCTTTGCTTCCTCGCGCTCGGTCGAGCGGCGCGTACGCCCGCTGCCGGCGATCCTTCCGATCGGCGTCCTGCTGGTGGCGGGTGCGCTTTTCGCCGTCAACGGCTTCGCCTCGGCGCGCAATCTGGCCAACCTCGGCCTGCAGGCGTCGATCCTGCTGATGCTCGCGATGCCGATGACCTTGATCATCATGAGCGAAGGGCTCGACCTTTCCGCGGGCGCCGTGCTGAGCCTGTGCAGCGTCGTGATGGCCGAATCGCTCGCCGGCGGCCACGGCATCGCGAGCGCTCTGGCCGCATCGATCGCGGTCGGGCTGGCTTTCGGGCTCGCCAACGGCGCAATGGTCTCGCTGCTGGCCTTGCCTCCCTTCGTCGTGACGCTGGGGACCTTGGGCATCGCCGAAGGCGCATCGCTCGTGTTGACCGAGGGCAACGCCGTATCGGGATTGGGCTCGGCCATAGCAACGCTGTATGCGCTCGACGTCTTCGGCCTGCCGTTCCCGCTGCTGGTCGCGCTGGCGACGTGGCTCACCACTTACCTGCTGCTGCATTACACGCGCTTCGGCACCTACGTTTTCGCCATCGGCGGCAATCGCGACGCGCTGGTGCTCGCCGGCGCGCCGGCGTGGGCGTACCACATCGCTATCTACGCCTTCGGCGGACTGGTCTCCGGTGTGGCGGCGCTGCTGTTGACCGGCCGCATGAACGCCGCGCATCCGACGGTGGCGATCGGCATGGAGTTCGACGCCATCGCCGCGGTCGTGCTTGGCGGCACCTCGTTCGAGCGCGGCGACGGCCGCCTGCTCGGCACCGTCCTGGGCGTCGCGACGATCACCGTGCTGCGCAATGCGCTCGACCTTCTGGGCATCGAGTCGTCGCTGCAGGTCGTCTCGATCGGCGCGCTGATCCTGCTGGTGATCGTCATCGACAGTCTGCGCAAGAGCCGTCGCGTACAGGCGGCATGATGTCGGGCGCGCCGGAAACCGCGGTGCACCCGGGCGGGCAGTGGCGGCATCGTCTGGCCGGGGACGCCGGTGCGCTCGTGCTGCGGGCGGCGCTGATCGTGCTTGTCGGACTGGCGCTCGCGCTGGCCAGCGACGCCTTCCTGTCGACGGCCAATGTGCTCAATGTCCTGCGCCAGGCGAGCCTCATCTTCCTGCTCGCCGCGGGCCTCACGCTGGTGATCTTGTGCGGCGGCTTCGATCTGTCGGTGGCCGCGAACCTGACCTTGTCGGCCTGTCTCGCCGCCGGCGTGATCAAGTCGGGGCTCCCGCCATGGCTGGGCGTGGGGACTGCGCTGGCGTGCGGGACAGCGGCCGGCGCGATGAACGGGCTTGCGGTGACGCTCTTACGACTGCCGCCGTTTCTTGCGACGTACGCGATGCTGTGGATATTGCAGGGGCTGGCGTTCCACTACATGGGCGGACAGGAGATCTTCGGCTTTCCGCCAGGTTTTCGCGCGCTGGGCACCGGTTTCCTGTTCGGCGTTCCGGTGCCGGTCTATCTGATGGCCGCGGTGCTTGTTACCGCGACGGTGTTCCTGCGCTCGACCAATGTCGGACAGGAAATCTATGCGATCGGCGCCAATCCCGAGGCGGCGCGGCTGTCGGGCGTTCCGGTGCGGCGCCGGCAGATGCTGGTCTACATGCTGAGCGGGCTGATGTCGGGCCTCGCCGCAGTCGTCTTCCTGGCCCGGGTCAACGCCGCCGACTCGGGCATGGGCGAGCCGCTGCTGCTGCCGGTGATCGCCGCCGTGCTGATCGGCGGCACATCGCTCTTCGGCGGCGTCGGCAGCGTGCTGGGCACGGTGCTGGGCGCAATCATCCTCGCGCTGGTCATCAACGGCATGAATCTGCTCGACATCCGCGCACAGTGGCAGCCACTGGTCGTCGGCGTCGTGCTGCTCGCCGCGGTAATGGTCGACCTGGTCGGCCGCGGACGGCGCGAGCGCATCGGCTGAGAGGCGAGTCGCTCGCGCTTCAGGCAAGCCCGTCGCTGACCGGAACGTTCTCCGGCTCGAGCTCGATGCCGGACGCACGCGCCTGGAGCACGATCAGCTTGGCGAAGTCTTCGTCGCCTAAGCCCAGTCCGAGCAGTGCCTGCACCTGGTCGCGGGTGATCGATGCGAGCGGCATCGGCACGTCGAACTCACGCCCAGCGTTTAACCCCAGGTCGAGGTCCTTGCGCAACAGCGCCGGCGTGAACGTCACCTTGAAATCCAGGTTGACCAGCGCCGGCGTCTTGTAGCGCGTGAAGGTCGAGCCCATGACGCTCTGATTGATGAAGTCGAGAAAAGCGTGGCGCGGCACGCCGGCTTTTTGCGCCAGTATCGTGATCTCTGCCAGCGACTGGATCACGACGCCGAGAAAAACGTTGTGACAGATCTTGACGATGCGCGCGAGCTCGCCTTCGCCGACGTAGCTCGCCGCCGGCGCGATCATTCGAAGATAAGGCAGCGCGAGCTCGAATGCCGACCGCGGGCCCGAGCAGACGAACGACAGCCGTCCGGCCTCGATCACCTTGGCGTTGCCCGAAACCGGCGCCGCGAGAAGGTCGATACCGCGCGCGGCGAGCAGCGACCGGAGCTCGGCCGAGCCTTCGAGCGAGATCGACGAGCATTCGACGACCAGATGGGTGCGCGGCGTTTTCGCCGCGAGCAGCCCGCCGGGACCGGCGATCACCTCGCGCACGTCGTCCCAGGTCGACACCATGACGAATACGATGTCGCAAGCCGCGAGCTCGGAAAGGGTCGATGCGATTTTCGCGCCATGCCTGGCGAGCGGCTCGGCTTTGGCGCGGGTGCGGTTCCATACGGTCAGATCGGCGCCCTGTTTCGCCAGCCGCGCCGCCATCGCATGGCCCATGCGCCCGATGCCGATCCAGCCGATGCGCGCGTTGCTGGCCATCGCGAGTCGCTCAGGCAGGAGCATCCATGCCGAAAGGCATGTCCATCGCAAACAGCCAATGCCCGGCCGGTTGCCTCCGCGCGACTTCGACCGCGTTGCCGCTCATCGTCGTCGGCTTGCCGTCGGGCCCGGTCAGCGCGAGCGTCCACTGGTTGGCCAGCAATGCGATGTCGCCGGTCTGTGCCACCAGCTTGCCCGACGTCGTTATCGTCGGCTTGGCGGCGAGAAATCCGGCCAGCGCTTCGCGTATCGCCGCGGTGCCGATGACGACGTTGCCCGGCGATGGCATCAGCGCCGCCTGCGGCTCGTACAACGCGACCAGTGCATCGAGGTCTCCGGCGTTGAGCGCCTGCTCGAACAGCTGATCGAGCTCCACCGGATTGTTCTTGACCATCGTTTCTTCTCCTCAGTAGGGATTGGCGATCGGGAGCTCTTCGGCCGGATAGAGCGAAATGATCTTCGGCCCGTCCGGCGTCAGGATCACTTCCTCCTCGATGCGTGCGGCCGAGATGCCGTCGCTCGCGGGACAATAGGTTTCCACGGCGAACACCATGCCGACCTTGAGCTCGATCGGCTCCTTCAGCGAATTCAGCCGCGAGATCAGCGGCCTCTCGTGCAGGCCCAGGCCGAGGCCGTGACAGAAGTTGAGACCGAAGGCTTCCATCTCGCTGGAAAAGCCGATGTCGCTCGCCTTGGGCAGTGCGCGCGCGATCTTGTCGGTGGTGACACCGGGTTTCAGCGCCGCGATCGCCTTGTCCATCCATTCCCGCGCCTTGCGGTACGCGGTGCGCTGCGCCGACGTCGCCCGGCCGACGTTGAACGTGCGGTAATAGCAGGTCCGATAGCCGATAAAGGACTGGATGATGTCGAAGAACGCCTGGTCGCCGGGCCGGATCAGCCGGTCGGTGAAATTGTGTGGATGCGGGCTGCAGCGCTCGCCCGAGATCGAATTGATCGCTTCGACGCAGTCGCTGCCCATGCCGTAAAGGCGCGCAGTGGCCAGGGCGACGATCTCGCTCTCGCGTACACCCGGCTTCAGCGCCTCGGCGATGTCCTGGTAGACGCCGTCGACCATTGCGGCGGCCATGTTGAGCAGCGTCAGCTCGTCGATGTTCTTGACTTCGCGCGCCTGGAGCAGCGTCTGTTGCCCGTCGCGCACTTCGATGCCCAGCTTCTGCAGCTCGAACAGCATCGGCGGCTCGACGACGTCGAGGCCAAGCGGCATGTTGCCGACGCCTTCGGCATCGAGCAGCGACTTGATCTCGCGCGCGGCGTCGCGAAAGAGCGTGATGTCCGCGCCGGTCGCGCCGCGCAATCCGAGCAATCCCGCGCGGCAGTGGTCGTGCTGCAGCCACGGCGCGTGCATCCGATGGTGCTTGGCGGCCGAACCGAAATCCCAGATGTACGGATCGCCGTTGCCGGTGAGCAGCGCGTAGCGCGTCAGCTTGTCGCGCGCCCACTCGCCGATGACGGTGCTGGTGATGTAGCGAATGTTATGCTGGTCGAAGCACAGCAACGCACCGAGCCCCGATCCGGTGAGCGCAGCGCGCGTGCGCGCGAGCCGATAATCGTGCAGGCGGCGGAAATTGATCCTTTCCTCGAAGTCGACCTGCGTGTGTCCGGGCGCCTGCAACGGGCGATCCCAGCGGTACGAGGGATCGATGTCATCGGGTCGGATGATCTTCGGGTCGCTGCGTTTTTTCTGAGCCATGCGATGGGCATCGTCCGGTCGTTGTCAGCGGGGGAATGCCTTGTCGTAGAAGGTGAGATCGACGTAGCGCGCCGGGTCGCTCAAGGCTTTGGGCGGCGTCGCATACTTGCTGCGCAGCGCGAGCACCGTGGCGATGCCGGCCAGGTCGGGCCGGGCGTCCCGGGTGATGCCGCCGGGCTGCGCCAGCAAGAGATCGTACGATTGCCGGGCGAGCGCCGGCGTCATGTCGCGGATGTTGGCGACCAGCAGCGCCTCGACGATTTCGCGGTTGGCGGGCTGATAGAGCCATTCGACGCCGGCGCGGTATGCCTTCAGGAAGCCGATCAACGCCGCCTCGTGCGCCGCTGCCCATGAACGCCGGACGAAACCGGTGGTGCCCTGGTAGGGCCCC
>Ga0207664_10001714_pt1 | contig 14452 bp, 13 predicted proteins | sample LARL83metaG_FD_184349 | JGI IMG/M metagenome (GOLD analysis project Ga0207664, IMG submission 184349) | Corn, switchgrass and miscanthus rhizosphere microbial communities from Kellogg Biological Station, Michigan, USA - LAR L8-3 metaG... | ecosystem: Host-associated > Plants > Roots >...
CGTGGGCCAGTTCCTGGCAGGGATGGGTGATCGTCTCCATGTTGATCACCGGCACGGTGGCGTACTGCGCGAACGCCTTGATCACGGTGTCCTGGCGATCCACCGCCCAGTCCTGGAATTTCGGGAATGCGCGCACCGCGATCAGGTCGACGTAACGCGACAGCACCCGCGCCACCTCGGCGATGTGCTCCTCGGTATCGCCGTCCATCACGCTGCCCACCTCGAACTCGATCGGCCACGCGTCCTTGCCCGGCGCCAGCACGACGGCGTGGCCACCCAGCTGGAACGCACCCAGCTCGAAGCTGGTGCGGGTGCGCATCGAAGGGTTGAAGAACAGCAGCGCGATGGATTTGCCGGCCAGCTGCTGGCCGCGCGGCGAACGCTTGAACGCGGCAGCCTGCTCCAGCAGCGCGTCGATCTCGGCGCGGCTGTAATCCTGGGTGGTGATGAAATGCCGTAGAGCCATGATTTACTCCCATCCAAAACACAAAAAACCCGGCGCAGAGGCCGGGTTTTGTCGTCGATGCACATGAAACGCGTGCGACTGCCTACCCGGCCGAATGTCCATCCAGCGGTCGGCGCGCACGCGACGTCATGCCAGCAGCCGCGCGGGCGCTGGTCAGTACGGTGGCGGTATAGACGACTGAAGACATGAGGAATCCGTGGGGCGAGCGCGCATGATGGCGGCAATTTCGCTGCCGTGCAACAAGAAATTGGCAGCAGAAACGGAATCGCCGCCCGAAGGCGGCGACGAAGGAAGCAGATCAATCGGCCGGGTCGACCTGCACGCGTACGCGCAGCCGTTCGCCGGGATCGTAGTTGAGGCGGGAAGTGTAGACCTCGCCGCGATAACGATATTCGACGTCGTAGCCGATGATCCGGCGCTGCTCGCTGATGGCGCTGACCTGGCGGCACTGCGTCTGGGTGTCCTCGTAGTCGCGGCCACGATCCGAGGCCCGGTTGCCGACCGCACCACCGGCCACGGCACCCACCACGGTGGCAGCCTTGCGGCCATCGCCCTTGCCTACGGTATTGCCGAGTACGCCGCCGATCACCGCACCCAGCACGGTGCCCGCGGTGGTGTTGCCGCCCTCATGACGCACGACCGGCTGGTCGTAGCATTCCTGGCGCGGCACTTCGGTCCGCGAAATGCCCTGCACCGGATCCGCGCGCAAGACATCGGCCCAGCCGTAATGGGCGTTGTCCTCGACATTCGGGCCGCGATCGTCCTGTGCGCTGACGCCGGTGGCGACCAGGGCGAGCACGAGCGCGGGGAACCAAAACCTGGTCATAGCGACCTCCATCAAAAAGACATCGGACGCGACAGCGCGCGTAATGTGTGCATTCGAGCAAAATCACGCTGAATACACGCTTAGAACCGGCCAGCGCCGCCATCGTGCTTACACCTTGTTAAGATGCCGGGCTGGCCGTGATCGCCCCGAGCGGCCCCGTTGCGGATGCCCCGATGTCGATTTCGCTCTACAACAGCCTGACCCGTCGTACCGAACCGTTCGCGCCGCTCGATCGCGAGCGCGTCACCATGTACCTGTGCGGGCCCACGGTCTACAACTACGTGCATATCGGCAATGCGCGCGGACCGGTGGTTTTCGACGTGCTGGCCCGGCTGCTGCGCCGGCATTATCCGCAGGTGGCCTACGCGCGCAACATCACTGATGTGGACGACAAGATCAACGCCGCCGCGCAGCAACAGGGCGTGCCCATCGGCACGATCACCGAGCGCTTCGCGCAAGCGTACCGGGAGGACATGGCCGGGCTGGGCGTGGCGCCGCCCGACATCGAGCCGCACGCCACCACCCACATCGGCCCGATCATCACGATGATCGAGAGCCTGCTCGACAGCGGCCACGCCTATGCTGCCGAAGGCCATGTGTTGTTCGACGTCGGCTCGTTTCCCGCCTATGGCGAGTTGTCCGGCCGCGATACCGAAGAGCTGATCGCCGGCTCGCGCGTCGAAGTGGCTCCCTACAAGCGCAGCCCGGGCGACTTCGTGCTGTGGAAGCCGTCGACGCCGGACCTGCCGGGCTGGGACAGTCCCTGGGGCATCGGTCGTCCCGGGTGGCATATCGAATGCTCCGCGATGAGTGCGGCGCATCTGGGCGAAACCATCGACATCCACGCCGGCGGCGTGGATCTGCTGTTCCCACACCACGAGAACGAGATCGCACAGTCGACCTGCGCGCACGGCGGCAAGGTGTTCGCGCGCTGGTGGATGCACAACGGCATGCTCACGTTCGACGGCCGCAAGATGTCCAAGTCGCTGGGCAATGTGCTGCTGGTGCACGAATTGTTGAAAATACATCCGGCCGAGGCGCTTCGCCTGCGCCTGCTGAGTGGTCATTACCGGCAGCCGCTGGACTGGTCCGACAGCGCCATCCAGCAGGCGGTGAGCACGCTGGACGGCTGGTACCGCGTGCTGCGCGATCTGGCCGATGTGGCACTCCCCGCCGGTGACTTGCCCGTGCCCGGGCGGATCGAAGCGGCGCTGTGCGACGACCTCAACACCCCACAGGCGCTGGCCGAACTGTCCTTGCTCGCCGATGCCGCACGCCAGTCCGGCAGCGCCGAGGCGAAAGCCGCCCTGCTTGGCGGCGGCGCGCTGCTCGGGCTGCTGCAGCAGGACGCCGAAGCCTGGTTCAAGCATGCGGGCGGTGAAGCCATCGACGCCGCGCGCATCGATGCCTTGCTGGAGGAACGCCGCGCCGCGCGGGCCGACCGCGATTTCAGGCGCGCAGACGCGATACGCGACGAACTTGCCGCCATGAACATCACGATCGAGGACGGCGCCCAGGGCACGCGCTGGAGCGTGCAGAAGAGTTGAACGGCGCGCGTGAATTCAGCTCGTCCGCGCGATAATGCGTGCATGAACAGCATCGCCACCAGCGCCGAGCAGGCGCAACAGGACATCGCCGAGGAGTTCGCCTTCTTCGGCGACTGGACCGAGCGCTACCAGTACCTGATCGATCTCGGCAAGCAGTTGCCGCCGTTTCCCGAGGCGTGCAAGACCGAGGAGTACCGCGTGCATGGCTGCCAGTCGATGGTGTGGCTGGTGCCGGACGGCGATGCGTCGGCCATGCATTTCAGGGCTACCAGCGACTCGGCGATCGTGTCCGGCCTGATCGCGCTGGTGCTGCGCGTGTATTCGGGCCGCCCCGCGCGGGAGATCGTCGACACCGAACCGACTTTCATCGCCGCGATCGGACTGGCCAAGCATCTTTCGCCCACGCGTTCGAACGGGCTGGCGGCGATGCTCGCCAAGCTCAAGAGTTACGCGGCGCAAGCGCTGGCTTGAGCATGGGGTCGCCGCTGCGGCGGGCACGGGAGCCGAAAAAAGCAAAGCCCCGCATCGGCGGGGCTTTGCCGTTCAGCCGGATGGTCGAAGATCAGTCGCCCATCTGTTTCTGCAGATGTTCGCGACGCTCCTGCGCGTCCAGCGACAAGGTTGCGATCGGACGCGCATCGAGCCGGTCGATGCCGATTTCCTCGTCGGTCTCCTCGCAGAAACCGTAGCTGCCTTCCTCGATCCGGCGCAGCGCCTTGTCGATCTTGGAGATCAGCTTGCGGTAACGGTCGCGGGTGCGCAGTTCCAGCGAGTTTTCAGTCTCGCGGGTGGCGCGCTCGGCTTCGTCGCCGACATCGCGCACTTCCTCGCGCAGGTTGTCCATGGTCTGGCGCGACTCTTCCACCAGCTGGTCGCGCCAATCGCGCAGCTTGTTGCGGAAGTACGCCAGGTGCTGCGGGTTCATGTACTCCTCGTTGGCGGAAGGGTGATAACCCTTGGGCAACGTGATGTTGCTGGTGGAAGGCAGCGCGTATCGCCCGTCTTCACGGGTGATGCCGTTATCGAGTTTTTTTGTAGCCAATTTATTCATTGAGGACGACGAGGTTTTCTGATTTTTGTGGGAGGAGGCGTGAGTCGCGGCAGCCGGAGTTGCGCGCGGTGTCACCATGGCAGTTGCGCTCGCCACCTTGCCCTTGAACAGGCTGCTGGCGGGTGCCGGGGATGTGTTCTTGACGGCGGCCGGAGCCGGAGCTGGCGCGGGTGCAGGTTTCAGCGGCACCTTGGCGACGGGCTTGGCCACGACCTTTGCCGGCTTGCCGACCGGTTTCGCCAACTGCTTTGCAGGCGCCTTGGCGGGCGCAGCCACCTTCTTCACGGCCGGCTTGGCAGAGGGCTTGGCGATGGTCTTCTTCGCCGCTGCCGGCTTGGCCTTGCCATGCTTGACGGCATTTTTCTTCTGCGCCGGTTTCGTGGCGACAGGCTTCTTGACGGTCGGCTTGGGCGCGGCGGTTTTCTTGGCCGCTGCCTTCTTTGCCACGGTCTTCGGCGCCGCCTTCTTGGCCGGCGCGGCCTTCTTCGGCGACGGCTTGGTGCCGGCCTTGCCGGCCGCCAATCGGGCTACCGGCTTTTTGGCAACAGCGGTCTTCTTGACCACGGCTTTTTTCGCCGCGGCCTTGCTGACCGCCTTGCTCACGGTCTTCTTTACAGACGTCTTGGCGCTCTTCACGGTCCGCCCCTTTGTGGCAGCTGTCTTCGGCTTGCCGGCACCAGCGGCGCGAGCCTTGGCCGGAGTCTTCCCTTTCTGCGCCTTGGCGCCGGTCGAACTGCGTGTCGTCTTCGCCATATCCCTTCACCGTAGTTGGCCGTGGCGGCCGGGTGTTATAGCCGATGTGTTCTACACCAGCAAGCCTGCTTCTGGAATACTTGTACCACTACATCCTGCAAGCCGTTCCGGCAACGTGAATCTTCCAACCCGTTTGATACTGTGGCTGATCGGTTTGTACAAGCGCTGGCTCAGTCCCCTGCTTGGCCCCCGATGCCGGTTCCACCCCAGCTGCTCCGATTATGCACGGATTGCCGTAAGCCGCTTCGGCCCGTGGCGCGGCAGCCTGCTGGCCGGCTGGCGGCTGCTGCGCTGCCAGCCCTTGTGCACCGGCGGTGAAGACCCGGTGCCCGAGCATTTCCATTACCCACGCTGCCGCTGTGCAGGCGATTCCCGAGAGAGCCGGTGAGCAGTTGATCGGTTGCACCGGGCTCATCAATGCAGGGAGAGTGCCTTGATCCGGCAGCCGTAACGCGCAATCCGCGACCGGGCGCGCCCAGCCTCTGGCGACAACGTTCTTACAAGCATGCGCAATCGGCAAGCGCCTGCCGCTACGGCGTCGAGCCGTAGCCCCCGGCCACGCCCTTGCTCGCATAGGCCACGGCATCGTGCGGATGCAGGCTTTCCTGGTGTTCGACGCGGACATGGAAGTCGCTCAGCGCCGGGTCGGCGTCGAGAGCTTTCTGGATGCGTCGGGCGGCGTCCTCGCAGAACATCAGGTTGCCGCCGTTGGCCAGCGCGAAGGCCTGCTCGTCCTCGCGTTTCACGGCGGTCTGCACCGGCGTGCCGAGGGCCTGCTCGACGCGATCGATCAGGCCGATCAGGTCGAAGCCGGCGCCCGCCACGAGGCGCACGCGCAGCCTTGCCACGCTGCGCTGGGCATGCGGCGTGGCCACGATGCCGTGCTCGCTGCCGAGCCAGGCGAGCACGGCCGAATGGTCGATCGGCTGGCTCGCGCTGAAGTCGCTGGCGAACTGGTCCTGGATGAGCTGCCGCGACAACGCGGCAGACGCGGGACAGGTCGAGGAATAAACCACCTCGGTGCCGAACTCGAGCAGAAAGTCGTCGCCGGTGAGGCTCGCTTCCACGCACACCGGATACGCCCGCCAGCCGCTGTTGGCGCTGCGCAAGGCGGGGCGGCGCACCAGATGCTCGAACTGGATGCTGATGCAGGCGCGGTCGGAAAGATCCTTGTGCGAATCCAGAAAACCCCGCAGCAACGCATGCAGCGAATCGACGCTGAGCTGCCGGGTGCTCAGTGCCTGTTCGACCTGCAGGTACAGCCGCGACATGTGGATGCCGCGCTTGTCGGGCCGGGCCAGGTTGACGAAGGCACCTACCCGCGCACTCGCGCGCTGCACGTCACCGTCGCCCGCATCGAACAACACCGGCACCTGGATCTCGGCCATGCCGACCCAGTCCAGCGCGCCGGCAAGGTGCGGCTGCGCGTGCACGGCAACGTCGGGAAGGAGACGCGCGGTATTTTCCTGATTGGGCATGGATGGATCCTGGCATCGGCGAGCGCGTCGCCGTGAAGCGCATAATCTTGGGGCAGCGAGGCCCGCGCGCAATAGTGGTGTGACGGAAACGCTGCGTCTGGAACCGGCTACACCACCTGGCGACGCCACGCCCGAGCGGCCTGCCACGCGTGCAGCGCCGTAGCCAGTCCGGTTCGCGGCTGCCCTGCCTGCAACTCGGCCAGCGCATCGCCGGTGTGTACCGCGCGCCGGGCCAATTGGTTGCCATGGCGCGACTCCACGGCACGAAATACGCTGAGCGGGCCGGCCAGCGCCGCCGATTCCTTCCAGCGCGCCAGCAGATCGTCCAGCTGCGCTCTGATCGCCTGCTGCCGCGCTTCACCTGGCACGCGCAGTTGCGCGCGACTCAAGCCATGCCGCGCCAGCCGGGACATCGGCAGGGGCAGACGATCGCGCTCGGCGTCCTGCTCCAGCCGCAGCAGCGCATGCAGCAAATGATTGAGCGTCGCCACCTGCTTCGCCCGCTCGGGCGAAGCGGCGAAGCCATACCACCAGGCCGTCTCGAGAGTGGCCAGCGCACCGTGCAATGGCATCGCCGCGTGCAACTGCGCGGGAAAATCCGCGGCCGTGCCCTGCTCCAACTGCGCCATCGCTGCCAACACCGGTGCCAACCAGAGATCGCCACCGATGGCATGCGCGCGCTCGTCGTCGAACAGCACCTGGGTCAGCGGATGACGGCCGCCGCTGGTCGGCGCACCGGCCAGTTCCTCGGCCCACCAGTTGAGCTTGGCCGCGGCGACCTGCGGCTCGCGGATGCCGTAGGCGGCGCCGAGCAGTTCCTGTTCCAGCGCAGCCAGCGCGACGTAGCCGGGATAGCGGCGCCCATCGACGAACACGAGCGCAATGCGCTGTTGCGGCTGCACCGCCAGCCATTTGTCGATGAAGCCCTGCAGCACGGCGCTTTGTTCGACCAGCTCGATCATGCGGCGAGTGGCTGCAACTGCAGCAGGTCGGCCAGTTCGGCCGGATGATCCAGCACCACGTCCGCGCCCCAGGTGTGCGGATTGCCGCCATCGAGGTAGCCCCAGCTCACGGCCACGGTGTATAGCCCGGCCGCGGTGCCGGCCAGGATGTCGCGGCGGTCGTCGCCGACGAAAAGGCTGCGCGCCGGGGCAACCCCGGCGCGTTCGCAGGCCAGCAGCACCGGTGCCGGATCGGGCTTCTTGACCGGCAACGTATCGCCGCTCACCACGGCGGCGGCGCGGCCGGACCAACCGATGCGCCGGATCAGTTCGTCGGTGAGAAAGGCCGCCTTGTTGGTGACGATGCCCCAGCGCAGCCCGCGCGCCTCGATCCGTGCGAGCAGGTCGTCGATGCCTTCGAAGGTTTCCGTCTGCTGCGCCATCACGTCCTGATACAGCTGCAGGTAGCGCGGCGTCAGCGCTTCCAGTGCGGGCTCGCCGCGATCGGCAAAGGCGCAGCGCAGCACCGCACGGGCGCCGCGCGAAACCACCTCGCGCACCGGCGCATACGGCGGCGGCGGCACGCCCTCTTCCGCGCACTGCGCCAGCAACGCTGCGTAAAGGTCGGGCGCGCTGTCGAGCAAGGTACCGTCGAGATCGAACAGCACGCCTTCGATGTTTTCGGGCAGAGGCTTCATGCGGGCTTGCGCGCGCTGAGGATGTAATTGACCGCGGTGAAGCGGCTCAGCCATGCCTTGCGATTGAGCGGGTTGTAGCCCAGGCCCGAGACATCCTCCAGCTCCAGCCCGGCATGCCGCAGCAGCCGGCCCAGCTCGGATGGCTTCAGGAACTGCGCGTAATGATGGGTGCCGCGCGGCAGCATGCGCATCACGTATTCGGCGCCGATGATCGCCGCGCCGAACGCTGCCGGCGTGCGGTTGATGGTGGACATGACCAGCCGGCCACCGGGTTTCAGCATGGCGGCCAGATCGTTCACCAGCGCCGCGGGATCCGGCACGTGCTCGATCAGTTCCATGCAGCAGACCGCATCGAAACTTTCCGGCTCGGCGGTGGCGAGCTCGGCCGAAGATTGCACGCGATAGTCGACGTCGAGCTGCGACTCGTACAGGTGCAGCTTCGCGATCTCATTGACCTTCTCGCCCAGGTCAATACCGGTGACCCTGGCGCCGGCGCGGGCCAGCGCTTCGCTCAACAGGCCGCCGCCGCAGCCGACGTCGGCGACCCTGGCGCCGCGCAAATCCACCCGTGCGGCCACGTAGGCCGCGCGTACCGGGTTGAGATCGTGCAATGGGCGCGACTCGCCATCGGGATCCCACCAGCGCGCCGCCAGGCTGTCGAAGCGGGCGATTTCGGCGGCGCTGACGTTTGTCGAGGCGTCCGCACGCGGATGTGCGGGGTTTTGCGAAGGGCTCGCATCCGTGGTGTGCATCGTGGATTCCTCAATAGTCACCGGCGAAGTCTAATGCGCCAGCCATTCGTGCACCGTGATATCCCAGCCGCCGCTGACATACGCCGGATCGCGCTGCACGAGGACGTTGGCCTCGGCGAGATCGGACGCGCGCAACAGGTAAGCGCCACCCGAGCTGTCGCTGAACCCGCCGGAGAGCTCGATGCGCCCTTGCTCGCGAAGTTCATCCAGAAAAGCCAGATGCAGCGACACCACCGCAGGATCGAGGCCGGGACGGCGGATCAACAGGACGAGATAACGATTCATGCGTGTCTGCGCCCGCTCAGGCCGAGGCGATGCGTTCGCGCCAGGCTCGCGTCTTGTCGAGTATGGCCCGGGTATCGACGCCGACCAGTTCGCGCGCGGCCAGCTTGCGCCGGCCGGCGATCCATACGTCGCTGACCTGGTGGCGGCCGGTGGCGTAGACCAATTGCGAAACGACGTGGAACATCGGCTGCGTTTCGATATCGCTCAGCCGCACCGCGGCCAGGTCGGCCTGCTTGCCGACTTCGATGGAGCCGACTTGCGCATCCAGCCCGATCGCCCTGGCGCCATTGAGGGTTGCCGCGCGCAGCGCGAATGCCGCATCGAACGCCGCTGCGTTGCCGGCGACGGCCTTGGCCAGCAGCGCGGCGGTACGCATCTCGCCGAACATGTCCAGGTCGTTGTTCGATGCGCAGCCGTCGGTGCCCAGGGCCACGTTGACGCCGGCCAACCGCAGGTTCTCCGCCGGGCAGAAGCCCGAGGCCAGCTTGAGGTTGGACTCGGGACAATGCACCACCGACACGCCGGCGGCGGCGCAGGCCGCGATCTCTCCCTCGGTCAGCTGGGTCATGTGCACCGCGATCAGGCGATCGTTGACCAGGCCCAGCTTCTGCAGGCGCTGGAACGGGCGCAGTCCGCTCTTGGCCTTTTCCTCGTCGACCTCGTGTGCCGTCTCGTGCGTGTGCAGGTGCACCGGGATGTCGAGCTGGTCGGACAACACGCGGATGCGCTCGAAGCTGTCGTCCGACACGGTATACGGCGCATGAGGCGCAAAAGCCGTGCTGACCAGGCTGTCGCCGATAAAGCTGTCGTGCACTTCGCCGGCGCGCTCGAAATACTCGTCCTGCGTTCTTGCCCACGCGGTCGGAAAGTCGATCACCGGCAACCCGACCACCGCGCGAAAACCCATGCGCCGATAGGTCGCGCCGATCACGTCGGGAAAGAAGTAGTTCTCGTTGGCGCAGGTCGTACCACCGCGCAGCATCTCGGCCACGGCGAGTTCCACGCCGTCGCGGACGAACTCAGGCCCCATCACCTTCGCTTCGGCCGGCCAGATGTGCTGCTGCAGCCACACCATCAGCGGCAGGTCGTCGGCGAGGCCGCGCAGCAGGGTCATCGGGTTGTGCGTGTGGCTGTTGATCAGGCCCGGGATCAGCGCGTGTTCCGGCAGCTCGACACGCTCACGCGGCGCGTAGGAGGTCCTGGCATCGGCGATCGGCAGCAGTGCGACGATGCGCCCGCCCTCCACCACCACCGCATGGTTCTCCAGCACCACCGCATGCGGCTCGACCGGCACGACCCAGCGTGCTTCGATCATCAGGTCGACGGGCTGCGGGATCATCTCGCTCATTTTCAACTCGCTCTGTGTCGATCTGTGTCGATCTGGATACAAAAAGGGGCGGTACCTTGCGGCGGCCGCCCCTCTGAATCGTCATTCCAGCAAAAGCTGGAACCCAGTGCCTTTACATCGCCGGAACGCAAAAGATTTCTGCGTGCTTCGCACGAGCGCTTCACTGGACCCCTGCCTTCGCAGGGATGACGAACTGGCAAAGGCGCGAGCGGAGCTCGCGCGCCAGTTCGTCATTTGACGCGGCTGTCGTATTCGCCGGTGCGGGTGTCGACCTTGATGACTTCGTCCTGATTGACGAACAGCGGCACGCGTACCACGGCGCCGGTTTCCAGCGTGGCCGGCTTGCCGCCGCCACCGGAAGTGTCGCCACGCACACCGGGATCGGTCTCGACGATCTTCAGCTCGACGAACTTCGGCGGTTGCACGGCGACGATGGCGCCGTTGAACAGCGTCACCACGCACTCTTCCTCGCCCTTGAGCCACTTCCATGCGTCACCCATCGCGGCCAGCGTCGCCGGCACCATCTCGAAGGTTTCCATGTTCATGAAGTGCCACAGCCGATCCTTGCCGAGGCCATCGACGAAGGAAAGCTGCATGTCGGTATCGGTGACATCCGCTTCTTCGAAGGAATCGCTGGACTTCAGCGTCTGCTCCGTGGTGCGGCCGTCCTTCAGGTTGCGGATGCGGATGCGGGTGAACGCCTGGCCCTTGCCAGGCTTGACGAAGTCCGCCTCGGTGATGAGCCACGGGTCACCGTTGTGAAGGATCTTCTTGCCCGTCTTGACGTCATTAAGGCCGAGGGTCGCCATGCGCTATCTGCTCCGGAGTCAAATCGCCCGAGGGCGGCTAAAATGGGGGTTTGTCACGGGCGCCAGCGCCCGCTCCAAGGCCCCGCATGATAACCGCAAGCCCTCATTCCCGCCTATCGTCGCCTGCGCCCGGCTGGCGCGAGCTGTGGCGGGATGCCATTACCGACGCCGGCGAACTGCTGCAGCTGCTCGGCCTGGGCGAGCGCACCGACTTGCTGCCGCCCGACGACGCCGGATTTGCCCTGCGGGTTCCTCGCGGGTTCGTCAGCCGGATGCGCCGCAACGACCCGACCGACCCGCTGCTGCTGCAGGTGCTTCCGCAACGCGCCGAGCACGAGCGGGTCGACGGGTTCGCCGAGGACGCCGTGGGCGACATGGCGTCCCGGGCCGGCCACGGCTTCCTGCACAAGTACGACGGCCGTGCGCTGCTGATCGCCAGCGGCAGCTGTGCGGTCAACTGCCGCTACTGCTTCCGCCGGCATTTTCCCTACGGCGAGGAGATCGCCGCCGCATCGCAATGGCGCGAGGCGCTGGCACTGGTGCGGGCCGATCCATCGATCCGCGAGCTGATTCTTTCCGGAGGCGACCCGCTCGCGCTGGCCACGCACAAGCTGGAAGAACTGACCCGCGGCCTGAGCGATCTGCCCCACGTCATCCGCCTGCGCATACATACGCGCCTGCCGGTGGTGCTGCCGGAGCGGATCGACGAGGCCTTCATCGCCTGGATGGCCGCGTTGCCGCTGCAGAAAGTGGTGGTGCTGCACGCCAACCATGCCAACGAGTTCGACGGCTCAGTCGACGCGGCCTGCGCCCGCCTGCGCGCCGCCGGTGCCACGGTGCTCAACCAGTCGGTCCTGCTTCGCGGCGTGAATGATGATGCGGACGCGCTGGCGGCATTGTCCGAACGGATGTTCGCCGGCGGTGTACTGCCCTATTACCTGCATCAGCTCGATCGCGTGCAGGGCGCGGCGCATTTCGAGGTCGACGACAACCGCGCGCTTGCCTTGATGGATGAGCTTCGCGCACGGCTGCCGGGCTATCTGGTGCCTCGGCTGGTGCGCGAAGTGGGCGGCGACGCCTCCAAGCGGCCGCTGTGAGCAGGCTGAGGTCACGCTCAGGCGGTTTTTCGCTGGCGGCTGGTGGCGGAATCCGTTACAAACATCCATGACCGACGGGCCCGCACACCGGCACGCGTGGCCCACGGCGATCAACGGACAGCTCGGCGCCCCATGAAAAAAGATTACGTCATCAAGATCCTCTTCATCGAAAACTCGCTTGAAGAGGCGGAGCAGATCATCAGCCTGCTGCGCAACACCGGCATTGCCGTGCGGCCGGCACGCGCGACCAATGTCGAGCAGTTGCAGGCGGCCGTGAACGAGCTGGAGCCGGATGTAGTGATGTTCGACCCCTCGGTCACCGGCATCGGCCTGCCCGAGGCGGTCAAGATCCTCGATGCCTACGGCCGCGACTATTCGCTGCTGGGCCTGGTCAACAGCTTCGACAACCAGGTCATCGCCGACCTGTTCGTGCATGGCGCGCGCGGGGTGGCATCGCGCAACCAGCCCAAGCAGTTGATTGCCGTGCTGCAGCGGGAGTTCGAGTCGCTGCAGACGCGCCGGCAGGTGCGCCGGCTGGAGACCGCGCTGCGCGAGTCGGAGCGCCGCTGCGACGCGCTGCTGGATTCGTCGACCGACGCGATCGCCTACGTGCACGAAGGCATGCATGTGCGCGCCAACCAGGCCTATCTGGAAACCTTCGGCTACGAAAGCTTCGATGACCTGCTCGGGCTGCCGGTGCTGGACATGATCGACGCAGCCAACGCCGATGAGTTCAAGTCGCTGCTGAGGGGCCACGCCCGCCAGGAAAAGATGCCATCGCATCTCGCCCTGCATGCACGCCGCGCCGACGGCGGCCACTTCGACGCGACAGTGGAATTCGCCCCGGCCACCTTCGAGGGAGAACCCTGCCTGCAGATCGTGTTCCGCCGGCAACTGGTCGACCAGGCCGTGCTCGCCCAGCTGCAACGCGACCCGGTCACCGGGCTGTTCAATCGTTCCCGCATGCTCGAATGCATCGACGACGCGGTGACCGCGGCGGCCAAGGGCAAGAAAGGCCAGTCGCTGCTGCTGGTCGAACCGGACAACTGGGCTTCCCTGGTCGGCGGCATCGGCCTGGGCAAGGCCGACGAATTGCTGGCCGGCTTCGCCGATCGCATCCGCATGCTGCTGGGCGCCGACGACGTTGCCGGGATGCTCGCCGAACATACGCTGGGCGTGATCCTCGATTCGCGCACCGACGAGGACATCAAGAGCTGGATCGCCAGGCTCCAGCACAGCGTGAGCACCGAGATCTTCGACGCCGGCACGCGCTCGATCACCATCACCGCCAGCATCGGCGGCAGCCTGCTGGGCGAGAAGAACGCGAACACCGAGCTGCTGCTCAATCAGGCCAGCCAGGCCTTGCGCACCGCACAGAGCCTGGGCGGCAGCCAGGTCGAACTGCATGACCCGGCGGCGCGCGAGAAGGCGGACGAGGAGCGCGACCGCTACTGGCTGGAACTGCTGCAGCAGGCGCTCACATCGAACGGCCTGATGCTCTATCACCAGCAGACCATCAGCCTGCAGGACGCCGAGGGCGATTATTCGGAGATCCTGCTGCGCATGAACGGGCCGCAGGGCGAGGTGCTTCCCGGCTTTTTCATGCCGATTGCCGAAAAGCACAACCTCACTTCGGCGATCGACCGCTGGGTGCTGGATCGCGCCATCAGCTCGCTGCAGGCGCGCGAAGAGCAGGGCCAGCAGACCACGTTCTTCATCAAGCTCACCGCCGCGTCCCTGCAGGACGACACCTTGCTGCCGTGGCTGGCCGAACGGCTGGGACGCGCAGCGCTGAAGCGCGGCCACCTCGTGCTGGAAATGACCGAAAGCAAGGTGATGACGCTGTTGCGGCCAGCGCAGGAGTTCGTCAAGAACTGGAAGAAAATGGGCGGCCGTTTCGCCCTCGAGCAATTCGGCTCGGGGCTGAACTCGTTCCAGCTGCTCAACCATGTCGACGCGGACTATCTCAAGATCGACCGCAGCTACATGGCCGAGCTGCCGCAGCATCCGGAAAGCCAGCGCAAGATCACCGAGATCTGCCAGCAGGCACGCGAGCTGAAGCGCCAGACCATCGCCGAATGGGTGGAGGACGCCACCAGCACGTCGCTGCTGTTCGCCTGCGGCGTGGACTTCGTGCAGGGCAACTTCCTGCAGCAACCCCAGCGCCTAGACGAGTGATCCGCCAGCGCGCCGATCCCATGTCGCGTTTCACGCACACAAAAAAACCCGCGGATCGCTCCGCGGGTTTTTTGCAGCCATGACGGCAGATTACTCTGCGGCAGCAGCGGCGGCAGCCGCCTTGGCATTGACCTTGGCTGCAGCAGCCGCGGCGATATCTTCCTTGATGCGGGCCGCCTTGCCTTCCAGGCCACGCAGGTAGTACAGCTTGGCGCCGCGCACC
>Ga0207664_10001716_pt1 | contig 14444 bp, 10 predicted proteins | sample LARL83metaG_FD_184349 | JGI IMG/M metagenome (GOLD analysis project Ga0207664, IMG submission 184349) | Corn, switchgrass and miscanthus rhizosphere microbial communities from Kellogg Biological Station, Michigan, USA - LAR L8-3 metaG... | ecosystem: Host-associated > Plants > Roots >...
ATCGGCGGCGGGACCGAAAGTATTTCGATGACTGAGCGCAGCACCAATCCGAATCCGTGGATTCAAGAACACTATCCAGGAATCTACATGGTGATGGGCGAGACCGCCGAAGTCGTCGCCAAGCGGTATAAGATCAGCCGGCAGGCGCAGGATGAGTATTCGCTCCTCAGTCAGCAACGCACGGCACGCGGCCAGAATGAAGGCTTCTTCGACGACGAGATCGCGCCCATGAAAGTCACCCGAGCGATTCTCGACAAGAAGACGGGACAGGTGGCGGGCACCGAAGAAGTCTGCGCCAACAAAGACGAGTGCAATCGGCCGGACACAACACTCGAGGGTTTACTGGGATTGAAACCTCACTTTGATCCGAATAGCGGGCAAGGCAGCGTGACCGCCGGCAATGCATCGCAGCTTTCCGATGGGGCATCCGCAACATTACTCATGTCCCGCGAACGCGCCGATGCGCTCGGTATTCCCTACAAGCTGGTCTTCCGCGGTTTCGCGGTGGCCGGCTGCGAGCCCGACGAGATGGGCATCGGGCCGGTGTTCGCCGTTCCCAAGCTCCTCAAGCGCCAAGGGCTGAAGGTTAATGACATCGATATTTGGGAATTGAACGAAGCCTTCGCGGTCCAGGTGATTTATTGCCGCGACCGGCTGGGCCTCGACCCCGACAAGTTAAACGTAAATGGCGGATCGATTTCGATCGGCCACCCGTTCGGAATGACAGGCTCACGCATGGTCGGCACAATCGCCAACGAAATGACGCGCCGCAAGGCGAAGCTGGGCGTCGTAACAATGTGCATCGGCGGCGGACAAGGTGCGGCAGGATTGTTCGAGCGCGCGAATTAGCTCTAACTGAATCAGTCGACCGACGTCCATTTCCCATGCACCGATACTTGATCCTGGCGCTGGCCGTCTTGCTGCTAACGGGATTCCAGAAGTCTCCGGATGATGAATGGCCGGCCTATGGACGAGATCCGGGCGGCCAACGATTCTCGCCTCTTGCCATCATCAATCTTGATAATGTTCAATCGCTGCAAACGGCGTGGACGTTTCGCACCGGCGACGCGTATCAACCGCAAGGCGGAAGGCCGACGGCTTTCGAGGCTACGCCGCTGTACGTTGACGGCGTTCTGTATGTCGGTACACCGCTCGGTCGAGTAATCGCGCTCGATCCGGTGAATGGTCGCGAGATTTGGTCCTACGACGGCAAGGTGCCGAAGGACAAAGGCTACGGTGACTATTCCCACCGCGGCGTCTCATACTGGAAGCCGCGATCAGGGAAGCCGCGCGTGTTCATGGCCACGATCGATGCGCGTTTGATCGCTCTTGATGCCGGCAGCGGCAAGCCTGCGGCGGATTTCGGCGACAACGGGATTGTCGACTTACGCAATGGTCTGCGTATCGCGGCAAGCAATTTTTCCGACTATGAGGAAACGTCGCCGCCCGCCATCGTGGGTGATACGGTGATAGTCGGCTCGGGCATCGCGGACAATCGTTCCGTGAGCCAGCCCAGCGGCGAGGTTCGTGGATTTGACGCAATCACGGGTAAGCTCAAATGGACCTGGGACCCGATTCCGCAAGATCCGAAAGCGCTCGGCGCTGACGCCTGGAAAAACGGCAGCGCGCAACGCACAGGAGCGGCCAACGCATGGTCTATCATCGCCGGCGACACGGAGCGCAATCTGGTATTCATCCCGACGGGAAGCTCCAGTCCGGATTTTTACGGCGGCGAGCGGCTGGGCGATAACCTCTTCGCAAATTCCATCGTGGCGCTTCGCGCCGATACTGGCGAGCGCGTCTGGCATTTTCAAACAGTGCATCACGACCTGTGGGACTACGACGTTGCATCGCCGCCTGTGCTCTTCGACGTGCATCGTAACGGTCGTACTGTGCCTGCCATCGGGGTCGGGTCGAAGAATGGAAACTACTTCATCCTCAATCGTGAGACCGGGCAACCGGTTTTTGGCGTGGAAGAGCGGCCGGTTCCCAAGACCGATGTACCGGGTGAAGCCAGTGCGCCCACTCAGCCATTCCCATTAGCTCCTCGCCCGCTCGCGCCTCAGTCGCTAACGGCGGAGACTGCCTGGGGCTTCAGTGAGAACGACCGCAAATGGTGCCGCGAGGAAATCAGCAAGATGCGATCGGAGGGAGTCTTCACGCCGCCCAGCGTCAGAGGCTCGATCCTGATCCCTGGAAACATCGGTGGAATGGCGTGGGGCGGCGCCGCTTACGATCCATCGCACCACCTGTTGATTCTTCCCACTAATAATCTGGCGACGGAGATGCGGTTGATTCCGCGCGCTGATTTCGATTCCACGCGCCAGTCGGCTGGCCGAGAACTGAACGGGGATTGGGAATTCGCGCGGCAGGAGGGCACGCCCTTTGGAATGATGCGGCGCTTTCTGCGCAGTCCCGGTGGATCGCCCTGCAATGCTCCGCCGTGGGGCACGTTGAACGCTGTCGATGCCGACACCGGCGACATCAAATGGAACGTGCCGCTGGGCCAGTTTCCACCGATGGGCAAAGCGCCCGCTGCTCCGAGCGAGTACGGATCGATTGTGCTGGGTGGGCCGATTGCCACCGCGGGTGGCCTGGTCTTTATCGCGGGCACGCTCGATCCCGCGATTCGCGCCTTCGATGTTACGAGCGGCAAAGAACTGTGGAAAGGCACGCTCCCGACCAGCGCGCGATCCACTCCCATGACATATCGCGGACCGAACGGAAAACAGTACGTGGTGATTTCAGCCGGTGGGCACGGTATCCCGGGAGGCCCGCCCTTAGGCGATTACGTGGTCGCATTCACTCTGCCGGATTGAGCTCTGCGAATCAGTCCAAAGCTTCCGCGTTGATCTCGATCACATGCCGGTCGGGATCGATGATATAGATTTGCGGGTATCCAGCGGTCGGCTTCGGTTTGACCTCCATCTTGTGGAAGTCGCGATCATCCCGATTTTCCCCGTAGCCCTTGGCACGCAAGAATTCCAGGGCTCGCCTGTAACTGGGAACCCGCACTGCAAAATGAACGTCGCGTGTATCAATTCCTTTGTGAGGGGCCCGGAACGTAGCCTCGTCATGCACGATGAGATGCAGATGCTGCGTTTCGCCAACTTCAAACCAAGCGCCCGGAAAAGGAAATGCCGGCCGTGCGATTTCCCTCAAGCCGAGCACGTCGCGATAGAACTCTTTTGACCGATCCAGATCTGTGACGGTAAGAGTGACGTGGTGCAGGAGTCCGATTTCCATGAGCGAGTCAGTGTGGCCTAAACCTTCACGAGCATCTTGCCGGTGTTTTCTCCTTGCAACATCGCGATGAAAGCCTTGGCCGTATTCTGAAAACCCTCGACCACCTCCTCGCGATGCTTCAGCTTTCCTTCGCGCAGCCATTGCGCCATCTGCGTGATACCTTCAGCCCAGCGATTCTGGAATCGCACTACGATGAAGCCTTCCACCTTCAATTGTTTCACCAGCACCTGACTCAGCGGTCGCGGTCCGGGCTCTGGCCTCTCAAGATTGTATTGCGAGATCTGCCCGCAGATCGACATTCGTCCGAAGACGTTCATCAGCGGGAACACGGCGTCGGTGATAGCACCACCCACGTTGTCGAAGTAGCAGTCGATACCTTTGGGGCAAAGCTCCTTGAGCTTCGCGGAGTAGTCCGAAATGGTCTTGTAATTGAACGCGCCATCGAAACCCAATTCGTTTACCAGCCAGCCGACCTTCGAATCTGCGCCGGCAATGCCGATCGCGCGACAGCCTTTGATCTTTGCAATTTGCCCGACCAGCGAACCGACCGCCCCGGCCGCGCCCGACACGACTACTGTCTCGCCCGCCTTCGGCTGGCAAATATCGAGAAAACCGAAGTAGGCCGTCATTCCGGGCATGCCGAGTACTCCCAGCGCAGTCGAAACTGGAGCCAGTTTGGGATCGAGTTTATGCAGATTAGCACCATCCACTGCAACATATTCTTGCCAGCCCCATTGCCCGAGCACGAAGTCGCCCGGAGCGAGTGCGGCGCCACGCGATTCGATAACTTGTCCGACCGTTCCGCCCACCATCACATCGCCGACGTTCACCGGATCGGCGTATGTTCTCACACCGGTGATCCTCCCGCGCATGTAAGGGTCGACGGAAAGATACGCCGTCTTAACCAGAACCTGTCCCTCGTTGGGCACTGGCATCTTCGCATCCGCCAGCGAAAAATCTGATTCCTTCGGCAGCCCGACCGGCCGCGCCGCAAGCTTGAACACCCGATTCACGCCTGCCGATGATCCGACACTTGTTGCTGACATAGTGGTTCCATTATGTCAGCATTCGCCCTCGTGACGAGTCTCTGACCTGTCAATATGAAGTCTTCATGTCCCGAATCAGCGCCGTCTTTTTTTCGCTGGCCGGCTTGTGCGCTTTTTGCGCGCCGCCGGATTTTTCCCTCCCCGCGGGCGTGACTCCAACCAGGCATACGATTGAGCTGACCATCGACCCGGCCCGCAACTCCTTCCGCGGCTGGGCACGAATCGCTATCGAGTTGCAACATCCGCAACCCGAGATCTGGATGAATGGCAAGGATCTCGTCGTCACATCGGCATCCATCGAGTTCGGTGGAAAAAGGTACAAGGCGCGCGCGAGAGTGATCTCGGGCGAATTTATCCGGCTGACTTCGCGCCAACCTGTCGGACCGGGGCCTGCGCTGCTTTCCATCCGTTACCGCGCGCCCCTCAGCGACAAAGCTGTCTCCGGCCCGTTCCGCAAAAAAGTGGAAGGCCGCTGGTACACCTTCACGGTCTTCACACCGATAGACGCGCGCCGAGCTTTTCCCTGCTTCGACGAGCCGCGATTCAAGACCCCGTGGGAGATGTCGCTCCGTGTGAAGCGCGCCTATAGGGCATTCGCGAATGCTCCTCAATTGAGCGAGACCGATGAAGCGGATGGAATGAAGCTGGTCCGCTTCGCTCCCACGCAACCATTAACTGCCGAAGTCGTCGCATTTGCGGTCGGGCCTTTCGACGCTTGGGACGGCGGCCAGGCCGGCGCGAAGCACACGCCCGTACGCGTGATCACCCCCAAAGGACATTCGGCCGAGGGCAAAAGCGCCGCGCTGGCCACAGCGGAAGTTCTGCCACAGCTCGAGAAATACACCGGGCTTCCGTATCCATGGGAGAAGCTCGATCATATCGCTCTGCCGGCCGGCGCATTCGGCGCCACCGAGAATCCCGGACTCATCACCTACCGTTCGCGTGGGCTCCTGATTACGCCGGGCAACGAGGATCCGGAGCGCTTCCGATTGGTCCGGGCGGTCGAGGCGCACGAGATCGGACATCAGTGGTTCGGAAACCTGGTGACGCAAGCGTCTTGGGATGACGTCTGGCTCAGCGAAGGGTTTGCGACCTGGTTTGCGGAGAAAGTGATGGACCAAGAGGAGCCTGAAACACGTAAGCATCTGCACGCGGTCATCGATCGAGAGCGGATCATGATCGCCGACGCCGCACCCGGCGCGCGTCCTGTACGCCTGGCAATGAAAACTCGTGGCGACATGAAGTCGGTCTATAGCCAGGTCGTCTATCAAAAAGGAGCGGCGATTCTGCTGATGCTCGAGAACTGGCTCGGCGAGGATAGGTTTCAGAAAGGCATCCAAGCCTATCTCAAGGCACACGCGCTCGCTAACGCGACTACGGCCGACTTTGCCGCGGCAATCGCCGACGCCGCAAATACAGATCCTACGCAGGTCCTCCGGACGTTCCTCGATCAGAGCGGCATCCCGCACGTGCGCGGCACGCTGGACTGCAGTCCTGGAAAGGCGCCCGATCTGGTGATCGAGCAGATTGACTCCTCATCACAGTGGACCGTTCCGGTTTGCTGGAGAGCTGATGGCATGAAGACTCGCTGCAGCGTGCTGGACAGGACGCGTCAGGAAATGGCGCTGCCGCAGAATTCGGCTTGCCCCGCCTGGATTTTTCTGAATGCCGGCGGCGCAGGTTACTACCGCACGGTCTGGGACACGACGCAACTCTCAGCAATCGTGAATTCGCTCGATCGATTGACTGCGGCGGAGCGGTTGACCTTGGCGTACGATCTGGCCAACCAGAAGGAAAGCGCCGCGCCAGTTTTCAAACGTCTTCTTTTCGATCCCGAGCCGGAGATCGTTCACGCCGCCAGAATCGCACTCGGTCTCGAAGTAGAGCCCGAGCCGGTGCGACGGCGATAAAGCTTTTCAGCGCGTGACCGTCAGCGTCCCCGTCGATGCCAACATAGTGTCACCAGATCGGTCAGCCTGAGGAACTGAATTGTTCGCGTCGGCCACGCCCAGCAAATAATAGGTTCCTGGCGTCACGCTCGAACCCAGTGCGACTGCGCCGGTGCACGTAAAATTCGAGCCGGCCGCCAGACTGTTCACATCGCAGTAAGTGTAAAACTGATTCGCGGACGAGATGTCTCCGTTGGTTGTGAAGTAGGCTCTCAACTCGAAGGCCCCGGCGTCGGCTCGACCCTCGTTGGTTACCGTCAGCACCATATTGAACGGCCCGCCGGCTCTGACGCTGGTCGATGCCGTGAAGTTCGTGATCACCAGGCGAGGGCTGCCTATCGCTAAGCCCCACGCTTTCGCCAGCGCATAAGCGTCGACGGATCCCAGGCCGGTGACCTGATCGTACCCGGGTCCCGCCGTGTATCCGAAGAATCCGGTAGTGCAGTCTTGCGTGCTATTCATCACGCAGGGAACAACGTTATCGCCGCTGTTAATGTCGTGAAACGCATTGGGCGCCATCTGAGCCAGCGCATAAAGAGCTGGATTGATGTTGCCGAGTCCCGGGGAGGATTGAGCGCCTACGGCCACTAGATATTGATTCATCAGCGCAATGATTCCTGCAAAGGTCGGGGTCGCGGCTGAAGTGCCGCCGTTCGGCTCAAATGTTCCACCGGTTATCAAGGCATACGGATCGTGGAACCAAGACGCCGTCAAGGAAACATCCGGCACGTCACGCGAGCCATCGTTCGGCACGCCGCGCCCCGATTGCCAGGTCGGCTTGGAAAAATACCAGCTCGCTCCGCCTCCTCCCGATGCAAATCCTTGTTGCTGATTCTGCGCGATGAAGTTTTCATCCGTCCAAGCACCCTCCGGCACATAGCTTCGCGCTGAACTGTAATTAGAGTTGGCGGTGCTATTCCAATAGCTGCCATTTCCTTCGTTGAATTCGCTGCCGCCGACGCCTGTCACCCAGGGCAGACTGGACGGCATGTCGACGCTCGCCCGCGTGATGGCCGACGTGTAGTAGCCGTTTTGATCCTCACAATCCGCCGCCCCTGAGTCGCCCGATGCCGACAGCCAAGTGATTCCCTCGGCAGCTGCCCTTTGCCCTTCAGACGTAAGAACCCGGACGGCGCTCGGAGTCATTCGTAATTCACATGACCCGAAGCTCAAACTCAGCACCGGCGCCACTGCTTGATCGATCGCATAAAAGGCCGCCTCGAAGGCGTCCGTTGCGTAGACGTAAAGGATCGTCGCGTTCCGGGCCACTGCTCCCGACCATTCGAGATCCAGATCCGCCTCGCCCAGCGCGCCATTCGTGCCCGGATCGTCGCTCCCCGGCACGAGAATCAGCCGCGGATCGTTGAATGACAAACCGAATGACTGGCGGAAGTATTCGATGTCCGCCAGATCTACATCGCTCGCGCCCGCCACTGCGATCGCTTGCCCGGCGCCATCAATCCCCATCTGATAGAGTGCGTTGATTCCGTAGATTGTGGCCAGGTCGGCAGGAGCTAGCGTATTCATGTGCGGATATTTCTGCGAATACCAGTCCGGACTCGGCGTCGTTCCAAGAATATTCACGGGTGGCCACGCGCCGCGCCGGATAAAGGACTTTGGACGAAAATCGTCCAGGCCTCGGAAGCCGTCCACTAAATCCGCCAGCTCACTGGGAACCGAAGGCGCCGCAACGTTGGCATAGTGCAGCTTCCCCTCGACCTGATACCTGTGTATCGGAGTATGCATCGCCGCTTCGATCTGCGCGGCCGTTCCACTAAAGATGATGGAATCGCGCCCGCGCGCTACCCGTTTCACCGTGAAGCCGCTCGATTGCAGCCACGTTACCAGTCTCTCGATGTCTAACTGGCTTGCACCGAAGCGGCCCGCAAACTCTTCCGGCGTCAGCCAGTGATGATAGAGCGGCGACGCCATGTTCTGTTGCGCCTCGAGCAGTTGATCGAGGTCGTCTTGCTGGCCGCCCGATCGCTTCAAGACCATGTTCACGTAGCTTAGTTGCATCATGGGTTCCACTTCGCCGCGATCGACTTCCGGCCGCGCCTGCGGATGCAGATTGCCTTCCACAATTCGATGGGACTGCGCCAGAACCGAGGGAACCAGAGTGAAAAAAGCCAATGCGAAAAGATTGTTGAGGATGGGTTTGAGCATGTTCGTCCTTTTGCATTTTGCTCATCGGCAAAAGGCGACGAACTGAGAGAAAAATGAGCGCGCCGGTGGAACTGCTAGAAAAAGAGCTACTTGCCGTCTACCGAGAATGCTAGCAGTACATTGCCGGGTAGGCCTTGCCACATCCCGTAACCGGAGTTGGTAAAGACCATCCCATTGGCGATAGTTGGGCCCGCGGAATCGAGCGAACCGCCCTTGCCCGCAACGCCATTGACCGTCTGGTAATCCTGGACGGTATTGAAGTCCCAGATAATTTCGCCGGTCTTGGCCGAGAACGCCCGGAAGTGTCCATCCACCGATCCGGAAAACACCACGCCCGGCATCGACGAGATGGCCGCCGATTGCGCGCCAGTGCACCCTTTTGACCCGGGAGTGCAGTTGAGCGCCGGAGCCGGAGTGCTCCAGATCTTCTCGCCAGTATCGAGTTTCACGGCATGGATGCCGCCGGGCTTGGCGCCGTTGCGGAGCCCGAAGAGATCAGAAACTGCGGCGTAGGCGTACTCGCTGTCGGCCGTCGATCCCCACTCGATTCCGCCGAGTGCACTGCCCTGCCCCAGTCGCGTCTGCCACAGCACCTTGCCACGGTTGTCCGGATCCATGCCCCACAGAACAGCGGACTTTTGGCCGCAGATCAACACCCGCTTACCATTGGGCAGTTCCCGCAAAATTGGCGAGCTTCCGAAATCAAAATCGGGCCCGCGATCCTCTGGACAATTCACTCCCCGCCCGCAACCCATGGTGAAGTTATCTTTCGGAAGAACCTGGCTCGACCATTTGAGGCTTCCCGTGTCGAGATCGAATGCCAGAATTGCATTGCTGGTATTGATAGACACGTTCGTGTAGGAATTTCCCGTCGCCGCGTAAATCACTTTATTCTTGACGTCGATCGTGGGCGCAGACCAGATCGCCGCCCCCGCCGGACCCCATTGCTTTGTCCCATTCGCGGCCGGCTTGGTTTCCTGCGGCGGATCCGTGACGCTGTAGCTTTTCCACATCTGCTTGCCGGTCGCGCCATCCAAAGCGACGATGCTGCCTCGAAACTTGCAGCACTCGTAAGTCGGCAGCATGGCCGAGGCTTCTTCAATCGACGACACCGGCACGTAAAGCCGTCCGTTATAGAAAGTGGGCGCTCCCGTGACGCGCGACGCCGAATGATCCTCTACCTTGACCTTCCACAGGCCTTTCCCTGTCACGGCGTCCACCGCATGCACGAAGGAACGTGTGTCGCCAAAGTACGCAATGTAATTGTCGCTGCCCGCCGGCTTGCCGATGCTGATCGCAGTACGCACGTTGGCGCCGGCGTCATAGTTCCAGTAGATGCAGCCCGTGGAGGCGTCGAGCGAATAGATGGCGCCGCTCGAGCTGCCCACGAAGACCCGGCCGCCAACCACTGTGGGCTGTGCCGAGCGAACGGTTTCATCGGCGAAACCGAATGCCCATTTCACTTTGAGCTTGGGGACATCGGCGGCCGTCATGCCCGGCTTCGGTTGATAGCGCGTATTGGAAACATCGTCGCCCCAACCATTCCAGGCCGCGTCTGTGATTCGAATCGGCGGCGGATTGCCCGCGCATCGGGCCACGTTTGTTACAACGACGGCGCTGAACTCTTTGCCCGTGAGATAGCGGGCGATCGCGCGGCCTTCTTCAGCGCTCAACCCGGCCGACTGCGCCATCATCGCGCCTTCAAACATAGCTTTATAGACGAATTCCGGAGTGCGGCTCGCGATCTCGTCGCGGGACGGCGTGCGCGCTTGCGTCTTGCCGTCGTGGCAGATGCCGCAGCGTTGCTTGTAGAGAGCCTCTCCATCGGGCGCGGCCGCGAATGCCGTACTCAGCGAAACAAGGGTGAGTGAAACTAAGGTGGTCTTCATTTTAAAGGCTACTGTTATTCCAACGACAAATATGCCATGCGTTTAAACTGATCTCCGGCCGGAATATCAGTCGGAGGCAGAACCTGGATCAGGAAGACGCCGATCAGGTGCTCTTGCGGGTCGATCCAGAAGCTGGTTCCAGCAGCACCACCCCAGTGATATTCGCCCGCTGAACCCACTGTCGCCGTTTTCCCCGGGCCGGGATTCACTTCGAATGTCAATCCGAAGCCGTAGCCCTCGCGCATTACTCCGGCGCTCGGCAAATTGCCGAGATGATCGCTACGCATCAGTTCCACTGCCTTGCGGCTGAGCAGACGCGCGCCATCGAGTTGCCCGTCATTCAGCAGCATCTGGCAGAAGCGAGCGTAATCATCGAGCGTGGATACTAGACCTGCTCCGCCCAACAACAGCGCCGGCTTTTTCTTATAACTATCCTGCGCCGAGCCCGTGAAGCGCTCGATGACGCCGTCTTTCTTGGGCCGATACAGCACCGCCAGCCGATTCCATTTTTCCTCGGGCACGAAGAAAGCTGTGTCCTTCATATCGAGCGGACGGAAGATTCGCTCTTCGAAGAATTTGTCGAGGGTTTTCCCTGAGAGTACTTCCACCAGCCGCCCGAGCACATCGATCGAGTAGCCATAGCGGAACTTGGTGCCCGGTTCGTCGTTCAGGGGAGCCGTCGCCAGTCGCTTCACCGCTTCCGCCAGATCGAAGGGAACCTGCGGAGCGCCGCCCAGCATTTCAAGTTTCTTATATGCAGGATCGCCGTTTTCGTCCTTGGGTCCGGCATAATCGAGACCGGTGGTGTGGCGGAACAGATCGCGCACCGTGATCGGGTGGTCAACCGGTACAGTATAGACGATCCGCTTTCCCGCGGCATCGGTCGCTTCGCGCCCCACCCGCATGTTGATGAAATCCGGCAGATATTTCGACAACGGATCGGTGAGGGAAAACCGGCCTTCCTCGTAAAGCATCATCGCGGCGACGCCGGTGACCGCCTTGGTCATCGAGTACATGCGGACTATGGTGTCGGGCTTGTAGTCGCCCCAGGTTTCCTTGAAGACGATCTTGCCGTTACGGGCGATGAGACCGGACGCCCCCGCCAGATCTCCTTTGTCGATATGCTCGCGCATGACCACGTTGATCCGGTTCAGCCGGTCGCGCGATACACCGGCCTGCTCGGGCGCGCCGGTTGGCAGACTGGCGCCGAAAACTAGCGACAAGGGTAGTGCGAAGGCGATAAGTGTCCGCATGACAGCTAATCTACCAAAATTAGGGACAGCAGTAGCTTTCGGGCGGCATTGCTCCCGCGCCGGCACAGCGGTGGCGTCCCGGATCACATGTCCCACCAGACGGTCACGATAGACTCTCGCAATCACAGTGGCCCGCATCTGTTCGACCGAGTCACTGCCGGACGACTCCGAAAACACGCTCTCGCTGGGCACTTGCTGAAAACTATTCCATCCGCATAACTGCCGCAGGGCCCGGCCGTGGCGGAGCTGTTGGAGAAATCCCAATTTCGCTCCTGTCCGCTAGTACGATAATGGAATCCAATATGCCGACGCGCAGCAAGAGCAAAGTCAAAAGCAGCCGCAAATCGAATACGGTCAATCCGATAACCCGTAGGTCGCTGATCTCGGCCGGCGGCGCCTCGCTGCTGGCTAATCAAGCCGTGGCCCAAACCTCCGGATCCTCCAAGCTGCGCCTTTCCTTGGCCTGCTGGAATTACGACCGTACGCGTCCATTGATGGACGGCCGCGTGCCTGTGGACGGCGTCGATCTCACCTATCTCACCTTGCCCGTCGAAGAAGCCTTTTTCCGTATGTTGCGCCATCACGAATTCGATGTGGCCGAGCTCTCTCTGTCCTCCTACGTGCTGTCTCTGTCATCGCCGAACCCGCCATTCATCGCGATCCCGGTTTTCCCCTCACGGTTTTTCCGGCACTCCTGCATCTACGTCTCGAACCAGAGCGGCATTCGCGAACCAAAGGACCTGGTCGGCAAACGCATCGGAACGCCAGAATATCAAATGACCGCGGGCGTTTGGATTCGGGGCATTCTAAGCGACCAATATCAGGTTCCTGCCCAGAGCGCGTCCTACTTCACCGGAGGCGAAGAGGAGCCGGGCCGCGACGAGAAAATCGCTCTTTCGCTTCCACTTGAATTCAAGGTTCAGCCCATCCCCGCCGACAAGACGCTGTCGCAGATGCTCGAAAGCGGCGAACTGGATGCGTTCCAGACCGCTCGCGCGCCGTCGTCATTCACCAACGGCTCCGGCAAAGTGCGCCGGCTTTTTGAAAACTATCCGGCCGTCGAGCGCGACTACTATCTCAAGACGAAAATCTTTCCCATCATGCACACCATCGTGATTCGCCGCGACGTGTACGCCAAGTATCCCTGGGTGGTGCAGTCTCTCTACAAGGCCTTCGTGCTGGCGCAGCGGGAAGTTTATCGCGAACTCCACGAGACTGCGGCGCTGCATTACATGCTTCCCTGGCTGCTCCCGCATGTCGAAGAGACCGAGAAGCTGATGGGCCGCGACTTCTGGCCGTATGGCCTGGAGCCGAACATGAACACCTTGACCACCTTCCTGCGCTACTCCCGCGAGCAGGGCCTCTCTAAACGGCAACTTAATCCGCGCGACCTCTTCGCACCGGAATCGCTCGAGTCTTTCAAGATTTGAATCGTGGACGCATTTCCACTTTCGTCACTTCGTGACATCCACCGCCGCATTCTGAACTGGTACCGGAAGAACCAGCGCGATCTACCCTGGCGTCGCACGCGCGATCCGTATCGCATCTGGATTTCCGAGATCATGCTGCAGCAGACCCGCGTCGCCGCTGTCATCCCTTATTACGAACGCTTCCTCGATCGGTTCCCGGATATCCACGCTCTCGCTGCGGCCGAAGAACAGGATTTGCTCGCCGCCTGGGCCGGCCTCGGCTATTATTCGCGCGCTCGGAACCTCCAGAAAGCAGCCAGGAAAAGTCTGGACCTGGGAGGATTTCCGAAAGACTACCCCACTCTAAGGGCTCTGCCGGGCGTTGGAGACTATACAGCGGCGGCCATCGCGAGTATTGCTTTCAATCTGCCCCACGCCGTACTCGACGGAAACGTGATTCGTGTCTTGAGCCGTCTCACGGGAGAGTGCGGGAACGTCGATTCTACCGTAGTGCGGACCCGGCTTCGCGCCGTCGCGGATTCTCTAATCGATCCGCGGCACCCCGGCGAGTTCAATCAGGGCTTGATGGAACTGGGGGCAACCGTGTGTCTTTCGAAACAGCCGCAGTGTCTCTTGTGTCCATTGGCCCGCGATTGTCGAGCGCGGCAGTCAGGCCGGCAATATGAGCTGCCGGTGAAGTCCGCACGCCCCGGTCCTTTAGAGGTGGAGATACAACTTTTGGTGATCGAGAAGGCAGGCAGAATACTGGCGTGGAAAAGACCGGCTGAAAGCCGCAGACTAGCCGGGTTCTGGGAATTACCAGAGCCGGCACAACTGCCGCGCGCCCGCGTCGAATCTAGAGTCACTGGATTCCGCCATACCATCGTCAATACAAACTACTCCTACAATGTCTTTCGAGCATCCTTGGTACGCATCCCCTCAAAATTCCAATGGCTGTCCAAAGACAAATTGCATGAATTTCCTCTAAGCACCGCGGCGAAAAAGGCGCTGGCGTGTTTAGAGAAATAGTGATGGTGATAAGTAAGAATGAGTAAGACCAACCGACTGGTGGCCACAATTGCGTGCGTGGCTCTCTCCGCCGAATTGATTTTTGCGTATGCGACCGGCGCGGACCCGCGGCATACGGGCGCGCCTGGTGATGATGCACAGGCCTGCGCCACATCCGGCTGCCATACCGGCACCGCATTAAACGGCGGCGGCGGAAACGTTGTTGTTAATTTCCAAAATGGCCAGACTTACACTCCCGGCGCGCAGCAAACTTTTACCATGGTCATAATGGACTCCCGCGCCAGAGTCTAGGGTTTTCAGATGACAGCTCGCCTGGGCAGCAATCTGTCCAACGGCCAGGCCGGCGATTTCACTGCCGGAACGCAGCAGATCGTGCTGTGTGACAACGGCGACCGTCAGGGAGTCGGTTTACCTAACGCCGGCCGAACAACCACAACACCACCGACAAGATCAAGCT
>Ga0207664_10001718_pt1 | contig 14423 bp, 14 predicted proteins | sample LARL83metaG_FD_184349 | JGI IMG/M metagenome (GOLD analysis project Ga0207664, IMG submission 184349) | Corn, switchgrass and miscanthus rhizosphere microbial communities from Kellogg Biological Station, Michigan, USA - LAR L8-3 metaG... | ecosystem: Host-associated > Plants > Roots >...
TCACTCTCAGTTATCTCTGGATGAACACGCCGTAAACAAAGCTGCTAAGAGAGTGATCCAGAAGCTTTTTTCGCGTCATGACATCAAAAATCTTCACAATCACAAAAGACTTCACTAACACTCCGCTACCAGGAATCAGCGGTAGCCATCAGGCCTGGACTTCTTGAGTTGCTCGGCACCCAAGCCTGGGCTGCTCGCCAGCTGGGAATTGACCGCCGGGCCGTCACGCTTGCTCAGGTCGCGGTGCCGCTGTCACTCTGCGCAGCCGCGCTGTCGCCGTGCCGGTAGAAGGTGACGTCCTGCGGCGGCAGCGGGGTGTTGCCGAGGATGAGGTCGGCGGCCTTCTCCGCCATCATCATGACCGGCGCGTAGATGTTGCCGTTGGTTACGTAGGGCATCGCAGATGCATCAGTGACGCGCAGCCCGTCCACCCCGTGCACCCGCATGCTCGACGGGTCAAGCACGGACATCGCGTCCGTGCCCATGCGCGCGGTGCACGACGGGTGCAGCGCAGTCTCGGCGTCGCGCGCCACCCAGTCGAGCACCTCTTCGTCGGACGCGACCTCCTTGCCTGGGGAGAGCTCGCCGCCGTTGTACTCGTCGAGCGCCGGCTGGTTGAGTATCGTGCGGGCGACCCTGATGGCCTCCACCCACTCGCGTCGGTCCTGCTCGGTGGACAGGTAGTTGAACCGCAGGGCCGGGTGCTCGGCCGGGTCCGTGGAGCGGATCTTCACGCTGCCGCGGGCGTCGGAGTACATCGGGCCGACGTGCACCTGGTAGCCGTGCCCGCCGGCCGGCGACGAGCCGTCATAGCGGATGGCGACCGGCAGGAAGTGGAACATCAGGTTCGGGTAGGACACGCTCTCGTTACTCCGCACGAATCCGCCGCCCTCGAAGTGATTGGTGGCGGCCGGACCGGAGCGCAGGAATAGCCATTGCGCCCCGATGTACGGGCGCTTCCACTTGGCGAGCGACGGCTGCATCGACACCGGCTGCTTGCACGAGTACTGCACGTACACCTCCAGGTGGTCCTGGAGGTTCTCCCCGACGCCCGGCAGGTCGGCCACCGGAGCGATGCCGAGCGCCTCGAGCTCGCTCACGTTGCCCACCCCGGACAGCTGCAGCAGCTGCGGGGTGTTGATCGCGCCGCCGCAGCAGATGATCTCCTTGCCGTGCACCGTGACGGGCGCGCCGCGGCCGGGCTTGTACTGCACGCCGACGGCCCGGGTCCCGTCGAACAGGATGCGGGAGACGAGCGCGCGGGTGCGGACGGTCAGGTTGGGGCGGCTCATCGCCGGGTGCAGGTAGGCGCGGGCGGCGGACAGCCGGCGGCCCCGGTGCACGTTGCGGTCGAAAGCCGCGAAGCCCTCCTGCTGGTAGCCGTTGACGTCGCTGGTCCGCGGGTAGCCTGCCTGCTCCGCGGCGGCGAAGAAGGCCTGGAAGAGGACGTTGTCCGCGGGCCCGCGCTCCAGCACGAGTGGCCCCTGGTGGCCACGGTACTCTTCGTCTCCGGCCAGGCAGTTCTCCATCCGCTTGAAGTACGGCAGGCAGTGCCGGTAGTCCCAGTCCTGCATGCCTGGGTCGGCCGCCCAGCGCTCGTAGTCCAGCGGGTTGCCGCGCTGGAAGATCATCCCGTTGATGCTGCTCGACCCGCCGAGGAGCTTGCCGCGCGCGTGGTAGACCCGCCGGTTCGCCAGGTGCGGCTCCGGCTCCGACTGGTAGCGCCAGTCGTAGAAGCGGTTACCGATGGGGAACGTCAGCGCGGCCGGCATGTGGATGAGGACGTCCCAGCGGTAGTCCGGCCGGCCGGCCTCGAGGACAAGCACCTTGGCAGCCGGGTCGGCCGACAGGCGGCTGGCCAGGGCGCTCCCGGCGGAGCCGCCGCCGACGATGATGAAGTCGTACTCGTCCGCGCTCATCATGATCCTTCCGAGAACCAGCGCAGCGGCTCCGGGTTGATGCGGTGATAGATGTGCTTCTTCTCCTGGTACTCCTCGATGCCGGACGGGCCGAGCTCGCGGCCGATGCCCGACTTGCCGAAGCCGCCCCATTCCGCCTGCGGGAGGTACGGGTGGTAGTCGTTGATCCAGACGGTGCCGTGGCGCAGCGCGCCCGCGACCCGCTCAGCCCGCCCCGCGTTCCCCGTCCACACCGCGCCCGCCAGGCCGTAGTCGGTGTCGTTGCCCAGGCGGATCGCCTCCTCTTCCGTGGTGAACCGCTCGACGGTCACGACGGGCCCGAATACCTCTTCACGCACGATCGCCATGTCCCGTGTGCAGCCGTCGAACACGGTCGGGCGCAGGAAGAACCCGTTCTTCAGTTCCGGCTCGGCCGGCCGGCCCCCGCCGGCGACTAGCCGCGCGCCATCGACCACGGCACCCTCGATGTGCCGTTCCACCTTGGCCCGGTGCTGCGCGGAGATCAGCGGGCCCGTCTCAGAAGCCGGGTCGAGGCCGCTGCCGAGCCTGATCCGGTCGGCCCGGGCCGCTAGCTCCGCGACGAAGCCGGCGTGGATACTGTCCTGCACGATCAGCCGGGAGCCCGCCGAGCAGACCTGGCCGGAGTGCAGGAACGCGGCGGCGAGGGCGAGGTCGAGCGCCGCTTCGAGGTCGGCGTCGGCGAAGACGATGTTCGGGTTCTTGCCGCCGAGCTCAAGCGTCACCCGGCGCACTCCCCTGGCGGCTGCCGCCATCACCCGCTGGCCGGTCGCCAGCCCGCCGGTGAACGAGATGAGGTCGACGCCCGGGTGCGACACCAGCGCCTGACCCACCGGGTCGCCGCTGCCGAGCAGCAGGTTGACGGCACCCGGCGGGAGGTCCGCCTCGGCGGTGAGCGCGGTCAGGGCGATCGTGGTCAGCGGCGTGAGCTCGCTCGGCTTCAGCACGACGGTGTTGCCGGCCGCGAGCGCGGGCGCGATCTTCCAGGACATCTGCAGCAGCGGGTAGTTCCACGGCGCGATGAGCGCGCACACGCCGACCGGCTCGTGCACGATCCGGCTGGCGACATCCGTCCGGCCCGCGTCGACCACCCGCCCCGGGCGCGAGTCGGCCGCGGCCGCGTAATAGCGGAACACCGACGTCGCGTCGTCCACGTCGGCGCGGGCCTCGGTGAGCGTCTTGCCGGTGTCCAGGGTCTCGGTCCTGGCCAGCGACTCGCGGTCGCGCTGCAGCAGCTCGGCGAGCGCGGCCAGCACCTTGCCGCGCTGCGCGGCCGGGGTGCGCGGCCACGGCCCGGCGTCGAAGGCCCCGCGTGCGGCCGCCACCGCCCGCTCGACGTCCGCGGCGGACGCCTCAGCGACCGTGGCGAGCACGCTCGCGTCGTACGGGTTCAGCGTCTGCGACGTCGCGCCGGACGCGGCGGGCGCCCACGCGCCGCCGATGTACAGTTCGTTCATGCCGTGCTCCCCGGACCGGTAGGGGCAACTTGCGTACGTTTGTACGCTAGAAATGCGATCGTTGTCCACATCCCAATCGCGAAGCCGCACCTTGGGGCGCACGCCAAGGTGCCGCGGCGGGCGGTCCACTAAGGTGCGAGGGTGATGACCAACGAGGTCACGAGCCGACGAGGGCGCGGCCCCACCGACCCCGCCAGGCGGGAGCGGATCGCCGAGGCCGCCATCGCCGTGGTCGCCGAACGCGGCGTGGAGGGCCTGACCCACCGCGCCGTGGCCGCGGCCGCCGGCGTGCCGCTCGGCTCGACCACCTATCACTTCGCCACGCTCGATGAGCTGCTCGTCGTGGCGCTGCGCACCGCCGCCGAGGCGAACGTTGAGCGGATGCGCGACTGGGCACGGAGCCTCCCGCCCGGCGCCGATGTTCCGGCCGCGCTCGCCGACCTGGTTGTGCTCGGCCTCACCGCGGAGCGCCCGCAGACCGTGGTCGGCTACGAGCTGTACGTCGCCGCCCTGCACCGGCCATACCTGCGGCCCGCGAGCACCGCCTGGGACGACGCGCTCGCCGAGATCTTCGCGTCGCGCACCGACCCCGCCACGGGACGGCTGCTCGCCGCCGCCTTCTGCGGCCTGGAACTTCAGCTCCTGCTCAGGGACCCGCCCCCGGACCGCGCAGAGATCGAGGCCACCTTCCGCCACGCGATCCCCAGCTGACACAACCCGTGCCCGCGGGGGGCGCCTTCCAGCCGCGGGGCGACTGCCTACGACCCACCCTCGACGAACTTCTACTGCGTTTGCGGCAAATCCTGTCCGGTTTTCTACCGTTTTGTCCCCAGAAACCAGTAGAAGTCTGCGAAGGGCCCGACGGCGGCATTCGTGTGGCTGGCCTGTGTGGCAGGCGGGAGTGGTGCGGCTGACGGGAGTGGCGTGGCTGACGAGAGCCGTGCGCCCAGCGGCTTAGGCGGCGGTTGCGTTGCGCTGCTTGAGTGCCGGGATGACCTCGCGGGCGAAGAGGGCGGCCTCGTCGCGGGTGAAGGTCTCGACGAGGAGGCGGCGGGCCCCGGTTTCGTCGATGACCTGCTGCAGGGCGTCGATGACCCGATCGGGAGTGCCGGAGACGGCGATGACCGGCCGGCTCTTGCGGTCGGTGATGCCATCGACGTGGAACTCGGCGTCGGTCTCGGGGATGACCCGCCCGCCGCCGGCGATATACAGCTTCAGGAAGGTACCGAAGGCCTGGGCCATGTTGTCCAGGTTCCGCTCCGCCTGCTCGGCGGTCTCGCCGATGGCCACGAAGCGCTCGATCATCAGGTTCGCGCCCGTGCGGGCGTGCCCGTGCTCGGCGGCGTCCTTGATGTAGCCCTCGAGCGCGTCCCGGTGGTCGGCGTTGCTGCCGAAGTTGCGCATCACGTTCCAGCCGCGCTCGGCGGCGAGCCGCATCGTGGCCTGGCTGGAGGCGCCCAGCCAGATGGGCAGCGGGTCCTGCAGCGGGCGGGTGGCGATCGTGGTGGGCCGCTCGACGGGGAAGAACTCCCCGTCGAAGGTGAAGTCCCTCATCGTCAACGCCAGCCGCACCACCTCAAGGCCCTCAAGCCACGCCCGGCGCAGGTCGTCGTCGCTCAGGTTCCGACCCGACGCGATCTGGGCCTCGCTCGGGATACCACGGCCGAGACCGAGCTCCAACCGGCCGCCGCTGAGCAGGTCAAGCGTCCCCGCCTCTTCCGCCACCCGGACCGGATTGTAGAGCGGCAGCACGGTCACCGCCGTGCCGAGGCGGATCCGGCTGGTCCGCATCGCGGCGGCGGCCAGCAGGAGATGCGGCGACGGGCAGGTCATCAGCGGGGCGTGGTGCTCGGTGAGGGTGACCCCGTCGAAGCCGAGCTCCTCGGCGAGCACCGTGAAGTCCACGAAGTCCGCTACCTGGCGCTGCTGCCAGCGCGGGTTGTGCACGTCGGGGCGGGCGTCGCCCGAGTGCAGGCCGACGCCGTAGGTGTGCACGAACTTGATCGTTCCGGTCTCGTCGCTGAGCGCGGCCATGGGCAAACCTCCGATGCGCGATGTCGAGCAGGCAAGGCCAGCGGACAGGGACAACCCGTTCGCAGGCCCGCGTCACGGACCACGCTAGACGGGCAGGACTGGCCTTGCCGATCCGCTAAGCGACGCGAAGATCCGTTCCGCGACTGAGTCCGGGCGGCCTGCAGCGTCGTGGACGGCGCCTCACCGTAACGGTCCTGGTAGGCGCCCGCGAAGCGCGGCGCGTGGGTGAAGCCCCAGCGGAACGCGATCTCCGCCACCGTGTCGCCCGCGCCTGCGGTCAGGTCGTCGCGGGCCCGGCCGAGCCGGACCCACCGCACGTACTCCCGCGGCGAGACGCCCACGTACTCACGGAAGTTCCGTTGCAGGGCCCGGGGCCCCATGCCGCCGGCCGCGGCGAGCCGGGTCAGCGAGAGGTCGGCGCCGGGCTCCCGCTCGATGAGGTCGATGACCCGCTGCAGCGACGGCGGACGGCCGACGGCCGGCCGGCCGCGCGCGAGCCAGTCGGAGTAGTTGTGCGGCTGGGCCAGCAGCAGCCCGGTCATCAGGAAGTCCGTCCACGGGCCCGGTACCGCGCCCGCCCCGGTAAGTCCCGCGGGCTCGTCAAGGTCGCGCAGCAGCAGCCGGATAACTCCCGCCCAGGAAGCGACGGCGGGAGCGGTCAGGTCCATCTCCATCCGGAACCGGATCGGGCTGGTGACCGGGCCGCCGAGCAGCCGCTCCAGGTGATGTTCCAGCGCGGGCCGCTCGATCCGGACGTGCAACTGCCCGTAGGCGTCGCTCAGCCGCATCGCGGGCGCCATCCGCGGCGAGATGACCGCTGCCCGCCGCGTGGAGAGCTCCACCAGGTCGTCATGGTCCGTGATCCGGTTGACGCCCTCGAGCGCGAAGTTGATGTCGTAGTACGACACCTGCTCGGTCAGCTGGACGCTCAGCTCCCCGCCGGCGCTACGGGCGTAGACGAGGCTGAGCGGCCCGAGCCTGACCGCGGAGACGTCACTGCGCACCTCGGCACCCGCGATCCCCCCCGGCAGCGCGACAGCGAACGGAGTCAGCAGGTGGGAGATGCTTGCCTGGCCCGCCGCCAGGCCAGCGGCCCGGAGCACGGGGAACCGCCCCAGCGGCCTTCCCGCCGTCAGGACCGCCGGTTCGCTGGCCATTCAGCGATTATCAGTTCCCCGCCCCGCCCGGGCAAGACCAGACAAGGGAGGCCAGGCAGGCCAGCGGTCACCGCCCGGGAAGCTGGATCTCCGCGTAGACGGCCCGGTGATCGCTGCGCGGGACGGCGTGCACGGAGAACGCGCGCACCGCGCAGCCAGCGCTCACCAGCACGTGGTCGAGCGGGACGAATGCGCTGCCCGTCCCGGGTATCCCCCAGGTGGGAACCAGCGCGTTCCCTGTCTGCTGCGCGGCATCGGCGTAGCCGAGGCGCAGCACGTCACGGAACACGGCATGGTCGAGGGTGGCGTTGAAGTCCCCCGCGAGCACCCGCGGTAGCTTGCCGGGCGGCGGCAGCGCTCTGAGCTCCGCGCGCCACGGGGTCGGGCCGCTCCGCCCGCGCACGCCGGGCGCGCACGGGTGCACGCAGATGAGCTCCACCGCATCTCCGTCCGGCAGCTCAAGCAGCGCGGTTGGCTGCGCCATCCTCGACGGCGGTACCTCCGGGCCCTCGCCAAGCGGAAACCGGGAGTAGATGCCGGAGCCGTCCGAGCGGTGCTTGCTGCTCCTGAGCTCAAGTTGCGTGTGCGGCATCAGCTCGTCGAGGCCGGCCAGCTTGAGCCGGGTCACCGCTTCCGCGGTGAGCTCCTGCAGGCAGAGCACGTCCGCGCCGGCCTCGCGGACCCGCGCGACGATGACCTCCGCGTCGCCCTGGCCGAAGAACATGTTGACGCTGAGCACCCGCAGCACCCGGCCGCCGGCGGGCGGCTGGGGCCTGGAGACCCGGCGCGGCTGCACCATCAGGCCGAGCGCGGTCGCGGCGAGCGCGGCCGTCGCCGCCGGCCCGCGCCGCCTGGCGAGGCGCAGCCCGAGCGCGGCAAATGGCGCCACCGCGGCCACGTGCGGGGTGACCGACACGACCGGCACCGCCACGCGCTCGGCGCGGTGCACCCGGTCCACCGCGGCCATCCGTGCCACTGCCCACGTGGCAAGTCCGCCCGCCACGGCCCAGGAGATCGTGTTGATCTTCGATCCGTTACCTGCCACGAGCTCACCCTATGTGCTCATGAAGCCCGGCGAGCACGTGGCCTAGTCCAAATATTGGTCTAGGCCAATCGTTACGAGAGGCTTACCCCAGCTGGCCGGGAAGATTCGATATGACACGGAACGGGAGCATGGTGCCCCGCTCCCTGTCAGTTTTCCCGTATGCCGCACGGTGCCCTTCGCCCGTTAGGTTTCTGTACGCCGAACCTCATGCGCACGGTGCTTTCGCGGGTCAGGTTCCGGTACGCGCAGCGCGAGCGGACGGCACGCCCGCCCCGTCAGGCCGACGTGACCTGGAAGGCGCGGCGGTAGGCCTGCGGCGTGGTGCGGACCGCGCGGGCGAAGTGCTTGCGAAGGTTATCCGCCGTGCCGAGTCCGCTCTGGTGCGCGACCGCGTCGACGGGGAGCTCGCTGGTCTCAAGCAGGCGCTGAGCGAGGCGGATGCGCTCGGCGAGTATCCACTGCAGGGGCGTCGTCCCGGTGCTCGCAAGGAAGCGACGGGCGAACGTGCGCGGGCTCATCGCCGCGCGCTCCGCCAGGTCGCCGACCGCGACCGGGTCGGCCAGGTGCTCGCGCAGCCAGGCGAGCGTGTCGCCGAACAGGTCGGCCCCGGCGAGCGCGGGCATCGGCGCCTCGATGTACTGCGCCTGGCCGCCCGGGCGGTGCAGCGGGACCACCAGGTCGCGGGCCACCCTGGTGGCAGTCTCCGTGCCGTGGTCGCGCTGCACCACGTGCAGGCACAGGTCGAGGCTGGCGGCGCTCCCCGCCGAGGTGAGCAGGTTGCCCTCGTCGACGTACAGCACCTTGGGGTCGACGCGCACCCGGGGATACGAGCGGGCCAGGTCGGCGCACTCGGACCAGTGCGTAGTGGCCGTGCGCCCGTCGAGCAGCCCGGCCTCCGCGAGCACGAAAGCGCCGGTGCACAGCGACAGTATCCGCTTCCCCTCGCCGCTCGCGGCGCGCAGCGCGCCGAGCACCGCGGCGGGCGCCGAGCCGGTGACCGCGGCCGGCGCCACGACGATGGTGTCGGCGGCCCGGGCGACGTCCAGGCCGCTTGGCACCTGCATCGCGAAACCCGCCGCGGTCGTGACCGACGACGCCGGGCCGCAGACGGACAGCCGGTACAGCGGGCGCCCGTCCGCGCCGGCGATCTCGGTGCCGAAGACGTCCACCGCGACGGCGAGCTCGAACAGCTCCACGCCGTCGAATACGACGATCGCGACGTGATGCGGCGGATTGGCAGCTTTATCGTGCACCCTGTCAATTCTGCCACTGTCGGCCAGCGGCGGAAAGGCGGAGGGTTGGAGACATGGACAGCACCTTGACACTCGGGGATCCATTCGCTCTGCCGTCGCGCCGGCTCGGCGACGGCGTGCTCGCGCGCGCCTTCGGCGCCTCGCTTGACGCGTCGCTGGCCGCCGGGCGCCCGCCCGAGACGTCCCGCCTGCTCACGGCGCGGGCACGGGACATCGTCTCGCTGCGCAGGCGCCGGTCGATCGCCGCCAGCTGGGAGCACGTGCTGCGGGTGGCGCACCGCACGCAGCGGGCCCGGCTGTCCGGGTCGACCTCGCCCGCGGGTGCGGCGCCGGTCCGCGCGGACCGGGTCGTCGCGGCGGAACCAGCCATCCGTGACCTGATGAACCGCCTCGCGGCGCCGCTGCCCGTGCCGGCCCGCGGGGTGGCCATGGCGCGCGTCCTGCTGACCGACGCGACCAGCCCGGTCTACAGCCGGCGCGCCCAGGTTCCCCTCGGCGACGCGGTTGCCGCCGCGGCGGCCGAGCTCGACCCGGCCCTTCCGCTGCTCCCGTAGCCCGCCTAGCCCGAACTACTCTGTTTCGTGGTAGGGGGCCAGCCGCGCACGGTCGCCTTCCGTGAATGCCGTCGGTTTCCTGGCGCTGGCGTCCCAGAGCACGGTGACCACCCTCGCCTGGGCGGCGGTCACGCCCGCCGGCGTGAGGACCGTCTCCCGCGTCGTCAGGCTAGTGGTGCCCACCCGCTCCACCTCGATGCGCACCCGCAGCTTCCGGTCGGCCAGGCGGACCTCGGCGCGCCAGTCGATCTCCGCCCGCGCCACCACGTAGTGCGGGTCGCGGTCGAGCGCCTGCACGTAGAACGCGTCCCGTCCTTCCTCCAGGTAGGTCAGGAATACCGCGTGGTTGACGTGCCCCAGCGCGTCAACATCCCGCCACCGCAGGCTGACCTGATGCTCGAAGACCGTGCGCACATGCACACTCTCTCACCACCCGGCACCGGCGAGGATCAGCGCAGCGACCTGCTGCCAGGCCTACGCGGTCCCGGCGACGCCGATCAGGTTGCCCTCGGGATCGGTGAAGTGGCCGACCACGAGGCCAGTCGGCGCCCGCTCCGGTCCCATCTGGCGCTTGCCGCCCAGCCGCTCGGCTTCGGCCAGGGCGGCCGCGACATCGGGTACGCCTACGTAGAAGACGACGTGGGCCGGGTATCCGGCGCCCCCGCCGACGCCTCCCGGGACGCCGCCGCCGTCGGGCGTCGTGATGCGGTCGACGAAACCGTAGCTGGTCGGCTCTGACACCGCTTCCGCCACCGGGGAGCTGGTGTCGAACTGCCAGCCGAACAGCTCGCCAAAGTACTCCCGGAGCTTGTCCGGGTTCTTGCCGATGATCTCGAAATGCACGACCGGGTAGGCCACGAGCACTCCTTTCCGCGCAGTACGGCTTGCCGACTATGGTTCGCCGTAATGACTGCGACAGCGCGCGGAACTCATCGGCGGTGATCCGCAGCTGCGCGGATGCGGTCACCATTGGCCGTAGTGCGGACCCGGCCGTGTTACGCGTGGGCTCGCAACGCCTGCCCGTACCACTCCCAGGCGTCGGTAACGTCGGCGGGCGCCTGGTCGGGCTGCCAGCCGTTGATGACGCCGACGAGGGTCCAGTAGCGTCCCACGCGGCGGTCGGTGAACGCTTCGATCCGCTCGGCGGCGGCCGCACGGGCCTCGGGTGGCTGCGGTCCGAGGGCTTCCAGGCGCTGGACGACGGCAAGTGCCTCAGCCGAAGCCGGGGCGATACCCGCGCGGGCAGCGGGCCCGGCAATCTCGCCGACGGCCTGGCTCACCTGGAACTGGGCCGGGTCGGGCGCCGGCCCCTCGGCGAGGGCCCGTTGGGCCATCCGCCGGCTGCTAGCCACGAAATCCGGGTCGCGCAGCAGGGCCGCTAGCTCGACCCAGGCGGCGACTTGCTCGGGGGCGGGATCGTCCGGCAGCTCTGGTATCCCCATCCGGAGCTTGTCGGCCACGGCGCTGGCGGCATCGCCGAACACGGCGTCGAGGTAGTCCTCGACGATCCGGCGACGTTCCCCGGCGGTGAGCGCGGTCAGGTCGGTCATGAGCTGCAACTCCTCGGTATCAGCGGAACAGGCGAGCGCCCGCAGCGCTGCCCGCTGCAAGCGCAGCAGGCTGATCCGCGCGTCTAGGGCGCGGGCATGCTCGGCGGCGACGTCGGCCAGCGACGTCTCGGCCGCGAGCACCCGCTTGATGTCGTCCAGTCCCACGCCGAGCTCTCGCAGGGTGCAGATCAGCCGGACCCGGGCGACGGCGTCCGGCCCGAACAGCCGGTAGCCGGCCGCCGAGCGCCCGCTTTCCGGGAGCACGCCGTCGTCGGCGTAGAAGCGCAGCGTCCGCACCGACAGGCCGGTCTTCGATGCCAGCTGGCCGATCATCATGGTTCGATCATCGAGTCTCCAGCTACTGGAGAGTCAAGCAGGCGGAGGATCTCAGCCGGCGACGCTGACCCCTGCGCTCTTCAGTGCCTGCAGCAAGGGCTGAAGTTGCTCGTAGGCCGGCTCATCGACCGGGAGGGAATTGTCGATGCCGGCCTGCCTGAGGACGACGTTGCGATTCCCGTGCTTGTCGGGGCCGGAAATGGTCACGGACAGCAGCTTCACGTGGAAGCGCCGTACCGAGCCCCCGAAGACTTCAACGACGCGGCCGTCGAAAGCGACAATGCGGTTCGGCCCGGCGCCGACCTCGAGCAAATCCATGACGGCGAAGGTACCAGGGACCACGCGAGTGCCTCGCGAGCGCGCCTGGCTGAACGGCCCACTGCAGGTCGTCGAGGATGAGCAACAGCGCCCGGCTTGACCGCGCCTGCTCGGCAGAGGTTCAGTGGCCGCTTCAGTACCAGCACTGATGTAGCAGCCAGCGGCGCGGGTGAGCCTGGCGGCATGGACCTTCGCACGACCGTCGAGAACATGTTCGCCCCGGCCCGCCACCCGGGGATGATCGGGGCTGGACGCTCTGCGCGGACCTCATCGACAGCGTGCTCGGCACACAGGCAAGGAGATCAGCATGAACCTGTTCGGGATCGGGCTCGCTGTCGCGGCCGCCGCCTCGCTGTGAAGGGCGCCCGCGCGGCAGTGGCGCCGCTGAGTTCCCCGCCGTCCCGCGCCGGGGGCCCGCGTTGCTGTCAGCTCAGGTGGTTCGGCATGTGCGGTGAGATCCCCAGGTCCTCCAGTCCGTCGGGCAACTGGGCCAGCGCCGCGCGGATGGCGGTCATCGCGGCATCGATGGCGACCCTGGCCGTTACGGCGCTGGTGTGCGCCCGGTCCAGATCGCCAAGGGCGATGCAGTCGAACGCCACCCGCGCGTCGTGAATGGCCGCCTCGAGCTCACGCGCGGCCTCCTCGAGCACCGGGCCGCGGCCGGCGGGGTCTGGGAACATCGTCATCGTCGGGCTCCCTCCTGTGGCCATTGGGGTCAACCGAGAGTGACGCTACCCAGCGAGTTCCCGGTCATGCCTCGGGGATCACGGGAACCACGCCGTTCTGGCTAATGTCCTCGGTCATCCCGAACGGTGGCGGGTTGCTCCCGCACCGCACCGCGACGGCGGTGGGAAGCGGGAACCGGGTGCTCGTTCGCGCCCCGCTGCCGGCTATTGCCGGCCAAAAGTCACACGGGGATCTTCGTCCCGTCGATAACGGGCGCTTGACGACCGTGAGGAGGACCGCGGAGTCCGCCTGGGCGGTCAGGCTGTGCGGGGCGTCGGGGACGATGATCAGGTCGCCCTCGCGGCCTTCCCAGGACTCGGCGCCGGCGGCGAGGGTGACCCGGCCGCGGAGCACGAGGACGGTGGCCTCGCCCGGGCTGGCGTGCTCGGCGAGCGCGGCGTCCTTGGCGAGCGCGATGACGGTCTGGCGCAGCGCCTTCTCGTGACCGCCGACGACGGTGCGGGAAACGCGGGAGTCGCCGGGCTTCTCGCCGCCGGCCGCCTGGCCGACGAGCTCACGCGCCAGCGCGTCAAGGGATAGCTTCTGCATGGTCCTACCGTATGCCAGGCGTGTTCTCCGCTAGTGGAGGAGCATGCCCACTAGCCACGCGCCGACTGCCTGACCTGCGAATGCCTGCAGGAGCCTGGAAATGCCGTGGCCCCGCCCCGCCGCGCCGGCCAGTTTCCTGGCGAGGCTTGGCGGGGACGGGGCCCGGTCCGGGAGTTGCCTGGGCTAGTGGGTTCCGGCCAGTGGTGCGGGGTCGTCGGCCGGCGCCTGCTTGTCTGCCTCGGATGCGAGGGCGGCTTCCGCGTGGGCGCTGCCGGCGTGGGCGCTGCCGGCGTGGGCGCTGGCGGCGTGGATGCTGCCCGCATGGGCGGGGATGCCGCCGAGCTCGTAGGCAGACTCGGCGTGCTCCGCGACGTCGATGCCGGCCAGCTCATCCTCCTCGGGGATCCGGAAGCCCATCGTCTTGTCGATGATCTTGCCGAGGATCCAGGCGACGGCGAAGGAGTAGAGGCCGACCGCGACCGGGCCCAGTGCCTGCACGCCCAGCTGCTCGATGCCGCCGCCGTACAACAGGCCCTTGCGCTGCCCGGCAACCAGCGGGTAGGCGGCGAGGAAGCCGAGCGAGATCGCGCCGAACGCGCCGCCGACCAGGTGCACGCCCACGACGTCGAGCGAGTCGTCGAAGCCGAGCTTGTGCTTGAGCCCGATCGCGCAGCAGCACAGGGCGCCGGTGAGCAGGCCGAGCACGATCGCCGCCCAGGGATCGATGAACGCGCAGGCCGGCGTGATGGCCACAAGTCCGGCGACGGCCCCCGAAGCGACGCCGAGCGAGGTGGGCTTGCCGTCGCGGTAGCGCTCCACGAGCAGCCAGCCGCCGGCCGCGGCCGCGGTCGCGAGCTGTGTGTTCATGAACGCCAGGGCGGCGGTGCCGTCGGCCGCGAGCTCGGAGCCCGCGTTGAAGCCGAACCAGCCGAACCACAGCAGGCCCGCGCCGAGCAGGGTTAGCGGGAGGTTGTGCGGCCGCATCGGGTCCTTGCCCCAGCCGCGCCGCTTGCCGAGGACGAGCGCGAGCGCGAGGCCCGCCGAGCCCGCGTTGACGTGCACGACCGTGCCGCCGGCGAAGTCCTCGATGCCGAGGCTGCTCAGCCAGCCGCCGCCCCACACCCAGTGCGCGACGGGGAAGTAAACGAGCGTCGCCCAGGCGACGGTGAACACCGCCCAGGCGCCGAACTTGGTCCGGTCGGCGATCGCGCCGCTGATCAGCGCGACCGTGATGACGGCGAAGGTGAGCTGGAACGCGGAGAACAGCAGATCAGGTATGCCGTTTACCCGGGTGTCAGTGCCCACAAGCCCGTGCTCGCCGAGGAAGGCGAACCCGCCGATGAACCCGTTACCAGGTGCGAACGACAGCGAGTCGCCGTACAGCACCCACGCGATCGAGACGGTGATGATGGCGACCCACGACATCATCATCATGTTCAGGACGCTCTTCGCCCGGGTCATTCCTCCGTAGAAGAACGCCAGCCCGGGGGTCATCAGCAGGACAAGC
>Ga0207664_10001720_pt1 | contig 14419 bp, 15 predicted proteins | sample LARL83metaG_FD_184349 | JGI IMG/M metagenome (GOLD analysis project Ga0207664, IMG submission 184349) | Corn, switchgrass and miscanthus rhizosphere microbial communities from Kellogg Biological Station, Michigan, USA - LAR L8-3 metaG... | ecosystem: Host-associated > Plants > Roots >...
TCCGCGCCTTCTGCTCCCTGCCTACTGCTTTCACCGGCTGCGACCATGCGAGGGATTTACCCGGGCGGCAGGCGCAGGGTAACCTGGGAATCTACGGTTGTGCCGGCGGATCGCTCGCCGGGAACGAGTCGGCTACTTCCTTGTCGTACTCGTCGAGCTTCTCGTCGCCTTCATCGGCGTCGACCGCTTCCTTGCGCACTTCCTCGCGCTCTTCCGGCGGCATGGGAGACTTGCGTTCCATGCAGCCGATTGTACCCGGACCGGCGCCGAACTTTGCGGTTCCTGGAGCGGAACGCACGAGCGCCGCCCCCCGCCGTCGAACGCGTGCGCTCATAGTAATCTGCGGCAGCTCCCGCGTCGCTGTACGAACGGATCGTGAACGTCTGCGGAAGAATGAATAAAATCGCATGTACATCACGCGCGCGGCGATCGAAACGCCGTTCGGAGCAACCCTGGTTGTTGACAGTGACGGCGAGTATATTCGCGCGGCGGAGTTTTCACGCCGCGTAAGGCAAACCGAAAAACGCCTTACCGACGCACTGCTGCGCGAAGCGCGGCGTCAAGTGCGCGCGTATTTTCGCAAACGGCTCGTGCGTTTCGATCTGCCGCTGCATTTCGAGGGAACGGCGCTTCAGAAAGAGGTGTGGAGTTTCGTTGCCGGACTCGAAGTAGGCCAACTCGTTTCGTACGGAGATTTGGCCAGGCTGATCGGGCGTCCGCGTTCGCACCGCGGCGTTGCTGCGGCGATGGCGAAAACGCCGATCGACTTATTCGTTCCCGCGCATCGCGTCGTTGGATCGGATGGAACGGTGCGCGGCGCGGGCCCCCATTCGCTGCGCCGCAGGCTGCTCGCGTTCGAAGGAATTATTTTGGAATGACGATGAGCGCGAGCGCCCAGCCGCGGTTGGTTCGCATTCTCGCCAGGTAGCCGTCCTCGGTCTTACCGTAGATCTGATAGCCCGCACTGAGCGCTTCGCGCACAGATTTGAACACGACGACACCACTCATAACGGCGCCGCGCTTAGGCGCGGAGGCCCTGTGAGTCCCTGCTAAGAGCGGGGATAAAGAGCCGAAACTTGTGCATAGGGTGTGGATTAGCGCACGAACTGGCGCCACTCGAGGATGACGCCCGCGCCGTTGTTCCGGTCGGCGGCCTCGCCCGTGAGCGCAAAGCGCGCGGAGAAGTTGATCGAACGCAAACCGACGAGCCACTGCGTGTTGCCGCGCGTCACTCCATACGCGAACATTCCGTCTTCTTCCGCGGCGATTTCCGGTTTGTCGACGCCCGGCGATCCGTCGCTGTACGTGTAATGATCGGCGCCCGTCAAATGCGGCGCACCGCCGAAAACAATTTCAATGAAATTCGAAACGCCGATCGGACGCCGGTACGAAATCTCGTAACGCGGCCCGGCCAAACGCGATGCAACGACTTGATCCAAGTTCGGGAGCGGCGTGCGCTGATTGATGACGGTCATTCCGGCGCCAAGCCACCAATGCGCTTGCGGATCGATCGCAGCGTCGGCGGCCGCATTGAGCAGGCTCAGTTGCGGCGTCGCTTGACCGTAAGACGCGCTCGGCGGCTGCGGCAGCGAAACCGGCGGAATGCCTTCGGCGTGAAAGCCGAAGCGCGTACCGCGTATACCGAGCTGCAGCAGTCCGCCTCCGGCAATGCCGCTCTGCCGTCCGGCCACGTCGGTGTGGGCACCCGCTGCAAGCAGCGCCTGAACGCCGGCATAAATCCGCGGGCCGGGCGATGCGCCCATGAGCGCGAGCGAGAGCAACAGCGTGAGAACGGCGCTACTGCTTGCGCGCATCGATCACCACGATTCCGCGGGCGTCTTTGTGTTCGAGTTCGTTCAGTGCCGCGAGCGCCGCGCCGATCGGGCTGTCGGGCTGCATCGCTTCGCCGACGGTCATTCCGAAGCGCGACTTGGCCTCGTTGTCGATGGGGCCGCGCAAGAACGCCGGAAGCGCTTTGTATTTGTCGATCATGCTCAGGATCGTGCCGAACCGCTGGTTCACCCGCTGCGGATCCATCACGATCACCAGGACGCCGCGGCTCCCGGCGCCTTCCTTCCTTTTAAAGGCGGCATAGTCCAATCCGTATCGCTGCGATTGCTCTTCTTGGCCGGGGTTGGACTGCGGCTCTTGCGCGGTGTAGCCGTCCGGCGGCGACGTATTCAACCCGTCGAGCCATGCCGCAAGCGCAGTAAAGGAAGCCGGGCTCGAGGCAATCACTTCATGGCCGCTATACTTGCCGTTGCCGGCGGCAAAGACCGATTGACCCGATGAGGTGTCGGCGTGCACGACCTGCGTGAACGATTTCGCGGAGATGATGCTCGCGCCCGAGTACAGCGGAAAACCGAGCGGATTCGAGAGCGCGGGTGAGGGCGTGGCGTGCGCGCCGGTTCCGCCGCCGCCGCAGCCCGCAAGCGCACCGGCCGTCAGGCAAAGTAGTGCGAGAACCTTCCTCATAGCCACGCACCGTTCGAGGAGAACGGCGTCAAGCCCCGTAAGGCACTTGCGTCACCATCCGAGGGGGACGCCCATGAGCTTCGACGAGTTTTGGCCTCGCTATTTGCAGGCGCACCGCGACCCGCGAACGCGCCTGTTCCACGTAGCCGGAACCCTCGCAGGAACGGCGCTCGTTCTCGCAGCCGCGGCCGCACGCAAGCCGTGGCTCGCCGCGGCGGGGCTTGCCGCAGGCTACGGACCCGCGTGGCTATCGCATGCGTTCATCGAGCACAACAAACCCGAAACGTTCCGCGCGCCAATCGCGTCCCTGCGCGCCGATTTCGTGATGGCCTGGCACGTGCTGCGGGGAACGATCGATCATCAACTATCAGCTCAACAAGAGGAGTAGCGTTCGCAGATGCTTTTCATTCCGGCACTCGTTTTGGCAGCCGCAACCGGATCTGCCTCGCCGAAACCCACGCCGCTTCCGACGCTGGCGCCCTCGCTCGTCAAACTGGCGATGCCTTCCTTCACCGTAAAACAAACGAAGATCGCCGTGAAAGCGGACCAGCCGTTTCAACTTCGCATGAATGTCAACGCGGGTACCGGCTACAGCTGGCAGCCGCAGGCGCCGATTCCGCCGGGCGTGACGCTGCTCGGTGTTTTTCAACGCCCCAGCAGCAAGATGATGCCGGGCGGACCCGGCGAGGAAGTGTTGGTGTTCCGCGCGCACGACGTCGGCACCATGCATCTCACGCTCGAATACGTGCGTCCCTGGGAGCAGCACACCAAGCCGGCGAAGCTCGCCGCATTCACCGTAACGGTTCACAAGTAATTCATGCAGCAGCAGCAACAACTTTCCTACGGCTCGTATCTGCAGGTCGACGAACTGCTCTCCCTGCAGCGTCCGCTCTCTTCGCCCGAGCATCACGACGAGATGCTCTTCATCATCATCCACCAGGTGTACGAGCTGTGGTTCAAGCAGTTGCTGCACGAAATGGGCGCGGTCGTGCGCGCACTCGACGGCGACGAGCTGCTTCCGGTGGCCAAGCACTTCCGCCGCATACACACGATTCAACGTCTGCTCGAGCAGCAGATCGACGTTCTCGAAACGATGACGCCGCAAGAGTTCAACGCGTTCCGGGACAATTTGAACCCCGCCAGCGGATTTCAGTCGATCCAATTTCGCGAGCTCGAATTTCTGTGCGGCGTGCGCCGTACCGAGACGCTCAAGTACATTCAAACGAACGACGCGCAGCGCGCGCGTTTGGAACGCCGGCTCGGAGAACCCTCGCTCTACGACAAAGTCAAAGCGGTCCTGCGCCGGCGGGGCTTGCCGACCGGGACGCACGAGGAGCTGCTTGCCGCGTATAAATCGATCTACGAGAACCCGCAGGCGCAATACGATCTGTATCTGCTGCTCGAGGACCTCATCGAATTCGACGAGCGCTTTTTGCTTTGGCGCGGGCGCCACGTGCGCATGGTCGAGCGCATGATCGGCGCGAAGAAGGGCACGGGCGGATCGCTCGGCGCGGCGTATCTTGCAAGCACGCTGGAGCACCGCTTCTTTCCGGAATTGTGGGAAGTGCGCACGATGCTCGGAGGCGAGTGGTGAACGACGATGTCATGGTGAGGTATCGAACCACGCCGAGCGAAGTCGAGGCGTACCGATCCGAGTTCCCCATCCTCGAAGACTCGACGTATCTGGTGAGCCACTCGATGGGCGCGGCGCCGCTCGGCGCAAAACGCGCGCTCGAAGAGTACTTCAACCAGTGGGCGAGTGACGGCCCGGAGGCGTGGGAGCAGTGGCTTCCACAAATCGGCGAGACCGCGGACGGCATCGGCCAGATTATCGGCGCGCCGCGCGGCTCGATCTTTCTGGGGCCGAACGTTTCGGTGCTGCAGGCGGCGCTTGCGTCCTGCCTGCGCTTCACGCCGCAGCGCAACGAAGTGGTCTACGAAGCGCTGCAGTTTCCGTCGCTGACGTACGTGTGGACCGAGTGGCAGCGCTACGGCGCGCAGCCGCGCATCGTGCCCTCCGATGACGGACGCACGGTTCCGACCGAGCGCATCATCGCCGCAATCACCGAGCGCACCGTCATCGCCGTTCTCTCGCACGCATACTACGTTTCCGGCGCGATAGCCGACGTGCGCGCGATCCAAGAGCACTGCCGCACGACCGGAACGCTGCTGTGCGTGGATGCCTACCAAACCACCGGCGTCTATCCGTACGACGTGACGGAGTGGGATCTCGATATCGTCACCGGCGGCAGCCACAAATGGCTCTGCGGCGGTCCGGGCTGCGGCTGGATCTACGTCAAACCGGAGCTGCGCGAGCAATTCGAGCCGGCCGTGACCGGCTGGATGGCGCACGCGCGCCCGTTCTCGTTCGAACCGGCGCCGATGACGTGGGCGCCGACGATGTACCGCTGGGGAAATGGGACCCCGACGATTCCGGGGTACCTCGTGGCGAGGCCCGGGCACGATCTCATCAAGCAAGTCGGCGTGCAGAAAATCCGCGAGCACAACGTGCGGCTGACGACCCTGCTTGCCCAGATGGCGCTCGAACGCGGTTTGCAAGTCAACACGCCGCTCGAACCGGAGAAGCGCACCGGCTGGATCGCCATCGATTTTCCGAACTCCGAACGTGCATACCACGAACTGGTGAACCGCCGCGTGTTCGTCGATTACCGCCCGGGATGCGGGCTGCGCGTGAGCGCGCACTACTATACGACCGAGGATGAGATCCGCCGCTTCTTCGCAACGCTGGAGGAACTCAGATAGCGTCGTCGATGATCGTCGACCACCGCGATATAGGCGCCGCATTCCGGCGCCTTTCGCTTCCCCTTGCGGTGCAGATGCTCGGCGATCAACTGCTCGGTATCGCCGACACGATCGCCATCGGCACGCTGGGCGCGGTGCAGCTTGCCGGCGCGACGGCGGCAACGACCGTGATGCTGGCGCTCGCATTTGCAATCTTTGGCTTCATGAACGGCCTGGGCATCATTGCCGCCCAGCGCATCGGCGCACACGATTTGCGGGGATTCGCGAAAACGGTGCGCGCGGGATCCGTGGTGCCGATGGCGTGCGCGGTGATCTGCGCGCTTGCAAGCATCCCGTTCGCCGGTTTCATCGTCGGCGAGATGGTCGGGCATCTGCCGAGCGCGCACGAGAGCTCGATCTATTTGATCTTACGCTGCTTTTCGATGGTTCCAATGGCAGTTTCGGCCGCGCTCATCGTGGGCCTCGGCGCGGCGGGGAATCGCGTGCTGGGCGTCTCGCTTCTCGCCGTCGTGAACCTGGTGCACATTCCGCTGCTGCTGATTTTGGGACTGGGCTTTCTCACGCACCATCCGTACGGCATCGTGGGCGCGGGCGTCTCGTCGCTGCTTTCCGAAACCATCGCCGCGATCTACGGCATCATCTACGTGTACCGGCGCCCGGTCTACCGGATCTTCGAAGAGCTCAGCGTGGACCTGCGTCTCTCCCTCGAGTGTGCGCGCCTGGGCTTGCCGGAAGCGGTCTTTCTCTTTGCGGTCATCGCACCGGACTCGTTCATCGTCGCGATGCTCGCGCCGCTCGGCGCGATAGCCATCTCGGCGTTTCGCGCGCTCAACATCGTTTCGGATCTCACGTTCGCCGTACCAAGCCCGATGCAGTCGGCGGTTCAAACGGTGATCGGGCAGCGGCTCGGAGCGGGCGACGTCGACGGCGCGCGCTGGTTCTTCACGCGCTCGCGCATGTTTTCGTTTTGGTTTACGACGATCACCGGCGTAGTAACGGCCGTGCTGGCGTGGCCGCTCGCCTATCTCTTCACGCTCAATGCCGTCGTCGCCAGCGCGGCGGCATGGCCGCTCGCGGTGCAGATGGCAACGCTGCCGATCAAAGGCTGGGCGATGGTCTCGATGGCGCCGATCCGCGCAGCCGGCGATACGCGCTTTTCGATGACGGTCGGTATCGTCTCGAGCCTTCTCGTCGTGCCGCTCTCGTTCTTCTTCATCAAGGTCGCGCACATCGGACTGCTCGGCGTTCCGATCGCGTGGGTCGTGGCTTGGCTCGCGCGCTTGGTGCTGACGATGTTCAAACTCCGGGGCGACTCCTGGACGAGACGCAAACTCCGGTTGTCATCCTGAGGTATCGAAGGACCCCGAGCCTGTCGAGGGGATGAACATGCTGCGCAACTCTTCGTGGATTCGGCCGTTGCTCGCCAAAATCGAGCGTCCGGTCAACGCGAACGGCGAACCGTCGGTTGCCGTCACCGCTCCGCCGGCTTCACGCACGAGCAGCATGCCCGCCGCCATGTCCCACGGCGCCAGATCGAACTCCCAAAAGCCGTCGAAGCGCCCCATCGCCGTGTAAGCTAAATCGAGCGCCGCGGAACCGTCGCGGCGGACGGCCTGCGCGATGTGCGATGCCTTCGCGAAATACGGCGCGTTCGTTTCGTAGTCGTACGGCTTGAAGCCGGTAACGACCATCGCTTCCGCGAGCGACGGTATCTCCGACACGCGAACCGGCTCGCCGTTGCGAAGCGCGCCCCCACCGCGCTGCGCGGTGAAGAGTTCGTTCATGAGCGGCGCGTAGATGACGCCGGCCAAGACCTCGCCGTCACGCTCGTACGCAATCGAGATGCAGAACAGCGGATATCCATGCGCGTAGTTGGTCGTTCCATCGAGCGGATCGATAATCCACCGCTCCACGCCCTCGTCATCCTGAGCCACTCGAAGGGGCTCATACACCCCGCCCTCTTCACCAAGGATGCCCGCCCCGGGAAAGTCTTTGCGCAGCCGTTCTACGATGGTGCGCTCGCTCGCGCGGTCCGCGACGGTGACAAGATCGGCGCGGCGGCCTACTTTCTCCTCGATAGCGAGAGGCCGGTGCAAGTGCTCGAGGAGCACCGTACCGGCCGCTTGTGCAGCAGCAACAGCTGTCGCTAGAGCATCAGCCACTAGTTCGCAATGAAGGTGTAGGTGACGATCGAGGTTTGCGGTGTCGTCGGACCGCCGTTGATGTTCACTTGGAAGTTCATAATCGCATCGTACGGAGCACGCGTCGCCGCGCGTCCGGTACCGTTGTCCAGAAGCAGCAAGCCGGGGCTGGTCGTCGGCACCACCGTATAGCTCGTCGCGTCGAAGTTCAGTCCCGACGTCGGCGCGGAATGCGTCGAATCGATCGAGGTAAGCAATTCGTTGGTCGGCGACCCGGTATTTGCCGGGTTACTATTCGTGTCCACGTACAGCTTCCACGCATTATTGCTACCCGCGTTGGTCAAAATGCTCACGCGGACCACGTCACCACCCGAGACGCTCCCGGGGTTGGCGATGTTGCCATAGTCGATCGTGTTCGTCGACGGGTTGAAACTGCACACCGGACAACTCACGACCGGGCTGGAGCCGCCGGGGCCCGGGCTGCCCGGGTTCACGGTAACCGACAGCGTCGCTGAAAGAATGATCTGCACGAACGTGTCCGTCTGCCACATCTCGGACGCGCTCACGGAACCGTTCACGGTCGTCGGGAACTGATATGAGTCATTCACCGTGTATGGCGCAAACGCATCGAATGCGACACTGATCGAGCTGCCGGGCGGAATGCTGCAGCTGCCGCCGCCGATGGTGATGCCGCCGTTGTACGCGCCGTAGCCGCTGTCGGTTCCGGTGAGATTAGCGCTCGTTGAAGACGTGACGGAGCATCCATACGCCGTACCGCTGATCACCGGCGTGTTTGTGAGCTTCCAGTACGAACCGTCCGACGGCAGCACGCTGCTCACGTCCAGGCCCGGAACGACGATCTTGGCCGAGGTGATGTTCTGCCCGCTGCCGCTGGTGTTCTTGATCACGTACGTGAAGACGTTCCCGTACGCCGGATCGGAGTCGGCGCCGATCTGCGGCGTGTTGGGCGAGGTCACGGTCGTCGCCGTCGGGTATCCGCCCGCCGCACTGAAACCGGCTGCGGCCGCAACCGCGGTGACGCTGAGCGAGAATGTATGCGCCGCCGACCAACCGTTGACGTTGGCTCCGTGTGCGTACATGGTCGCGGTGATATTGCTAGTACCGGTCTGCAGTTTTCCCGTAACGGTGAACGTGCTTCCCGGCGCGATGGAGTTGGCCTCGGTCGCCGATCCGCAACTCGTCACGGACGGATTGACCGGCGGAGGATTTGACACTGGGCCGTCCGCCGCATTGAACTGCGCTGCGCACAGCCCGAACCAGTAGCGCGTCGTGCCCGCAGACGGCGTACTCGTACCCAAGAGCGACCAGCCCGTCGGCATGCCGCTGACGCTGGAGAATGTGTTCGAAGACGGCAGATCGATCGCGATGAGATCGAGATAATCGGGATTTCCGTCCTGCGCCGTCGACGTATTGGTGACGTTGATCGTCATCGAATTGTTCGTATTTTGGCCGGCGGAGGTCGGAGCGAACGCCGGTGTAATCAAGTTTCCGTTCAGGGAGTACGCAGCAGTTGCCGTCGTGTCGTACGAGGACGTCGACGGAACGAAACCCGTGAACGTACCGCTGGGCGAGAGCGCAAACTGCGCCGGCGATTGCGCGCTGACAGTCCAGTCGGTGTACGTGAACGAGCTCGGCGGTGCAGGCGTGAACGCAAGCGAGAAGGTGTCGGAACCGCCTGCCGGATTTATGCCGGTGGAACTCTTTAAGCATAGGACCATTCCGCTCACACCGCAGGAGGTCCAGTTTCCCGCTCCGGCGTTGTAGATGCCCCAAGACGTTGCCGTACCGCCGGGCGAGAAAGCTGTCGGCAGCGTGACGCCGATTTGCTTCATATTGGTGGTGCCGGCGCTCGAGTTGTTGACGACTGTGAACTCGTAGACGTCAGAATATCCGCTCGTCGGCGCAAAAGGAGACTGGTCGGTATATACGGCGTTGCGCTCGTTGTACGTGTATCCGTGCGTTTCTTCGTTGGCCGTAAAGTTGTTTGCCGTATCCAGGTAGCCGATATGCGTGATGCTCGCCGTGCCCGAATACGAGTTCGTGAAACTGTTCGTGAAGTATACCGTGTTGGTCGACGAATTGCTGTTGTCGTCCGACCAGCTGGCCCCGTCCGTCGGCAGGATCGCGGTTAGACCGGTACATCCGCTCGTACAGTTACTGTTGCCGGGTGCGTTGCTGAACTGTACCCCGGGAATGGAGAGATAGGCGCCGTTCGCAAGCGTTGTGGTGGAGCTCACCGGATAGGCGGCAATCGTGCAGCCCGCATTCGCCCCGTTGCCGCCGTAGCAGCTGTTTGTCACGGTCCAGTTGTTTCCGGCGCTGTCGGCGACGACCATGGACGAGACCGAGCCCTGGAGCACGGTCGTGATGCCGGACGACCCGGTGTTGAAGGCAAAGCCTTTAAGCGTATCGCCGTTTCCGCTCCCGTAGAGCGTATCTCCGCTGTTTGTAAAGACGAGGTTCTGCGTTGCCGTCGAGCCTTGCGTCAACAAGAGCGACGTGCTGTACGCCAGCGTCGACGTATCCTGGAACTGCGTCGTCGCATCGTAACCCAAAATTTGGAACGCCTGCGAGGCGTCGACCGTGCTGGTCGAGTTCTTCATCATCTGCACGGTGTAGACGTTGCTTACGTAGTTATATGGCGGCTGCCCAACGCCAAACGTGAACGTATGCGTCACGCTGCCGCTGCTGTTCGTCGTAATGGTCGTCGGACCGGAAACGACTTGCCCGATCGGATCGGTTACGGTGAACGTGTAACTCGTGCTGGCGGAAAGACCGCTCGCGGTCATCGTCCAGCTCTTGTCCGAGTCTTCCGTTGTCGTGTCGAAGGGAAACTTCGTCACCGACCCCGGCGAGGGCGGGGGCGTCGGCCAGTTCGTGCCGAGCGGCGCATTCCCGGCGGTTGGTACGAGCGATATGGAACCAGTAGAACCGGTCTTCGTAATCGACACGTGACGCATTGCCAAACGCTGGCCGGTCGTCTTGTCGAACAGTACGACGGCGTAGGTTCCGGTAGGCGTCGTATTGCTGAGCGGCCATACCGCCGTGATCGCGGCGGAGCTCTGCGCGCCGACGACGGCGGTAATGCCCGGCGAGGTCGTCGGATCGCAGAACGTCGTCGCACTGGGCGTGCCCGGGGGCGCGATGTATTGACAGAACACCTTGCCCGACGTCGATTCGATGTAAACGACGTAGAGCTGTCCTTGCGTCAGACCCGTGGCATTGATGTAGACATTCGTGCCCGTCGCTGCCGTGAATTGCTGTTGCGGGGTAGTCGCCGCGCTGTCGGCATACGTTCCGAAGACGTTGACGTTTCCGACCGATAGGTACAGCACCGTCTGCCATTGACTCTTCGTCACGTCGTACGTGGCGATGACGTACGTGCCGGTCGTATTCATGTTCGGCGTGTCGTCAGCCCCGACGCTATTCACGTCCGGACTGCCGTTCGAACACGTGTACTGGCCGCCGCCGTCATCATAGGCGAGCGGTGTATTCGCGTTATCTAACGCGATGTAGTAGTCTTGGCACTTGTCGCCGGCGTTCGGCAGATTCGTCGGTGCCCAGAAGACGTCGCAGCCCAGTGGTATCAATGATCCCACGTACGAGGTGCACGCAGAGTTGCCGAACCAGTCCGGCAGGTAATCAATGGTTGCGCCGTTCGCGGCCATCGGCTTGCGCCCATGAGACCCGCTTCCGACAAGAAACGCGGTGTTGCCGGGCGACTTTGCGGGAAGCGCGGGTAGGGCGCTGAGCGGGACAGCGGGCCCGAGCGCATGCATGCTGCGGCGCGGCGTGCCGACGATGCCGTAACGCGACGAGATCGTGCCGGGTGCCGGTGCTGCCGGCGAATTCGCGCCGGGCGCGGCCGTTACGCCGGGATGCGGGGTCAAGCCCGGCAGCGGCAACGGCGTGAGAATCGGATGCGGCAGCGGATGCGGCGGCCTCGGATTGTCCGGCGGCCGAACTTGCTGGGCGAACGACACGGATGCCGCGACTGCAAAGAGCAGCGCGGTTAAAAGTCCGCCGAAACGCGCGCGCTTACCCATCAATACCAAATCGTATAGACGGCCGTCGTACTATACGCTCCAGTTGGAACCGTTGCGGGAATGGTGAGCGTCAAATCGACGCAATAGGTTTGCTGGTGGCCGTTCGTCGCCATGATCGTCCATGCGGACGGATACACCACGAACGGCGTCGCCGTCGGCTTCGGCGTCGCTCCGTTGAGATAGGAGTTGTTCGCCAAATCGTGCCCCGGCCACGCGCTGTCGAAATCGCTGGCCAAGCCCTGTTTGATCGTCCACGATGAGATGCTCACGGCGTTTGAGGTAACCGTGTACGCACAGCTCTGCGTTATCGTCGTGCCGGCGGTGCCGTTCAGCGTAACGTTGGTTTGATTGGTCACCAGCAGCGTCGCGTTCGGATTCGGCGTAACCTCCGCTTCGACGCGAACGGCGTGCTGCGCTTGCGCGACCAGGTCCGTCGTGCCCGAGAGCGCAGTCGAATCGACGGAAGCCGCCGAACCCTTTGCGCGCAATGCGAATCGCGCGGCGATCGCGTCCGAGCCGCTCGAGGTTTTCGGAACGGCCTGATGCGCGATGCCGGTAACGTTCACCAAAATGTAGACGGTCTGCTGCGACCGCTGTTGGATCGCAAGACCGCCGTACGACGGCGCTTTGCCGAGCACGACGAGCAGCGCGAGCGCCGCGACCGCGAGCAGCCATCGCTGCAACTGCAATTTCATTTCGCCACCACCGTGTAGACGATCCAGACGTAGTACTGACCGCCGGTGGCGGCACCCGGAACCTTAAGCTGATAGTCGTAATACAGATCCGCCGTAGCCGCGGAAGACGTCTGCGCCATCGGCGAGGGATACGTCGCGTACGTAATCGTGGGCGCTGTGCCAAAGCTATTACCGCTCACCGTGCCCGTTGTTTGATAGAAGGGCAGCGAGGGTGAAAAGCCGGTATTCGTGTCGCCCGAAGCGACGGACGGCAGATAATAGAGCGTCTGATTCAAGACCTGCGTGCTGCCGTCGCCCGTGTTCGTAAAGTCCGCCGCGCCTTCGCCGTAGACGTTTACGCCGCTCACGTCGTTGGTCTGAATGTTGAGATGCGCGGCGTACTTGTAGAGATAGTCGATGCCGCCCATCACGCCGCCGAAGTCGATGGCGCAGCCTGCAAGGCATGCGTCCGGTCCGGGCGCCGGCGCGGGCTGCGTTCCGAACACGGCTTTAACGGTTCCGTAGCCGCTGGCATAGTTTGGCGTGAGCGAAAACTTGACGACCGCCTGGCCATACCACTTCAGCGTCACCGAACTCGTTGAGTTCGATGCCGCTGCCGGGGACCAGACGGCGAGTGCGATGAGTACCGCAATCGCCAAGGAGCCAATCCAGGCTCGCACGCTCACACTCCTTTGTTTCATTATCGGTCGCGCGCCGCGGCGCGTGAACGACTTACTTCTTGTTGTAGACGATCTCGCCGCCGGTTTGCGTCTTGCCGCCGTAATCGATCATGGCGATGACCATGTACTTGCCGGGCGCAAGCGCTTTGCCGGAAACCTCGATGAGCCGCTCGCCGCCGCGCTCGACGAGCATTTCGTCGGTCATAGGCAGCTGTTCGACCGTATCGTCGCCTTTTTTAACAAGAACCTGTCCGCGCAGATACACGTGCGCGTTTCCGAGATTCTTGAAGAGCACGCGATAGATCTCACCGGCCGAACCGCCGGACGCCGTCATCTTCGTGATGGCACCGTCGATCTTCACGGTGTTCGGGATGGTGAGATAAAATTTGGATGCGACGCGCACCGAGAGCGCAACCGCGCCTGCGCGCCGCACGGGACGGGTTTGGAAGAAAGCGATGCCGGCGTACTCGCCGCTCAGACCGGATTTCGGTAACGCTAACGAAAGCCGAACCTGCTGCGTGTTGCCGGATGCCAAATCGAATTCTCGCGGATTGATCGAAGCCCACCGCATCAGCGAGTATTTGCGGCTGCCCGCGCGTTCGATCTGATAGTCGCCGTTGTTGGCGACGCCGAAATCGACGAGCGATGCTTGAACGTGGGTGGCCGCTGCGGCTCCGTTGTGCACGGTGATCGGCACGTTGTACGTCGTTCCGGGCGTCATGGTGAGTTCCAACTTTGCCGGGGAGACGTCCAGGCCGAGGTCCGCGGGCGCCGGCGAAGGCGCCACGAGGACAAGCGCAATAAACGAGGCCGCAAACGCGAGAACGCGATAGTGCTTCATACAAAGAGCCGTATTCGCTGCGGGGCGACCCGCCGCCCCGCATGCGATACGCTTCCTCACGTTAAGAACGCGCTAGTTGGCGATCAGCTCGAGAACGAGCGTACGGGTTGCCGCACCGGTCGCTGCGGCCGGCGTGGTAATCAACTCGAGATCCTCGCCGATGTTGGTTCCCGTTGGGTACGCCGTCGTCGAGGTGGCCATGTTGGCCTGATTGCCGGCGGCGAACGGATTGCCCGCATCGGTCGGAATAGCAACTTCACCCGCACCCGCACAGGTACCGGTGCCCGTGGCGTTGCCATCGGTCAGGCTTGCCGCAGTACGCGCGCTCGCCGGCGAAGTCGCGGCCGCGCCGCTTACCGTCACGGGGAAACTGCCGCTATTGGAGAGACCGCACAGCGTTACGCCGGTCGGAGCCGACGTGGTCAACGCTTCGGCCAGTTTCCAGCTCGTGGAGTTGGTCATGACTTGAGCGTCAACGGCCTGCTTCACCGCGCAAACAGTATTCGCGGCTAGGCCACTGTCCGGCGTGATCGTGCCGAAGTCGACGGTGCCGGCCACTACGGATGCTGGCGCGGCGCAAGCCTCGCCCGTTCCAAGCGAACCCTGCAGCAGTTCGCCTACCGGAACGGTACCGCTGGTCGGCGTCGCTACGCCGGAGTTGTAATTTGTAAAGACGTTGAGAGCAGCGGACACCGAGATGTTCCACTGCACGGTGACGTTCGATTGTTTCGTCACACCCGCTGCGCCCGCGGGCAGTGCCGCGGTTGCAACCATTGCG
>Ga0207664_10001721_pt1 | contig 14416 bp, 9 predicted proteins | sample LARL83metaG_FD_184349 | JGI IMG/M metagenome (GOLD analysis project Ga0207664, IMG submission 184349) | Corn, switchgrass and miscanthus rhizosphere microbial communities from Kellogg Biological Station, Michigan, USA - LAR L8-3 metaG... | ecosystem: Host-associated > Plants > Roots >...
CAAGCCCTGATGGAGATCGGCCCGGCGGGTCGCGCGATGTTGGCGGCGTCTTTCAGCCAAAAGCATTACCAGGACGATCCCGCGAGCCTCGAGGAACTGGCGAAGCTCATTGGCGCGGATCGCGCGGCCGACCCGCTGCTTGCCGACGTGCTTTCCCTCACGGCCTTCGGTTACACCACGACGAACGGCGGCATCTATCCGCGCTGCACGACGGAAGCGGTGAAAAATCTGCTTTTCCTGCCCGCGGGTGCGGCTGAAGTCCAGAAGCACTTGAACACGAATGAAATCTTCGGCGACCCGGTGCGCTTTCAAGCGGTCATTGACGGCATCGCGGCTGCGCACGCGACGGAATTGGCAACCAATTTGACGGCCATCAGCGCGAGCGTGAAAGCGAAAGTTTTGACCCTGAAGGGAACTCCCGGTGATTACCGCGATGCGCTCGAGGAGCTCCAGGACCGAATTCAGAGAACGCTCGAAGCCTTCGGTGCAGTGAAGCCGCGCGCGAATTAGTCTTCCCTCTCAAATACCGTCCAAAAATTTGCGTGCGCTTCGGGCACGCGCGGCTACGATGTTTCTGATGACTGATGTTTATCACGAACTTCTGGACGCCGCGATTCACCAGTTGCAGGAATTGAAAGCACAAGGCGTCCGTTTCGTTCCGTTATCGCCGGAAGGCGTTTCCGCGCTCAATGAAACGCCGCGTCCGGTCGTGAGAAAAAGCTCTCCCGTCGCACCGGCAGTTCAAGCCGCGCCGAAAACGGTTTCCGCCGCGCCGCGCATCGCTGAGAAACCCGTTGAAATAAAATCGGCGCCCGTGATTATTCCCGCGCCGCTGGCACCGGCCGAGGCGTCCGACGCCGCACCGCTGCTGACGCCCGAGGCCAAAGCGGCGGCGTTCGCCGAGTTGCGGCAGCGGGCGATGGCTTGCCTGAAGTGCGCGCATCTCGCCTCCTCGCGCAAGAATGTCGTCTTTGGGGTAGGCAGCATCGATGCGCAACTGATGTTTGTCGGCGAAGCGCCGGGCGCGGATGAAGACGAACAGGGCGAGCCGTTCGTCGGCAAGGCGGGTCAGTTGCTCACGAAAATCATTCAGACCATGGGCCTGCAGCGCGGAGACGTTTACATCGCCAACATTTTAAAGTGCCGGCCCGATACGCCCGGCCAATCCGCCGGCAATCGCAAACCCACGCCCGAAGAAATGCAAACATGCATTCCCTATTTGCACGAGCAGATAGATTTGATCCGGCCCAAGGTCCTTGTTGCCCTGGGCGGAACGGCGGTCGAAGGCCTGCTCGGCAAAACCGCCGGTATCACGAGGCTGCGTGGCAATTGGCAGACCTATCGCGGCATTCCGCTGATGCCGACTTATCATCCCGCCTATCTCCTGCGCAACCAGGCCTTAAGCGAAAAGCGCCGGGTTTGGGAGGACATGCTGCAGGTGATGGAAAAACTTGGGATGCCCATCAGTGAGAAGCAGCGCGGTTTCTTTTTGAAGGGGTGAATATCCACTTTGAGTTGATCGTTTTCTACAAAATGATTGCCGGTTTGTAATATTATACGTGTTGGACCGGTGATAGGGTCACTGTAAATGAAACGACGCGGGAAAATCTTAATGAGAGCTGGCGTCGTAGGTATCGCGGTGGCTCTTCTCGCTTCAATTATCCGCCACTACCAACTTCGCGCCGCAACCAACGCTTACATCGCAGAATTGAAGGCCAATGGGGAGCCGATGGATCTGGCGCAGGTGATGCCTCTGCGGGTTCCAGCGGATAAAAACAGCGCCGAAACGCTTCGCGAAGCCGCGGCGTTATTCAAAGCTGATTCTAGTCTTCTTACGAGCAACGTGTATTGCAGCATGAGAATGGTTGCGCCGGGAAAGGCGATGGTTTGCTCGCAACAACCAGACGCCCGCGATTACAACGTGACTAATTCGTGGGACGAGGTAGTGGCGGCGGTTTCTCAAAACAAGGAATCATTCGGATTGCTTCATCAGGTTATTGAAAAGCCGGTCCTCGATTTTCAGATTCACTACGAGGGCGGCGCGGCCGACCTTGGTTTTACTAACATGTGTTTGTCAGAGGTGAAAGAGGCGGCATTAAGATTGCAAGTCGCGGTCTTGAGCGATTTACATCGTGGGGAGAACGCCTCTGCCGGGAGAGATTTGCGCGCCATGCTGGCGATTGTAAAGGGCATGCGCGAGGAGCGATTGGTGATTACGGAGTTGGTGCGAATCGCAATTGCCCAGATTGCGCTGCGTGCGAATTGGGAGATTTTACAAAATCCGAACGTGACCGACGGTCAACTCGCGCGGCTGCAAGATGATTGGGCAAGCATCGAGTTCATTCGCGCTGGCGAAAAAGCGCTTGAATTGGACCGGGTCGTTGATGAAATCACCCTGCAGAAATGGAGGCATTCAGACGCTGATCTTTGGCGTTCGTTTTATTTCTATAAGGAATCCGGGCTTTTGCCCAAAGCGGTCGCGCTTGAATCGATCCAATTCGAATCCCAGGTTTTCCGCTGGCAGTTTTGGTGGTCTTATCCGGACGAACTGCGGACCTTAAAAGGATACCAGGCCACTTTGGATGCGTGGCGTTTTGTTACGACGAATTCGTCGTTCGTGCTGGCGCAACGGCAACTGACAAACGCTGTGGCGAAGCTGATGATTCCGACTAATAGCGATGGATTATTTTTTGATTTTAATCATCTCGATATGCGGTCGATGTTTTCTCCGTCGGTACTTTCCATGGAGAAGTATCTATATCGAGCCATAGAAGCGGAGACGGCGAAAGCATCAGTTACTGGCGCAATCGCGCTGAAACGATACCAATTGAAGCATGGTGAATATCCGGCAACGTTGGCTGCGCTTGTTCCGGAATTTGTTTCTAAAGTTCCGCATGATCCCATGGACGGCCAGCCTTTGCGCTACCGGTCGAATCAAGACGGCACGTTCCTGCTGTATTCTATCGGCGATGATGGGAAGGATGATGGCGGCGATCCGACTCCGACGGGTAAATTCAAAGGATGGCAAGCTGGTCGCGATTGGGTCTGGCCCCAGCCGGCCAGCGCGGAAGAAATTCAGAAGTTTTACGATAATCCGCCAAAGTAATTGCAGTCCTTCTTTTTTCCGCTATAACCAGCGCGCATGTTGAAGCATTTCATGGAACGCATCATCGACTGGTACATGCACGCCCTGACCAGTGGGGGATATCCGCTCATCGGGTTGCTCATGGCCGCGGAAAGTTCCGTGCTGCCGCTGCCGAGCGAAGTGGTCATCCCTCCGGCGGCGTACCTCGCGCACACAGGCCAGATACCCCTGAGCGTCACGGGCATCGCCATCGCGGGCACCATCGGCTCGTGGCTGGGCGCGACGCTTATGTATTGGGCGGCGCGTTGGGCTGGGCGTCCGTTGTTCATGCGCTACGGCCGGCTCGTGATGATTACGCCGGAAAAAATCGAAGGCGCGGAAAGCTGGGCGAAGCATTACGGTTCCATGGGGATTTTTATTTCGCGGATCTTGCCTGTCGTGCGGCATCTTATTGGAATTCCCGCCGGCGTGGTGCGCATGGATTACAAATTGTTCTCGCTCTTCACGGTTCTAGGCTCGGGCGTGTGGTGTTCGGTGCTGTGCTACGTGGGAATCAAGGCGGGCCAGGATGCACAATTGATGAAAGGCGAGTTGCGCCACATCACGCTCTGGCTCGGCGGGGCGATGCTGGTGCTGGGCGGTCTCTATTACTTTTTTGTCCATCGCCACATGAAGAAGAAGGTTTAGCAGCCTCGCCGAACACTTTGTAACACGGACTTTGCCTTCACCGTTTGGTGTGCAAAGGTCAGTAGTTGAAGTCCTCGCCGAGACGGCTCGGATGGCACGCGAGACGCGTGCGCTCCTCATTCCAACGGGGAGCACACGCCTCCGGCGTGTGGTGGTTGGCGTCTCGCCAGACACTTCGTAATACTAACTTTGTCTTCACCCTCCGGTGTGCAAAAGTTAGTGGTTGAAGTCCTCGCCGAGACGGCTCGGGCGGCACGCGGGAGGCACGGGGACAGGACATGGGTGACATGAAGGTGACAGGACATAGGTTACATTTTCAATTGGTCTTGGCTGCGTTTCCAATGGGCTGGACGCATTCCGCCGGGGTCCTGTTGGTGCATGTGTCCAATCAGCAGGTTGCCCAAATAGACGCCGTGCATGGTTGAGCCCAGTGCTTTCAATCCGACAGTTTGGCCGACGAATGCGCGGCCAACGAAACGCAAGCGCCCACGCCATTTGATGTGCCCGCGATTGCGCACATGTCGCACCTCCCATCGTGTTGGATAAGCCAATGGCGGCAATTCTTTGGGAAAAGCCCTGCGGCTGGGGCGATAAATCTGCGCCGGGGTACGACCATCCAGCGCTTCGTGCGGACGCTCCTGATTGTAATGCGCCAGCCAGCGGCTGGAACGGCGCTGCATGGGACGGCGTGCGGCTGCGCTCGCCGCCACCGCTTCGCGCTGGTAGCAGCCATGAAATTGTTCGTGCGCCGCGTTGTCGCCCGGCCGTGCCCGACGGATGAACTCGACCCGGATGCCCAGGCGCAACCACCACACCGAAAGACGGGATAAGCCCAGCGCTCCGATGCCGGCGAAAGGCGAACCATTGTCCACACGAATGACCTTGGGCAAACCGTGGACTGCAAAAACCCTCGTCATGGCGCGGCGAACCGGCTGATCGTCCTGATTGGGCAACAGCCGCAGGCACAACCCGTAACGGCTGAACAAATCGCGCACCGTCAAAGGCTCCTGGCGCACGCCATCGGCCGTGCGAAACCAACCTTTGAAATCCACCGTCCACACGTGATTGGCAAAGCGGGCCACTGTCAGCCCCGGATGCTGGAGTGCCGGGCCTCGGCGAGCACGTTTTTTGCGCGGGCGCACCAAACCCAGCCGTTGCAGCCAACGTTGAATGGTACGCGGTGTTGGCCGACGTTGGTGGGGACGTATTCGGCGCAGGTGCTGGTGAATTTTTTTGGCGCCCCAGTGTGGTCGGACGCGGCGCGTGCGAGCGATAGCCTTGATCCAATGGTCCGCTAATCGGTCCGGCGAGCGCACTGGTCTCCGCGATCGGTCCCGTAAGCCGGACAGCCCACACTGACGGAATCGCTTTAACCATTTGTAAGCGGTTTTGCAGCTGACCCCAAACCGAGCGCAAAGATTTTCGACGGTGTAACGACGTGCCAGCACTCCTTCGATCAGCTGCTGGCGCGCCTTGAGCAATGAAACTGTTTTCCACGGCATGACCGAAGAAAACGCCGCAAGCTACTGAAAAAGTGTTACCCATGTCTTGTCCCTTCTGTGTCACCCATGTCCTGTCCCCGTGCCAGACACGTGCGCTCCCCAAAACTAACAGTGATTCCATTTTCCCTTCGGTTTCCATTCGCCCTTTCGTCTCCTTTTGCGAGTTCGTTATAGCATGGATGTCAATTCGGGATTTGGGATTTATGATTTACGATTTACGATTTGGGATTGGGGATTGAGGTCAAAAATCGGTGGCGCTGCTCGGACGGTACGACCTATGTCAGCGTCTAAGCAGAGTCAATTGCGCATTTTTTGACTTCCGAGTCGGGATATTTGGTCGAACTCCTCTCCCCGGCCCTCTCCTCATCCGATGAGGAGAGGGAGACGGATTTTTTCGGTCTTTCCCAGGGTGGCTCTTACTCCGTGCGAGCACCCGGGGCTGAGTTCTTTTGCGCTTTCAGCGCAAGGAGTTATCCCGCGCTTGCGCGGGGATGGATAATGGGGCATCGCGGCAGCGATGCCCTACCATTTGGATTGGTTATATTTCAATGACTATCAGCAACTTACGCGGTGACTTATTGACAGTTTTGGGGGTGGGGCGGAGAATCGATCCAGTAGCAGCCTAAGTTGGCCTGCCTTCCTGCAGGTTAACGCGGGGGAACCAACCCCGGAGTTGTGCGCGGCGCTCACAAAGCACCGCTGCAAAACCGGGATGGGGCGAACGGCGATGGTGAACCATCGTCGAGGTCACTTTCAGGACCTAGCCCGTCAGCTAACCTCGTCGGCATCTGGAAGGGCGATCCTCCAGGACCCGCGTGTGCGGGCACCCGCGGTCTCCCCATTTATAAAACGCGTTGCGTATTGTAGCGGCGCTTTGTGAGCGTCGGACGAATATAGAACCGCGGCGGTCACAGACCGCCGCTATATGAGCTACGGCGCAGCCATAACGGAGACGATGTATGAAGAGACTGATTCTGTTCACGATGGTAATGCTGGCTGTTTGGTCGCTGGACACCTGGTGGCTGAGCAGCCGTCAACCGGAGGTCTCGACGAAGCTCGCGCTCCGGCAATTTGACGGGACGGATGCAAGCGCCGCGCAGGTGCGGCAGTTCGAAGCGGGGAAAGACGCGGTCCACATGATTGCATTTGCAATCACGGTGCTCGCGGCCTGGATGTGCTTCGGGCAGCAGATAAGAACGGCGCTCAATTGGGTCACGGCGCGTGTGCTGAAACGGGCTGCGGTGGTGATTGGCCTGTTGTGCCTGGTGGGTTTCACCGGATGCGTGAAGCCCTACGACAAGCCGGAGTTCGTGGAAGTGGACACGTCGGAAACTGGATTCCTGATTCCGCTGGAAGGCGACGCGGCGCAACAGGAGAAGTTCCAGTCGGAACAATACCTGTCGCAGCGCAAAGTGGCGACCAAGCGGGTGCAAATCACGCACCGCTGGCTGCAGGAAGGGCGGATGCCCGGTGACGGCCGGTGGATCGCAACGGTCCGGCTCGTGAAAGTGAATCGCTCGCCGGTGACGCGCACGTGGACGACGCCGCAAAATACGACGGCGGGATCGGTCAGCGCGCGCACGGACCAGGCGATCTGGATCGAGAGCGCGGACAGTGTCGGGTTCAGCATGGGATTCGCCTGCACGGCGTTTATCTCGGAGGAAGACGCAGCGCGGTTCCTCTACTGGTACCCGAGCGGTTCGCTGGCGGACGTGATGGACCACGAGGTGCGCGGTCGCATCCAGCAGGTGGCGGCGGAAGTGGCCGCGAAATACCCGCTGGACCAGTTGCGCACGAGGAAACAGGAAATCGCCGACGCGGTGAAGGCGGACGTGACAAACTTCTTCGCCACGCGGGGAGTGACGGTGACGACAATCGGCATGTTTGGCGGGATGACGTATGAGAATCCCGAGATCCAGCGGTCGATTGACGGCACGTTCATCGCGCAGCAACTGAAGGTTGTGGCGGAAGCGAAGTTCGAGGCGCAGAAGAAAGAAAACGATCGCATCGAACTGGAAGCGGAGGCCACCGCCGAAAAAGCGCGGCGAGAGGCGGTCGGCCAGGCCGACGCCCGGAAGACGACGGCCGCCGCCGAAGCGGAAGCCATCCGCGAGGTGAATCGGGCGCTTAACGAAGCGGCGCAGAATCCGCTGTTATATCAGTTGAAGGCGCTCGACGTGGAAAAGGCGCGCATCGAGAAGTGGGACGGCAAATATCCCACTTACTACATGGGCGCGAGCGCCGGCGGGCCGAATCTGCTGTTGCAGATGCCGGCGCCCGGCGCCACCGCGGGAGGTGCGATGGCGAAATAACTTGCCTGAACTCAGGCAGGAGGGGTGGGGGAAAACCCGGGGAGCGCGTCAGGAATGGCGCGCTCCCTTTGCTCCCGAAAATAAATTAACATCCAAACAGATATGAAAACCTACCAGCACACTCAGCCGGGGACGACGATCATCAATGGCATGCTCGTGATGATCCTGATCTTTGCGATCGGAACGGTTTTTCTGCACCAGTTGATAATTGCGACGATCCTCATTCCGATTGTCACCTGGCTTTTCCGGTCGATGACGATTGAGATTTCGGACACGGAATTGACCTGGTATTTCGGCTCGGGCTTTCCGCTGAAGCGCGTGCCGCTCAGTGAGGTGGTTTCGGCCGAGCCGGTCCGCACCACGATTTGGGACGGGTGGGGAATTCATTACACACCGCGCGGGTGGCTTTACAACGTGTCCGGGCGCGGCGCGGTGGTGATCACGTTGCGCAACGGGAAACGGTTTTGCCTGGGAACGGACGAGCCGGAGGTGTTGGCGCGACAATTGACGAGCGCGAAATCGTGAGGCTCACTCTGGATTAGGAAAATCTCACGCGGAGGGCGCGAAGGACGCGAAGTTTAAAAACCTGCAAATTGCGGTTTCGCGGTTTCTGCGCGTCCTCTGGGCCTTGGCGTGGGCATTCTGCCGATAATTTGCAGGAGGCAGAGACGTGACGTCATTCCCTACAGTTCGTCCTCGCGTTCGGCGTAGAACAATTGATAGGCGCGGTCGTAGTCGGCTTCGGGCACGAAGACTTTCGCGGGCCGATTCAGATCGCCATCCTCGGGCAGGGCGGGGTCAACAAATTCCTGCGTGGCAAGGATGCCGTGCTTCTCGAGCATGACGATGAGCATCTCGGTGTTGATGACCGGGCCGGTGTAGAAAAGCTTCACTCGGGGAAATTAACCACGGCTTGTCGCGCCGAAGCAAGCAAAGGCGGAATGCGGCAAGACAAATCCGAAGACCGAAATCCGACATCCGAAAGAAATCCGAATCGGACAAATCCATTCTGCCACAGACGAACATGGATGCGGAAAATTCTTACAGAAGCAAACGAAGACAACAAAGGAGGGACGTCGGATAAAACGGAAACACGGAAGACTCTTAACAGGAGACCGCAGAGGAAGCAGAGAAAGACATTTTAACCACGGATGAACACGGATAAAAATAAATCCGAAGAACGAAAGAAATCTGTTAACCGCGGATGGAACCGGATAACACGGATTCCGAAAATTTAACGGGAGGAAACAAAGACAGAGCAACAAGGGTTTTACACGAATTACACGAATCAGCACGAATTGTTATAACATGGAAAAATCCGAGGGCCGAAGTCCGACATCCGAAAGCTGAGGCGCTGAGAAATTCAGGTCTCACGTTTTATTCCTGTCTCCTCTGCGTCTTCGCGGCTCTGCGGTCAAACAAATTGCGCTTTGGCCACAGATGAACACGGATGAACACAGATGCGGAAAATTCTTACAGAAGCTAACGAAGAAAACGAAGGACATACGCAATTACGGAAGACTTTTAACAGGAGCAACCAGAGGAAGCGGAGAACGGCATCTTAACCGCGGGAACCGGATAACACGGATGCGGAAAATTTAACGGGAGGAAACAAAGACGGAGCAACAAGCGTTTTACACGAATTACACGAATCAGCACGAATTGTTATAACATGGATAAAATCAGAAGGTCGAAATCCGACGTCCGAAAGCTGAGGCGCTGAGAAATTCAGGTCTCACGTTTTTCCCTGCCTCCTCTGCGTCTTCGCGGCTCTGCGGTCAAACCAATTGCGTTTTGGCCACAGATGGACACGGATGAACACAGATGCGGAAAATTCTTACAGAAGGAAACGAAGACAACGAAGGACATAAAGCGGAAACATGGAAGACTTTTAACAGGAGGCAGCAGAGGAAGCGGAGAACGGCATCTTATCCGCGGATGGAACCGGATAACACGGATTCCGAAAATTTAACGAGAGGAAAGAAAGACGGAGCAACAAGCGTTTTACACGAATCAGCACGAATTGTTATAACATGGAAAAATCCGAAGGCCGAAATCCGACGTCCGAAGGCTGAGGCGCTGAGAAATTCAGGTCTCACGTTTTATTTCTGCCGTCTCTGCGTCTTCGCGGCTCTGCGGTCAAACCAATCGCGTTTTGGCCACGGATGAACACGGATGAACACAGATGCGGAAAATTCTTACAGAAGGAAACGAAGACAACGAAGATGGGACGATAGGGTAAGCGGAGAAAAACATTTCAACCGCGGATGGACACGGATGAACACAGATTCAGGGGGCGAGGATCGGCATTTGGAGGCGGTTGGTGGCGAGGCCGGAATTTGCCAGGGCGGTTCGCAAGCCCGTCTGGCTCACCTGCGATATACTGCCGTCGGATAAAGCAATATTGCCCACGCGTTTGTGCATCTCGGCGGTCCAGCCGGTGGGTTGGTTCGTGGTCAATTCGAGGATTCCGTTTTTGATCGGCGTGCCGTTGGTGATATTGCGATCGCCGGACCAAATACCGCTCGGGTCCGTTTTAACGGCACTCAAGCTGACAAAATAGCTAACGTTGGAATTGTTGAAGAAGACAAAATTCGTGGCCGCCACTGGCCGCAAATCATCGGCTGGACAAAGTAAAGTTCTAGGCGTGCTCAATTCATTGGACATGACTTGAAAATGACGCCACTCACTCGGGCCGCTGGTAAACTCCATAGTTCCACCATTGGTTTCGGAAATCTCCATCGGGTACCTGCCGCCATTGTCATTGGCCCAAATACCAAATGCCGAGCCGGTTTGTTTGAGATTGTTGACGCACTGGACACGCTGTGCGCGTGCTTTGGCATGACTTGGCACGGGAATATCGAACATGAGGGCGATGATCACAATAACCGCGATCACCACAAACAACTCCACCAATGTCAGCCCCTGCTCCTTTTGTTTGGAAACGGATATTTTCAAATCGTCAGCGCCGGACGCTTCTTCGCGCGCGCATTTTGCGGCGCGAATAGACGTAAAGCGTCAGCGCTATCAAAAGCAGCAGCAGCAGCAGGAGCCACCAGCTGGTTTTCGCGATCAACCCCCGCGCCGCGCCCATCAGCCAAAGCAACGGCGGCTCGGGCTCGTCATCGGCTGCGGGCGCGGCGGCGGGTTGCGCCCGAACCGGGGCTTCCACCCGGTTCGTCTCCCTGGCGTCTGTGTCTGTAATTGTCTGGCGCGGCGACTCTTCATTGGCCGCCATCTGCGAACTCGAGCCGCCCATGCGCATCGGTGTCCGCTGTGAAGGCGCGCCCGCCGGCGGAGTCGCGCTGGAGGGCGAACTGCCGCGGGCCGGCACCGGCGGCTCGTAGTTTGCCGCGGTGGCCGGCGTCGAACCGCTGGAGGGCGATGAATAGATGCCGCTGGATGGGGGCGGCGGGACGGCGGGCAAAAAGAAGACTGAACCCGCCACCGCTTCCTGGGGTAATTGGACGGGGTCGTTGTGCAATTGTTCCACGTGCGCGTCGGCGAACAGGACGTTGCCCTTGAACGCGTGCAGTTCGCCCGTCCAGCGCAACCCGGCTGTGCCGCGGACGAGCGAGGGCGTGGCCCCGGCGTTGTTGGTGATGTTGCGGTCACCGGCGAGGACGGAGGCGGGGACGTCGTAGTTGGCGTACGCGCCGACGAAATAGCTCACGTTGGAGTTCTGGAGCGTGCTGAAGGTGGCGGCCGGTTGCCGGGCCTGGTCCGCCGGGCAAACCAGGATTCTCGGCACGACGAGTTCGTTCGCCAGGGTTTGCAGGTGGCGATAGGAAAAATAAAAGGTGCCGTTGATCGCAGTGCCGGCTTCCACGTATTCCCACGAGCCGCCGTCGGCGGTGGAGATTTGCATCGGAAATTTGCCGCGATGATCGTGGGCAAACATCTGGAAGGCGGTGCCGGTCTGCTCGAGGTTATTGATGCATTGGATGCGCTGGGCGCGTTGCTTGCCGCGAATCAGCGCCGGCAAGAGCAGCGCCGCAAGGACGGCGATGATGGCGATGACCACCAGCATTTCGACCAGGGTGAATGCCCGCGCGTTGCGCCTGTGCCAGAGAGGTCTCATGTTGAAATCAGTTTAGCATTGACCGTGCCGCTTTGGATTCTCGCGATTTGTAATGAGTTTTTGAAAATGAACAAGGCGCAAAGTGAGTGAAAATCACGCGGGATGCGTGAATTTCACGAGGGAGCGCGGCGGTGTTGGGGCGGGTTTTATTCTTCTGCGGTGGCGAGGGCCGGTTCGGTGAGTTCGAAATCGCGGCCGATGGCGCCGGGTTCTTCGCCGGCGTGCTGCTTGGCGATCAGGACGTAAATCGAGGGAATCACCAGCAAGGTAAAGATCGTGCCCAGGGCCATGCCGGCCACCACGACGATACCGATGGAATTTCGCGCGGCCGCGCCGGCGCCGCTGACGAGCGTCAAGGGGAAATGGCCGCAGACGGTCGCCACGCTGGTCATGAGCACCGGGCGCAAGCGCACCAGGGCGGCTTCGCGCACGGCCTGGATTTTCGACATGCCGCGCCGTTGCAGTTCATTGGCGAATTGCACGATGAGAATTCCGTTCTTGGAAACCAAGCCGACAAGCGTGACCAGGCCGACTTCGGAATAGATGTTCAGGGTGGTGGTCCAGCCGTTGGTGAAGAAGGGCATTCCCTGGCCGGGCATTTTCAGGAAACAAAAGACCAGCGCGCCGAACATCGCCAGCGGCACGGAGCCGAGCAGGATGATGAGCGGGTCGCGGAAGCTGTTGAATTGGGCGGCGAGCACCAGGAAAATCAGCACGACGGACAACAGGAACATGGGCAGGAATTTGCTGCCTTCCACGCGCAACTGGCGGGATTCGCCGGTGTAACCGATGGAATAGCCTTTGGGCAAAATCTTCGCGGCTTCGTCCTCGAGCAGCTTCAAGGATTGATCGAGCGGCAGGAAGGAGGCGCCCTGGAGTTTCACGGCATTGAGTTGCTGGAACCGATTCAGCGACCGCGGCTCGGTGCGGGTCACGAGTGTGGCGAAAGTGCTGAGCGGCACCAGTTGGCCGTTCGGCCCCTTCACATACGTGTTCTCCAGCTGGCTGGCGTTCAGGCGTTCATCGCGTTTCAACTGGGGAATCACCTTGTAACTGCGGCCGGCGAAGTTGAAGCGGTTCACAAAATTTCCACCGACCAGCGCCCCCAGGTCCGCGCCCACGTCGGCCATGTTCAGGCCCATAGCGGCGACCTTGTCACGGTCGAGCACCAATTCGGTTTCGGGCTGATCGATCTTGGTATCGATATCCATGAACATGAATTTTTTGCTGGCCATCGCTTTTTGCTCGATTTCCTGGGCGAATTGCAGGATGCGCTCCTGATCAAAGGTCGAGGCGATGACGAATTCCACCGGGTAGGTTCCACCGCCAGGCAAGGCGGGCGGCAGCACGATAAAGGCTTTCACGCCCGGCACGCTGTTCACCGCCGCCTGAACCTGCGGCTGTATTTGGAAGGTCGTTCGCTTGCGTTCGCCCCAGGGTTTCAGCACGAGACCGCCAATGCTTTGATCGAGGGAGGTCAATTGGAAGGTGCGATCTTTTTCGGGAACAGCCATCAGCTTCTTGTTCACTTCGTCCGCGTAGTAGGAGCGTTGATCAATGGTTGCGTTCGCGTCGAACTGCACGGCGCCAAACAGAAAACCTTGATCTTCCGCGGGGGCCAATTCCTTGTTCGCAAACATGTACAGCGGAACGGTGAGCACACTCAGGACAATCCAGATGATATAAATGGCCGGGCGTGCGGACAACGTGCCGTCCAGCACGCGGCTGTAGGATTTGCGCAACCGGTCGAAGCCGTGATTGATTTTTCCCACTAAACCTTCTTCTTCATGTCCGCCTTTGATGAGCTTGGAAGACATCACGGGCGAGAGCGTCAAGGCCACGACGCCGGAGATGAACACCGCGCCGGCGAGGGTGAAGGCGAATTCGCGGAAGAGTGAACCGGTCAACCCGCCTTGCAAACCGATGGGCGCGTATACCGCCGCCAGCGTGATGGTCATGGCGATGACGGGGCCGACGAGTTCGCGCGCGCCAAGCAGGGCGGCGTTGAGCGGGGTTTGGCCTTCGCGTATGTGGCGCTCGACGTTTTCGACGATGACAATGGCGTCGTCCACGACCAATCCGACCGAGAGGACCACGGCCAGCAGGGTGAGCAGGTTGAGCGTGAAGCCGAAGACCTGCATCAGGAAGACCGCGCCGATGAGCGAAATGGGAATCGCGACCAACGGCACCAGCACCGAACGCACCGAGCCCAGGAACAGGAAAATGACAATGGCCACGATGATGAGGGTTTCGGTCAGCGTCCGCAGCACTTCGTGAATGGCGTCATCGATGTAACTCGTCGCGTCGTAGGCCACGCGCCCGGTTAGGCCGCTCGGCAAATCTTTTTGGATGGATTCCATTTCCGCGCGGCACCGTTTGATGACATCCAGGGAATTGGCGTTGGGCAAAACCCAGATGCCCATGAACACCGCGCGCTCGCCGCTGAACCGGACTTCGCTGTCGTAATCCTCGGCACCGAGCACGACATCCGCCACGTCGCTCAAGCGCACGAGTTGATCGCCGTTCTGACGGATGACCAGTTTCTTGAATTCATCCACTGAGCGCAGGTCGGTGTTCGCGGAAAGGTTGACCTGCACCAGCGAGCCTTTGGTGCGGCCCACGGCGGAAAGGAAATTGTTATTGGCCAGCGCCTGGCGGACCTGGTCGGGGCTGATTTTGAGCGCGGCGAGCCGGTCCGCCTTGAGCCAGATGCGCATGGCGAAGGTGCGTCCGCCGAGGATGTCCGCCT
>Ga0207664_10001725_pt1 | contig 14403 bp, 12 predicted proteins | sample LARL83metaG_FD_184349 | JGI IMG/M metagenome (GOLD analysis project Ga0207664, IMG submission 184349) | Corn, switchgrass and miscanthus rhizosphere microbial communities from Kellogg Biological Station, Michigan, USA - LAR L8-3 metaG... | ecosystem: Host-associated > Plants > Roots >...
AGTCCTTGGGCATCAAGGCTTTGATGTCAAATGGACCGTCCGGCTCAACGAAGGTCACGGTGAGCGTGGCCACCACCTCGCGCTGCGCCTCGGGAGTGGAGGTGCCCCGCAGGGCGCCGATGAGCACCACGCCCGGCAACTCCACGGCCTGCTGAAGTCCGTTCAGCGCGTCGCCGATCCACGCCGGAGCGCCGCGCGCAGCCCGGGCGAGCGCCACCGCGTCGACCATCTCCAGGCCGTCGGGGGTTCTGATCTCGAACACCAGCGGGGGTCCGTCGGCGCGCTGCACATGGAACCCATAGTGGGCCGCCCAGTGGTGCTCCTCCCATGACTTCTGGGATGCCTGCCGGGCCCGATGAAGCGCAAATTCGTCTAGCAGGTTGAAGGTCATCCGGCTCCTGCCGGCGCCGGCGCCACCTGATCGTGGATCCGGTTCTGGGCCGGCTCGGCCACCAACTTATCAACCGCCCCTGCCAGCGGACGGCCCACGTGCAGCGCGGTCGCCGCCGCATGATTCGCGGTCGCCACCGAGCCCGCCTTGCCCGCAGCGACGGCGGAGGCATCGTCGATGTTGACGCCCCTGAGGACGTCAGGCAGCCCGTCATGGAACGCGTTGCTCATGGCGAAGGCCTTGTTGAGGCCCAGGGCGCGCAGCAGCTTGTAGTTCTGGGCCGCCTCGGCAGCCGGGCCCCACGCCTTGGCCGCCTCCTTGGCGGCGTCGGCGGTCTGCTCGCCGAGGCCCAGCTTGTTCGTGAGCACTTCGCCCGGGCTCTTGATGCCGTTGAACCCGTCCTTCATCGCCTTCCCGAAGGTCCCAAGACTGTCGATGCCCCTGATGCCCGCGGCCGCCTTGCCGAAGGATCCGGCGTTGGGCAATGCGGTGAAGGCGAGGTCGGTGAGCCCTCCCTTCCAGTCGCCCTGTCCGAACTCCGTGCCCGAGTTGGCCAGCCCGAAGCCCGTCGAGGCCTTGTTGCTCCAGTCTGAGACGTTGCGGGCGGCGTTGGTCTGAAGCCGGCTGAGCCCCCTGGACGCGGTGCTCGCCGCGTTCCCGGCCGCGTCACCCGCCGCCTCGCCCCCGGCCTCGCCGGCCGCCTCGGCCGCCCCGTCCATGGCGGCGTCGGCTTCCAGCAGCTCGGGGGCGGCGAAGGGTGCCGCGACGATGGCCACGACGGCCGCGGTGGTGGCCAGGTCCTTGGCCAGCTCGCCCCAGGCGGCCAGGCTGGTCGGATGCTCACAGACGTTCACGATCGCGTGGGGGAGGTCCTTGATGTCGTTGTACACGTTCTTGACTGCGCCCACCACGAAGTTTCCGATGGCGTGGAACACGCCGGACAGCCAGCTGTGGGAGGGCGCGATCCCGGCCGCGCCGGAGACGGCCGACCGCGCGCGACCGCGATCGAAGTCGAACTCGTCCAGGATGTGGAAGCCACGGGACTCCAGGCCGGACACCTCGCCCTGAAGGTTGCCGACGGCGCCCGAGGCGCTCGAGACCGCGGTGTGCGCGTTGACCACCGCCGGCGTGCTTGAGGTGGCATGGGGAGCCTTGGTGGCGGTGTTGAGGTCCGACTTGGCGCTGGCGAGTTGGGTGTTCGCGGAGGAGAGACTCGCCCGCGCATTGGTCAGCTGGGTGGACAGCGAGCGAAACTGGCGCTGCAGCGTCTGAAGCTGTCCCTCGTAGGTGTCCAGGGCCTGCGCCACCTGGCCGTAGGATTGCTGGACCTTGTCCAGATCGCCGGGGAGCTTGCCGAGTTGCGTGCGGAACGCGTCGGCGGCGCCGCCGGTCCAATTGCCGTCGCCGTGCGCGCCGCGCAGGGCGGCCGCCGAGGCCTCGGCCCGCTGGGCCACGGTACGAAACTGGGCTGCCAGCGAGGCGACCTCGCCGGGGTCCGCGCTGAGCAGCTGCTGAGCGCGGGGGTCTGACAGCGGGTCGCCCACGGCCTACCCTTCCTGCTTGGCGGCGTCGATGATGTGTTGCTCGGAGTTCTGATAACCCGCCGCAGCGTCGTTGAGATGCTGCACGACCTTGGTCATGTGGTCGCCCAACTGCCCGATCCCGTATCCCCAGTGACTGCAGAAGTGACCGACTTCACCCTCGAGGTCGCTCCCGCCGAGGAGCCCCTCGTACCCTGAGGCCGTCTCATGCATGTTCTGCATCTGAGAGTGGATGCCGGACAGGGTCGAGGAGAGCTCCTGCAGCGTCGCCGGATCGACTGTGAACGTTGTCATCGCCGGTTCGTCCTGGATCGGAAGTGGGAGTACGTCACCTGAGCTCAGCTCATGGAGGAGCGGATGGCGTCCTCGGTCTGCTGGTACTGGGTGCCGGCGTTGGCGAGCAGGCGGCTGATGCCGTCCAGCGCGTCCTTGAGGCCGGCGGCCGAACGCTGCCACTCGTCCCACAGGGCGTGGAACTGACCCGAGGCGGCACCCTGCCACTCGCCGCCGACCACGCCGAGGACCTCGCCCTGCATGCGGGCGAGCTGGTCCTGGATGCTGTTGGAACCCGTCGCGACGTTGGAGGACAGACTGTGCAGCTCCTCCGCGGTGACCTTGATGAGACTCATGTGAAACACCCTCCGTACTGGTCTGGGAAGCGCCGCAACACACGACGCACCAGCAGTATCACCGCGCTCAATGAGCCCTAGAAGTGGCCCAGGGTATGAACCCCGCCATACCCCTCAGACGGGCGGGATCTCGCGCTGGAGGGCCTGGTCATCGCGCATGATCGTCTGGTACGCGCGCGAAAAGGCGGCCGGTTTGTTGGCGCGCCCCGCGGCGATGAGCCGTCCGTAATCGTTGGCGATCGTGGTCATCGTCTTGACCAGTGGAGCGGCGGCCGCTGTCTTTGCCTGCAGGGGCGCGACCTTGTGCACCGCGGACACGTAGGCCTGCTGGATCGCCCTCGCGTCACGGATCTGCTTCGTCGGCGTGGTCTCGTTGAGCAGCCGGGTCACGTTGCGGTTGCGGGTCAGGGCCAGGCCGGTGAGGATGGTGTTGATCTGCTTGTTGGCGTTGGCCGTCGCCGCGGCCTTCTCCCGGGCTTGGGTGGCCCGCAGCTTCTCTGCGCGGATCTGGGCCGGGGTCGGTCCGTGATGGGCGGCCTTGTGGGAGGAGGTCGCCAGCACCACGCCCACGACGGCGGCGCCGACCATGGCCACGACGATGACTCCCGCGATGACGCGACGCCGCATCACGTCCGGCGTGAGCGGACCCTCGTCGTCGCCCACGTCGCGGTGGCGCCGGGCCAGCCGGAACATGGTGGTGTTGCTGCGCTGTCGGCGTCGTGACGGGGCGACCGTCGGCGGAGGCGGTCCTACCGAGGGACCGGAGATCGTCTGAGGCACGCCGTCCCGACCGCGTGACGACTGGCCGCCGGGCGCCTCGTCGGCCTCCGGCTCGGGAGTGTCGATCGTGACCGAGTGAAACGAGGCGGGGGTGAGCGTGCGCAGGGCGCGAGGGGGTTCGTCGTCGAGGACCAGCCGCGCCTCGCGGCGCCAGCGCGGCCCCAGGAGGTCCAGCACGGCGTCCTCGAGGGTCACCCAGGCCTCGTCGGCGGACTGGAAGCGGTCCTCGGGGCGCTTGGCCAGCATCTTGTCCAGCCACTGCGCCACCCCCTCGTCGACGTCGGGCGCCACCGACCGCACCGAGGGGATCGGCTCGTGGACATGGCGGTAGAGGACGGCCACGGGCGTGTCGGTCTCGTCGAAGGGCACCTGGCCGGTCAAGAGCTCCCAGGCCACGACGCCCAGCGAGTAGAGGTCGGTGGCCGGAGTGAGGTCGGTGCCCAGCGCCTGCTCGGGCGACATGTAGGCCGGGGTGCCAATTGTGGTGCCCGCGACCGTCACCACCGCGCGGGTGGCCGCCTTGCTGTAGGCGCGGGCCACGCCGAAGTCGGCGATCTTCACGCGGCCGTCCACGGCGACGAGCAGGTTCTCGGGCTTGAGGTCGCGGTGCACGATCCGGTGCGCCTCGCCGTGGGCCAGCCCGGCGAGCACGCCCTCCAGCACGCCGGCGATCTGCGCCATCGACAGACGGCCGATGTACTGGCGCAGGGAGCCGTGGGGCAGATACTCCATCGCGATGTAGGGCACCGAACCGTCCTCGAAGAATTCGTGGACGGTGACGATGTTGGCGTGGTTCATCGATCCCGCCAGGCGGGACTCCTCGACGAAGCGTTCCGCGAAGCTCGAATCGGCCAGGTGGTATGGCGCGAGCTCCTTGAGCGCCACATGGCGCTGCAGATCCCTCTGTAGGGCCAGGTAGACGACTGCCGCGCCCCCACGCCCGATGACTTCCAGCAGGTCAAACCGACCCACCCGCTTGAGTACATCCTGCATTGCGCTTAGGAGTCTGCCACCGTTAGCCCGATGCTATGCACGGTCTGTCACCGCCAGGTGCCGCGGACCGATGCCCGTTGCCGCTCGTGCGGCACCCCGCGCGACGGCCAGGTGCACCTCGACCTGGTGCTCCCAGGGGGTGAACGGGTGCCGCTGGACCGCCCGCTGGCGCTTGGCCGTGCCCCGGCGTCGGATCTCGTTCTGGACGATCCCAGTGTCTCGCGCGCGCATGCGGAGATCGTTGTCGGCGAGGACGGCCTGATGCTCCAGGACGTGGGGTCGAGCTATGGGACGTTCGTCGACGGCCGCCAGCTCACCGGCCCGGTCGCGCTCACGAACGGGATGCACATCGAGCTGGGCGACTGCCGGCTGGAGGTGGCCGAGCGCGTCGACCGGGCGGCGGCGGGCATGACGATGTCCGTGCCGGCGGGGATGAGCGTCATCGTCGAGCAGCCGTCGGTGCGCCGCGCCCGGCTGCGCGGGCAGCAGAACCGCAAGCCCAGGCTGCGCTCGGGCTGGTCGCTCAAGCGCCTGGAGGAGTCAGAGGCGGTAGGCGGGGCGCGCTTCGTCCTCAAGGACCACCGCTCCGCGGTGATGGTCCGGTTGGCCACCGGGGAGGCCGAGATGGCGCAACTGCTCGACGGCGACCACGACCTGGTGTCGCTGCTCGGCGAGGCCTCGGCGCGCTGGGGCGCGGACGGGCCGGCCCGCCTGGCGCGGCTGCTGGCGGAGCTGGCTGACAAGGGCATGCTGTCCGGCGTCGACGCCGACGACGCCTTGGCGAGCTCGTTGCCGTGGCTGGCGCGGCTCATCCGCCCGCGGGAACGCGAGCTGCCGGGCGTGCCCCGGGCGATGGCCGCGGTCTACCGGCGCGGGGGTTGGGTGCTGTTCACCTCGGCCGCGCTCGCCGTGATGGCCGTGGTCGCCCTCGGCGGCCTGGTGGCCTTTGCGGCGTTGATCATCGGGCGCTACGGGACACCCTTCGTGGTGGCGCGACGGGTCGGGCTCGGCGCACTGGTGTTCGTCGTGGCGCGCTTTGCCCTGGTCGTCTGCCACGAGCTCGCCCACGGGCTGATCGCCGAATCGTTCGGCCGCCCCATCTCGCGCGCCGGGATCAAGGTGGCTCTGGTGTTCCCCTACGTGTTCGTCGACACCACCGACGCCTGGTTCGAATCCCGCCACCGCCGGATGATGATCAGCCTGGCCGGCCCCGCCTCCGACGTGCTCCTGGGAGGCGCGTTCGCGCTGGCCTGCCTGGCCACCGCGCCCGGCGGCGTCCGCGACATCCTCTTTCAGGTGGCCTTCGGGGGATATGTCGGAGCCCTGTTCAACCTCAACCCTCTGATGGAGCGCGACGGCTACCACGTGCTCGTCGACCTGCTCTCAGAGCCCGGGCTGCGCCGCCGGGCCACCCGCCACCTGCACGAGGTCCTCTCCGGCCACGGACCGCCGGACTCCCGCCGGCTGCTGCTCTATGCGGTCGCCTCGCTGGTGTGGTCCGTTCTGACGGTCGCCTTCGCCGTCGTGCTGTCGCTGCGCTACTACCCCATCCTGTCCAAGCTGGCCCCGCCGGCGCTGGTGTGGACGGTCCTGTCGGCCTTCTACCTCGTGCTCGCGCTCCCGCTCGCCGTGCAACTCCTGCGGCCGCTGTGGACTCGGGTGTATCGACCGCGCCCGGAGGTGGCCGCCCGCTGACGCGAGCGACGGAGGCCCATTGGACCCTCTAGCCTTGATGGCCGACCCTGAGAGCGCACGAGGAGCAGGTATGGCAAGCGTCGAGCAGACCACAGCGCCCACCACCAATGGCGCGACGGCGCACACGATCGCCGTCGAGAATCCCGCCACCGGGCAGCTCATCACCACCGTCCCCGTGATGGGCGCCGAGGAGCTTGAGGCGATGGCGCAGCGCGCCCGCCAGGCCCAGCCCCAGTGGGAGGCGATCGGCTTCGACGGCCGCGCGCGGATCATGCGCCGGGCCCAGAAGTGGATGCTCGACAACGCCGACGGCGTGCTGGCGTGCGTCGTGCAGGAGTCGGGCAAGACCTATGAGGACGCCCAACTGGCCGACCTTGGCTACACCGTGACCGCGCTCGGCTTCTGGGCCAAGGAGGCGGGCAAGTACCTCGCCGACGAGCGCGTGCCGTCGTGGAACAACCCGGTGGCCGCCGGCAAGAAGCTCGTCATCCGCTACGTGCCCCTCGGGGTCGTCGGGGTCATCGGGCCGTGGAACTACCCGATCGCCAACTCCTTTGGCGACTGCATCCCGGCGCTGATGGCCGGCAACGCCGTGATCCTCAAGCCCTCGGAGGTGACGCCGCTCAGCTCGGTGCTGATGGCCGACATGATGCGCGAGTGCGGCCTCCCCGACGACGTCTTCCAGGTCGCCACCGGCGACGGCGGCACCGGGGCTGCCCTCATCGGCCAGGTGGATTGCGTGATGTTCACGGGGTCGAGCCGCACCGGCAAGGCGGTGATGCGCGCCGCCGCCGACGCGCTCGTGCCCTGCTACCTGGAGCTCGGCGGCAAGGATCCGATGATCGTGTGCGCCGACGCCGATCTCGAGCGCGCCGCCAACGCCGCGACCTTCTACTCGATGAACAACGGCGGCCAGGTGTGCATCTCGGTGGAGCGCTGCTACGTCGAGGAGCCGATCTACGACGAGTTCGTGGCGCGGGTCACCGACAAGGTCCGCGCGCTGCGACAGGGCGAGCCGACCGGCGTCGGCACCGTCGACGTCGGCGCCGTCATCTTCCCGCCCCAGCTCGACATCGTCGACGAGCATGTGCGCGACGCGGTCGCCAAGGGCGCCAAGGTGCTCACCGGCGGCCACCCGCACTCCGAGCGCGGTCGCTACTACGAGCCCACCGTGCTCGTCGACGTCGACCACTCCATGCGGCTCATGCAGGAGGAAACCTTCGGTCCGACGCTGCCGATCATGAAGATCGCCAACGCTGAAGAGGGCGTGCGGCTGGCCAACGACTCGGCCTATGGGCTCCAGGCCAGCGTATGGACGGGCGACGCCGATCGCGGCGAGGAGCTGGCCCGGCGCATCGAGGCCGGGGTCGTCTGCGTCAACGACGCGCAGATCAACTACTCGGCGCTCAACCTGCCGATGGGCGGGTGGAAGACGTCGGGCGTCGGCACCCGGCACGGCGCCAACGGGATCCGCAAGTACACCAAGACCCAGTCGCTGATGGTGACGCGCCGCGCCCCGTTCAAGCGCGAGCCGTTCATGTTCCCCTACAAGCCGCGTCAGACGATGCTGCTGCGCCGCTTCTACAAGCTGCTCTACGGACGCGGCGCCCGGGACTAGCCGTCCGCGGGGCGCCGCGACCGTCGCGCTCCTGTCAGCTCTTCTTGCCGCCCTTGGACGAGCTCGTCACCGGAGCCGGCTCGGTCAGCTTGAGCTTTGACGTGCAAGTGATGTGGACGGAATCGGGCGTGGCGCACGCCAGCGTGCCCGTTCCCGCGGCACCCTTTTCGGCGCCGTTGCCGCCGGTGATGACGACCTTGCCCGTCCAGCTGGAGGAGCTGAACGAATCGGTGGTCGGCGGGCCCTGATCCCCCGGGGTCAGCGTGAAGGTCCCGAAGACCGTCCCGCCGCTGAACCACTGCTGGATCTTGCCGGTCTGATTGCCGCCGTCGTCGGTGGTGAAGGACATCCACGCCGGACCGGAGCCCAGCGAGGCGCACTGCGAGGTTCCCCACTCGGTGCCGTCGGGCGAGCCCGGGCTCACCGTCGTCTCACCGGACGGGACCTGGAGGGCCAGGCTGGACTTGCAGCTGGACTTCACCGTGATCGTGGTCGGCTTGGGCTTGGACTTCTTCTTTGACGCATGCGGTGTCGCTGCCAATGCAGTCGCGACGCCGATGATGAGAAGGCTTGCGAGTGCAAAGCCAACAACTCCGATGCGCTTCACGCTGTCTCCTGATCGTTCGAACGGATGAACCACTGCGGCGCGGCATTCTTCTCAAGGCCAAGCCGGGTGCAGGTGAACATTTGGTGACCGCCAGGTGTTCAAAAGGTCACCGCCGGTTTGGGGCTACTGGTTGTAGGCGTTGAAGATTGCGGCGTCGAACTCCGGGAGCGACGCGTCGTTGCTGTAGCCGAGGTGCTTGACCTTGAACAGGTCCTCGATCGTCTTGAGCAGCGAGTAGTGGTTGTACTGGTCGGCGGCGTCCACCGTGCCCGGCTTGACGTACTGCGAGATCAGCAGCGCGCCGACCTGTCCGCCACCCAGCGGGGTCCCGGAGCTGGGCGTGCAGTCCGTGCTCGTCGTGGTCGTGGTCGTGGCCGTGGTCGTGGTCGTCGTCGGGGTGGTGGTCGTCCCGGTCGTCGTCGTGGGAGTGGTCGACGTGCAGTTGATCGGGGTCGTGCCCGTGGTGTCGGTCTCGCTGGTCGAGGGGCTCGACGTGGTGGTGGTGTCAGTCGCCGGCGCGGTCGTGGTGGTCGTGGCCCCGGCGGTAGTGGTCGTGACCCCGGCGGTGGTGGTCGTGGTCGTCGTGCCGGTGGTGGGCGTGCCCGTGGGGGTGGTGGGCGCCGGCACCCATCCGCCGTCGAGGTTGGCGAACGTCGGCTGGTCACAGCAGCTGCTGCTGTCGGCGGTGGCCCCGCTCTGGGGGGCCTGGTCGAACGTGATGACGATCAGGCCGTCCTTCTTGTACGCCGGAGACTTCTCGATCTCGAGCACGACGGTCTTCAGAAAGGCGTCGGACGTCTTCAGGCCCGCTGTGGCCCCGGTGGCGCACGGTTGATCTGCGCCGTTGTCGCATGGATCCGGGGCGATGTAGGAGAACGCCGGCGTGGTGCTCTCCTTCTTGAGGTCTGCGGCGAGCTGGTCGGTGCCCACATCGTGGTCAGCGCACTTGGGGTCGCCCGTCACCGACTCGAAGTAGACAAACGGGTTGGTCCACGTGGCATAGGGGCTCTTGACCGAGGTGATCTGGCCGGGATCGTCGGCGCCGAACACTGGATGGCGACAGGCCTTGGGCGACCCCGGGGGCCCATCATCGATGCCCTGGATGTATGCCTTCCAGGCGTCGCCCTTCTTGGCCAGCTCGCCGGCCAGCGTGGGCGTCTGGGCCGGGTAGGAGCAGCCGGTTCCCAGCACCTGCGCGCTCTTGCCCTTCTTCCCCGGCGCGATATGGGTGTACACGGGGCAGTTGGCCGCCGTCTGCGCGGTGGGGCCCTGGCCGCTGATCAACGCGATCTCGTTCGCCAGCGACGAGGGCCCGACGCCGTAGTAGTCGCTGATCAGCTCGCCCTTGGCCTTGAGCGTCTTGCCCAGGTAGGGGTGGCCGGTGGGCACGCCGAAGGACTGGTTGTAGCCATGACCCGACAGCATCACCACGAACACATGCTTGATGGGCGGCAGCCCGAGCAGGCCCGACGAGGTCGGCGCCGTCGAGGTGTCCGTGGTGGACGCGGGCTCGGTTACCGTCTGCTGGGGCGCCGAGGCCGCCGGCGCGCTGGGCGCCGATCCGCCTCCAACGCCTCCGCGCCCACGCCCGCCGCTGCCTCCGCCCCCGCCACCGCTGTCACCGGCCGATGGCGCGCTGGCAACCTGTGTCGCCGGTGCGGGATGGGGCAGCGTGAGCACGAGCGTGCGGGCCAGGGCGCTCACCCCGCCCGGCGCGGTGAGCGACCCCGCGACCACACCGAAGGCCAGCATCGCCATCACCGCAAACGAGGCCGCGCGCGGCGTCGGCAGCGAACGCGCCGGTGATACGTCGCGCTCGCCTGCAGAGTCGGGCAGCGGGGCGATCACGACGGGGCCCGGTTCGCGCAGCTCGCCGATAGTCGCCGCCACGGAATCGGGCAGCGCGCCGCGCCGTGCGCCGCAGCGCACGCAGTAGCGCTGATCCAGCGCCAGCAGAGCGTCGCACTCGACGCAGCGGTGCGCGCGCTGGGCGGAGCTGAGGTCACGGATCTCGGCCATATCGCGGCGCACCAGTCTCGCGCGCGGGGGTGGCCAAGTTGTGAACATCTCTGGGCAATCCGCGGACGATCGATCACCAGTTGTTCACATCCAGGCCCGCCCGCGAGACCTACGCTTCGTGCGGACCCATGGCGACCCGACACGGACGATGAGCACGGGCCGCGACCCGGTCAGCGCGCCTGATTTCGGCGCGGCCACGAACGGCCACGATGCCCCCACCCAGCAGATCGGCGCGCTGACGACCGCCGCCGGCGATCACTGCGCGGTGTGCGCGGCACCACTGGCCTCTGACCAGCGCTACTGCGTCAACTGCGGCGAGCGCCGCGGCAAGCCGCGGTTCACCCTGGCCGACCAGGCCGCCACGGAAACCGTGACGACCACCACCGGCCCGCCGCCACGCCGGAGCCGCCGCCCGCGCGCCTCCTCCAGCTTCACGCTGATCGCCGGTATCGCCACCCTGCTGCTCGCCATGGGCGTGGGCGTCCTGATCGGCCACAACAGCGCCGGCACCCAGCGCAGCGCCTCCAACCAGCCGCTCAACGTCAACGTCAACGGCGGCGGCTCGAGTGCCGGCGCGACCACGCCCACGACCGCAGGGTCGGGCAACGCGTCCAACAGCGGTGGCGGTCACTCCAAGTCCAAGGCCAAGACCGCCAAGGCGGCGGCCAAGGCGGCGAAGTCCAAGCCCACCGCCGCCCAGAGCGCCAAGGCGTCCAGTGCCGCGAGCAAGGTTCTGGGCGGCAACAGCAACAACACCGCCCCGGCCACGGTCACGCAGGGACAAACCTGCTCCAACTCGCAAGCCGGGTGCCAGAACGGCCACTTCACCGGCAACAACTTCTTCGGCCAATGAGCGAGGCCCCGCCCCTCACCGCCAAGACCAAGCTCGACGCCGACAAGGTGATCGACCTCAAGCGCCGCCGCGACCTGCTCAACGCACGGGTCGCCGAGCTGCAATGGGATCTCGGCGGCCTCGTCTACGAGATGGCGACCCGCGACCGCATCCGCGTCGACATCATCGTCAAGCGCGCTGCCGTCCTCCAGGAGGCCGACGCCGAGCTGGGCGAGGTCGAGCGCATCCTGCGCCTGGAGGAGACCGGCATGGCGGGCGCGTGCGGGTCGTGCGGGGCACCCCACAGCATGGGCGCCTCCTATTGCTGGCAGTGCGGGCAGCCGCTGCTGGCCCAGGTCTCGCCCGACGCGATCAGCGCCCCGTAAGCGCGCAGACGACGCGGGCGTGCGGGCGGTCTTTGAGCGCTGCGCGGGGTATCGGCGAACGTCAACAGCGGGCTTGGGAGGAGCAGGCTCGGGGTTGGCGGCCGCCCGCGAGAGGGAGCGTGGGGCATTTTGCGCCTCTCGGGCGTATTTGCGCCCACTACCCCTTTCGATGCAGGGTCTTGGGCGATATTGATTCAGGAGTAAGCAATTTCTCCCACCAATCCCCGGCCGGACGGTGACCGCCCACCCCGGTCCCCCTTCCTAAGCCGCAGTTGACGTCCCCCGATACCCCGCAGCACCGCTGACGGACGGCCTGCCACCCACCCCCGCGGCCGCAGCTCAGCCGAAGCGGCCGGTCACGTAGTCGCGCGTGCGCCCGTCGGCGGGGTTGGTGAAGATCACGTCGGTGGCGTCGTACTCCACCAGCGTGCCCACCCGCTCGACCGGATCCAGTGAGAAGAACGCGGTGCGGTCGGCGACGCGCGCGGCCTGCTGCATGTTGTGGGTGACGATCACGATCGTGTAGCGGTGCTTGAGCTGGTGCATCAGCTCTTCGATCGACGCGGTGGCAATCGGGTCCAGCGCCGACGCGGGCTCGTCGAGCAGCAGCACGTCGGGCTCCACGGCGATGGCGCGGGCGATGCACAGCCGCTGCTGCTGGCCGCCCGACAGGCTCAGCGCGCTGACCTTGAGGCGGTCCTTGACCTCGTCCCACAGCGCGGCGCCGCGGAGTGCGCGCTCCACCCGCTCGTCCAGGCCCTTCTTGAGGCCCAGGTTGCGCGGCGCCCAGGCGACGTTGTCGTAGATCGACTTGGGAAACGGGTTGGGCTTCTGGAAGACCATGCCGATCCGCCGCCGGACCTCGACGCGGTTTGTGGCACGCGCGTAGATGTCATGACCGTGGTAGAGGACCTGGCCGCCCAGCTTGAACCCGGGGATCGAGTCGTTCATCCGGTTGAGACTGCGAATGAAGGTGGACTTTCCGCACCCCGAGGGGCCGATGACCGCCGTCACGAGGTTGCGGTAGATCTTCAGGCTCGTCCAGTCCAGTGCCTTCTTGGTGCCGTAGGTCACCGACATGTCGCGGATGTCGAACACCGAGGCCCGGGCCTCGACGCCGATCGGCGCGCGGGTCACCGACTCCGGTGCGGCGACCACTGGCGGCGCCGTCTGGATGCGGACGCGCGTCCCCGAGGACGGCTCGGCGTAGCCCTGTGACTCTTCGGGTGTCATCCCATCACCTTCCGGCGGCTGCGGGCGAACAGCAATCTGGCCCCCACGTTCGCCAACAGGATAAGCATCAGCAGCACGAACGCCATCCCCCAGGCCCGTGCGAAGCCGTTGGGGTCGGCGGCCTCCGCGGCGGTCCAGATCGACACCGGGATGTTGGGCATCGGTCCGAACCAGTTGAAGGTGAGGTGGGGCGTGAACGTTCCGTCGACCGCCAGCAGCGGGGCGGTCTCGCCGGCGGCGCGAGCCAGGGCCAGGATCGCACCGGTGAGAATCCCGGACATCGCGGTGGGGAGGATGACCGTGAGGATCGAGCGCCACCGGTCGACGCCCAGGGCGTCCGAGGCCTCGCGCAACCCTTCTGGGACGAGCAGCAGAACCTCCTGGCTGGAGCGTGCGACCAGCGGGAGCATGATGATGGCCAGCGCCACCGAGCCCGCGAACCCGGAGTCCTTGTGCTGGACCTCCACGATCAGCCCGAGCACGAAGATCCCCACCACGATGGCGGGCACGCCCTGCATCAGATCGAGGGTCATCCGCAGGGCTCGCGCCGTCCGCGAGCGCGGTGAGGAGAACTCGACCAGGTACAGCGCGATGAGCACCCCCACCGGGGTGGCGATGAGCGCGCCCGCGGTGACGATGATCGCCGTACCGATGATGGCCGAGCGGATGCCACCGCCCGGACCGAACGCCGGCGGATCCTTGATGATGAAGTCGAGGTTGAGCGCGCTCGCACCCTCCTCGATCACGTCGAAGGTGACGATGGCGAGCGCCCCCACCGCGATGGCTGCGGCCGCGATGGCTCCCCAGCGGATGGCCTGGCTCACGAACAGCCGCCTCCGCAGGTTGCCCGTCGGCTTCAGCGGGCTCGTCGGGTCGAACAGGGGGGTGTCAGATGACTGTGCGGCTGCTGACGTCATAGCGAGAGGCGATCATCCGGGCGGCCAGGTTGGTGAGCACGCCCATGACGAGCAGGAGGAGGGCCAGGTAGAAGATCGAGTTGAGTTGGAGCTTGGAGACGTAGTACTGGATATCCAGCGCGATCCGGCCTGCCAGCGAGTTTCCGGTCTCGAACAGGTTGCCGTGGATGAGGTTGCCGCCGCCGATCACTGAGGCCACCGCGATCGACTCGCCAAGCGCGCGCCCCAGCCCCAACGAGCACGCCGCGACGACCCCGGAGACCGTGCTGGGCAGCACGACGCCCCGGATCATCTCCCATGGGGTGCACCCGAGCGCCTCGGCTCCGTCCTTCATCTCGCGAGGGACGGTGAGGAACAGGTCGCGGCTGAGCGAGGCGATGATCGGTACCACCATCACGGTGAGGATGATTCCGGCGGTGAAGATGCTCAGTCCCGTGGTCGCGGGGGACCCGAAGATGGGCAGGAAGCCGAAGGTGTCGTGCAGGAATGGCTCGACGTGCGCCTGGACGAACGGCGCCAGGAACAGGATCCCCCAGAAGCCGAGGATCACGCTCGGGATCGCCGCCAGCATCTCCACCAGCGGTCCCACCACCGCACGCACCGTCCCGGGGGCGAACAGGGCGAGGTAGAGGGCGATCGAAACGGCCAGCGGGACGGCGATCACCATCGCGATCGCGGAGGTCACCGCCGTGCCGAAGAGCATCTCGGCGGCGCCGAAGTGCCCCAGGTTGGGCGCCCAGGTGGCATGGCCCAGGAAGCCCA
>Ga0207664_10001726_pt1 | contig 14403 bp, 16 predicted proteins | sample LARL83metaG_FD_184349 | JGI IMG/M metagenome (GOLD analysis project Ga0207664, IMG submission 184349) | Corn, switchgrass and miscanthus rhizosphere microbial communities from Kellogg Biological Station, Michigan, USA - LAR L8-3 metaG... | ecosystem: Host-associated > Plants > Roots >...
GACAGCGGCCATTGGCCGATGTGCGACAAGGCGTCGTACCGATGCTGCTACGTCGTTCTCACTGGGAACGACGACGTCCTCGAGTTCGGCGGCATACGGGATCGGTGCCCTAGCACCGCCGAGCCGTGCGATGGGTTCGGCCAGCTCATGGAAGAGCTCCTCCTGGATCGACGCCACGATCTCACCCGCGAACCCGAATGGCTGCGGCGCTTCATGGCAGACGAGCAGGCGTGGCGTCTTCTTCACCGACGTGGCGACGGTGTCGAGGTCGAGCGGGTATAGGGTGCGAAGGTCGATGACTTCGGCGTCGATCCCTTCCTCTGCAAACTGGGCGGACGCCGCGAGCGCCCGGTGCAACAGGAGCTGTGTGGCCACGACGGTCACATCAGCGCCGAAACGGGAGACGCGGGCAACGCCGAGCGGGATCGCTTCGCGGCGCACCGGTCCGCGCAGGCTGTAGAGCGCCTTGTGCTCGAGGAATATGGTCGGATTGGGGCTTGCGATGGCTGAGCGCAGCAGGCCCCAGGCGTCGTCGGGTGTTGCGGGTAGCGCGACCTCGAGACCCGGTATGTGGGCGAACAGCGTCTCGAGCGACTGCGAGTGCTGCCCGGTCTTGCCGGAAGCAGCGCCGCCGTTAGTCCGCACCACCAGTGGAACCTCGAACTGGCCGCCGAACATGTAGCGGATCTTTGCCACCTGGTTGACGATCGGGTCGAGCGCAAGCAGGCTGAAGTCGGAGTACATGATCTCGACGACGGGCCGCATGCCCATCACAGCGGCGCCAACGCCGGCGGCGACGATTGCTTCTTCGCTGATCGGCGTCTCACGGACTCGCTCTGCGCCAAATTGCTGGCGGAGGCCCTTGGTTACGCCGAATGTGCCCGTGGGGTGCAAATACTCGATCAGTGAGGCGCGAGGGCCGATAGGGCAACGGTAGCGTCGGCGTCCCCCCGTTCTGCCGGAGGTCGCCTTTGCTTGTGTCAGCTCTGTACGTCGTCGTCTGCCGCCTGCTCGGGTTCGTCGTCCTCCTGGGTCGCGGGGATCGAGCGAAGGAGCTCGAGATCCTCGTGCTTCGTCACGAGCTGGCCATCCTTCGCCGCCAGGCCAGCCGACCGCGGTTCGAGCCCCAGGACCGGCTTCTGCTTGCGGCCTTGAGCCGGATGCTTCCGCGCCACTCCTGGAACGTGTTCCCTGTGCGGCCGGAGACGCTCCTGGCGTGGCATCGCCGGCTCATCGCTCGACGCTGGACCTATCCGCACCCGCACCGCCGCCCAGGTCGGACGCCGATCAACCGTGACGTGCGCGAATTGATCCTCCGCCTCGCGCGCGAGAACTCGAGCTGGGGCTACCTCCGGATCGCTGGCGAGCTCCGCAGGCTCGGCATCGCCGTCTCCGCGAGCTCGGTACGCAACATCTTGGTCAAGGCTGGGTTGCCGCCGGCGCCGCAGCGCGATGCGCAGTCCTGGCGAGCACCGCCCAGGAGCAGAGCGAGCACGAAGCGCATGAGACGACCATCGAGGTGACGGTCACCTTCCCGTTGGCCAAGGGACAGCCCTACCACGAAAGGGTCGCCACCGAGACACCCGTCGGCACGGTCAAGGAAGCGGCGATGGCGCACTTCGGCGTCCAGCCGGAGCCGAACACCACTTACTTCCTCACCCACGACGGCGCACCGGTCCCCGACACGACCTCGATCGGCACAGCGGCCGGCAAGGCCGCGGCGGTCAAGTTCACACTCGTCAAAGAGCTGATCCAGGGCTGACGTGCCGGTCGATCTGGAAACTCAGCTCAATCTGCTGCAGGACTCGCAGGCGGTCGCCGAGTTCGCCATCGACAACGACGGGGCGATCGCCTGCGACTGCAGCGACCACGGCATCTATTGGCTCGCGCTGCGGCCGCGTTTGGCACCGGACGAGCGCTTCGTCGTTCGCGTCGCTTGGGAGCGTTACCCGCCCGCCCCGCCCTCGATCAAATTCGCGACCGAGATACAGGGCCGCCTCGACGTCACCTCTGCCTGGCCGCTGATTGAGGGCTATCGCGCCGGCAACTTCGACATCTGCCGCCCGTTCACTGCCGAGGGTTTTGACACTCATCCGGAGTGGCGGACGAACTCCGAGCGCTGGCCAGCCGACGGCGGAAACCCGTTTCTCTGGGTTGCTCACACACTCCAGTACGACCTGGACAACCGCTACCAGGGGCGCTCTGGATGAGCTTGGCAATCCCAAGCGCTCTGCCCGCAAAGATCGCTGCGCATGTCGAGAGCTGGTGCCACGAGAACTGCGAAAGCGGCTTGCTCCTTCTCGGCGGGTCGGACGAAGTCCTCGTACACGTCGCTGCCTGGCCAAAGAAGAAAGGCATCGTCCGAAAGCGCGGCAAGTTCGCGATCAGCGGACTTGCCCTTGCCCAGATCTTCGACTGGGCGACCGAGCGCGAGCTCGTCGTGCGGGCGCTCATCCACTCGCATGGCGGCCGCGCCTTTCTCTCTAGGGTCGACCTCGACTACGGCTTCTCGGTCCCCGCCTTCATCAGCGCGATCGTCCCGCACTACCGCGAGCCCTCCTCCGACATCACAGACTGGGCATGGTGGGAGTTCGACGGTGAGGAGTGGGTTAATCTCGACGCGCCAAGGCTTATTGACGCCCCGCTAACCGAAGTGACGTTCGATGAACACGGAGCGATGTGAGCGACGACATGCCGATTGAACGCGATCGCGAACTCCGCCATTCACGGGTCACACGCCTCGGTGCCACGGTCTCCGATGCCAACGAGACCACTCTCGCCGATAGGCTCGAATCGGCGAGTTCACAGCTGAGCGTCGACGCGTCGCTCGCCGGTACTTCTGCCGTGGCTCGCGTTCTCGTTTCCACCCTTCGGCGGCAGCCGGGCGCGATCTACTTTGACCCGATCGGATCAGATCCCGAGTTCGCACACGAGCTGGCGGAGATCGCCGCTGGGATCGACCCACAACGCCCGCTGATCGTCGGGCGCGCCGACAACCCGACCGCCGCTCTGCACATCGGTCTGGACGAGCGGGCGCCTCTTCGCGTGATCGCCGACGGTCACGGTATGCGTCTCGCTCGGCAGGGGGAGCTCATGCTCTCGCGACCACCCAGCGGTCTCGGTGTCGTCTTCGCTTCGGCGATCGCCGCTGCCGAGATCTTCAAGCAGTCGGCGCAGGTCTACCCACACCGGCGCATCGACCATGACCGTCTCGACTTCTGCCCGATCACTCTCAGCGATGACCTTGAACGTGCGCCGCTCGAGATTCCTGGCGGAACCTTCGACGTCACGCTGGTTGGGCTCGGCGCGGTTGGTTCAGCAACAGCCTTGATCCTCAGCCTGCTCCACGCAACGGGCCGAGTAGTGTTGATTGACGACGAGGTGTTCGCTGAGGAGAACCTCGGCACATACTCGATCGGAACTGCCGACGACGCAGCGAGAAGGACGACCAAGGTCGACCTTGCCGCCGCGACGCTCCGTGCTTTCAACACTCATCCCTTCCACGGACGGGTCGAGCAGGCAATCCGGGATATCGATGAAGCGCGGCTTCCTTGGACGCCAGTCGTCCTGAGCGGACTCGACTCAGTCGAAGCCCGCCATGCCACCCAGCTTCTCTGGCCCGACCTGCTGATCGATTCCTCGACCGGCGATACGGCCGCTGGTATTCGCGTCTGCCCGAATGGCGAGGCCTGTCTGATGTGCCTCGTCCAGGAATCAGCTCGTGAGACATCCGCCATGACGGAACTGATTGAACTGACGGGACTGAGCCGCGAGGACCTGACCGTCGGGAGCCGGCTGGTCACCGCTGAGGACGTGAGACGAGCGAAGCCGGAGATCCGCGAGCGGATGGGCCGTGCCGTCGGCGCACCAGTCTGCGGGCTTGGCCGAGCGATTGGACTCGCCGAAGGCGGTGACGATGACTACCGGCCGTCGATCCCCTTTGTTTCGCAGCAAGCAGCCTGCTTGGGAGTCGGCCGGCTGATTGCGCGACAACACGGCCTTGCTGGTAGCGGCAAGCTCGAAGCCAACCCAGTGCAATACGACACGCTGATCGGCCAGAGCCAGATCAACGCCGTCGAACTTGTGTCCCGGCACGACTGCTACAGCGTCGTCCGCCGCGCGACCATCGAGCAGGTGCGAGAGCACCGCCTGCGTCTGAACAGCTGAACGCTAGGCCCCAATCGAGCACAGGTCTGCTGACGGGCGAAGTCTCCCTCTACCGCTCCTAGTCGACTTGGCGAATCGGCTTGATGGGCGAGAGATGATTGAACCTCAATTCGGGCCGCCGTCGCGTCGCCTGTCGGAGCTAGCGGGGCCACCCTATTTGTGGGGCGGTAGGCGTGAACGAATCGTGCGCGCCGACCCACCGATCTAGGCTCGATGCATGTCCGTTCGAGCGAGCGAGGCGGCGGCCCCGGCTCTTCCGGCGTTCAGCCGTTGGTGCAAAGGAGTCATCGCTGATGCCGTCGCTTCGCTCGTCATGCCCGACCTTGTCTTCGCCGACGGGCCTGGCCTAGCGAGCGCGATCTGCGAGCACTGGCAGCCTGATCCGGAGGCCGACCCAATGCCGCAGCTCGCTCGCGTCCTCGCAACGGCGGCCGCCGCCAGCGGGGCGTCGCTGATCGGGGTGAGCGTCGCGTTCGGCGGCGAGCGGCCACACGCGCTCTTCGTCGCCCTCGATGGCGAGGCGGTCACCGCGCAGCGCGCGGACCTGACGGAAGATGGACCGCCACGTCTCAGCAGCTGGCGAGAGGTCGCTCCGCCCCAGCTGCCGCTCCGCATGATCCGCCCGATCCTGACCGGCAATGCCCGCTTGCCTAGGCCGGCCGGCCCGACCTTGACGAACATCCTCGGAATCATTGCCGGAGCGGCTCCAGCTACTGACACGCGCGCCGACCCGATCGAGGTGGATCCGTGATGCCCGGACGACGACTCCATGCCCACCGGGTCCGGCCTCACCTTCGTGGCATCGACTCAGACGACGCAGCGCCTGACATCAGCGCTTCGAGGAACAGGAGGAGAAGCCAGGGAGCTGACGACTCCGCACGAGTCTCTCGCTCCGACAGCCCAACCTGCGATGAGTGCCATGGTCAGACCGAGGAGCGCGACCACGCCCAGAACGCCGCCAGTCCGACAGCGCGTCCCTCAACGTCTGGGAAGGAAGGCATCCCTGGCCCTACGGGATAGGAATGCGATCACCGTCTTCGTCGAAATACGCCTCCGCGTAGTTGCCGCTGTCGTCGATGTCGACGACGGCGAAGGCGAACTTGCACCATCGTGAGCTCGGGTCGGGTGCCTGTGCGACAGCCTGCTCGTAGTCGAGCAGCAAAGCCGACTCGTCGCTTACGTACTGGTTGTTGGTGACCAGGGACGGAACGCCAGCGTTACCGATAAGCCGCGGACGTTCGACCCGATTCTTCGGCTTGTAAAGGGCGAGGCGGTGCTCGTGGCCCCAGAACCAGGCCTCAACAGGACAATCCGCGAGCATCGGCTTGACTCGTTTCCATAGAAGTGCTCTGTCCCATCGTCCGGTGACGACGCTCTTGAGCATCGCCCAGAGCTGCTGCAGCCGCTGCCACAACGGTGGGTTTGGACCGCTGGTGAAAACGCTCCATGGTTGGTGATGGCTTAAGAGAATCACCTTCTGTCGCTGCGCTCTCGCCTCATCCAGCTTGCGGCGCAGCCAGGTGATCTCGGCGTCCGGGAGATCGTGATCTCGAAAACTGGTGTCGAGCCCAATTACGACCCATGCCCTATTCGTCAGCTCGAACACGCTCGTTGGACTGCCATCTGCCGAGTGCTGATGTTCGAAGATGGGGTCGCGCAACAGTGTCTTGAAGAAGCCGCCCCCGCCCGAGTAATAGTCGTGGTTCCCAGCGAGCGCCCATGACGTGGCGCCGGCGATTCCCGTTGCAGGCCAGAGATCGATGACGTGCCACTGCTGCTCCCACGGCCACCCGGCGAAATAGGTGTCCCCGAGATGGATCACGTGGCAGTCGCGTCCTTGCGAGACCGACTCGATGACCTTCGCCTCGATCGCTTTGGCAACCTTCCGCGCACGATCGATGCCTGACCCCCAGTCGCCGAAGATGAAGAGCCGACTGCTCCCACCCAAGTCTCCGGCCGCCGGTTCCGCATTGAAAGAGCGCTTGCCCTGGAAGAAGGCATCGGCGTCGCGCCAAGCTATTGCGAGGCCGATCGTCAGCCAACCGGGATCCTGCTCCGAGTAGGGCACAAACGGTTCCAGATCTGCGGAACGGTCACCGAGAGCGGACGTGGCCTTCGGCTCGAGCGCGTCGTCTAGGTGCTCCGCGAGAGAGAAGCTTGTGATCGCGTCGACGGGCGTTGCTGATTCGGGGGCGATGCTCGACTGATCGAGTCCAGCGCCTTCACCCCCGGCGCCGACCGTGACCGCATGGCGCGCGCCTAAGCCCATTGACTGCAACATCTCGCCAGAGAGGCCAGGCACCTGCGACGACGCGAACTCGTTCAATCGCTTGGCGGCAAGACTCTGGAGGTTGCTGAGGATGAGATCGCGCGGAAGGTAGGCGTCGGCGGAGTGCGCGCCGTCCACCCCCATCGCGCGTTCGCCCTTCACTGATCTCCGCAGCTCTTTGCGAACCCGACGAAGCTCGTCGGCGCTCGCCTCCTCTCCATCGCTCGTACGAAACACTGGCTGTCCAGTGGCGAGCTGACCATCAATGACGCTGATCGTTCGCTCTGCCTGCTTCAAGACACGATCGCGCTCAAAGACTTCGCGGGCAATCATCGAGATCCCTAACTACGCCGGCGTGAGAACAGCCGTCGGTTGGGCGAGCGGCGGAAGTTTGAGTGCGCCGAAGACGAACGCCGACAAGACGACGGCAAGGCCGCCCATCCATGACTCGTAGCCACTCCAGGACGCGGTGAACGGGCCCCCAAGTGCAAACGCCCAGACAATAAACGCAAGCGCGGATATCGCAAGCTGGCGTCGGCGCACGATCCCGGCGACGTTTCTTAGGTAGACCGGGGTAATGAATGGCCAAGACGACGCCGAAGATGATCCAGAGAACGACCTCGCGTCGTGTGTGGCCTGTTACCGATGAGACCGCATCACTCGCAGCGAGGTAGACGCCAATGACCTCGATCGGGATGTACTTCAGCAGCCGGTTCCAATAATCGTCGGCCGTCGGCGTGCCCGCCGGAGGTGCCGGCGGGGCGAAGGCGGCTCCGGCGGTGGCAGCTTGAAGCGCGTGTGCGTCCTCGACGGTGACGACGTTGCGGTTCATCGCATCCTCCAGGTCCGGGATGCCTATTCTTGCGTACTCGTGTCAACTCTTTCAAGGGCCGGAGGAAACTGCTCCGGCCTTTCGATCTGCTCAGCCCTCCGCACTCGGACTCCCGTCCACGCCGGACGGTCTGGCCGAAGTTTCGAGCGGCCCAACGACCTCGCATCGGCGTATAGCGCAGCCGCGTCCCGTCCCGAGATCCACGGTCATCGGACTTAGAAGCCTGGAAGGTTGTCCAGATTATTCGTGGTGGTCGAATCGGGATGCGTCGTGATGTAGTCGCCGGAACCGCAACGGGGGCAGTTGTGCTCGTAGACGCGGCCTTGCGGATTGCCGGTGGTCGTGAACGTATCTCCGGCACGGAGCTTCTGAATGACCTGCGCCCTCGTGAAGGTCGAGCCGCCGGTCGTCCTGACTTCGGAGATGTGTTGATGACTTACCGGAGCCGCCACCGGTTGCTTGCGAACCGCGTTGATCGTGTACGACGCCATTTGTCTCTCCCTTGGTTGACCTTCGGGAACTACGACTATCTCGCCGGAGACAGTAGAAAGCAAGCGCGGGCAGAAAGAGGAGCGGTCCGGCGCTTAGTCCGCCGGCACCCGCCCAGCGCTTCGCGCCGGACATAAGCGAAAAGCGCCGTGCGCGTCGACGGAGCGCCCTAGCGTGGTTCCATGGCCGTCAAGGACGCGAGCGGACAGCGACGTGCGAGCGGCGATCGTGTCGAAGCCTTAATCCTGGTCGGTTTGCTCGCGAGCTTGATCGGAATCGTCGTCGTCGGTTTGCTGCCGGTCAGACCCGCATTCATGGGGCTCCCCGTCGGCCTGGCATGTCTGATGGTTGCCCTGGAAGTCGCCACGCGCCCCTAAACGACGCTGGCGCTGTGCGTACAAGGCGCCGATTGCGGCGAAGCCCACAGCGAGCCAATAGGCGGGCTCCTTAATCGCCGCAAGTTCGAGAGCGACGAACGCGACGCCGAGCGTCATCCCGGACACCCACAGCGTCATCTTCTTTCGCAGGAGGCGTGCGCGCCCCATCCTCGAGGTCGCTCGACCCGTCGCGCGCGAAGAAGGACTGTTGATCTATCAGGATGGATTGAGCAGTTGCGGCGAGTAGCGCACTAAGAAACGCCGCACCGACTGCAATCCGGTGATCGGTTGTCTTGGCTGCGTCAAACACGGCGATTGCCCCGATGAAGGCTGCGCCGGCGAGAACAGCAACTGCCACGTCGTTCTGACCCCGTGCAAGCTTCTCGAGCTCGCTCCAGTCATCAAGCTCAGCTTTCAGCCGCTGATCCACAGTGCGTTCCTGAAGTTCCTCCTTCGTTGGAACGCCGAACAGATGAGCTACGGGTTTCATCGCGCCTCCTAACGCTAGGCGGTTGTCACGTCCTCGAGCATCTCTTGGTTGCGCGATCCATGGGTTCTTCGAATGCGCTACCGGTGTCCGATGTGGAAGAACAAGAAGCCCAAAGTCGATTTGACCGCCCTCTACGTCGCCTCGGCTGAAGCGCAATCGGATGATCCGCAGCGGCCGGTGCGTCGCAAGCTCCCGCCGAGCGCCCGCTGAGCCGCGGCCGTAGAAGCGACAAGCGATGTCGTGCTCGGCGGTGACGATCGCTGATGTGGCTAGGGACCGCGATATCCCGGCGGCGCCTCGTAACCAGGCGGCACGATTGCCGTGCCCTCCGGATCAGAGACGTAGCTGACGCTCGCATGGCCTTCGCCGAAGACTTCGCGGCAACCCGTGATACGGGGCTTGTCGCTTCTCTCCCGGGGAATGAGCCCTAGACGCTCGTCGACGATAGTCTCGATGAGGTCGCGCAACTCGTCCGTGCCAATTCCGGCGGCGTCAGCAACACGTCCAAGCCGCCGAAAGGTGTGCGTGTTCATGCGGGACAGGAAACCGAGAGCGTCGGACGGAATGGCATTGGCCATCACACGTCATCGCGGGCGCCTGGTCGAGGGGCGGGCTCTTGAGCGTCGAGCCCTCCTGGGAAACGCCCCCTCACGCGCTGACTGGCGGCCTGAGAAGGAGCTCCGCGACCGCTCCGGCGAGCCGCGCAGCCTCCCATCCCCGATTTCGTCGCAGGCCCAGGCCCGTCGACTCATTCACTTGCGTAATCGCGAAACGCCCCGCCCGCAGCAGCGGGGTCATCAGCCGCCGGCCGCCAGGAGAGCGACCGCTCGTAGCGGTCGGCGAGGAAATCGATATCGGGTGGTGAGGGCGCGCCGTCCGTGGCTCGCCAGGCGAGTGATTCCTCGTCTAGGACATCCTCGAGCTCCACGTTGAGGGCGATCGCACAGTTGACGTACCACCACAAGGGCGGATTCTTCACCTGCCCGCGCTCAAGACGCCGGTAGCTCGCAATCGGAATACCGGTCTCGCGCGCGAGCTCACGCTGGTAGACGCCCTTTTCGATGCGCCGCTTCGCAAGCTGGGTACCGTCGTCTGTCTGCTGTTCCTTGCGCGGTGCCATGACCAGAGGCTAGGCGACAGGCCCGTCGCACGAGGTTAAAGCTTGCGAGTGATCAGTACTGATTAGTGATCAGTTCTGATCCTCAGCTCGACCCAGACCGCAGGTTGGGGGCATGCGGTCGAACGAGCGCAACGGGAGCAGCAAACTGTGGGGGCCCGGCGGGCCGGGCTTCAGCTCGGCGACCGACGACTGGGCAACCCCGACTGAGGTCTTCGCTGCGCTCGACGCCGAGTTCGGCTTCGAGCTCGACGTCTGCGCGAGCACCAAGAACGCGAAGTGCACCCGGTTCTTCACGGCGGCCGACGACGGTCTAGCACAGTCCTGGGCGCCGGCGACGTCCTTCATGAATCCGCCCTACGGCCGCGTCATCGGCGAGTGGATGAAGAAGGCCGCCGACGAGGCGGAGTCGGGCGCCACGGTCGTCTGCCTCGTTCCGGCGCGCACTGACACCGTCTGGTGGCACCGCCAGGTGATGGCGCGCGCGAGCGAGGTGCGCTTCGTGAGCGGCCGCTTGAAGTTCGGCTCCGCCAGGACCGCCGCTCCCTTCCCGTCGGCCATCGTCATCTACCGGCCTTGCCGTGGCGACCTCAAGGTGACGACGTGGACGTCGCCGGCGACGCCGACGACCAAGACGCAGAGCCCGCGCACATCGCGGCGCGCGCGCCCATCCAGGGTGGCGACACCCGCACCTCCCCTCTCGCGCGCCTCCGCCAGAACGGTGGCCGCGCGCAGCAGCAAGGGTGCACCCGCACTCGCCATAGCGAACCGAAACAGCGGCAACAAGAAGCTCGGCGGGGCGGCGACAACCTACGCCGCACAGACGTCGTGTCCGCCAACGTGTGTGCTCTACAACGGCGGCGGATGTTATGCCGAGGCTGGAAAGGTCGGAATAACGACCAGGCGGCTCAACGACGCCGCAAAGTTGCAGCCGAGTGGGCCACTCGAAGTCGCGGTGGCGGAGGCCGAGGCCATCGACGCCATCAAGATCGTGCCGGGGCAGCCACTGCGGTTGCATACCGTCGGCGACTGCGCGACTGACGAAGCCGCCCATCTCGTTTCAGCCGCCTCCGAGCGTTATCGCAAGGACGGCGGCGGACCGGTCTGGACATACACACACGCCTGGCGCGACGTCAGCCGTGATTCGTGGGGCGACGTGTCCGTGCTCGCCTCCTGTGAAACCGAGTCCGACGTCCGCGCTGCCCAGGAGCGCGGCTACGCCACGGCGATCGTCATCGACGACGAGTTCAAGAAGAAGGGCCGCTATCGCCTCGGTCCGGAGGCGGGCCGCGCCGAAGGTGTCGAGATCTTCCCCTGCCTCGAGCAGACGACCGGTCGGACCTGCGCGAACTGCAGACTCTGCTTCGACGACGGGGCCCTGAAGAAGCGCGGCTACACGATCGGCTTCCGCGTTCACGGCGAGCTTCCGACGGTCAGGGCCGCCACGAAAGCCCTGCGGACGCCCGACGACCCCGACCGCAAGCTCAGTTCGCGGCAGCTCATCCCCCGAGTGATCGCAGTGATGGAAGCCGCTGGCGAGACGGTCACCAACGCGGCGATCGCCAAGGAACTTGGCTGCAATCCGTCGTCGGTCGCCGAGATGCGCAAGAGGCTGGCGCGTGAAGCCGCCGAGCAATCGACGGCAGAGCGAGAGAAGCCGGGCGCCGCGCGGGAGCCTCACCGGTGACCAAACGAGCGCGTCCCGCTGGCGCCGACGACTCGATTGCGGCTCCTTCATCCGCCGAGTCGCCGGCCCCGCCCGCTCAGCCCGACGCCGTGGTTGCGACGACTGCCGACCATGAAACAGGTCGCGTGCGCCAGCGTCGCGCAGTGGGCAAGCGCCGAGCACCCACTGGGCCTAAACCGCCGCTGCACCCGGTCGCCGGCCGTCACGCGACGTCTGCCGGGCAGCAGGGTCGCGACAGCTCCAATCAGCGCGACGACACGCGACTTCGTTACTCAGGTGACCTGCCGGTCCCTCTTACGGGTGAGGTGCCATACGCACTCAAGCGCCCAGAGCTCGCTCATCTTGACGAAGCTGCGATAACCGAGCTCATCCTCAAGTCAGACGCTTGGCGCGACGTGATGCACCCCTATTTCGGCGAAATCGACGCCCGGCGCAGCAAGAGCGCGAAGATACAGCCGCTCTACAACGCCGAGACACTCGAGGCAGTGCTCCTCTTCGGTCGTGTGAGCGGGCTCAAGGCCTACGGCGAGATTCGCGCGCGGCTTGCTGGTGACCTTGGCGGGGCGGCGCGACGGGTGCTTGACCTCGAACGCCCGCGCAGCATTCCGGGCCAGAAGGTAGTCAAGCTTCGGAGCGGCATCCCCAGCGAGTCAACGATGTGCCGCCATCGGACCAAGCATTTTCCCGAGGAGAAGCGGGCCGAGGCCTATCTCGCGCTCGAGAAACGGCTACGCGACGAGCACCTGGCGACGTCTGAGCTTCGCGAGGAGGCGCGCGTCCTCGATATGGACGGCACCGGCATCATCACTCACTTCCAGGCCCCCATCTACAGGGCGCGCAAGACGGCCAAGAAGGGGCGCCGCGAGGGCCCGCTCAAGCTCGAGAACGGTGGCCTATCCGCGAGTGGCTATCGACTGGTCACGGCGCCCGATGCTGGCTATATGGCGAAGGCCGCCGGAGTCGACGGCGGCTGTTCGGGCTGGAAGCTGGTAACCATCATGACCCAGACCGGCGTCCCTCTGGCTTGGGACTTGAAGCCGCTGAACTACTCGGAAGTCGACTTCGCGACCGAGCTGCTCCACGAGCAGATGCCCGACGTCATCGACAAGCTCGGACCGCGTCGGCTCCGAATCCTCAACGCCGACGGCGGCTTTACGAGCAGTAATGTCCGCGCGCAGTGCCGGCAGCTCGGGGTGCTTGAGAACATTCATCCCGTTTCCCACGCCGACCGTATGCGCTCCAAGCGCAACCGGCGACGCGCCGACAACACCAGGATTCCAATTCACGGCAACGCGAATTGGTCGAGTAATGGACACCGCGAGCTCACGTGCAAGTGCGGCCAAGGACGCGTTGTTCGTCGAATCAAGCTCGGTCCCGACGGAACGACCATCGCGCGGGCAGAGGGCCAATGCCCCAACTGCCGCTCTGTCACCATCACGTCCGGTGAGTGGCTCCTCGCGCAGAACCCGTCAGAATTCTGGAAGGTAGACCGCGGTATCCCAAGCCAACGCGCGCGCGTCGACTATCTGTTTGGCAATCCACTGACCTTCCACGACGTCGTTGCGAGCCGATATGGGCGCGGCCGGTTCGGCCACAATGAGGGCTTCCACAGCGCTCTCGGTAGCCGCTTCGGGCTGACGGACGAGAAGCGCTGGTTCCGCCGCCGCAATCAGGCAGTCATCGAAGTCGCGATGACGTTCGCGATCATGCACGCGGTGTCGATGGCGCTCCCGCGCGAGGCGCGGGCCGGCGCGGCTCCACCGCTAGCTGCAGCCGCCTAGCCGGCGGCAATGCTCCTCAACTAACTCGGCGGTTCGGCGGCGAAGTCGTGCGCCCAAAGGCGTCACTTCGCGCCTTGGGGGTCGTGCCAAGGGCGGCCGCGTCTGTTCCGTTTATTCCGGCCGCTTTTCCTCGTACAGGCGCGTCAGTTAGTGGTTTTCAACCACTACGTCGCTTGAAGCAAGGCCTCCACAAACGGCTTAAACAAGCCAAATCAAGCTGAAAAGTCGTTATCGGCCTAAGCTGAAAATCCGACCACGAGCTCCTCGTACGCGAACGGCCGCGTCAGATAGTCGTCGCAATGCTCGAGGGCGCGGACGCGCTCGTTCGTGCCTTCGCGGCCGAGCACGATGACGGCGCAGTTCCCGATGCGACAGCGCTCGAGCGAGCCCGGGTCGCCCAGGACGAGCACGTCCGGCTCGGCCGAGCGCGGCAGGTCGTCGGGATGCTCGAACGCGAGGACGTCGAAGCCGTCGCTCGTCAGCTGCTGCGCGAGGAAGCCGCGCACCGACGCTTCGGGCTCGGCGAGCATCAGCGCGGTCATGCGTCGAAGCTAGCCACGCGCTCGTGCGCGCGCCAGATGTCCTTTTGCGCGAAAGTGTGACTTCTCGTCTACAGAGGTACGCACGGCCGTGAACGCTACGAACAACGCGACGGCCAGAACGAAAGCGTCGCTGAGACTCATAAGAGGACGCTCCGCGAAGCGGAACCTTCAGCGGTTGTACGTGCGCAGCACTTACAACCGACCCGAACGGACGACGCCGTACAGCAGCCACACGCCGAGCACGGCGGAGAGCGCGAAGCCGATGATCGAGATGACGTTGACGCCGAGGAAATGCGGCCCGGCCTTCGCGAAGATCCCGATGAGGCTCGAGCCGATGAGGCCGCCGGTGACGACGAGGGCGATCACGAGCCGGTTGAACACGCGTTGCAGCTGCTCGAGGAAGTCCTCGAGCCCCTTGTGCACGAAGCCGACCTCGATCTGGCCGTCGCGCAGCTCCTCCAGGATCTCGTGAATCTGGTGCGGCGCCTCCCGCAGGATGTGCGCGTACTGGAACGCGTCCCTGCGAGCGCGCTTCGCGATCCGCTCCGGCGTGAAGCGGTCGATCATGAGCCCCCGCGCGTACGGACGCGCGACCTCGAACACGTTGAAGTCCGGATAGAGCTCGACGCCGACCGAGCCGAGCGTCGCGATC